>ERZ1106978.370-NODE-370-length-34130-cov-3.857080_pt1 | contig 34130 bp, 30 predicted proteins | sample MGYA00403689_ERZ1106978 | MGnify/ENA primary metagenome ERZ1106978 (study PRJEB35170, sample SAMEA104062434) | human gut metagenome | biome: human gut; feature: human-associated habitat; material: faeces | place: Denmark | collected 2012-08-02 ...
AGCTATATCGTAAACTTTATACGTGAATCAGCCCGCGGCATTCTCCCCGCAGGAAAATGAAAAACGTATGATTTACACAAAGTCAGAAATCATAAATTATAAATCATCATGATCTACAGATTTACAATCATCTCTGATGAGGTGGACGATTTTGTCAGAGAAATACAGATAGACCCGGAAGCTACCTTTTATGACTTCCATGAAGCGATTCTAAAGTCGGCAGGCTACACTAACGACCAAATGACGTCTTTCTTCATTTGCGATGATGACTGGGAGAAAGAGAAAGAAATTACGCTGGAAGAAATGGATGACAATCCGGAAATGGACAGTTGGGTGATGAAAGAGACCCAGCTGAGCGAACTGGTTGAAGACGAGAAGCAGAAACTTCTCTATGTATTCGATTATATGACTGAGCGCTGCTTCTTCATCGAGCTTTCTGAAATCATTACCGGAAAGGAAATGAAAGGAGCCAAATGCACCAAGAAAGCAGGTGAAGCTCCCAAGCAGACCATTGATTTTGAAGAGATGGCAGCTGCTGGCGGTTCCCTTGATTTGGACGAAAACTTTTACGGCGACCAGGACTTCGATATGGAAGATTTCGACAAAGAGGGTTTCGGCGGTTTGGACGAAGCCGGAAACTCCTTTGAAGAAGAGAAATATTAAACAGACATACCATACAGATTTCTTTTAGGCACGGATTACACGGAAACACACGGTTGTTATTGAATATTCCGTGTAATCCGCGTAATCCGTGCCTATTTTTTTACCCGCATGCACACCCTAATCGTACTTATCGGTCCCACCGGAGTAGGCAAAACAGAGCTCAGCCTCCGATTGGCAGAACATTTCCATACTTGTATCGTCTCGGCCGATTCGAGACAACTCTATGCAGATTTAAAGATAGGCACGGCTGCCCCTACACCGGAGCAACTGCAACGGGTACAGCATCACTTCGTCGGTACCCTGAAGCTGACAGACTATTACAGTGCCGCCCAATACGAAGCGGAAGTGATGAAGCTGCTGGAAGACCTGTTTACAAAGCATAACACCGTACTGCTGACCGGAGGCTCAATGATGTATGTAGATGCAGTCTGTAAAGGAATTGACGACATTCCGACCGTAGATGCCGATACACGCCAGCTCATGCTGCACAAATACGAAACAGAAGGTCTGGAAAGACTTTGTGCGGAACTTAAGCTGTTGGATCCGGAATATTACAAAATAGTAGATTTGAAGAATCCCAAACGCGTAGTCCATGCTTTGGAAATCTGCTACATGACGGGAAAGGCCTACACTTCCTTCCGCACTCAACAAAAGAAAGAACGCCCCTTCCGTATCATCAAAATAGGATTAACACGTAACCGGGAAGAGCTTTATGAACGCATCAACTGCCGGGTGGACCAAATGGTGGAAGAGGGTTTAGTGGAAGAAGCGCGCATGGTCTACCCGCATAAAAGTCTAAATTCCCTAAATACAGTAGGCTACAAAGAAATATTCAAGTACCTGGATGGTGAATGGACATTACCCTTTGCCATCGAAAAGATAAAGCAGAACTCACGCATCTATTCCCGTAAGCAAATGACCTGGTTCAAACGAGACGAGGAAATCCACTGGTTCCACCCGGAGCAGGAAGGGGAAATACTGGAATACTGTCATTGTTCCATCAAAGGCGTATAAGCCTTTCGGACAAGTGCTTCCACATCTTGATAAAGCTTCTGCATTTCTTGAGAATCAATGCTTCCTTGCTGTCTCCAGCTGTCCAACAATAGGCATGTACGGCGAAACACCTCTGCCTCTACCGTAACAAGCTGCTGCATATAGCCATTATTCTCCATATTGTACAGTTTTTCCCAATTCAGATAACGATTGGTTCCCATCCCCTGATTATAACAAAAGACATTGTTGGAAAGCCGGAGTGACCAATCACTGAGCGGAGCGGCGGCACACGCCTTGTCCCAACATACCATCGGAGGCAGAAGTCTATCCGCATCCTTCACCCAAAGCGGCACGGCAATACCCGTAGGAGGATATCCCAGCATTGTCCACATCGTAGTAAGTTCCACCTTCTCACCCGGTTTTACGCCCTGCACCACAATGGAACAAGAAGTACTGTTACGGGGAATAAAATCCTGGTCGACAAACCAACCGGAACCTTGCGGGCGATTAAATTTCCCGTTCTTCAAATCAATATCAAGCATGCCATTGCGAAACGAACGTGAAAGATCATTGAATATACCCTGCGGTGTGATCCCTCCCGTTGCAGAAGCCCTCATCAGTACCCTGTCTGCCTCCATATAGCGTACATAACCTGCCCCCCGATTTGCTTCACCGGCAAAAGAGAAGTTGGTACGGGCAATGTAGCCGTAAGGAGCATCTTTGGGATTATTGGCATCATACATCGTATATTTATAATAATCCACCTCAAACATGGCGGCAGCGCCTTGAGCGTCGATTACGCCAAAATTGGCCTCTATCAAGCTGGGCTTGGAAATGGTATCGAGGAAATGGCAGAAATCCTCCACCGTGGCACAAACCTCCAAGGCACGGTAGATAATCCTCCCGTTGGCTGCCCCCCGTTCTTCCCCATCTTTCACTTCCACCAGATTGTAGGATTGGGTGTTCATCAAGGCAAAACCAACGGAGTTTGTACCCATCCATGCCTCTTTCAAGGCAGGAAAGTTAGCACTATTCACATCGGCAATGAAGTTATACTTCTCCCCTTTTATATAAGCAACATGATTTCGCAGATAGTCCGTATCACGGTTTTTCCATAGCAACGGACGGCCGTCAGGAGTAACCTTTCCAGAAACGACGGCAGATGTACAAGCCAGAACCGGCTCAGCAGTGAGTGCCGCAAGCAGTCCCCATATTAAAAAAAGATGTTTTATCATAACCTTGCCTTCCTTAGATTTATATTCGCAAAGGTATGATAATCTGTGAAAGGGCAAAAGAAATCCTCTGAAATCCTTATCCCCTATTCATCAGGAAAGAATTATTCGCTGACAAGTTTCTGCAACTTATCCTGCATATACCGAAGTTTCGCAGTTCCAGTACCTTGTTCTATATGACGGATAATGCCTTTCTTATCCACCAGTATAGTGACCGGCATACCACTCACATGAAAGGTCTCGAAGAAAAACAAGTCATCGGCTATCTGGGTAAAGAGGAAAGGACGGCTCTCTACAATTTTCTTTATTTGTGCAGCACTGTCAAAAGTCGTAGCAAGATAGGTTACATCAGGATAGACTTCTATCCATTTGTTCAGCTCCGGCATTTCACGGATACAAGGACCACAGCCGGTATACCAGAAGTTCAAGACCATAGGACGTCCCGTCACATCGGCCTTGCTCCACTCCTGTCCTTCTATGTCTTTCACTTTGAATTCCGGAAAAGCCTTTCCTATCCATTCTTCCTTCTTCAAAGTCTGTACGGCACCGCCTATCGGCAACTTCTTCCCCGTTCCTCCACGGTAACTCATCAAGAAAGCTTCCGCACCAGGCACCTCGTCGGCAGGAGTAGCATATTCTCTCACCTCCTCAGACAGCACAATGCCCTTGCGCAAGCGGAGTTCCGTAACCTCGTGTCTCGCGCCGTCCTCATGTATTATGAAAGCCGCCACGTTGTCCGAACCCACACCAGGCGGCATGCCTTCGAAGAAAAGCCCGCCCACCAAATAATATTTCTTACCGGCTGTCTGGGCAGAGCAAAGCCTCTTCCGATCTCCCCACAGCTACCAGAATCAGAAACAAAGAGAGAATTTTCCTTATCATAATTGTTAGAGACTATTCACTTTTCAGCGTAATCGTAAGCTTGGGCTGCACCTTCACTTTGCCGGTAGCCATACCTATATACGAAACAACCAATACAGCATCCTTAGAAGGTACAGAAAGGACAAAATTGCCATTGACATCGGTAACGCTTCCCGTAGTGGTACCTTCTATCAGAACAGCCGCACCGATAACAGGCTCACCCTGCTCATCCACCACTTTGCCTTCCACTTTCATATTGCCTTTGGCAATGGTCTTTTCTACAGCTTTAGTTTTTTTAGTAGTGATGTAAATCTCACCTTTTCCACCTGCCTCTTTCTTCACCTCAATACCCTCAATATTCTCGGCAGGTATTAAATCATCGATAGTTTTAGTACCCAAGTCAACCTTTTCTCCATCAATATAGACAGTCTTTATTAAATCAAGACTACTCTTATGCTGTACTTTAGCATTCTCTGCCACCTCATTACCCCGGCGGATAACCATACCCGGAGTTCCTTGTTTCAGGGTTATCAGAACAACGCCATTCTGTCCCTCTTCTCCATATAAATCCGTGGCAGATTTATCTTTCAAAACCGTTACACGTTCTATCTTATCAGGATTCAATGCACTCATGACAGATGGCGTCACCTCTTTTCCATCCACAATATACAATGGCTCTTTCCCATTACCTGCATATCCTTCAACTGTAATACCATTGGCAGAAGAAGTTTTTTCAAGTTTGTCGTCGTCCAGCCTGAACATCACCGGCACCGTAAATTTCACAGCCACCGGCTGCCCCTTCTGTCTCCCCGGCTTCCACTTCGGCATAGTGTTTATCAATCGCAGCGCCTCGGCATCCATATCCTTATCCACAGAACGGAGCACCTTGGAGTCCTTGATGCTTCCATCTTCATCCACCACAAACTGGACAGTGACCCGTCCCTGCGTACCGTTCTCTTTGGCAGATGCCGGATAACGCATATTCGTCTTGATATAATCCATGAAAGCACTCATTCCGCCGCCGGGAAATTCCGGCATCTCCTCTGCCACCTCGAAGACCAGAGTTCCCTTCAACCGCTTGCGGATTTCCGCCGGTACATACTTCACATCGGCAGGCTTCGTAGTGTCACCTGCACTTTCCGCCACTTTTGTTTCTACAATTGCAGCCAAATCGTTAACTTTGACGCTTGAAATCTTCTCCACTTTATCGGAGACTTCGGGACGGGCAAAAGCTGTCACTGCAATGGCAGCTACCGGAAGTACATAAAGATACTTCAAACGTGCCCATGGGCTTGATTTTTCTTTTAACATCATAGTAATACGTTTTTTAAGTGAACTGTGATTAAAGCTGTTGGCCATAGAGTAGAGCCTTGTGCCGACAGCTTTTTTTATTAATAATAGTTGATACTGTTTTGCATCCACACCCTCCTTTATCACCGTTTCATCCGCTTCAAACTCATGGATATTCTGCAATTCCTGCTTCAGGAGCCATGATGCCGGATTGAACCACTGAAAGAAAATGCAGACATCAGCCACCAGCAAGTCCCAGGAATGGCGGTTATGGATATGGGCAAGCTCGTGGATAAGGATTTCCCGTCCGTTCTCCTCCAAGTCTTTCCGTGAAATGACAATATATCCCATCCAACTGAACGGAGCGATGTCACAGTTGTGTACAATCAAAGTAACGCGCTCTTTCCTGCCCGGTAAGTAGCTGCCAATATCCTCTTTTTTACCCGATTTCAGCAACATCAGTAACCGTACCAACGAATATACGTTGCGGAAGGCAAAGAAAACGATTCCTGCCAGATAGACAAGCAGCGCCACTTGTATCCAGGTGACTGTTGCCGTTTCAGCCCTTGCTCCGGCCTCAGTGGCATTCACTGCATCTGCCATCATCAGCAACTGCTCCAATGTCAGCATCGTCTGGTGCACTTCCGTCTCCTGCTTCACACTTACCTCTACCAAAGGCAATAGGCAGGACAACAGCAAAATGCCCAACAATGAAAAACGGTTGAAACGATGAAACGTCTCGCGTGCCAGCAACAAGCGATAAAACAAATAGAATATCGCCAGGCAAACAGAAGATTTGAGTATATAAACAAAAAACAGACCCATGGAATTATTTACTATTTAGGGATTTACGATTTACTATTTACTATTTACAGTTACTTGGTCAGTTCATTCCGTAGCATCTCCACTCCGGGAAATCCGGTTGCTTTGTAGGAAATATCTCCTTCACGGTTCACGACGAAATAGGTCGGGATACCCGGATATTCGTACAGCTTTGCCAATGCCGTACTTTGCTCATTGCTAATGCGACAGTGAATACCGGGTATATCCGGTATCATTACTTTCCATTTTCCTTCAGGAGATGTTTCGTCGACAATATATAGATAAACCACCTCTTTCAGCTCCTCTTTCAACGGTTTCAGGCTTTTCATGGCCCGCATACAAGGACCACACCAGGTGTTCCACATATCCACCAGTACCATCTTGCCACGATAAGGACGAGTAATGACCTGCAACAAACTGTCTGCCGCTACCTCCTTTTCCACCTCAACAATCTTATATCCGGTCTTTCCCTTAGTAGCTTCCAACTCTGATTTCAGTTCGGCTTCAATCCTCCCGTTTCTCATCAGGAACAATTGCCTGAGGTCGGGAGAAGCGATGCTGTCCACCGTCCGACGCTCTTCCTCAGTCAAAGGCATGTACTTGCTCAGATTACGGGAAGCACGCCCGGCAAGAAGCATGTCCGGCCAAAGAGGGTCTTGCACAAACTTATCCCGGAAATTTCCGGTAGCGGTCTTCACAAAGTCCGTATAATAATTGTAATATTTCTGTTCGGGGGTATGCAGAATATCCAGTTGCAGTATTTCCTTGAAGTATGAGGTACTGTCCACCGTCATGTCCGCCCTTTTCACCCCCTTCCTGCCCGAAAGCATCGGGGCATAACTAAGGTTACTCTTGTAATTATAGATAAGGCTGAACAGATTCATATCCAGATTTGCCCGGATATAAGTACGGCAAGCCTGGCTCATATCCTTGTTTTTTACAAGTTTCTTTTGCATATCTTCATAATGCCTGAACAGATACTTTTTATATGCCTGCGGAGTCATCCCACAAATATCTGCATAAAAATCATCAGCTCCCGATAAGCTTTTCATTTCACCGAACCGCAGCAACTCGGTATTCAGACCGGCATAGTCTCCTTCAAACCAAACACAGTTGTCCGTTACACCATCCCTTTTCCGGCTTAAAAGACGGCTTTGCGAATAGAATATTTCAGGCAGATTGATTGTGACATCCAGTTCTCCACCCGGAACGAGAAACAATTCTATTTTCGAACGGGATATCCACAGCGTAGCACCGCTCGGCAACAGCACCTCTGTCTCATAACGGAACGTGCCATCCTCCGCTATCTTCAAGTCCTTACCGGTGAAATACATGAAGAACCAAGGCGAGTCATAGTAGCGTAACGTCACTCCATACTCCGGTTTATACCCCAATATCTGCCCCTTTATGACAGTCTTTCCCATATTCAATTCCGGTCCGGGCAATGGCAAAACCTCATCCGGTTTCTTATTCCGCAAACGTTCGGGAATATCCACCCGAGGTTTCTCTCCGTTGAGCTGTATACCATAAATTACCCATCCTTCATCACTGTCCGGTGTCTCTACAAAATCAAAGCTCTCAGTATCCATCGGAAGCGGACTAAACTTCAAAACAGCAGTCATTTCACCGGAAGCGGGAATATGCGTCCATTCATCCCTGGCAAAACCGGTATTTCCCAAATATCCGTAATCCTTTCCGGATGCCCGCAACACAGCTGTCGAATCAATCCTGACCCTATCGCCCTGCATGCCATAAAGCCTCACCGCCAGCCAGGTCGTATCTTTTCCAAGCGTCACTTGCTCCACTTCAATGCTACGCGTATTGCATGCCATGAAATAGGGTACCTTTACGATTTTCTTTGCCTGCAATCCGCAGCAAATACTTACCAGCAGCAAACAAACCAATCCGATGTTTTTCATAAGCCAGAGTTATTAGAGCCTCAACAATCTCAGTCCCTTCCCTTTTCCACGTCTTGTATCAACTGCTTCAGTTCTTCCAGGGATATATCCTCTTCCTTCACCAGAGACGACACTGCGCTGAGATAGGAATTATTGAAATATTTGCTGATAACGTTCTTCAGTGTCCGCTTGCGGAAATCCTCCTCGCTGACCACCGCATAATACTGATACGTGTTGCCGTACGTATGATGGCTCAGGAATCCCTTATCCTCCAATCCTCTCACAATGGTGGACAAAGTATTGAAATGTGGTTTCGGCTCTTCATAGAATGCCAGCATTTCCTTCACAAACAAGGGTCCCTTTTCCCAGAAAAAGCCCATGATTTCTTCTTCTTTTGCAGTCAATCCTTTCATAACATTCTTTGTTTTCCGCAAATAACTAAATTATTTAGTTCAAAAACTAATTTCTCTCGTTAAATAAAACTAAAGCTTTTAGTTTATTCGGCAAACACCAGTCTCCAACCGTCTCCCGACAAGCAAAATACCTACTAATAGTGATTGCAGTTCTCGGATAAAAGCCGTTACTTTGCGCACGAATCAGAGAATTAAAAACAATAACATACAATGAATGAGCAACATAAGTACCGCTCCACGGACAAGATGAGCGACCTCATCTGTGACAATTACTCCTTATTAATGGTGATGAGCCGCTTCGGACTGTCATTAGGATTCGGAGACAAGAGCGTGAAGGACGTCTGCGAAGCACAAGGCGTCGATTGCCCTACATTCCTCGCCGTAGCCAACTTTATCAGCGAAGAACAATACTCTTACAGCGGCAATGAAAGTGATTTTTCCATTCCCGCCCTTATGGATTATCTGAAGCGTGCCCACACATATTTCCTCGACTTCAACCTGCCGGCCATCCGCCGCAAACTCATCGAAGCCATCGATTGTTCCAGTACAAACGATGTAGCCTACCTCATCCTGAAGTTCTTCGATGAATATGCCAAGGAGGTACGCCGCCACATGGAATATGAAAACCAGGCCGTATTCACCTATGTAGAGCAATTACTCCAAGGCAACCTATCGGATGAATACAACATTGCCACTTTTGCCAGCAAACATAATCAGATAGATACCAAACTGAAAGAGCTGAAGAACATCATCATCAAATACTACCCGGAAAAGGAGAACAACAATCTCCTGAATGCGGTCTTGTTCGATATATTCAACTGCGAACAAGACCTTGCCACCCACTGCCAGGTAGAAGATTATATGTTTGTTCCCGCCGTAGCGCAAATAGAAAGGAAACTGAAAAATGAACAATAATACTTCTTTGAAGATTGTCATTGCAGAAACTTCGGTCATCATCCGGAGTGGCCTGACGGCTGTTTTGAAGCGTATTCCCAACTTGAATGCACACCCTATTGAGGTTTCTTCTCCGGAATCGCTGCAGAACTACATTCACATGCATCCGGCAGACATTATCATCATCAACCCCACTTTCGGTGGCTGGTTCGACCTGCCCGCCTTCAAGGCAGAACACGGAAAATCCGGTATCAAGTACATTGCTATGGTATGCTCCGTCATCGACAACAACATATTGAAGGAATATGACGAGAACTTCGCCATGTGCGATGACGTAGATGTCATCGCCTCCAAAATCAACCACTTGCTACACACCGAGGAGGAAGAGGAAAAAGACAGCGAACAAGAAACCCTGAGCCAGCGCGAAAAGGAAATCATCACCTGCGTTGTGAAGGGCATGACCAACAAAGCCATCGCCGACAAACTCTACCTCTCCATCCATACCGTCATTACCCATCGCCGTAACATTGCACGCAAACTGCAGATACATTCTCCGGCAGGGCTCACCATCTACGCTATTGTCAACAAGCTGGTAGAATTGAGCGACATCAAGGACTCTCTATAAGATTCTTCCGGCAACCGTTTCCCTACCCGCTGCGGCCTATAGGGAAAAACCGGATGAATCCCTTGCAAAAGTATGCTCCTCCATACGGGAAAAGCCCTCTGCCTATTGATTAAGGTTTATCTTGTGCTTGAAGACAAAGCTCATCCCCTATGTCATCCCTCCCCATCCTATGACTCTTTATGCCCCACAAGTATCCTTATCCAACCTTACCCACAGTATCCGTCACGCCATACACAAATCCCCGCTTCACGATATCACATCGGGAAGCGGGGATCCTTTTATCTTCATAAAAGTGGTTACGTAATTATGACTAACTAATTCATTCAAATCTGATGTTGCAAAGATAAGGCATCGGCAGACAGTACGCAATCACTTAAATTAGGTATAATAAAACAAGTCTGTCATCATAAATAGGTAGAACCACCCACAAATCAGGCATTGGCATAGCTGTGCATTCCTCCAAGGATGTAGTTCACCCCGAAATAGGTCATCAGGACTGTCAGAAAGGCAACAATCATATAGATATGGAAGAATAACGGACTGCGGAAAATGCGCAGGCTGCGCGCATGGAACGCCGCTCCATAAACCATAAAGGTAATCAGCGCCCATACTTCCTTCGGGTCCCAAGCCCAATAACGCCCCCAAGAAGCATTGGCCCAAACCGCACCCAGAAAAATGCCGGCTCCCAAAAAGAAAACGGCGGGATAAAGCAGCAATCGGCTGAGCAGCATCAACATCCGGGCTGAACGGCGAAGACACAATGCCAGTATGCCGTTCAGCATCATAAAGGCAAACAAAGCATAAGACATCATTATCAACGACACATGCGTACTGAGCCACGGAGAAACGAGCACGGGCATCAAGGGAGTGATTTGGGGATTCATCTGTCCCAAATAGGACACCAGTAAGGCAAAACCGGACAGCAAAAAACCGAAAGGCACCATAAACGGGAAGCGCCGCCGAAACAGACAAGCCAGGAACAGCGCACACAATGCCATGAACTGCATCGTTTCGTATCCATTACCCAACGGGATACGCCCGCCGATGTACCACCTCAGACCATACCCGAAGAGCTGAAAGAGAAACGCCGCATAAAGAGAAAACGGGAAAAAAGTATCTGCCAAACGCGAAGAGAAAGAGAGCGCTACAATCCTACCGGAAGAGTCTGACAATGCCGACGAACGGCGCAGGCCGCGATACAGCAGACGGAAGAAAGCCAGCATCCCCACCGTAAGGTTGAACATGAACAGCAATTTGCTGAAAGGAATACGGTTATACAGCAATTCGGCTTGTATTTTAGTATCGGAAACAGGCTCCACACTCCCGTCTTCCGGCAAAGGACGAATCAATGTACCATTTTGGAGCATCAAAATCAGTCCCACCTTTTCATCCGCCTCTACAATGGCCTTTTCCAGAGAAGTCATTTTCTGATGATGGTCTTGCTTCCCCTTCCAGAACTTCTGCAAGCGATACTTCTCACCGTCGAACAAATCAGCCAGACATGCATAGGGTGTCTCCAAATGAAGCAGACGACGGAGTGCCTCGTTTTTGATATAAATCATCGGCTCATTCTGCCAAACCTCCGGACGCAGAAGCCATCCGCCAATCACCTGCTCCGGCGTCATGCCTCCATAAGACGATTTTCCCGTCAGTTTCAGTACAAAATCGCGCGCAAGGGTATTGAAAGGAACCACACGGTCATTATAAATCACCTGCTTACGGGCAAGACTATCCGCCTGCTTGCGTGCCAGTGCCGGAAGGCTTCTCTTCTGCGCATGTACCCCACTTCCCAGACACAGCAACAATAGAACAAACATTCCTCCCTTCTTCAACAACGGATGCCTCAGCAGCCTGCGGAACTCTCCGCCCCGGCTGACCAGCATCCAGAGCATGGAGACACCTAACAAGAGGTATCCACTATAGGTAATCCCTATCCCCCACGGGTCATAATTCACTGTCAGCCAGCTCCCCTGCATATCCTCATCAAAGGAAGACTGATAAAAGCGAAACCCCTGCCGTGAAAGAATACGGTTCATGGAGACGGGCGTCTCACCGTGAATATAGCTGATATAATCTGCAGGAGCATCCGTACCCGGATAGTACTCAATCCGGAAACTGTCCAGACGTAAGGTGAACGGTAACTCTACAACCTGCCTGCCGTCTTGTTCCAAAAAGCAGTTCACCTCACTGCCGACAGTAAGATGCACATATCCTTTTCGGCCACAAAGAAACGTAGTCATGGCTCCCGCCAAAATCACGAGGAAGGAGCCATGCAACAACAACGTCGGGAGACGCCGCCACAACCGCTGTCTTACAAGCACAACAACAGTCATCGCAGCAAGGGCTCCCCACAAACAACAGAACCAAATCGTATGATAAACATGCTTTTCTACAAAATCCGTACTGTATGTCTGCTCTACAAACGTAGTTGCAGCAAGTAAGAGCAGCAAACAACCATAAACAGCTATGAGAAACTTTTTCAATTAAGAGCTATCAATTAAAAGTAAAAAATCAATATGGAGCAAACTCCTTGTTTTCTAAAGACTTGACTCCCATACATTCCATCTCTATCAGCCAACCCGGACGACATACGGGAGCATATACAAACACTCTCGGAGTATCCGGAAAACGCTCGTCATACATTCCTTTGACCACGGTATAGTCAGCAACATCCCGCAGATAAACAATCATCTGTCCTAAATCATCAAACGTACAGCCAGCCTCTTTCAACAAAGCCTCCACATTCTCCCACATACGTTCCGTCTGCTTGCGAATGTCCCCGGGATATACCACCTCACCTTTATTATTGATGCTCGCAGTACCCGAAATAAACACCTGGCGACGGTCGCCATAATCCACATACGTACCTCGCTCGAAACTCACACCGTATTCGTATGTGGGATTCAGATGTGTCGGTGCGTAAAGGTAGTGAATTTGTTCAGATTTCAAACCATCTACAGCATAAGTATCCATCTGAACCGTCACTTTTGGGTCGGCATGACGGCCACCGATACCGGTACTGGAAATATAATGAGTCTTCTCCGTCAAGTCCTGGGTAACAAACACCTCATTACGCGCCTTCACCACTCCGGTATAATTCACATCCACGTTCTGTACAAAGAACCAGGTACGTATGCAATTATCAGCCAGCTTGCAGCCCTGTTCCATCAGCTGCATCACATAGTCATTCAGCAGCAGACGGGTCTGGTATTCCGAATTGGCGGCACGATTGAAAGAGCCGCCTCCCCAAAGGTGACGGTAGGCGCCATGTCTCACTTCGAACAATCCGTTATGAAGTACCTGTGTTTCCACACCTTTCTGCAGATAGACCCACAGTGCAATCTTTGTACCGTTCAACGGCGGCTGCTCTACCACGGAGAGTGCACAATCCGAACATTCTGCCGAAAGCGCCAGTAGCATATCTGCCTGATTGGCGGCGTCACTTAGAAAGTAGCGTTTAAAGATGGCAACAGCACCTTGTAGCTCACTTTCACGTAGTTGGCAGTAAGTGTCGACCACCGCATTCAGCTGTTCTTCATAAGTCGCTTCCGGTCTGGTGGCATGAATCATTACATGATATTCCGAAACACCCGCTTCTACCTCATATTTAAAGATTTCGGTTAAGGTATTCTCCAATTGATTAGTTTGTTGTTGTTTATTTTTCATATTAAATATCAATTAGTCGTTGTTGTTCAAAAAAGTACCGGTATTACCAGTAAGGCCCATCATTATTACGGCTGTGCACCATCGTCAATCCAGTTGCCAATCAAAGACTGCATATCAGATGAGGTTATCATCTGAGAATGGTCTATACGCCAATCCGAGCTGATGTCCGTACCCAATATGAGATGCAAGACACTTTCTGACGCATTGCCGGGCATAACCCTCATTTTACCGTCCACCGTCGTTGAAGCCCGGTTGACCAGATCAGCATGGCTATGTCCTTCCAGCAGATTCAAGCCACCACCCGGAGTGGTGCTAAGACCATGGCAAGCCGTACAAGTGGCATTGAATATTTTTTGTTGAATGGCATTGTACATACTTGCATCAACTGTTCCTGCATCCATAAGTATAGTATCAGCGATTTCAGTACATTCCATTGCCACCAAACTGACAATGCGCTTCCTCAACTTATTGATTACACATAGCTCGACAGTTGTCACCTCATCCGTTATGCCGGACATTGTCAACTGGATTTCATCATTATCCGATTCGGATGCCGGAACAACCTTTGAAACAATGGCATAATCGCTTTCATCATCAAATCCTGCCACTACCACACTATAGTCGCCCGACCACTTATCCACACCACTAATCCGGCCTGTCATCTTCACTGTGCGTCCTTCACCCGTGGCCACTACGGCATTCTCATAAATTCTCCCCTCATCGCATGCATGCAGACCTATAAGAAGCACGGGCAGAAAAAAGAAAAGAATGTATTTTTTCATAGACGAATCCTTTCCTGACTTCATTTAGAATGTATATTGAAGCATCACCGTGGCAGAGTGAGTGGCCAGACCTAAATTATCATTATCACGGTCGAGCTGCGTGTCGTGTCCCCAACGGGCTACATACTGATACATTGCCTGCAATTTCAGGTTGCATCCTCTGAAAAAGTAATTCATACCTACAGCAGGCATATTCAGGAAACCGTCGTCATCCGTACCGTTACGATTGAAGATATCGTAGCGTGCGGCAAGCTGTAGGCGGGGAGCGACAAAGTAACCACCTTGCACATAACCGCCTAAAAAGCTATACGATTCATTTATCTTTTGCCGTTTGGTGAAACCTACATTCATATAATAAGCTTCAGCCGCCAGATAGAGCTTGTTCTTCAACATGGCAAATTCCAACCCCACACGGGTATCATTGGTACTCTCATTTTCACTCTCCACATTGATAGAACCCGAAAGACCGAATAATATCTTATCCTCGTTCAAACGGTTAGGATTACCTTGTGTGGAAGGCATCACCCCCTTGGGCATATAAGTCAGACGTCCGGCATACAGCAATGAAGGGATATGCCAGTCATCACTCATCGTCTTTGAAGCTGTATTCACGGAAGCTCCGGTTCCATTGAACAAGCCGACTTCATAACCGAACTTATCTGCCACCAGACCGTGAATTTCAACACCCAGGTCAAATCCCGTACCGATATTAGGCGTCACGGCATTCAACGAATAAGGCAAAATTACAGAAGACGTCAGAGAAACCGGCAACTGGGGAAGCAGTGTTTCGCCAAGAGTTGTCAGATAGGCATGCGAAAATGGAGTCTTGAACTTTCCGACACGAATCGCAAATTGTTTTTTCAGCTGTACATCAAACCACGCCTGCTGTAACAGCGCTCCTCCACTTGCAGCAGCATTGATGGACAGATTGAAAGCTACTTTTCCAAAAGCCTTGCCAGTAAAGCCAAGTACGGCATAAGGAATGGAAAAACCCGAATTGGCAATATTATCTTGGTTATAAGCCTTATCCAAGCCTTCATCATCATACCAATTGAAATTAGCACTCGTTTGTACCAACAGATAAGGCTTGAAAACAAAATCACCTTTCTTTGTTTCAATGGTAAAACCTTCTCTTCCGGCCAATGACACTACACCATTCTCCGTATCTTCCTCATGTTGCGCCATAGCGGTCAAAGGCAAAACAGCCAGCATGGCGACATATAAAAATTTCTTCATAATTACTTTTTATATAAAGCTTATTAGTTCTAAAGTGAATTTAAAAATACAATCAGGGCATCACGGTCATCCTTACTCATGTTCTTAAAGAGATTTTTCGATGCTTCTCCCTCTCCCCCATGCCACATTATGGCTTCAACAAGATTGCGAGCACGACCATCGTGCAAGAAGTAGGTATGTCCGTTTACCTTTTCCTGAAGCCCGATACCCCAAAGCGGAGTAGTGCGCCATTCATTGCCACGCGCCAACCCACTTACATAGTTGTCATTCAGACCGACTCCCATAATTTCGGAGCCCATATCATGCAGCAAAAAATCCGAATAGGGGTGAATTGTCTGACTTCCCAACCATGGCAAACGGGTACCGTTCAACAGCACGGAGCCCCGAGGCTTGGTATGCAACGTGGTGACATGGCAAAGATGGCACTTGGCTTTATAGAAATTCTGTTCTCCCCTTATCACCTGCGGGTCATTCACATTACGCCGTGCAGGAACACCAAGACTCTGCATATACAAGTCAACATCTTCCATATCTTCTGTAGAAACATCCAACTGGGCATAAGAAAGCCCCATCATGCTGCCTTGATTCACCTGGGACTGCCCCTCGCATATCTCTTCCGGATAGCGGCTATTGGTAACACCCATATCACTTGAAAAACCAAGTTCAACAGTCAAATCCGCATGTTGAGCCTTATTTCCCGACAGCCCCAAGCTTCTCACACCACGTTCGGTAATGTAATTGCAACGGCCACTTATACCATACTCCGGATAATTACTTTTTGCAGCAAGCGCTTCAATCTCCGTAGGTTCCAAAGCCATCATTTGCCCCATACCGACATGTCTCAACGGGATACGCACCGTACAGAACATATCTTCAGGCTTTATACTGTCAGCATACCATTCGGATATGGAATAAGCCGGTCTGCAAAGTTCATACTTCTCTCCGTCGGGAAAGGTAAAAGTCTCATAAGTATACTCCACAGAAAGCTTCCCCTCCGGTTTCACTCCATAAATTGCCTGGTCATGGAGGACACGACCATAATCCTGAAAAAACGCACCATTCTTGCGGCTTATATAAACCAGCATCGAGGAAAACCCGTAACTACCCGATCCACCTTCACTCCACAGCGTCGGTTTGGTACGGCCGGCATTACGATGACAACTGCCACAAGAATACCCCGCATAGACCGGGCCAAGACCACCTCCCATGCCATTGCTACTCGTACGCACATCATCGTAAAGCCCGTCACCATCATTAAAGCGACTGTTGTAAACACCCGACACCCAGTCTGCCGGTGAATCATAGGCCTTAGATGAATTCATGAAGATTGTGGACGTTCCGGCAGACAGAGCGTATCCTTCAGGAATCTCTATATCCAACACGTCAATCCCATCATCATCACAAGCAGTCAAACCTGCCGACAAACAAAGGAGAAGACATGAATATCTCATTAAACGATTCATCATCTTTATCTACTTTTTAATAATGGCATATCCAAACATGCCAAAGAAGTAAAGGCAGGATTCTCCAAATCCTCCCCTTTACTTCTTGAGTATTGTTTATAAATAATTCTTATTTAACTGTACGAGGCTTGCCATCCTTGAAAAGCAGGAATTCCAAAGTATGGAATCCGCGTACATTTTGGGCAGATTCAACTTTTGCATCATCATCACCCTCGCTCCATTCCAAATCGCCCCATTTCTGGGAATTCAGAATCTGGACAATGGCGTTCTGGTCCAAAGGCCAACTATCCATATTCGGGTCAAGTCCCAGCTCATCCACCGGCCCAAATAGGAACGCCTCACTTTCCTCCCAAGGTTCACGGGCTGTTATCCAAGCATTGCATGCCGTCTCAAAAGCACTGTTAGAGGGATTGTTGGCAAGAGCCACCACAGCGTCATACAGCGTACTATTCTTCTCCTTCAAATCCTTATAGGTAGGCAAAACCACAACATTGACATAATTTTCAACAATCGGGTCAAGTGCTTCATTGCTGTTAATGGTGCTATTGTCCCTGATATAAGGTTTCAACTCCTTATCCAATACACTTTCCAGTTCTTCACAAGCCTTGATAGCCGCTACCGTTTCCTGACTGTTGATATTATTACGGAAAGGTTGGGGAATAGCCTGAATAGCCGATGCTGCCGTAGTGATAGCTGCCGACACTTTCATATCCAACTCCGCATTGACTCCAGCCACCAATTTTGAAATTGACTTGTCGCTCACCTTACCGTCCAAAGAGCCGTAATAGGCATTGCGGATTGAGTAAATATTATTGGTATAATCATCACGGGAATGCCAGCTATACCATGACTCAACAGCATAGAGGGCCTCTGTAACATTGTTTGCCATATATTTATTATATGGATCACCAATCTTCGTCTCACCTACCTCATTGGAGATTTCAACACAACCGTCGATAACCTGCTCTATACAGTTCCAGGCACTTGAAAAGTTATAGGCACCATTATGAGCTTTGAAGGAAGTTGCAAAACTTGCCCCACCCTTATAACTCGTATTCCAAGAATCATAAAGATTGGTGGCATCTGCCTTCAACAAAGCCGCCACATTTCTCATGTAGTTGTGCCAACTTGCCGCATTCTCCGAGTTATACTCAATGTCAGCAGGATTAACTGTACTGTTGTCATCATCATCGCTACAAGCAGTAGCCGTAAATGCCAGCCCTAATACCAAAGCTGCCGCATAAAAGAAATTTTTCCTCATCTGTATAAAATTAATTGATTACTATTCATCTACTTCTTGACAAACCAACCGATATAGGCAATACCAATCGAAAACTCATTTTCACTATTATACTTGCCAGTTCCAAAAACCTTGTTTGTTCCGATTTGGCGGGTAGTGTAGTCAGCCTTTACCACCAGATTAGGCAAGGCATACCAATTCAATCCAGCAGTCCACATGCTTACCTGACAACGTTTCTCCATTATCTGGCTGGCCTCTCCCTTTTCTTGCGGATTATAATATTCATAACGTGCAAAGGGGTAGATAACCGGAACTTTCCTGTTTCCTTTGAAGAAAGCGCTGATATTCAAACCGGCCTCGGCTGCATAACTGACTACATTCTTTGCAATGGGGGTTATACGGCTGTAAGGAGATTTATTCGACAATTTGGTATTTGCCTCACTAAGCTTCGCTGAATTACCCAAATTTCCGTATACCATATTGGCACGGGCAACCACATATTTATTACGGTATTGGGCATCTGCCGTATAAATTCTTACCGGAATCTTACCGGTAGACGAATAAGTATCCGCTTTGTCAGAATTGGAACCGGCATCAGCGCAGTAATAGAACGAAGCACCTATACGCAACCCCGGAACCCCCTTATAGTCCAGACGAGCCACATAGCCCGGTGAAGTAAAGTTGTCTTCTTCAAAGATGCCTTGTTTGCCACTTGCTATCCAGGTGTTACGGTCAAAGCCATTGGCATTCAGACCGGCCACTATCATGGCCTGATAATCAAAGCTGGCATATCCTTTTCCAAAAGAACCAAAAAACTCGAGTCCGTTTTCATGCCACGTAGAAGGAAGGATGGTTGTCTCTCCTTCCGGCCGATAAGTTCCAAAGAAATTGATTGGTTCATGATGGGCGTTGGTCAATCCTACCGGGACAATGATGTGACCGGCACGTATGTTGAATTGTGGAACAATTAAACGGGTAATGTGGAATTGCTCGATAGCCACTTCGCCACCCTTTTCCACCTCCGTTTCATACTCACCGTTTTCCGTATTCTCAAGTTCATAAGCAGTACCCGTACCACCGGATTCAAACTCGATTTCAGCACCGAGTATCCATTTGGAATTGAACTTGTAATCCAGAGCCAACACGAAACGGGGTATAGAAATTGTATTCCTATGTTTGTCTGGATTGCCTTCAGGCGCACCATAGAAACGGTTAATACCATAATCCTTAAAACTTGCAACCATTTCTCCGTATCCACCGAAACGGAATTTCTTGTAGTTGTCGCCATCATTCGCTACTTTTTCCTTTTTCTCTTTGTCTGTTGAAATCTCCGTACTCTCTGCTGCAGAAGTAACTTTTTCAGGTTCAGCAGCCTGCAAAGCATTGGCAGAAAGCAAAAAACATAAAACGAATAAGCCAGTTAATTTTCTCATCTTTTATCTTAATTTTTGTTGGGAGCAAAGGTAGAGGTAGTTAAAAAGGAGAACAATACCTAAAAATTGCGAAAAGAAGAGAAAGAGTAACCATTAGTAGGTAATGGCAGATTTATAACAACAAATAAAGATGAAAAAGGAGGATAAATGGTAAAAGAACTATTAAAATGCTAATTCACGTAACGAGCACGATAAGCAGGGCCGTACCTTCCAGAATACGGTCAAGCACAGTGGGTTGGAAACGGACATTAGGGCAATTCTTGCCGGAATAAGGACCAAGATTAATCATATTATCTACGATTTAGAATCTGTTATTACTAATCCTCCTTTGCTTTCTCTTCAGACGGAGGAGGATTCTTGGACTTCTTCATCCGCCCACTCTTCCGCAATGCTTCAGCGATAATCCACTGAAGCTGTCCATTGGTACTACGGAACTCGTCGGCTGCCCATTTTTCAATGGCATCCATCGTTGCAGCATCCACACGGAGGACAAAGCTTTTGGTTGAAGTTTCTTTTTTAGCCACTATTTATTTACTATTTAACAATTTACGATTTATGATTGAAGTTACTTTGATATAACCAAGTACCAATCAAAGAGTATTCTGCTTGCCCCGCACGAAGGAGGCAATGTCATCCATAACATATGCCGGGACGGGCGAAGCATGGCTATACTCAAACGGAGTCGCCTTGCCGCTGCCTTCCTGCAACAAGTGATTCAATTTCGGATAAGATTTGAAGTACGCATTCTTACAATGCAACAGACCGGAACGCCATAAACCGAAGTCTTCCATAGTCACTTGATAATCTCTCTCCCCTTGAAGAACAAATATGGGCAGCTTTAGTTTAGCGGCAACCTCCACTGGTTTGTAAGCGTTGGCAAACAGCCAATAGGAGCGGGGCTGCCCCAACGGTAAGGGAATTGCCTCATCGAACTCTTCGGTACCAAGCTTTTTGACATTCACCAACTGTTGTTTCAGTTCATCAAGTTGAGCCTTTACATTGACTGAAGAATCCGTCAAAGAAGAGGTATAATAAAACTGTTCCTCAAGAGCATCTTCAAGCGGTCTTGCCAGTCCGGCAAGGATAATGATACCTGCCAAACCTTTCGAACGCCCGGCAATACGGGGAGCCAATGTACCTCCCAGGCTGTGCCCCAACACATACACACTGTCAGGAGCCAGCTCGGGCAAAGCTCTTACCTGCTCCACTATGGCAACGGCATCGTCCACGGCCTCAGTATCATAATCGAGTTCGCGACCGGCAGGAACGCAAGCCGCACCATATGCTTTTGTCCGTTTTTCATAGCGGACGACGGCAATGCCGCGTTCCGCCAATCCCCAGGCCAGGTCACGGAAAGGCTTGTTGGGACCTATCGTCTCGTCACGGTCGTGAGGACCGGAACCATGTACCAGAATAACACAAGGAACCCTGCATACATCCGAACCGACTGCCCTCTTGGGCAAAGTCAACGTTCCGGGAAGCTTGTAGCCGTCGGCTCCCAGCGTAATATCCCTTTCATCCATTTTTGTCTTATCATAGGCTACCGGTTGGGCAGTGCTAACAGCAGGTGCAGGGACTAGCCGGATTGTATTCAGTGCCCCGTCAGCATCAAAAGCCACTAGAAAGCGGAGATTATAACGTTCAAATTCCACATCGGAATAATAGATAGTAATTCCCTGGGCAGAATCGGTCTTCCATTCTCCTTTTGATATGGATTTACCAAACATTTTCTCTGCTTGCCGGAAAGAATCATTGAAGAGTGCCGGAGCCAGTTTCTCCTGCAACTCCCGGTTCAATGCCGCATGGATGCTGTCACCTTGCCCTGCCACAAACAATTCATAAATGTGCTGCGCGCGCGCAGTATTCGCATCTTGTGCAAAGCCCCCATATACATTGCCCAGCAAGAGCAGTATAAGAGCCCACCGTCCTATGCCTCCCATCTCTTTCATCCGTATCCTTTATCAATGGTTCAACGTTCCCGTATTGACTACCGGTTGGGCAGCCTCGTCCGCACAAAGCACTACCAACAGATTGCTGACCATTGCTGCTTTCTTGTCTTCGTCCAGTTCAACAATTTCTTCTTCAGAAAGTTTATGGAGCGCCATTTTTACCATAGAGACTGCCCCTTCCACAATCTTCTCGCGTGCCGTAATAATGGCAGATGCTTGCTGGCGACGCAGCATCACAGCGGCAATTTCGGGCGCATATGCCAGATAGTTGATACGCGCTTCCACCACTTCCATACCTGCCATGGCCAGGCGTTCATTCAATTTCTGCTCCAGCTGTTCATTGATTTCCTCACCGCCCGAACGAAGTGTCAACTCTTCCGTATCAGCCTCATTATCATCATAGGCATACTGACCAGCAACCTGGCGAAGAGCGGCATCACTCTGTATCATGACGAAATTCTCGAACGCATTCATACGGTTGGCCACCGCATTGCCAAGACTGACCTGGTTCGCATTACCCGCTGTCGGAGCGGATGCAGCCATTGTTTGTGAATCAATCTCAAACATGGCTTTATAGGTGTCCTTCAGCTTCCACACCAATACCAGTCCTATAAGAATAGGATTACCAATCTTATCGTTCACCTTTATCGGCTCCACATCCAGATTACGGGCGCGAAGAGACAACTTCTTCTTGTTCATGAAAGGGTTTACCCAAAAGAAGCCTGTGTTTTTAAAAGTGCCTTTATATTCACCGAAAAACACCATCACACGTGCCTCATTAGGTTCTTGAGAAAAATATCCCGGAAGCATCAGCACAAACAACAATACCAGCATAAACAAAACAGGAATAGATAACCAAGGTAGTTGTCCAAAAATCAAAAAGTTCAGGAATACTAGTGCAGGCAACATAACCAAGTTAAAAAACAAAGCCATAAACCCATTAATTACCAGCTCATTGTAAGACATTTCTTTTGTTTCCATAATGATTTATTTTTGATATTATTATGATATCACAAATCAAGCAATACTTCTTGAGATAAACAAACTGATTTATATGTTATACGACAGAAGCAAACAAAATATTCACCAAAATGCAATAAGAAACTCCTACTTTTTTTGACCTAAATCAATAAAATTGAGATATCGATTAAAAATATGCTGTAAAACATATATCATAACGAACAAACTCCTTATCTTTGTGTTGTAAAACATAAAAAGATATTTTTTTAGTAGCTACTAAGGTAAAAAGAAAGATTGTTTAAAGAAGGCCAACCGGGAGGTGCGCCTGCTATTTATGAGTGTTTTTAGGTATTAATTAAAAAAAGAAAGGATAACATTATGAAAAAGGTAAAAAACATTTTTCACAAAATTGCTAACGCTGATCCTATGATTTGGGGTTACGTTATGTTGAACGAAACAAAGTAAATTAGAACCAATACAGGGCAATCCCCTGTAGGACTATAAAAAAGGACGGTTATTTAACCGTCTTTTTTATGCCCTTTTACGGGATTTCCACTATCTTTGTCCATTCATTTTCAAACGTATGGACAAAATGCAAGTAGACACCCATAATAAAGAGTTTCAAGATGCCTTGAACCTTATCCAATATACACGTCAGTCAGTATTCCTCACTGGAAAGGCGGGTACAGGTAAATCTACTTTTCTAAAATATGTTTGCGAAGTAACCAAAAAGAAACATATAGTACTGGCTCCCACAGGTATTGCAGCTATCAATGCCGGTGGAAGCACACTGCATAGTTTTTTTAAATTACCATTCTATCCACTTTTACCGGATGATCCTAAATTCAGTTTGAAAGATGGAAAGTTACATAGCTTTCTAAAATATACTTCCGCTCATCGAAAACTGATAAAAGAAGTAGAATTAGTGATCATCGATGAAATTTCCATGGTTCGGGCAGACATTATTGACTTTATAGACAAAATATTGCGGGTATATTCACAAAATATGCGTGAACCATTCGGAGGCAAGCAAATATTGCTGGTAGGAGATGTTTTTCAACTTGAACCAGTCATTAAAAATGACGAACGTGAGATAATCAACCGCTTCTATCCCACCCCTTATTTCTTTTCGGCACGGGTCTTTCAGGAAATGGAGCTGGTATCCATAGAACTGACAAAAGTATACCGCCAGTCGGACAAAATTTTTGTTAACGTATTGGATCATATCCGGACCAATACTGCCGGAGCAGCCGACTTGCAACTACTGAACACCCGTTACAACACTCACATAGAAGAAAATGAAAGTGATATGTATATCACACTTGCTACCCGGAGAGACACCGTAGACTTTATCAATGAAAAGAAATTATCTGAACTACCTGGAGAATCAACGATTCTGACCGGTGAGATACACGGAGAATTTCCAGAAAGCAGCCTCCCCACCCAAATGGAACTGGAAGTAAAACCAGGAGCACAAATTATTTTTATAAAAAACGATTACGACCACCGTTGGGTGAACGGTACGATTGGCACCATTTCAGGTATAGACGAAGAGGATACATTATATGTTATCACAGAAGACGGACAGGAATTTGACGTTAAAAAAGACAGTTGGCGCAATATACGATATAAATATAATGAACTAGAAAAAAAAATAGAAGAAGAAGAATTAGGAGTATTTATACAATATCCTATCCGTTTGGCATGGGCCATCACGATACACAAAAGCCAAGGATTGACTTTCAGCAGGGTCGTTATTGATTTTACAGGAGGGGTGTTTGCCGGTGGACAAGCCTACGTAGCATTGAGCCGCTGTACTTCACTAGACGGCATCCAACTAAAAAAGCAAATTACACGTGGAGATATCTTTGTCCGCCCGGAAATAGTAAAGTTCTCGCAACGATTCAATAACCGCCAGTCCATTGAAAAAGCATTGAAGCAGGCACAAGCTGATGTACAATATGTAGAAGCGGTACAACACTTCGACAAAGGTGATTTTGAAAGATTTCTAGAACAATTCTTTCTTGCCATCCATTCACGTTATGATATCGAAAAACCTTTGATCAAAAGATTTATACGTAAGAAGCTGGGAATCATCAACAATTTGAAAGTCGAAAACAAACGGCTAAAAGACCAATTCCATGTACAACGCAAAAATCTTGAAAAATATGCCCGCGAATATTATTTAATGGGAAATGAATGTATCATCCAGGCACATGATTCACGTGCTGCTATTGCCAATTATGACAAAGCGATTGAATTGAACCCTTCTTATACGGACGCTTGGGTACGTAAAGGTATCACATTACATAATGACAAGGAATACTACGAAGCCGAAGTTTGTCTGAATGAAGCGGTACGCCTTAGTCCCGCTTTATTCAAAGCTATTTACAATCGAGGGAAAAACAGACTGGCATTAGATAATATAGAAGGAGCTTTGGGAGATTTTGACCGGGCTGTTTCTTTAAAGCCGGAACATCCGAAGGCCCATGAATATTTCGGAGACGCATTGATGAGAGTCGGAAAAGAAGAGGAAGCCGCCCTACAATGGGCTATTGCAGAACGCTTGCGTGAAAAAAAATCTAAAAATTAAAATAACATGCTTTTAAGACTTTATAATAAGAATAATAATCCCAAAGATCTGGAAGAAGTAATCCGGGTATTGGAAGAGGGAGGGTTAATTATTTACCCTACCGATACGATGTATGCCATAGGATGTCATGGTCTGAAAGAACGTGCAATAGAACGTATCTGCAAACTGAAAAACATTGATCCACGTAAAAACAATTTATCCATTATCTGTTACGACTTAAGCAATATCAGCGAATATGCCAAAGTAGACAACAGCACATTCAAGCTAATGAAACGCAATCTTCCCGGACCGTTCACTTTTATCCTGAATACGGGAAACCGTCTGCCCAAAATATTCAAGAACCGTAAAGAAGTAGGTATACGCGTACCAGACAACAACATCATCAGGGAAATATGCCATATACTAAAAGCACCCATCATGACCACTACGTTGCCTCTGAAAGATGGCGAAGACATAGAATATATTACCACTCCAGAACTGATAGAAGAAAAATTCGGCAAAGAGGTAGAACTAATTATTGACGGAGGAATCGGAGGCATAGAACCTTCTACCATTGTGAACTGTACAAACGGAGAAGCAGAATTTGTACGTCAAGGTAAAGGTATTCTGAACGATTTTTAATCTGAATTGTTTTATATATTAGAAATGTCAAATTAAAGTAAATTTATCATGTTATTAGCATCTGAAACAAGTATTCAATTAACCAATGCATTAGAGAAACTTATCGACTCCGGCATTCAATTAGGAGAAAGAGTATTAGGAGCACTTATTATTTTTATAATCGGAAAGTTCCTCGTAAATTGGCTGAACAGACTTTTTGCACGTATTTTGGAAAAAAGAAAAGTGGACCCGAGTATCCAGTCATTCCTAAAGAGCATGGTGAATATCCTACTGCTCATTATGCTGATCCTTGCTGTGATAGGGAAATTAGGTATCGAACTGACAGGATTCGCCGCACTTCTCGCTTCTGCCGGTGTTGCCATCGGTATGGCACTGTCTGGTAACTTACAAAATTTTGCCGGAGGACTGATTATCTTATTGTTCAGGCCTTATAAAGTGGGGGACTTTATCGAAGCTTCTACCGGTGCCTCGGGAACAGTAAAAGAAATACAGATTTTTCATACTATTTTGACTACTGCAGATAATAAAGTGATTTACGTGCCGAATGGTGCAATGAGTAGTGGAGTGGTAACTAACTATAGTAATCAGGTGACTCGTCGCGTGGAATGGATTGTTGGGGTAGATTATGGAGAAGATTATGAGAAAGTGCAGAAAATCGTTTATGATATTCTTGCTGTTGATCAACGTATCCTGAAAGAACCTGCTCCCTTTGTGGCTCTTCATGCGCTGGACGCCAGCAGTGTGAATGTAGTGGCACGTGTATGGGTAAATAGCGGAGATTACTGGGGTGTTTATTTCGATATAAATAAAGCGATTTACGAAACCTTCAATGAAAAAGGTATCAACTTCCCTTTCCCGCAACTTACAGTACATCAGGGAAATTAATTATGATACGCCGATTATTCCAAAAAAACGAGGGAGTTTCACATTGAGTGTAACTCCCTCGTTTTTGGATAAACTTGTCTGGTGTGATTGAATAAATTTCTTTCTTTTATTTAATGCCGAAATCTTCGGCTAGTTCATATCTATCTTCTTTGATCCCCAGTACATGATTGATTTTCCTTCTTTTCTCAAGATCTTTAAAGTAGTTTTCCACAACCTGATAGAGATCGAAGTTCGTAGTTGAGCCAGCGGCTAAATCGAGTGATTCCACCATCTTTTCTACAGCTTGATGGATTTTCTCTGCGTCTATCAGATGCAGTTCGTTGCTGTGTATTAAATATTTTTCCATGACTGCAATGTTTTTAATGTTATATAGGTATAACATCTTGCAGTCATGGAAAGTTCAATGATTGAATGTTAGATTTTGGCAAGTGCCTGATCCAAATCAGCAATTAGGTCATCGATATGTTCTGTTCCAATGGATAGACGTACGGTGCCCGGATAAATTTCCTGTTCGGCTAGCTCCTGTGCATTGAGCTGCGAATGGGTAGTGCTCGCCGGGTGGATCACCAATGATTTCACGTCAGCCACATTGGCTAGCAGGGAGAAAATCTCCAGACTGTCGATGAAACGGTGTGCCTCTTCTTGTCCGCCTTTTACCTCGAAAGTAAAGATAGAACCGGCACCGTTCGGGAAATAACGTTGATACAGTGCATGGTCGGGATGGTTGGATAATGACGGGTGATTCACTTTCTTCACTTTTGGATGATTGTTTAAGAAATTCACTACCTTCAATGCATTTTCTACATGACGCTCTACACGTAAGGAAAGAGTTTCCAGGCCTTGCAGCAGGATAAAAGCGTTGAATGGGCTGATGGTAGCTCCTGTGTCGCGCAGCAAAATGGCACGGATGCGGATTGCATAGGCAGCCGGACCGGCTGCATCGACGAAGCGTACGCCATGATAGCATGGATCAGGTTCGGTCAGTTGTGGGAATTTGCCGGAAGCTACCCAGTCGAATTTTCCTGAATCTACAATGACTCCTCCCAATGAGGAACCGTGTCCGCCAATGAACTTTGTTGCGGAATGTACTACGATATCTGCTCCGTGTTCGATGGGGCGGATTAAATACGGAGTTCCGAATGTGTTATCAATAATCAAAGGTATTTTGTGGCGATGGGCTATTTCTGCCACTGCTTCTATATCAATGATATTTGAATTCGGATTTCCCAGGGTTTCGATAAATACGGCTTTTGTATTTTCCTGAATAGCCTTTTCAAAGTTCGACAAATCGCTTGGGTCAACGAATGTTGTTGTGATGCCATAGCTGGGCAAGGTATGTGCCAGTAGGTTATAACTTCCTCCGTAAATAGTTTTGGCTGCTACAATATGATCGCCTGCACGAGTGATATTCTCAAAAGCATAAGTGATGGCAGCGGCACCCGAAGCGACTGCCAGCCCTGCTACTCCTCCTTCAAGAGCGGCTACGCGTTGTTCAAAGACTCCTTGAGTGGAGTTGGTCAGACGGCCGTAGATGTTTCCCGGGTCCTGCAGGCCGAAGCGTGCGGCTGCATGGGCGGAGTTGTGAAATACATAAGAGGTGGTCTGGTAAATAGGTACTGCGCGGGCATCTGTTGCCGGGTCTGCTTGTTCTTGTCCTACATGAATCTGTAAAGTCTCGAAGTGTAATTTCTTTGTTGCCATAATCGTATGTTTTTTAAGTTTATATTCTTTCTTTATTTTCTTGCAAAGTTATGAGATGTAGATATATCGAACAAGATATAGATGAAATATAGAAAATAATGCTATTTTTGTGCCTTTATATGGAATAATGTAACTGCGTTATTTCTGAAAATCACCTTTTAGAAGAATATTTTTCTTATGGATACTTTTGATAAGCTGGATAAAGTAGATTTGCAAATACTCCGTACTTTGCAAGAGAATGCCCGATTGACAACGAAAGAGTTGGCCGCGCGGGTGAGTCTTTCTTCAACTCCTGTTTTTGAACGTCTTAAACGGTTGGAGAATGGAGGCTATATAAAAAAGTATATTGCCGTATTGGATGCGGAAAAACTGAATCAGGGATTTGTCGTGTTCTGCAGTGTGAAGCTTAGACGTCTGAATAGGGATATAGCGGCAGAGTTTACACGGATCATACAGGATATTCCTGAAGTAACCGAATGTTATAACATATCAGGAAGTTATGATTACCTGTTGAAGATTCATGCTCCCAACATGAAATACTATCAGGAGTTTATTCTGAATGTGTTGGGGACAATTGATAGTTTGGGATCACTGGAAAGTACATTTGTGATGGCAGAAGTGAAGCATCAATATGGGATACATATTTAGTCCTTTGTGTGATAGTCTGAAATTTATCTTGTATATTTGCTATGTAATATAAATCCTGTTTTGCTGACACAATGAAATGGCAACTTTGTAAATAGCTTCGCCCATATGGATTGTAACAATAGAGAGTTCTGCTGCTACAACTGTTTGTGATTTAACGTAAGTCACAAGTTATTTTTTTATTCTATTCAATAAACTATATAAAAGAAGCCATTACAATGAATTCGAACATATATCCTCGTTCTAATGATTTTCAGACTATTTACCTGAATACGGTGATTAAGAATCCTGCTATTATCGTAGGTGATTATACAATATACAATGACTTTGTAAATGATCCGGTTCTTTTTGAGAAGAACAATGTCTTATATCATTATCCGATTAATAAAGACCGCTTGATAATAGGAAAATTCTGCTCCATAGCCTGTGGAGCTAAGTTTCTTTTCAATAGTGCAAACCACACATTGAATTCTTTATCCAATTATACGTTTCCTATCTTTTTTGAGGAATGGAATTTAGATAAGAGAGATGTAACTTCTGCCTGGGATAATAAAGGGGATATAGTAATAGGTAATGATGTATGGATTGGATATGAAGCTGTTATTATGGCAGGAGTACATATCGGGAATGGAGCAGTCATTGCGTCGCGGGCAGTGGTTACTAAGGATGTTCCTCCTTATACAATAGTAGGCGGAACGCCAGCCAGGGAGATTCGGAAACGTTTTGATGAGCAAACGATTGCCCGATTGCAAGAATTGCAATGGTGGGATTGGAGCGTCGAAAAGATCTCCGAATGTATACCTTATATTACAGGTGGAAAGATAGAAGAACTGATGAAAAGATAAGCAATGCATATATGAAATTTATAATAGAACCCGGAACTTCTGCTGATATAGATGAATTGGAAAAGCTGTATAATGAACTGAATGATTACCTGGCAACTACGATTAATTATCCCGGATGGATAAAAGGTATCTATCCAATTCGGGAGGATGCAGTTGCCGGTGTGAATGATAACATGCTTTACGTAGCAAGAACCGATGGGAGAATTGCCGGTTCGGTCATCTTAAATCATCAGCCGGAAAAGGCTTATGAGAATGTCAGATGGAAAATGGAACTGGATTATAGCTGTATCTTTGTGATACATACTTTTGTTGTGCATCCTTCTTTTTTGAAAAAGGGAGTAGGGCATGCGTTGATGGATTATTCGTTGGAATTGGCTCAAAGGTCGGGAATAAAGTCTGTTCGGTTAGATGTTTATGAGAAAAATCTTCCTGCCATATCGTTATACGAAAAATGCGGTTTTGAATATGTTGATACCGTGGATTTAGGACTGGGACAGTACGGCTTGGATTGGTTCAGACTTTATGAGAGAATCATTTAATACTCCTTTTCCTGTGTAATACATTGCACCGTTATAATTCGGTTATTCTTAGATTTGTAGAATGATAATTATTACATCATAAACATGAAGAAATTGATTATTGTATTTGTTCTTTTGTTATCAACATTCTCTTGTTTTTCACAAACAGAATTTGCGACTTGCCTATTTGATGGAGCAAGAAACAGAGTTATCCCTATAGCTGTTTATCAGCCGCACAAAGTGAATTCGAAAACGAAAGTCGTTATATTCAATCATGGTTATGATGGAAATAAAAATAGTAAGTCTAACCAAACTTATGCCTATCTGACACGATTCCTTTCTCAAAAAGGATTTTATGTAATAAGCATACAACATGAATTGCCAAATGATCCACTCTTGGCTATGGAAGGTGATTTTATGCAGACCCGTATGCCAAACTGGGAAAGAGGAGTGGCAAATATCTATTTCACCATTCAGGAGTTTAAGAAGTTGAAACCACAATTAGACTGGGATAAACTTATACTGATAGGACACTCCAATGGTGGTGATATGACAATGTTGTTTGCTACTAAATATCCGCATTTAATAAACAAAGCCATATCTATGGATCATCGCAGAATGATTATGCCTAGAACGGAGAAGCCCCGGTTGTATACATTAAGAGGATGCGATTATGATGCGGATGCGGGAGTACTCCCCACAAAACAAGAACAGGAACAATTTCATATGAAAGTTGTGAAATTGGACGGAATAACGCATAGTAATATGGGAGAGAATGGAACGGAAGAGCAACACAGGCTTATTAATCAATCTATTTATGGATTTCTGACACAGGAATAACTGAAGTATTCTATTTATTTTATCCAACGGTTTTAAATCGGGAGCCTGTTTTTCTTATAACTTTGCAGCTGATTTTAGAAAAAGAAGTTTGGAATGATAAATAAGTATGAAGCACGGCTAGGTACAGAGCGTATGTTGCCGCTCGTTTTCAAAATGGCGCTTCCCGCAGTAGTTGCCCAATTCGTCAATTTGCTGTATAGCATGGTCGACCGTATCTATATCGGACATATTCCGGGTATTGGTACTGATGCGTTGGCTGGGGTAGGAGTGACGACTTCTCTTGTTATACTGATTTCTTCTTTCTCGGCGATTGTAGGAGGAGGGGGCGCGCCATTGGCAGCCATGGCACTGGGACAGGGCGATCGTCTGCGTGCCGGAAAAATTTTGGGGAATGGTTTTGTCTTATTAATACTATTCGCCCTGTTCACTTCGTTCATCGCATATACTTTTATGGAACCGATTTTGCTTTTTACGGGTGCTTCGGAAAATACGTTGGAATATGCGGTTGATTATCTTTCCATCTATTTATTAGGAACCGTTTTCGTTGAAATATCTACAGGATTGAATAGCTTTATTAATGCACAGGGACGGCCGGCTATTGCCATGTACTCTGTCTTGATCGGTGCCTTATTGAATATTATTCTTGATCCTATTTTTATTTTCTGGTTTGATATGGGAGTGAAAGGAGCTGCTTTGGCTACCGTATTGTCTCAAGCATGTAGTGCGGCGTGGGTATTGAGTTTTCTCTTTTCCCGTCGTGCTTCCTTACCTTTGGAAAAGCGTAATATGCGGTTGAGCCGGAAGATTGTATTCGCCATGTTAGCTTTGGGAATATCTCCATTTATAATGGCAAGTACGGAGAGCCTGGTTGGTTTTGTATTGAATAGTAGTCTGAAAAATTTTGGAGATATTTATGTCAGCGCATTAACTATCTTGCAAAGTGCGATGCAGTTTGCAAGTGTTCCGTTAACCGGTTTTGCGCTGGGATTTGTTCCGATTATCAGTTATAATTATGGTCATGGTGATAAACAACGTGTGAAAGACTGTTTCCGTATTGTGATGATAACCATGTTTTCATTTAACCTGTTATTGATGCTGCTTATGATCTTGTTTCCTACGATTGTTGCATCTGCTTTTACTAGTGATGAAAAATTGATAGAAACAGTCCGTTGGACAATGCCTGTTTTCTTGGGCGGTATGACTATCTTCGGATTACAGCGAGCCTGCCAAAATATGTTTGTAGCATTAGGTCAGGCTAAGATTTCTATTTTTATTGCTTTGTTACGTAAAGTGATTCTACTGATTCCATTAGCATTGATATTACCACATTATATGGGAGTAACCGGTGTATATGCAGCTGAAGCAATATCTGATGCGACAGCGGCAATTTGCTGTACTTTGTTGTTCTTTTGGCAGTTCCCCAAGATTCTGGGGAAAATACAGGGGAATATTTTGCGTACAGATTAGAAACAGTCAATGTACAAAGCATTGGCTATTTTTTGATTGATAATTAGAATAAAATGCGGAGAATAATCGCTATATTTACCGCAAAATATACGGAGAATATGAAATCAATCTATATCTGGCAACAAACTGATTGGCCTGATTTTACTTGGGATGATGCAAAACTATCTTATAAATTAGGTAGAGTCAGGGGCTTGCAAGGTAGACTTGTAGGGCGAATGAGTGCACTTGGTTTTGATTTGAAGAATAGTGCTATGCTTGATGCGCTGACAGCAGATATTACAAAGTCATCGGAAATAGAAGGAGAAATATTGAATGTTGATCAGGTGCGTTCTTCTGTGGCTCGTCATTTGGGCATAGAAATAGAAGGATTACCCGAAGCAGACCGCTATATAGATGGAGTGGTGCAAGTAATGATAGATGCTACTCAAAACTACATGCAACCATTGACGGCTGAACGCTTTTTTAATTGGCATGCTGCATTGTTTCCTACAGGACGAAGTGGGGTATATAAAATAACGGTTGCCGATTGGCGGCAAGGTGCAGAGCCAATGCAAGTCATATCAGGAGCGATGGGAAAAGAGAAAATACATTATCAGGCTCCTGATTCGGATCATGTTCCTTACCAGATGAAACTGTTTTTAGAGTGGGTAAATGGTAATCAGAAGATAGATCCTGTTCTGAAAGCTGCGATTGCTCACTTATGGTTTGTGACTATTCACCCTTTTGATGATGGGAATGGACGTATATCCCGAACGATCACTGATTTGTTTTTAGCTCGTGCAGATGAAATGCCACACCGTTTTTATAGTATGTCTGCCGAAATACGCAAGCAGCGTAAGGGGTATTATGAGATGCTGGAGAAAACACAAAAAGGTAGTTTGGATATAACAAATTGGCTTGAATGGTTTCTTGACTGTCTGGAAGCTGCATTACTTGATACAGAGAAATCAATCAGCACGATTTTGCAGAAAGCAGCTTTCTGGGATAAGTATCGGTTGGTTTCGATGAATGAACGGCAGATTAAAATGGTGAATTTGTTTTGGGATGGTTTTGATGGCAAATTGACCTCTTCCAAATGGGCGAAGATAACCAAATGCTCTCCTGACACTGCATTGCGTGATATACAAGATTTAATAACTAAAGGTGTATTTCGTAAAACAGACGAGGGAGGGCGGAGTACTAATTATGAATTGGTTTTATAATTTGGCGGTAATTATTAATGGTTATCATCGCGATAAATACGTATAATAATGGCACTTATATACGACCCGACACCGATCAGTTAGGTCATAACAAAAAGTAATTATACAAGAGATTTGTAGCCATCAACAAACGGATGCAAGAGATTGGAGTGGAAAAATATTATGAGGAAGTAAAAGACCTGCCTCGTTATTAGCTCATTACTAGCTTTCTTTGTTTCATTCCAGTTCCTGTGCATAAATGTTGATGGCACGTAATGCCTTTGAGATTTCAGTCGGGGTGATGCCCTGACATTCTATTCTCAATACTTTTTCCCAGTCCTCTATATCTACATTCCATTTGTAGATTTGGGGACATAGGGTGAACAGCGCTGCGATATGTTTTATATCCCGTGC
>ERZ1106978.376-NODE-376-length-33962-cov-11.844988_pt1 | contig 33962 bp, 42 predicted proteins | sample MGYA00403689_ERZ1106978 | MGnify/ENA primary metagenome ERZ1106978 (study PRJEB35170, sample SAMEA104062434) | human gut metagenome | biome: human gut; feature: human-associated habitat; material: faeces | place: Denmark | collected 2012-08-02 ...
ATCTGGTCACGCAGCTACTATATGAGCACACTTGGCAACATGAGCAAGGAAGTAGTCGCAAAATACATCCAGAATCAGTATTCCAAGTGACTACCGTTGCGGCCATTCCTCTCCTGACTGAAGTGAGAAGATTCCTGGCCGCATTTTAGCATTTTAATTGAACGAACGACTTTTATAACTAGCATCAGGGTATCTTGCCACAAACTTCTTCATCAAGACGTCAATGAGTACTCCGCTGGACATATCTTCAAGCAAAAAATAAACAAACATAGGTATATCCCTCTATCAAACAATCTGCACCTGTCATCTGCTATCAGCCAAAGTATTCACTGTACCAGAGATCGCCTACGGTCGCACCTTCACTGACGAGGTCTTTCACGAACTGATATTCTGAAGCTTTCTTGATCGTGGAGAAGCCGTCTTCTCCCTTGGAGAGTACCCATACCTGCTCGGGAGACAGTGCGTTGACGAAAAAGGGACTGTGTGTCGTCACAAACAATTGCTTTCCATATCCCTTGCCAACGTTCAATTTCATCTCGAGAGCGAGCGTTGCCAAGTATTTATGATACAGGCCGTTCTCTGGCTCTTCTACAAAGATCAGCTGCCGCGGGTTGCGCTCATGCAGCAGGAGATAGTATGCAAAGAGTTTCAGCGTGCCGTCTGACATGCGCTGTGAGTAGAAGGGCTCCTTGAAATCGTTCTGCCAGAATGCGAGTGCAATCTGGCCGTTTGGCATCTCGATAGGTTCAATCCTGCGGATGTTCGGTATCTTGGTCTGGATGTCGGCGAGGATCTTCTTGAATTCCACGGGATTCCTTCGGTACATGTACTGAGCGACGTTGTTGAGGTTGCTGCCATCGCGATTGAGATACGGGTCTGGCGACAAGGACTGGAGCTGGCGTGCGGCATCTGGCGTGAAGTAGCAGAGATACCAGCTGCGCAGAAAGTTCAGGAACTTCTCGATGCGCGTGTACTGCTTCATGGCTCCGAGCGTCACGATGCCGAGCTTGCGATTGTCCGCGAGCTCTACCTCCTGCTTCTCGCCCTCGGATTTACCGTCATCTTCCTGTCCGCCCTTCTTGCCTTCGAAAGCGTACCCCTTGCCGTTCAGCAAGTGCAGGAACGAGAGAGGTCTGCCATTGCGCTCTCCCGCCCGGCGCTGGCGCAGGCGTTCTTCTGCAACATAGGGACGGCCCATGCGGTCTTTGGCCACCGATAATTCGTAGGTGATGGGGCTGTCATTCTGCGTCTCTTTGTAGTAAATCTCAAAGTGGATCGGCCCTTCACTCCCCTGTGACAGCAGTTGTCGGATGCCGCCGCGATTCCGCGCGTCACAGGCGCGCTCTACTCCCTCCGCCAAACTGTCTGACAAAAAACCAAATGCATCTGCCAAGGTGCTCTTGCCATTTCCGCTAGGGCCGATAATCGCAGTCATATTGCTGAGCTCTGCGCCCGACTGATTGCTGAGAAGCTTGCCCAGCGAGATATCTTTTAAAGAGCCATAATTCTGTATCGCAATTCCTAATATTTTCCCCATCTCGAAATTCCTTTCTCTCCAGAAGGCCATTGCTCCGAAACTTTACAATATATTCACATTATAGCGCAAAAAGAAAAGTTCATCAACAGAGGCGACGACATCCGTCAGCAGACACCAGCACTCCTCCAAACAAAAAGCCTTCCCCGCGCACAGGGAAGGTGGACCGCGTCATTACCGATGAACAGATGGCAGCCGCCATGCTTGACCGGCTGGCCAACCACGGCCATCTCCTGATGGCTGGCGGCCGGAGCTACCGGATGGAACACGCCCTCATGCGGCAGGACGCAGTAGTGGAACCTGCTTCCTGACAAGACCTGCTAAAAGTGGGGATTTCCCCACGATGACGATGGGGAATTTCGATGATGAAAATGAGGAAAATTGCTTGACAGAAAACATCCCGACCTACAAGACCTTTGAAGGCTACGAGTACGGCCACATCCAGTTCCCGCTGCTGTTTAGCCGTGAAGAGCTGGAGAGCTGCCAATTCATCCGAGAGCACAAGAACCTCATCCTCTACGGCCCTGTCGGCACCGGCAAGACGCTGACCATTGCTTTCTCCCCTAGAGAAGATGACGCACAGCGGTAGATGTGGTAGTCTTCTTGCTGATATCCCCCATTCCTGTTATACTATAGCAGAGGGAGATTCCTCCCTTAGAGCGAACACAGCATTTTGCTGTCATCTACGATGCAATTGATGGTCATCGGTAGTCGAGCCGCCTGGCTCCGGCATAAATCCAAGAAAGAAAGGGACGTGATGCCTCTGGTATCACGTGACGAATGCCTGCTTCTATGGAAGCGTTTTTCTCCTCGGAGGTCGCAATCCTCACGGTCTGCGGACTGGCTGCACTCTCAGTGCTAGTCTTTCTCGCCTTGATTGTATTGGCGTCCTTCGGGGTCATTGACGGAAAGTTCCTGCTGGAACTGCTCCGCATCATTCGCAAGTAACCCTTCGGCGTACGTCCACAAATGAAAAAGCCGTCCTGCCAGGGACGACTTCTTCGGGGATGTACGGTGGCCATCAGCGTCAGCACCGCTGTTTGTATGGCCGAAATTTTTCGTCTACAGATATGCCGAGCCGACCATCTTAGGTTCGCTCTTTTTATCTATGCAAAGCATACCATAAAAATAGAGAAAAGTCAATCGAAGCTCCCCCGCCGAGCCCATGGATTGCATTCACTCAGGCCACATTTCCCCGCCGAGCCCAAGGACCCCTTCCGCCTCGCAGAGCTACAGCATCATCGAGACTGCCAAGGCCAACGGCCTGAACCCGTTCCAGTACCTCTTCGAGCACCTGCCGAACGCCGACATCCAGCGGCATCCCGAGCACCTCGACGACGTCCTGCCATGGAACGAGATCATCCAGCAAAACTGCAAATGAACCATCCAAGCTCCACTGCTCCGCAGCGGAGCTTTTTGATATGTGCCTCAGCGACAACGAAAGGGTGAACCATCAAGGCGATGAATTATACACCGGGTGATTTAGCGCTTACAGTCAATCAGACCTCAGCCCCGCCGCGCCCGCACAGCACACGCCGCCCGCCGGAGCGACGGCCAGCAGCGATCAAGGGCCGCAGATAAAGGCCGCTCGACGTAGCGCTTGCGCAGGAGCTCGACGATACTGCAGATGGCAAAGATGGCAAATACCTTGCCGATGCAGAACAGCACATAATACGACGAGTGGATGTAATCGAGATTCGGGAAGATGTAGTCCCAGATGAGCGTGCGCATGAGATTATTGTCATGAATCAGGTAGATGCCCAGCACCGTCCCGGCGATGCGGTTGATCATCGCACTGAAGAAGTACGGCCGCGTCAGGAAGTAAAGGAACAGCGAAACCGCCAGCGGGATGGTCAGGATCATGGCAAGGCGAGCAGATCCCTTCAGGAAACCATCCTTATGCAGCAAAAGTCCCACCGCGTCAAAGGCCAGTATCGACACAAACAAGAGCAGTACCATCGCGAGGAAATAGCGCAGATAGCGTTTATGCTGCCCCGCCTCCAGCAGCGAGGCACCGTGCAGCCTCAAATAACCGCCGATGGCGTAAACAAAGGCAAAAAACAGGATGGGCGCATTTGAGAAGAACGTCACGACCTCGACCGTCGGCAGTACCGAATAGCACAAGAAGAACAGTGCCAAGAACGCCTGATACTGCCCCTTCGTCAAGTGCGAAAGGAACAGATTCTCAAACGGGATGAACAGCGAGAAGATGATATAGCAGGAAACAAACCAGTTGCCGCCAAACAAGATAGGCAGCGATTCATGGATAATATCCTTGAACGTATGTGGCAGGAAATTCCCTCCATACACCACCGCCTCGATGAGCCAAGCGTAAAAGAACATGGCCAGCAACAGCAATACAATCTTTTTCCTGTTCACCAAGCGATTCACCATGAAATACCCCGTGATCAGGATAAAGATCGCATTGCCCATATTGCCGCCCCAATCGATGAGCTGTGTGAAGGCCACCTGCCAAGAAAACATATCAACATAAAAGATACTCTTCGCCGGTTCCAGTATATGAAAAATACCATGCACCCCGAAATGATGGGTAATAATAACCAGCATGGCGATAATCCGCAATAACTCTAACGACGAATTACGCGGACGCGTCCTGTCTGTCTGTCTGTCTGTCTGTCTGACTGTCTGTCTGACTGTCTGTCTGACTGTCTGTCTGAGTATAGGTCTTCGCTGTCATTCTGTCAATACTCCCATCACAAATATTGTCACTTATTCCTTTTACTTCCGAAACTCGATTCGTTCCTCTGCATACTCAATCAATTTATCTCGTCATTCCAGTACATGAAGTAGCTCTTCGAGTATCTGACGAACACCGGCATCCAGCAGCATCTCAAGAGTCTCGAGATCATTCTGCCATGGAATGAGCCTATCCAGTAAAACTGTAAAGGAATCACCCAAGCTCTGCTGCTCACGCAGCTGGCGTTTTTGATATACCACTCAGCGATAACGAAAAGAGAAGCCATCAATCCGACAAATCATACATCAGGTGATTTAGCGCTTATGCTTAAATGTATGTTACTTCGAATTTTGAACACCGACGATTTTTAATAATATAGCAAAAGTAAGAAAAAATACTTCTTTGTGGATTTGCTGGCTCAGCACATGCCATAGCGCCTGCTAGCTCATATCTTAGTAGAAACTCAGATTCTCTTCCTCATAGGGGCAGGATTTTCATGAGAGCGTATCCAACATTCATCCGGGTTAACAGATGGTCAATCACAGTCTTTATTCGAACTTTGTAATCCAGTCTCATTTTTTTCATCGTCATTTTGAATAGGATCTAGCAATTGGATGCCTGATACTACTTGAAATATTTGGTATAGATTGTACATAAACGATTTCATTTCGACAATCCAATAAGATATATAGGCACAATAAAGAACCATCAGTGAGAAAGTTAGCATCCCTGAAAAAGTATGGCTAGTAAATATATCAAGAATCGTTAATAATAAATAGTTAATGACTATAATTATAATATAGTTCATAGTCATAAAGAAAGTAGTGTGCTGCATTGTATTAAATACCGATTCATTGGAGTTAGAATCGGTATAAGCGCTCAAGAATGTTAACACAGTTTTGGAAGCCATAGCCTGGAAAATTGCATAACCAGTTATGATGATAGCAAGCAATGCTAATATAATTGTATTTGAACGCTCTACAATTTTCTCAATAGCAGAAGAATTTAAGCTTGTATAATACGAACTGTAAATAAAAGATATTGCAAATGCGATTAGCAAAAAAACAATCCTATGTACTGAAAATTTAAAACTTTTATAAGATCCTTTCATAACGAGGCAAAATGACTCTTCTTGCATCGAAGTTTTTAAGGATTTTTTTATATTGTTTTTTTGTTCATCATCAAGAAACATATAAATCACCCCATTAAGGATTTGATATCATCAGTTTTCTGACGATACAATTCCGCATTAGAGTTACTTGTTTCCGTAAGAGCAGGATAATTATCAGCGACATTATACAATGCCCCAATAACTTCTTCTCTATCCGCATCCTTTGGTAGCTCTACAACCTTTTTTTCAGCAAATTCTTTTTCGGTTAAAGTGATAGAATCTCCAGCATTCGTATAGGCATGGACTGTCGAACGTGCAAGGTCTCTTGTTCCTTCTATTTGCTCAATAACTTTATTCTTGTTATCTGGCCCATTAAATTTCATCTTGCAGCTGGATGCGTCTAAATCCATTACTTGCTTCAAAATTGCTTGGAATGGCCCTCTGAAATCATTATCTCCATTCAATGGTAAAATCTTGTATTCTATAGAATCAATCTTTTTTATATTGTTAAAAATTTCTTTCAAACTCTTATGCGACGGGAGTCGTAATATGGTTATATGTGCTGAAGGAAGCCTATCATCATAGGGTATATTATGATTCGCCTCTTTTAAAAATTTTATCACCAAGTCTTCTACAATCTTGCGAAAAGTAGATAATCTGGGGCTTCCTTTTTGATTTTTATCGAATAACATTCTATGATTTTTTAATAATATAGCAAATATAGAATACGGTGCTGTTTGATATTTTTGATCGGTAAAAACCAACTTACCTGTATCTTGATCTCGTTGTGATAGGATTTCTAATTCTGTTTGCTTCACAAATACTCCTGTGAGAATATATCCTAATGTTGAATGCTCTGTGATTTTTATATTCTCTACATTGAAATACCCATTACTATACTTTATCACATTCGATGCTGTTAAAGCAGGATACAACACATCCTTAAAGTGTGCAAGTAACGGTTCGTTATTATCTCCAAATACACAATTAAAATTAGCAGATTCGATAACCCTTTTTCGATTCTCTTGCTCTGGCATTCTATCCCCACCTTACATTTATTACTAAAGTTCATTTCAAAGTCTATTCATTAAACCAAGGATATTGATTACTGAATTTGGCATCTCGTATGATCTCGTCTTTGATTACGATATATGCGGTATACAACAGGGATACTGAAAGCAAATTGTGATAAAAATCCCATGAACATATACTCCTGCGAAAAAAACTTTGCAAAAACAACCGTTGTAATAGCAACCCAAATTCCACTGATAAAAGAAATTTGCATCAAAGGCTCTTTCTTATGTGCACGCAAATAGGACGCTATAGAGTTAACCCACATTTGAAGCATCCAAGAGATAAACAAAATAAACATGTTGAAGGGATCTAATACACGGCGAAAAAAAGAAACAGAATCTCCTAACAAATAATATAATACAAAATATGAAATACCTCCCAAAAACATAGTTAGGAGGGTTCGAATCAAATTGCGTTGAAATAAACGATCTAATTCTGGCCACTTTCGCTCTGAAACTAACATATTCATCCTTGGCATTATCGCAGTAATCCATGTATTTGCAATAGAAAAGCCTGCGGTCCACATAGCAATACTAATACCAATCTTCCCTGAAAATTCAACACCATGAAAATGAAATGCTAACGGTGTAAATAATTGGAATATAAAATATCCGCTACACCAACTGATTGCATATCGCCAAATCAAGGAAGAAAATTCTGGCCACCAGTCATAACAATCAACAGATGAAATTTTCCACATCTGTCGAATTGGTTGAGAGAAATAAAAAACAATATACGTCATTCCAATTAAAACATTTACCAATAGTGAAAGTGATAATGCATATATATTCCATCCCACAGCAAGACCAAATAAGCTTGTTAACGTAGAGCAAACTGCAACCCGAAAACGAACTGATTGCAACAATCCGACCGAATTACACCCTTCAAAGAAGCTCATAAGTGCCGAATTAAAAAATGCGCCAGCCGATGCAATGGAATATAAAATCCATGCAATTTGCCAATGTATATCAGCAGGTTTTAAGGATAAGAAAATATATCCTCCTATCATAATCAACGGGAACACAATACACATGATACGCCTTAGCCAAGAAATGGTAAAGCGAAAGAAAGAAGATAATTTCCAAAGATGTTTATTATCCCCTATTAAAATATTTTTTTCACCAAATTTTAGGTAGGCAAACTCATGTGCAGAAAACTGTAAAACTATGGTAGTGAAACCTAAATCAGCGAAAATAGATAAGGCAGCCAAACCACTAAACGTATACCAATACCCTTGTTCTAGTGGAGTTAAAAAAAACGGTATAGCCAGTAACATAACAGGCCCTGAAATCACTCGCCATAACGAATTAATCATTGTATTCGTTAAATCTTTATTTATCTTCACGCTTATCCCTTTCTAATTAAATGTTTAATCTTACGAAATAAGTGATATAGAGCAAAGTATGTATAAAATTTAATAACGCCGATATTTCCACATTGTTTTCGTATGATTTCAGATTTATTTTCAAAAGAGAAAGTATATCTAGAGTCTATCTTAACTATCGAATACCAACTTGCAGAGAATTTTATAATTGCAGATTCTATCTTCTTATAGGTTGCTTCAGTAATATAACCTCCTTTAAGTAAGTTTTCCACCATCGTTAAATAAAGATTATCAAAATTGTTAATTAAATTGTATCCTCCCTTTTTCTTTAACTCAAGGTTTGTCACATATGAAAAATCATCTACTACATATTTCCTCTTATGGACAAGATAGAATAACACGCTTGTATGAGGGAACATATGGTCTACAGAAATATGTTTTATTTCAAACTCATTAAAATCTGTTTTCCAAACAGAAAAAGCAGAGCTCCAAGTAGACCAGTACGAAATAGAATAAATGAATGAATTAAAATCCTTGTGCTCTTGTATATTATCCCCTATCTTTAAAGTTCCCATCGAAAAAAAGATAGGGGGCTTTTCTTCTTGATACTCTGCTGCAATATGAATCATTCTCGTCAACGCATTCTTATTAAACATGCTATAATCATTATGTAATTTTAACAACGCTCCCTTTCCTAAGCGTAAGGCTTCTATTGAATTTAAAAAACCCTCACAAGATGATTGATTATATATCAAATTAGGAATATTAGAAAATTCTTCTTGTATTAGTTTTTTAGTTTCATCAGTCCGTGAGTTATCGGATACACAAACTTCGAATAAATCCGATGAAACATGCTGGGCAAAAATACTATTCAGTGTTTTTCTAAGTATATCAACACGATTATTAGTCGGTATACAAATTGATAAAATTGGATAACTCAAATTTTCACCTCATTAATGTATTTCCTCTATCACTTTATTCGCAATATATTCCATCCCCTTATCGCCAGGATGGGTCGCTGCTTCTTTACTTACAGCAATGGTGCTACCGTCATCTAACGTACAGATTGTGCCCTTTTGGGACTGGTATTCCTTGTTGCCGATAATCTCGGATAGGTCGGCGAATAGGACGCTCTGATTCTCGGCGGCCTGTTTGCGCATTTCGTTGCGATTCTTGTCCCAGAAGTCGCCGATGACGATGATCTTCGCCCTTGGTGCGCGCTTGTGGACGTATGCGATGAGCGTCTCAAGATCTTCCTCGAAGTGTGATGTGTCTGTCACATTCTCACCGAGCTGTATTGTCACGAGATTGAGCTTGTCGCTCAAGAGGATGTCCAAGAGGTCCAATGCCTTGCTGCGGTCCTGCATGCGCTCCCACGATGCGTAGTTGATGCGGTATGCGACAGCATCGCCGTGTTCAGTAGCGAGCTGCTTCTTGACTCTGCCAAAGTAATCGCCATCCGGCTGTGTCGCGCAGATGCCGCGTCCCCAACTCGTGATCAGCGTCAGGCTATTGCCGATGGCCAGGTAATTATAGGCGTCATCGCGGTATTCCGGCTGGACATTATAATACTCCGTGACCTGCTGCAGGCGCTGGTCAAGATAATCGGTGCGCCCTTCCAGCGACTGAAGCTGTCTCAGCTGCGCATTCTGGCTCTGTTCATGCCGATAGACCTTGTACCCCCCCCAGGAGACAAAGAAGCACGACTATTGCTATTATACCATAGAATCGTTTGCTTGTTATTCTCATTTTTTACTCCCCTCTTCATCGCTTGATATACTCGAATTTTTCCTTCTCAAGAAAATATCTCGGCACGCTTCAAACACTTCTTTATCTGCTAATGGAGGATAGCTGCCATTGGCTTCTGAAGGATTCCATTCATATCCGTGACCGATATGCTTCATGAGAGCATCCAACACCTCAATAGAAATATCTTGATCTTCGAAAAGCTCCGTAACCATATTCTGTTGCCTTGTACCAAGAATGATCGTAGTCCCTGAAAAAGGTGAATATCCTGTGGCCTTTTCTAGAAAATACCATGCCAAATCCGCATACGGACGCAATTGCTGATCAAATAGAGGATTATCTTTCAGCAAAGAAAGTGCATGCAAAAGGATTTTCAAGCGGTCTTTTGTTAATGACAGTTTATTACGAGTGTCACAATATGACACAATCTTTCTGTAAGCTCCTGTCCACTGTCCATTCTTTGCCCACGCCACGAATTGGCCTCGAATGCTAGTTTCATCTGCCTCCTTTAGCAAATATTCTACAGTACTCGATAAGACATCATCTTCACGACCAGAAAGGATAAAATACGAAGAGAAATTCGGCTTTATAGAAATTTTGTTCTTTATAACAGCTTCCGCATCAGGTGTTTGTGTCATAACATGAAGTGCATCCTTTTTAGAAAAACCAGGGAACAATATTGCGAGTATGTTCAATGCATCATCAGAGCGTTGCGCCTTATCTTTGCATTCTTCTCGATACTTCTCTGGAGGTTTCTCCGATGAATTCTGCGTCTGATTTATGCCTTGTGGATAAACTGAGTCAGGATGATTAATGATATACGAGATTAGCTCTGGTTCATAAATGCTAAGAACGACAATACACAGTAAGTCATCGGCATCACAGAATTGATAGCATATGAGATATCTCACTTGAAATGCATTCAATACGCGATTACAATCGCGGATACTCCGTAAATATGGCAACAAAGCCTTGTGAATCCGATTTTCAATAGCCTTTCCAGGCATCGTGTAGTAGATTGCCTTGTTTTCTGTATACGATTTCTCTGGAATGATGTTACGCAATTCTTTGCCAAAGTAGTTTAGCAAATCCTGTTCACTGAACATTGGCATTTGAATGGGAACCTGAACGATTTTTTCCATAAAGTCTCTACCGTTTCTACCATCAATACATTGTAAAGCTTCGCCAACAATAGCACGATCATAGGCCAAGATATAGATAACCTTCGGAAAGTCTGCGATGTTCTTAACGAGTTGCATGACAAAGCCGATTTCATCATTACTTAATCGATCTATATCATCAATCATATAGATGATATACTTCTTCGACTTTGATAAGTCTACTCGTAAACCTTCTTTTTCTTTTCGAAGCGTGGTATCTTCAATAATTTTTCCAAGGTCAATCTTAATTACCTTAACAGATATCGTAACTGAACGGATAACTTTCTTGCCAAATTTTAAGACATGTGCAGGCGTTTTCCGTACCCATTTTGACGGCTCCATTTTATCAATACGAGCTACTATCTTTGGTCCAATTTTCGGTAGTTTTTTCAGTTTTATCCATGTAACGAACCTTAAGGTGTATCCCCATACATTTCGCACAATTCTTTGCAATTGGGTTTCATACTCAGAGGAAACACCAGATTCAATCGTTGCAGCCCCTAACGTCTTAAAAAACTCAGCAGCTAAAGTAGTGCGGTCTATCGCAAGCCAGCTATCTAATCGCTGAACCACATATCTCTCGTTCTTATCTTGGAATCTATTCTCCAGAAGGTTCAAGACCGAGGTTTTTCCAGAGCCCCAGTCGCCTTCCAGACCGATGACGAGACCATCATGATTGTCTTTTTTCTCGTCTACATCGGTATATCGGTCAATTAACTCGACGATTTCGTCGACAAAGGGCGTGCGATTCAGTTTATCTTCTTCATCCTGACTTATTGGCTGATCGTCGTACAGCATCTTTCTAACCTCACATCACGTAATGGACTGCTCGGGACTCAGTGATGGCTCACGGGCACCCAGATCTTCTTCTCGTCATCCCACTGCTTGACGACGCGCGCGGGGCTGCCGACGGCGATGCTCTTGGGCGGGATGTCGTGGGTGACGGTGGTATGGCTGCCGATGATGCTGCCGTAGCCGATGGTGACGCCGGGCAGGACGGTGGCGAACTCGCCGATCCAGACGTTGTCCTCGATGATGACGGTCTCGCCTGTCGTCAGGGGGCGCTTGGCTGGCAGCATGTCGGGGCTGTCTGGTTGGCTGCCGCGGTAGACGCCGTGATTGTGATCGGTGATGTAGATCTTGCTTCCCATGAGGACGTTATTGCCGATCTCGATGCGGTTGACGCAGCCGATGTGGACATACTCGCTGAGGCTCACGTTGTCGCCGATGATGAGGTGCGGCGTGAAGTGCTGCGCGTGCTCGCCCTCGCCGTAGGAAGAGATGGTCTCCATCCAGAGCCCCCTGCCCGCCGAAAAGTGCTGACCGATCTGCATGTGTTCCACACCGCCGACATGGGCGTCGTGATGGACATGGATATCCCCGCGGCCGAATACACAACGCGAAAAGAGCATGTTCCGGATGCGCTGCCAGTAGAATGACAGCGTGCAGAAGATGCCCTGATTTTGCAAGCGTTCTTTGAGCAGGACCACGCGATGTGCCCATTTCCCCTGCTGCACAAAAATCTCCCCTTTGATGCTAAAGTGTTATGTTTTTATTATACTCCAAAACCCTACGCGTTACAACAGAGAATGGCCTGTCTGTCATTCTGTGGATATCCTGTGGACAACATGTGGATATCTATTGCGTGGCTGTGGATAAATATGGGGAGTGCCCCGCTTTATGTGTCAGGTTGTGCGCGTTCTGTGTCCGCTCCGTGTTCTGCTCAGGCACTGTGGATAGCCGCCGGGCGTTGGTACAGCTGGCTTCCGGGCGCTCCTAAGACGTAGCTCAAGCAAAGAGAAAGAAAAGTAACGTAGTACGGCGGCTCTCCTGGCGATTGCGGGTGACTGTCGCGTGGTCCCGTCGCTCGCATGCCCCGCATCTTCCCGTCCTTCGGCATCGTCATCTTATTCTCTCGTTTCTTCGAGTTACCTCACGATTCTGCCCGTTTCCCCTGTCTTTTCGCATGTGTCAAAAATTTTTCTTGAATGGCTGTCGCGCCATGTCTGGCAAGGGTTGACACATGTTTGACACTTCACCTGTCTACTCCTCGTGGGCAATCTTCTCTTGACAGGATCATATTCTCTCGGTATACTAGGAGCATAGCACGACAAAACGCGTGAAAACGCGGAACACACCTTTGCACGACCACAATCAAGACGTATGAGCTTGCTTGTCTCTCTGTAGCAGATCGGCGGCTCTATGTTCTTGAGGCCGGTCTGCGGAGGGGCGGCAAGCTCTTTTGTCTGTGCGAGGAGCATTTCATGGACTCGAAGGAGGGATTCGATGGCCAAAGAGGCGATGACGGGCTTCATCACGGAGTTCCGTTTCTTTCACCAGATGCAGCCGGTGCGGCCGGTCTCGGCCTGTGCGCAGGCGCTCTGGCACTACTTGTTCTACCGGGCAAACGCCGCGTTCTGGCAATTTCCCCTGAAGATCCAGGCCAACGAAATTGCCGGGGCGCTGCGGATCTCGCGGTCGGCGTTCATGCGCTCGCGCGAGGAGCTCCGCAGCGCGGGCTATCTGCTCTACGAGCATGACCCGGGCACGCGGACGGTCAAGTACTACCTCGTCAGCAATGTGCGGCCGCACATGCTCGTGACGCCGGCTGAGATGATGGCGGGCACGAAGTCTTATCAGGATTTTCTCTCAGGAACACCAGTGCAGAAGGAGGTAAACCATGTTGCTTACGAATCATGCCCAGAAGCTGTATCGGGGAATTGAGGCGCTCGGCGGCGGCGTGATCCGCGAGCAGGTGCTGCGCGCAAAGGCAGGCGGCATCTCGCACGGAACGTTCATCGCGGCGCGGCAGGAGCTCTGCAAGGCGGGCTTCCTCTCCATCGAGCGCACGGCGCGCAAGCCGCACTACCGCCTCATCGACACGGAGCGCGCGGCAAAGGTCATCGCGGAGTCGGAGGCCATCTACGCGCAGGGCGAGGTCGCCGTCTTCGAGGCAAAGGCGAAAGAGTCGGCCGCCCGGGCAGAGGCACCGCCGCCGCGCAAGGTGATCCCGATCCGGATTGCTCTGGCAAAGAAGGTATCGGAAAATTCCCGGGATTCTCGCGATACGACAGACAAGATGGACGGCGTAGAGCTGAAGCTCGTGCCGATCGCGATCTTCGAGGATGGCCTGCCGCACATCGCGGGCCATTTCGCGGATTTTGCGGACTGGCACGAGGCGCTCGCGGAGGCGTTCGGCGACTTCGACCTCGACGAGGGCGCGGCGCCGCGGACGTACATCCTCTACGTGCCCGCACGGCGCAGGGAGGACCACTACGAGGTCTGGCCGCTGCCGGACGGCCTCATGGTACTTTAAGGCATTCATAGATTCGATAGTTGATGGGATGGAATTTGTGCAAGGTCCATCCTTTCTTTATCCCTATCCCCCACCACCTCTCTAGAAAGGAGTCTATCATGCGAATCTTCATCAACCCAGGTCATGCGCTCGGCGGCCGTCCGGACCCCGGCGCAGTCAACTGCGAGCACGGCGTGACGGAGGCGGCGATCAACGCGCGCGTCGCGGAGAATGCGCGCATCGCGCTCGAGCGCTGCGGCTACGAGACGAAGGTCGTGCAGAGCCACAACCTGCGCGGCGAGGCGCCGGGCTACCCGAATGTCACGGGCCTCGCCAACAGCTGGCCCGCCGATGTCTTCGTCTCGATCCACGCCAATGCCGGCGGCGGCCGCGGCTGCGAGACGTACGCGTTCAGCATGCACTCGTGGGGCCACGCGCTCGCGACGACGGTACAGCAGACGCTCTGGCGCGCCGTCAGCCGCATCGACAAGAGCTTCCCGAACCGCGGCGTCAAAGTCAATCCCGACTTCACGGTGCTGCGGCGCACGGCCATGCCCGCCATCCTCGTCGAGACGGCCTTCCTCGACACGGAGGAGGACTTCCAGCTGCTCGTCAGCCACGCCGCCGTCTTCGGCCACGCCATCGCCAGCGCCATCGACCAGTTCCTGCGCGCCCACATCACGCCGGAGGGCGATCTCATTTTCGAAGAAGACGAGCCCGCACCGTTGATGTGGCGGTATGTGCCCGCTACCATATAATAGGAAGGAAATCGTCAATGACGTGTCAATTCAAGTGTCAAAACTTTCTTATAAATACCCCTTGCTTTTGACATGTCAATCCCGTACAATAAAATCAAGGCAAGGGAAAACGCTCCTGAGCCTCGGGCAGCCGTCCGGCCTCGCGGCTGCCTGCTGAGGCCCCCACCCTCTCACCTGAAAGGAGAACTATCATGGCTACGCAGCGCACGAACATCACGACTTCCCTCAAGATCAAGGTGGAGAACGGCACGACGGATGCCGGTGCCGTCAAGTACGCGACGCGCACGTTCAGCTCCATCAACCCGGAGATCAGCGACGAGGACCTGCTCGCCGTCGGCCAGGGCCTCGCCGCCCTGCAGTCGCACGACGTCGGCGACATCCAGCGCGCCGAGAACGCAACGCTTGTCACGGCCTGAACAGCTGACTCGCACTCGCCCCTGCACCGGCCGCCGCGGCAGCAGCCGTGACCCTGGCCGGATGAACGGATGAACCATCGCTCACGCATCGAAAGGAGTCACCACCATGAAACGCACGCTTGAAATCGAATTCCTGCTCGACAACGCCAAGACGAAGACGCTCTCCCTGACCGACCCGAAAGATGACATCTCGGCCACCGCCGTCCAGACCTGGGCCGAGAACGTCGTCGCCAAGAAAGCCTTCCTGATCGGCGGCGCCTTCCCCGTCGCCTACAAGGGCGCCAGCATCCGCAAGGTCGACGTCGAAGAGCTCGCCTGACCCAATCCCCCCACTTTGCCACGCCTCCGGCAATCGCCCCCTGACAAGAAGGTGACCCGCATGGAACAGAACCTGCTGACTGCAATCTCCAGCGTCGGCTTCCCCATCGTCGTGACGCTCTACCTGCTGACCAGCTTCCAGCGCTCCATGGACCGCTTCACCGAACAGCTCAGCGAACTCGTCAAAGAGCTCCAGCAGCAGCGCCACCTCACCCACTGACCCCCTCCCTCAAAAAACCGCCCTGCAGCATCGTACCTGCAGGGCGGTTTTTTTGCGCCTATATATAAGCCTATATATAATAGGAAGCTTTTTGTTCCGTTTTGCTGGGAGCGACCGCTCAGAGGCTCAGCAAATACTTGCCGTAGTCGTTCTTCTTGAGCGGCTTGGCGAGCTCGTGGACCTGGTCGCGGGTAATGTAGCCCATGCGGTAGGCGATCTCTTCGAGGCAGGCGATCTTGAGGCCCTGGCGGGACTGGATGGTCTGGACGAAGGCGGCTGCCTGCAACAGGGAATCGTGGGTGCCGGTGTCGAGCCAGGCGTAGCCGCGGCGCATGGTCTCGACGTGGAGTTTGTGGCGCGCGAGGTAGGCCTTGTTGACGTCGGTGATCTCGAGCTCGCCGCGCGGTGACGGCTTGACCTGCTTCGCGATATCGACGATGTCCTTGTCGTAGAAGTAAAGGCCCGTCACGGCGAAGTTGGACTTCGGCGCGGCTGGCTTTTCCTCGAGGCTCACGGCCTCACCCTGCTCATCGAACTCGACGACGCCGTAGCGCTCCGGGTCGCTGATGTAGTAGGCGAAGACCGTCGCGCCGTCCGTCTGCGCGGCCGCGCGCTGCATCATCACGGCGAGGTCGGAACCGTAGAAGATGTTGTCACCCAGGACGAGCGCACAGCCCTCGCCCGCGAGAAACTCCTCGCCGATCAGGAATGCCTGTGCGAGTCCCTTCGGCTCCGGCTGCACGGCGTACGAGATCGAGATGCCCCACTGCGAGCCATCGCCGAGCAACCGCCGGAAGTTCGCATTGTCCTCCGGCGTCGTGATCACGAGGATGTCCCGGATGCCCGCGAGCAGTAGCGTCGACAGCGGGTAGTAGATCATCGGCTTGTCGTAGACCGGCATCAGCTGCTTCGACACCGCGATTGTCAGCGGGTAAAGGCGCGTCCCCGAGCCGCCCGCCAAGATAATTCCCTTACGAATCATAGTTCAGCCCTCATACACAAAATTCAGCGACGTCGCCACGCGCTCCTTGAGCGTCGGCGCCTTCGTGTCCTTGTCCGACAGGATCACCGGCTCAAGCGGCCACGCGACACCGATGTCCGGGTCATCCCAGCGGATGTTGCCGTCGCACTCCGGCGCGTAGTAGTTGTCCGCCTTGTACTGCACCTCGACGTCGTCCGTCAACGTGATGAAGCCGTGCGCAAAGCCGCGCGGGATGAAGAGCTGCTTCTTGTTCTCCGCCGACAGCTCCACGCCGACCCACTGGCCGAACTGCGGCGAGCCCTTGCGGATGTCAACCGCCACATCAAAGATCGCCCCGCGCGTCGCCCGCAGGAGCTTCGCCTGGCACATCGGGTTGAGCTGGTAGTGCAGCCCGCGCAGCGTCCCCTTCTGAGCCGAGTACGACTGATTGTCCTGCACAAAATCCACCGAGATGCCAGCCGCCTCCATCTTGCGCTTCGACCAGCTCTCCATGAACCACCCGCGCGCATCCCCAAACACCTGCGGCTCCAGCACAAATACACCCTTGAGTTTCGTTTCTGTTACTTTCACGTCAAAATCCCCTTTTTAAAACAAATTCGTACCCCTATTATACCACATCCGCAGAAACAAAACACCACGCACAGGGCAACACGCCCCGACAAACCCATGGACCTCATCCGCCTCGCAAACTCGGCACAATCCCCCACGAGCTTAGAGAGCAAACGTCTGCTCGAACTTCTCCCGTATCGCCGCGAACTTCGCCTTGGCGGCCGCCTCGTCCTTCTCGACAAGCGAGCAGTACATCTTGAGCTTCGGCTCAGTGCCGGACAGGCGGATGGCACTGAGCCATCAGTGATCCTTCTACCAAAAGAGCTGCCCTGCAACTACACGAGCTGCAAGGCGGATTTTCTGATACCAGCTGTCTTTTCCAGCCTCACTTCCGTATTCCCAGAATCAGGAAGCTCAAATGAGGACTTTTGCAGATCAGGCGCTCACTGACCCAAACAGACAGGACAATGCCACAATCGTACAAATACACTCCTCTTACTTCTTCAGCTCTACCTTGACGCGCTCCAGGGCGCTCTTGATCACATCGTCCATGTCGTAGTACTTGTACTCCGCCAGACGGCCGCCGAAGATGATGTTCTCCTCCTGCTCGGCCAGGGCTGCGTACTGCTGGTAGAGCTTCTGGTTGCGGTCGTTGTTGACCGGGTAATACGCTTCTTCGCCGCGATGCCAGTCGGCGGGGTATTCGCGCGTGATGTAGGTGACGGGCTGCGTGCCGAACTCGAAGTGCTTGTGTTCGATGATGCGCGTGTACGGGACTTCGCGCTCCGTGTAGTTGACGACGGCGACACCCTGATGATTCTCCTCCTCCAGACGCTCCGTCTCGAAGTGAAGGCCGCGGTACTCGAGCTGGCCGAGCTTGTAATTGAAATACTCGTCAATCGAGCCCGTGTAGACGACCTTCCTGGCCATTGCCTGATAGGCGGCGCGCTCCTTGAGGTAATCCACACCGGTGCGGACCTCAATGCCGTCGAGCAGGGCTTCAATCAGCTTGTTATAGCCGCCGACCGGGATGCCCTGATAGCGGTCATTGAAGTAATTGTTGTCGAACGTGTAGCGCACCGGCAGGCGCTTGATGATGAAGGCTGGCAGCTCCGTGCAGCTGCGGCCCCACTGCTTCTCCGTGTAGCCCTTGATGAGCTTCGTGTAGATGTCCGTGCCAACGAGCGAGATGGCCTGCTCCTCGAGGTTCTGCGGCTCGCCCTTGATGGCCTGGCGCTGCTCCGCGATGATGGCCTTGGCCTGCGCTGGCGTCACGATGTCCCAGAGTTCGCGGAACGTGTTCATGTTGAACGGCAGGTTGTAGAGATGGCCCTGATAATTCGCCACCGGTGAATTGATGAAGTTGTTGAACGTGACGAACTGGTTGACATACGCCCAGACGTCTTCATAGCTCGTGTGGAAGATGTGCGCGCCGTACTTGTGGATGTTGATACCATCTTTTTCCTCGCAGTAGACATTGCCGCCCACATGATCCCGGCGCTCCAGCACCAGCACCGACTTGCTCGCCTTCTTCGCCTCATGCGCAAAGACCGCGCCAAACAGGCCGCTGCCAACAATCAGATAATCATACATAATGAATCCCCCTCTTCCATCACTTAACGCCCCATCGGCAGCCAATCCAAATCACAGCTGCGGCACAATATCCTTCAGGTACGCTTCAAACTTGCCGCCAAGATCTGGACGGCGCAGGGCGAACTCCACCGTCGCCTTGAGGAAACCCAGCTTGTCGCCGAGGTCATAGCGGATTCCTTCAAAATCATAGGCGTAGACCGGCTGACGATGTGCCAGTACCTGCAGCGCATCCGTCAGCTGGACTTCATTGCCCTTGCCCGGCAAGGTGTGCGCGAGAATGTCAAAAATCGCCGGTGTGATGATGTACCGGCCCAGTACCGCCATACGACTCGGCGCATCCTCGACGGCAGGCTTCTCCACCATGTCGAGCACGCGCATCGTGCGCGCGTCATCCGTCGGCTCCCCCCTGACGATACCATAGGAAGACACCTTGTCCTCCGGTACTGTCTGGCAGCCAAGGACAGATGAGCCTGTCGCATTGTAGACATCGATGAGCTGCTTCAGTGCCGGTCGCCCCTCGCCGTTGTAAACGACATCATCGCCGAGCAGTACAGCAAACGGCTCATCCTGCACGAAGGCGCGCGCACAGAGAACGGCATCACCGAGGCCCCTCATATGCTGCTGACGGATGTAATGGATATCAATGGCCCCCGTCTCGCGCACCATCTTCAGGAGCTCAGTCTTCCCCTTCTTCTCGAGCTCCATCTCCAGCGCCGGTGCCGAATCGAAGTGATCCTCAATGGCCCGCTTCGCATGGCCGCTGATGATCAGGATCTCCTCAATCCCGCTTGCCAACGCCTCTTCAACAATGTACTGGATTGTCGGCTTGTCCACAATAGGCAACATCTCTTTTGGCGTCGCCTTCGTCGCCGGCAAAAATCGCGTACCAAAACCAGCTGCCGGAATGACTGCCTTGCGAATCTTCTGCATCATATATCCCCCTATATAATATCCTATATCTATTTAAGCAATCAACTTCTGGATATCAAAAATAATCTAACAAAAGCTCCATCAGCCACGATAAAAATCCACAAGTAACTCCCCAAAACAAACTACCATATTCAAATCCACCACAAAACGTAAAAAATCCATATAAAGCGGTTCCAATTAATACCACTCGCCACGTATCAATAAATAATATTGTTTTTCTTGCTGTCTTTATAGCTAAAAAAGTAAATATAGTATACCCCGACAGTAATATTTTTTCACCACCACCTATGGATGTGAAAATCGCATGGATAGGATTATAGAAATAAGTCAGATGATTGCGGGAATACGTTTCTAAAAATGATAATTCCCCTACGGCCAAAAAAAAGATCAGTAAAATGGATAATCTCTTAAAAAACTCAAACCATTCTCGTTCCTTCTTGATATACAATTAATAAGACTTCTTTCTCCTACATACATATAAGACTATCTCATATCATCTATTATCTTATTATCTAAAATAGAATTATATAATCTAAGCATCTATTTCTTATAAGTAAAAAATCCACCAGTATATTGTTCACCTTTAAAAGGAAAGATAATGAGGAATTTCAGTAAAATAAATCCATGAAGGAAATTCCCTTCTAGGAAGCGCTTCAAACATCTTAAGCACCACAAAAAATAAACTTTTGAAAACTTCTCCGGGTAGTACTTTTTTACAAATAAAAACAAACTTCTTACAGTGCAAAACCAAGACAACGGCGACTGCGGAGAAGCAGTTGCGCCACCCTTATGGTAGACAATAGACTTGTCTGCAGTGATAAGTGAAAACTTATTTTTACATCGCACTGTCCAATCCAGCTCTTCGTAATATAAAAAATATGTTTCATTCATCAATCCGATATCTTCTATAAATTTTCTGGTTACAAAAAAAGCCATACCAGTATACTTATATAAATATCGCGATGACGGTTGATGATCCTTGCTAAGATAATTCTCTTTTCCTGTATCTGGATCATAATACATGGGGTACCAATTAGGATCACCAGGTTTATCATAGCATTTTGCATTAACGCTACAAATACCAGCATGAGGATTAGCACGCAAAGCAGCAACACCTTCATAAATGGTATCTTTATCTACTACAGTATCATTATTCAAAATAAACATAGTTTCACAATCATCTTGCTGCATTGCTATTTTTATACCAATGTTATTTCCTGCTGCAAAGCCTCTATTTTCTCCACTTTCAACTAAAAGTAACGGAGCATCGTATTTCTCATCCAGTGGTCTACGCCAGTATACGTACGATGGTTTTTCTTGCAAATGTGTCTGAATTAACGGATTGGGATTGATAGACAGTAATTCTAATTTATCATCTAACCATGACCGTATATTCTTAACAGAAGAATCAGTCGAGTTATTATCGCAGACTATAACCTTATAGTTAACACTATTATTCGATTGAAACAACGTATCCAGACACTCAATTGTATCTTTCCAACCATTATAATTAAGAATAATGACATAACAACAAGAAGTCATATAGCTCCCTCTTTCAAAAACTTATATTTTACATCAAGAGTTTCTATTTAAGCAAAACGACCTTACTTTTGCATAAGAGTTTTATATACGTTCATTATGTTTTCAGCATTAGATAATGTCGTATATTTTTGCAAAGCAACTTCTTGTCCTTTAATTGCTACTTTTTGCAAATGTCTTTGATTATCTTTTTGCAAGCATGCATTCATTATATGAGCTAACCTATCCAGATCTCCACATGGATATAGGAACCCAGTGATTCCATCGGTTATTAATTCATGTATCGCACTATTAAGCGTGTTAGCACCAATAATTAAGCATCCCTGCAACATCCCCTCAATTACAGTACGCCCAAAAGCTTCTGATTTAGAGACAACACAGACTATATCCGTTTTTTCTAAAATATCTTGGACACGATCAAAAACGCCAGAAAATGTAACATAATCATTTAATCCTAGTCGATTTACTTCGGCTCGTAAATTAAGCTCCATAGGACCTCGTCCAACCAAATTTAAATGAAAATTTCTTTGTCCACTTTTTTTTAAGATATCGCATGCATTAATTAACTCGATTTGATTTTTATTATCAATAAATCCACCAATACAAGTAAACTGTACTACTTCATCTTTGAAAATATTTTTCTTCTTATATAAATTGGCAGAAACTCCATCATATACAACTTTTATTTTTCCAGCATCTATATCATTCTGATAAGTTTGTCGGACTGTTTGGGAAACTGCCAAAACGATATTCGATTTTGATATAAATTTATAACCACTTTCCCCAACAACGATTCGCGAATTATGGCCTTCATTTATACATTCTCTCAGATGCCATATATGTTTTGTATGTTCCAAAAATGCAGCCTTAGCACCTACATATGAAAATATTGTATTAGTATGAACAAAATCGAATTTTCCTTTTTTTATAATCGTTTGTATTTTTTTTATAGCTATATAATTATAAAGCATCATTAGCAGCTTAAAGCATGTCTTTGCAAGTGCTTTTATGCTATATCCATTATAAGTAATCCAACTATACGACGGTATGATCTTGTATGGAATATGGTATTTATCCAATAACTGTACACCATCGCCTTGTTTAGGAATAATAACAAACGTATCCACATTATATACTTCTCTAAGATATCGATTTAATTCTACTAGGCACAAAAACGCACCCGAAGTTTTATTATTATCTGATGAAATAAACAGAATCTTCATATAAGCTAGGCTCCTATTTTCTCAAAGGAAATTCAATAGTCGGAGAGAAAGAAAGACCTTTATAAGTTGCTTTATAAATTTTCATCAATCGAATAATTTTTTTATTAGGTGCATCTTTTAATACCTTCAATGTATGAAAACCTATACGTAGCAATTCATAAAGAATTCCTTCTAGTCCTTCTCGACGATATAGAAATACATCATTACGATAAAGGTAATTATAGCGATCTAATCGATCTACATCTTCGGTTGCAATATTGGCACCAAAATTATTGTTTGATTTATGAACAACGATGCTATCATTTACTAGGTAACAAGGTAAATTTCGCGAAATGCGACGAGTAAATTCCCAATCATCAGTCCAAATGAAAAATTCCTTTATAGGAAGACCAAAATCTCTAACGTTTTTTACAGGTACAAACAACGAAACAAAGGAAGACATTATAATAGGTACAATAGAACTCTTCCAGTCATCCACATTTTTCCATAATGAAATACGTTGTACATTCATTTTACAAATAGTATTGTCTTTCCAGAGAACCTTACTCGCCAAAAAGCCATATGATTTATTTATTTTTTTACTTGCATTCAACAATGCCTCTAATGCATTAGACGTAGGAATACAATCATCATCCATAATCCAAATATAATCAAAGTTATGTTCTGCTACATATTTAATACCGTAATGAAAACCGCCTGCACCGCCTAGATTTTTACCAGTATCTAGATAAATAATCTTTTTATTTGTAGAGTATGGCTCTACAGCCTCTGCCGTTCCATCTGTACTATGATTATCGACAACTATAATAGTCAAAATATCATTATCAATTGATTGATGAAGCAGTGCTTCAATGTTTTCCAAAAGTAATTTTTTTCGATTATATGTCACTATAATTGCAGCTACTTTCATTTTCACACCTCATCTGAACTATTACTATTCTGAAAGCATAATATTATTAGTGGAGTATACATAGCAAATGCAGTATTGATAGTCAAAACCCCCATAAATATATTGGGCAATACTAACAATATAAAAATTGGCAGATAGCGATATTTATAACCAGAACCAGCAAAGGATGCACCTAACCAACAGATAAGGCCAAAGAGACCTGTATCACTCAGAAAATTTACCAATCCCCCATGGGAAACTTGAACTGTCGGCCCCAATCCCAAAAGAGGACGTTGCAAGAAATCCATAAATGTATCATGGATACTAACTAATCTTGTTAATGAGGAACTTGCACCTATTCCAATTACATTTCCACTATCAACCAAATCAATAGCTAATAAAGTCAGCATTATCCTTTGACCAAAATAAGTTGAAGAATCCACATCATTTAAAATATAACTTATAGAAAGGGTTCCTAGTAATAAAAATAAACCAAAAACGTACTTTAAATACTTATAATGATAATGTCTATTATATACATATATAAGGAATAATACTATTATTGGAACATATACATACGATGAAAAGGATCCACTAATAAACATAAAGACAATCATTAATGTAAGCTGTATTTTAACATAAAAGGGGAAGTTCTTCCAAGCAAGGACCTTATAGCGTATAATGGAGAAAATAATTCCCCAAAATAGCATGAAAGAAAAATGCGCTGGCTCCCTAGATAATCCTTGCAATTGGTAGCCAGTTCCGCGCTCTAGTAAATCAACAAATGTATTCTGTCCCGAGCCAAAAAACACATTCATAAATGATTCATATGCCACGCCACCAAAAAAGGTTTTTGATAACCATTCAATTATCATAAAAATAGTAATCAAATAAAAAAATGAAGTTATCGTTTTTGTAATACTAACTAAATCTTGTTTATGTATTATCTTTTTTGCAACCATTAAAGTCAATAAATACGAAGCAGATATTGCAAAGAAAGTTGATATACGACTCCATCTAATAACTACTACATCTTTTACTTCCTCTCCCATTATATAGGCATCCCAGCCTCCTGTTGTGTTACTATTTATAATAAAATTGGGATATGGAAAACAGTATTCTGCTCCAATACTTATAATTGCTCCTCCAATAAATAGTACTGAAAATATCAACGAAATACGATCAAGGTGCACATAACCACTAAATACATAAGCTAGTGATACCACAAGCATCACACATGAAATAAATAAATCGTAATTTACCTCAGACTGAGCTCCTATGACAAGGTAGTATCCTCGAATTGCAGATATATGAATTATTGCCGCTAATGCTAATAAATTTCTAAATCGTCGATGCATGGTATCTTTCCTAAAAAGGAAATAGAGCACTATGCACGTTAAAACAATTGAAAATACAGTAATTGGCATTGCCGTCTCCCTTTAAATTTATAAATCTACAGAGCCAGTCCAGTATCACATAAGAAAAAGGCTACTGCAGATAATATTTTGATTACGCAGCAAAAGCAGCATCAATAAGGAGTGGATACGATATACTCCTACGAAAATTTATTTATGTGCATTAGCTAATTTTTTGTTTGTAAACAAACAACGAATACACAATAGAAAAAATAACACCTATTACAAATCCAAAAGCTGTCATCAGCTTTGGTCTTGGCCATACCGGCTTCTCTTCAAATGGCAGTGTGGCTGGATCGACAATCTGAACATCCATGGAATCCATAGCTTGCTGGACGCGGCTCTTCTCGCACTGCTGGACGAGGTTGACGTAGACCTGGTTCTTGATTTCTGCATCGCGTTTATACTCAAGGTAATCCACGACACCCTCCGGCAGGTCACCGAGTTCCTGCTGCTTGCTGTCGCGCTGGGCCTTTATAGCGGCTTCACTGGCCTGAGCTGTCGCAATGGTCGCCTGGGCCTGGGCCTGCGTCTTCAGGAGTTCTGCCTGGGCTGGATTGAGGGTCGTTGCATTCGAGGATACGACGGCATTGACTTCATTTGTCAGGCTGCTCTGCAGTTTGCCGAGCTGTTCGCGAGCCGCGATGACCTGCGGATTGTTCTCGGTGTAACGCTGTCTGAGGCCGACGAGCTCGACCTGCTTGGCAACGATCTGGTTGCGGATGCCCTGCACGGTCGCATTGTCGTTGATGTTGTAGCTCTGGCTGCCTGCTTTCATCTCGCTGAGCTTTGCATTGGCCGTATCCAGCTGTGCCTGCCCGGACTGTGCCTGGACTTCCATCTTGCTGATGGCTTCATCATAGGCATCGAGGCGGGAAATCAGGGCTTTTGCCTGCGTATCCGGGTCATAGATTTTATGCTCTTTCTGGTACTCAGCAAACTTCTTGGCCGCTTCATCCGACTCCTGCTTGGCCTGGTCGATGCGCTCATTCAGGAACTGGACGAGGAGGCTCTGCGTCTCTTTGTTCATACCCGTCATCATATCGAGGAAGTTGTTCACGACATCCTGCGAGATTTTCTGCGCTTCCTCCGGGGTCTTGCCCTTAGCCGTTACCTTGATGAGATTCGTCTGCTTCGTGTTCTCGATCTTGAGGTTCGACTTCGCAAAGGCTTCCGGCGTCAAGAACTTTTTCTTGTCTTCTGGCCAGTCGAGATCATCGATGATTGGCTGCAGCACCGTGTTGCTCTTCATGAGCTCCACATACGTGAGCGTGGGCGAGCTCGCGCCGCCGATTCCCAAGGCTGCAGCGGCGGCTGCTGCACCACCGCTGGCAAGCTGTGAGCCGGTCATGCGGGTCTGGACGGTGGTGGTGGATTCGTACGTCTTTGGCCAGACGAGACCGGCCACGAGTGCGACGGCTGTGCAGCCCACTACGATGCCGCCGACCACTTTCTTGCGCTGCAGCATGATGTCTTTGAGGCGGCCAAAGTCGATGGATTCTTCTTTTTCCAAGGTGTTCTCTCCTATCTATGCCTGTAATGATTCCGGATATGATGCAATATTAATGCGAAGTCGTCAGACCGAGCTTGCGCGCGACGGAGAGGCCGCCCTTGCGCACCCAGTTCTGTTTCTCGAGGAAGGATACATTCTGTTCACGGTACGGGACACCGTTCTTCTCCAGCCAGATGTCGAGCATCAGCTCGCTGACGAAGCCAAAGATGCGTGCTTCGTAGGCAGAATAACTGCTGATGTCCACCCTGTCCTCAATCTTGAACAGGATGTCGAACGTCCACTGGCAGTAGGCGTCGTAGAGGTCTTTGCGCATGACGAACATGTTGAACATATGCGCCCAGGTGCGCTTCATGACGGTATCATGTGCCTCGATGTATTCAGGATAATCCGCGCGGATGATTTCGTCAAGGGCCTGCAGGCCTTCTGCATGATGGGCGTGCAGGTAATGGGATTTGTTCGATTCGATGTAATAGCGACGTTTGTCGGCCACGATGACCGGCGTCTCGGCCAGCAGGCTCTCCCAGTCCGCCCGGGACAGGATTGCCGCCCGCTTGCCCTCGATCGAGCGCGCTTCCTTATTGGTGAAGTAGCGGCGGTAATGGACAAGTCCCGTATAATCCGCCTGGAGGTTCTTCCACGCCCAGTACAAGGCCGTCAGTTCACAGTAATGCGGATTCTTGGCACTGATATTGTCGCCGGTATTGTCACCGGTGAAGCCGATGCTTTCTTTACCCTCACAGCCAACGTGAATCGGCAGGTAAACATCATCCTGCGGCATCCAGTACGGCTTATGCGCCGCGACCATGATCTTTATATTCAAGCTATCCATCTCTCCTCCGTATAGAATTTCAATAACACTCCGCAAGTATCAATAGGCGCCTTTGCCGAAGGCGACGGCTTTGGCGGTCTTGAAGAGGTACATGAGGTCGATCCAGACGGACCAGTTGCGGACGTACCAGATGTCCATGGCGACGCGCTCTTCGTAGGTGGTGTCGCTGCGGCCGCTGGCCTGCCACATGCCGGTGATGCCGGGCAGGACCCTGCTGTACTCGCGGAAGTAGTCGCCGTAGCGCTCGATCTCTTTGGTGACGATGGGGCGCGGGCCGACGAGGCTCATGTCGCCCTTTATGACGTTCCATAGCTGCGGCAGTTCGTCGAGGCTGGTCTTGCGGAGGAAGGCGCCGAGCTTCGTAACGCGAGGGTCGTGCTCGAGCTTGAAGTTCTCCTCCCACTCCTTGCGGGCCTCGGGATTCTCAGCGAGGTATTTCTTCAGGGCTTCCTGCGCATTCGGGATCATGGTCTGGAACTTGTAGCACGGGAAGAGCTCCCCATTGCGGCCGACGCGCTGATGCGCGAAGATGACGTGGCCCTTGTTGCTGATGGCGACCATAATGGTCAGCATGAGAAGGATCGGCGAAATGAGGATGCTGCCGACGGTCGTGAAGATGAGATCGAAGACGCGCTTGATGATGCGGTTGCGGCGGCGTGCGAGGTTGTTCCGCATGTGGAGCATGAGGACTTCTTCGCTGAAGAGGACTTCGGCTTCGGCGCCGAGCATCGGGGTGCCGATGAGGTCGGGTGCAAAGGAGATGTCACGCACGTAGGGCTGTATCTTGGAGATGAGGTCCTGCAGCTGGTCGCGGTGCATGCCCGGTGCGGTGATGATGACGTTCTGGACGCCGGAATCGCGGATGATGGCCTCGGCGTCGGCGACTTTGCCGTAGAGCAGGAAGCGCGAGGCGACTTTTTGCGAGAGCGGGTTGTCGTCGATGAGGCCGACGATGTCGTAGCGGTAGCCAAGGTCATTCCGGTAGTAGCGCAGGACGCGCTCGGCCGTCTTGCCCGCTCCGACGAGGATGACGGGCTCGTAGAAGAGATGGCACTTCTTGATGAGTTTCTTGGCGAGGTAGCGGATGAGGTAGAGGTTCGGCACGAGGAGGACGATGAAGAGTCCGACAAAGAGGCGCGACGTGTGGGCGCCTGCCGCCGAGAAGTAGATGATGAGCAGGCAGGCCATGAAGCCGTAGAGCACGGCAAAGAAGATGTCGCGCGTGGAGTCGAGGATGGAATGCATCTGCCGGTAGGCGTGCGACTGCCCGAGGAACAGGATAAAGATCATCGGGACCCAGAGGTAGAAGTACTTCGGCGCGATGGCGTACGGCGCAATGTCGGTGTCGATCAGGTGATGAAGGCCCAGTGCCTCCTGCTCGGCCAGCAGGATGGCGATGTAGTCCAGCAGGATGAACAGGACCGGATACAGGTAGCGGGCATAGCGCGCGCTCCTGACCCTGGTCTTATTGGCCAGTCGAATGATTTTTTCCAATTGTGATATTCCCCCAATATCATATGTCTCAGGTACGGCAGCTGCCGGGTGCTCTCCCCCATCGGCACCCAGCACGGCCATCGTCCCCCACGTATTAGTCGGTCAGGTTCTTGTAGAGCGCCCAGGCGTTGACGTACGGCAGGACGTCGGTGTCGAGCTTGATGCCGTTGGAGCGCGGGACGTAGAGGATGTCGCCGTCCTCGATCTCGACGTTCTGGGTGAGGTCGTGGCGGACGGTGTAGGCTTTCATGTTGAGGGTGCGGTAGTACATGGTGCCGTCGACGACGCGCATGATCTGGATGCGGGTGCTGCGGCCCTTGCGCGCCCAGCCGCCCGCGGTGGCGAGTGCGGCGTAGGCGTTCATGTTGTCGATGCCCATGGTCTGGACGCCGGGCTTGTTGACCTCGCCCATGACGTAGACCTTGCGCGGGCCATAGCTCGTGATGACGAGCGAGAGGTCCGGGATGCGCAGGTACTGGGTCAGGGAATCCATGAGGACGGCCTTGGCCTCGTCGAGCGTCAGGCCCTCCATCTTGACGCTGCCGACGTACGGCAGCTGGACGTAGCCGTCGAGGCCGACGGTCAGGCTGTTGATGCCGATGCCATCGGGAAAGCCGACGGCGAGGATGCTCAGCGTGTCGCCGCGGAACAGGCGGTAGCTCGGCGAGACCGCCGTGTGGCGCAGGGATGCCGTCTTGAACATCTCCTTGGACTCGACGTAGCGCGCGCTGTCGTCATCATCGTCAGAGGCAGCCTCGCGGACGGCGGACGGCTTTGCCTGCACAGAGGACGGCGCTGCCGGTCTGGACTTGGCGACGTGTGTCGGCGCCGCAGGAGCCGCGAGCGTGCCCGCAGCCGTCTGCGCCGCGACGTCCGCGGCCGTCGGAGCCGCAGGCGCGGCAAAAACGGCACTGCCAGACAGCAGGAGCGCCGTGATGGTGAAAGCCGGAAGGCTGTACTTCATGATTCCAAAACCCCTTGTTTTCATATTTTCGTAATCGATGCTAGATATACGATATTAGTTTAACACTTTGTGCTAAGAATGGCAAATCACCGGCAAAAACAGGACGTATCCCACAAAAAGCCCTCCCATGCCGTGCATGGGAAGGCTTTTCTGTTGCCTTATTCTTTTTTCTCGGCTTCGCGCTGGAGGAACATGGCGTCGCCGAAGGAGAAAACAGCACTTTCTTGCTGGCCTCCCCTATTCCTGCTATACTATAGTCGAGGGAGTTTTCTCTCTTAGAGCGAACACAGTATCTTGCTGTCATCTACGATGCAATTGATGGTCATCGGTAGTCGAGCCGTCTGGCTTTGGCATAAATCCAAGACAGAAAGGGACGTGATGCCTCTGGTGTCACGTGACGAATGCCTGCTTCTATGGAAGCGTTTTTCTCTTCGGAGTTAGCCGTCGTTACGGTCTGCGGGCTGGCTGCACTCTCAGTGCTGGTCTTCCTCGCCTTGATTGTGCTGGCTTCCTTCGGGGTCATTGACGGGAAGTTCCTGCTGGAACTGCTCCGCATCATTCGGAAATAACCCTTCGGCGTACATCTACAAATGAAAAAGCCGTCCTGCCAGGGACGACTTCTTCGGGATGTACGGTGGCCATCAGCGTCTGCCGCGCTGTTTGTATGGCTGAAATTCTAGCTATCCAGATATGCCGAGCCGACCATCTTAGGTTCGCTCTTTTTATCTATAAAAAGCGTACCACAAAAATAGCGAAAAGTCAATCGAGCCAGGCATGGCCTGTATGGCGCGTGCCCAAGACAAAAAGCCTTCCCGTGCATGGGAGGGCTTTTCTGTTGCCTTATTCTTTTTTCTCGGCTTCGCGCTTGCGGTCGAGGGCTTCGAGCTCTTTCAGCTCTTCCGTGCGCTCGGCGAGGGGCTGGGGGCGCTGGAGGAACATGGCGTCCCCAATGTATCATTGAGTTAAGCAAGCCACTGCCTACTATTATATATAGCATTACTCCGTTGCCGCCTTACCGGTCTTGCCCTGTACCATGCTTAGGATCCCGCTGCTGACACCCAGTGCCGCTTTTACTGCAAGTGGGATGACGAACATGTCGCGAATCTTCACCCAGCCTGTCTCATTTTTTGCCTGCTCCTGCACGGTTGCAGAAAAAAGCTCTGCATATGCCTCGATTGCGGGCATGCCGGCATCGATGAAGTTGTCGATGAACTTCTGCTTCGTTTCTTCTACGACATCGAGAGCGCCCTCTTTCATTGCTTCGAGTGCTTTGTCCCGCATATCAGTCCACGTACTCATAATCAATCACCCTTTCTCACAAATTCTCATAGTCAGTAATGCCGCGAGCAATTGCTCTGGCAAAATCATCTTGCTTTACCCTCAGCAGCGGCTCGTCGATATCGCTATCGATAAAAGCAGTCTCCACAATTACGGCCGGCATGTCCGTGTGGCGGAGCACGATATAATCCTGCCTAAATTTCACGCCTCTGTCCAGTGTGCCCAACGCCCCGACAATCTGATCATTGATGCAGCATGCCAGCTTCTCACCTTCGCCACCGGACGTGTAAGCATACGTCTCCGTGCCATGCGCATCGCAATCAAATGCGTTGCAGTGGATAGACACAAAGATATCTGCTCCGCTAGCATTAGCCTCGGCACAGACGCAGGGCTGTGGATAGTCCGAATCGTAGTAGAGATTGTCAGACTGGATATTTCCGACGACTTCCACGCCAGCCGCTGTGAGATACTTCTCGACAAGGTTCGCAATATGCTTTGCAACATCGCATTCACGCAACCCCGTTTCTGCATTTTTTGCGCCGGGATCTGGAATGCCGTTTGGTGAGTGCCCCGGATTCAAAAACACCTTCATTTCAAATCATCCTTCCTGTCAAGCTTATCGACTGCAGAGCGGCCAAGGTATCCCGTCAGACCACTCGCAAGACTAGTCTGCAATTCCCAACTACCTCCCATGCCGATGGACAGCAGCAGGGCAATGATGAGGCCTGTACCGACAATCATGTCAGTGCTGATATTATACGCACGCATACGCATCACCTCCCGAGTGCCCATGTCAGCACGCTTGCGAAGATGCCGACCAGCGTCGTACTCATGCCAATCGTCCAACAGACGTCTCTTTTAAATTCATCGATACGATGATGCGCCGACTTTGTCGAGTCAAGCGCAGAGACGACATCCGGCGTCATGACGTCAATTTTCTCCTTGAGCTCTTGTACGGAGTTGACAAGGCTGTCAATCTGCGTTTCGATTTTTGTCAGTCTTTCCAAGATATTCACGGCACCGCCTCCCAGTCGTCGGCAAAGATATCAGCGTCCGTCGCGGTGTACGGCATCGGCTCACAATCTATTGATTGTACGACAAGATACGCTCGTATTCCCTCGCGCGTGTACTTTGCATAGATGACATCACGGAAAACCCAGCCTTCGCGTGTCATCTTTCGCCCTGCCTTCATCCGCTCAAGCGCATCTCCAAAAGTCATGCTCTGCCCTCCATCGCTCTGCTTTCCGCATTTGCCGAGGCTGCCGCCTCATCGGCTTTTGTCTCATTTCTCTCTGGCACATATCCAATAACGCACTCTGGATTCTGGCACGTACCATCCGCACGGAGCTTATGAGCGCAATACGGACAACGCTTCGGTAATGTAAATTTCTTTCTAGCCATTCAAATCACTCCATTCTAAAATCAGTTCTCACCATAGTATTCCTGCAAATCAGCATAATCCTGACGTACACTTGCAACGGCTTTCTCATCGTTTCTAAGCATAGCTACATTGAGGTTATTGATGCACTCATTCTGCATAGACTCATATTCCTCTTTCTCGATTTGCTCGTCGGTTTTGAGCGGCTTCGGTGTGTATACCCTATACTGCCATGCACCATTCTTCCAAACCAACTCATAGCCTTTTTTAGAGAGCGGTGGGACAACCGGTGTCGTGCGTGTCGGGTAAATCCAGTCACCATTGTCTGCGCGGTCTGTCGCATCGAGCACTACTGCTTTTACTAATACACCCTCTGCGTCGTACTGATAGACTACTTTGTTTTCTTTGATGTTAAACATACACATCACTCCTATTCTATTACTTAACACAGAAGTTTTCCCACTTCTTATACACATCGACATAGGTTTCATTCTTATCGCCATTATGTGTAATTTCGTAATACATACCATCGGCAATATTTGTAGCAGCCAACACCTTCCAGTTTTGAAGTGTCTTACAGAACCATACAACATACACGTCATTCTGTGTGATTTTATGATTTTTGATGTTATGGCTGTTCACATAATCTACGATAATCTGCTTTGCTTTTTCTTGCATATACATCAACCTCACTTTCTATTATTTACACACGACATAGAAATAGCCACGGTCATATCATTTGGTATTCTCCCCCTATTCTTTTATTTAATTAAACTTTTGCAATATCGACTTTTATTATATACTTCTTTCCGACGTTACTAGCCGAGAAAAAATCATATAAATTGCCACTGTAGAGTGTCTGTTCACCGATAAATGCTTTATTGCGGCTCTGATAATACATGCCACTAAAATATATACTTCCTTTTTTATCCGTGTCGGTGTCTATTAGCGTGACATTAGCATTATAAGTTCCACTTGTTTCGCCGTCGATTTGCATAGCAAAATCGACATACGGGTTATAAAACTCAAAAGTTAGGACGGTAACTGTTTTACTGTTGTACGTAAACGTGCCGCTGATTGCCCCAAATTTCAAAGACCCAACATTGGAAAATCCGTATATATCTATATATTTACCCATCGTTAAGTAAACATACGATGTAACATTGGGTTGTCTTATTACGTATTTTTTTACGCCGTTTTGCTTTATCCATAAGTGTGACGCATTATCGTCAAAACTTTCTCCAAGCTGCGCATACCGGGCCACGCCATCAGAGCATAAAACTGGGAAATAGCTATACTCGTATGATTTTGTATCTACAAGCTTAATATATTCTAAATCTCCATTCGCTCTCGTCACACTAATATATTTTGCCATTTTTAATCAACTCCTATCGTGACACTTCCGAACGAAATTGTATTCCCGGATACCGTAACAGCAGGAATCTTTCCTTCTATTTCAGTCTTGGCTGCACTAACAGCAGTATTGACCTGTGTTTTGGTGTAGTAATTACTAAGGTCTACTGTTTTTTCGTCAATCGCTTTTCTGATACCATCCGATGTAACCGGGTTATGACTGTTAGCCGTAGGGGTGCTATCAAACGTGAGTTTGTCTTGTTTGGTGTTTATTTGATTTTGGAAGGATTGGTGAATCGTGGAAGCGTCTGATTTCTTATAGTAACAGCAGTTTACAGCTTTTGAGACATAATAAAATCACGTAGTCCCTGCCGGTGTA
>ERZ1106978.381-NODE-381-length-33824-cov-60.088365_pt1 | contig 33824 bp, 29 predicted proteins | sample MGYA00403689_ERZ1106978 | MGnify/ENA primary metagenome ERZ1106978 (study PRJEB35170, sample SAMEA104062434) | human gut metagenome | biome: human gut; feature: human-associated habitat; material: faeces | place: Denmark | collected 2012-08-02 ...
GTCCTTGCCCTTGACGGCGATGCCGGCGGTGGTATGCAGCACATCCTGGTTCTTTTCGTAGCGGAGGGTGTCTGTCATGGTTATGTTTCGTACATCGCCCTAAAGATATTTGCTAAAATAGATACATAAATAGAAATACTATCGGTAAACAGATTAACGCTTCTATCTGCAATTGATCTTTTAGCTTAGATTCATAATCTTTAGGTCCATACTTATAACTAACAAAAGCGCCAAATACACCAACCAAGTATAATACAAGTAATAAGAAGAAAACCGCCAAATTGTAATATTCTCCGCATAAAATATCTATGTCCGATAAAAGCATATATAGAGAACCCAATAAAACTAAAAGCCATACAATAAATCTTAACCATAATTTTGAGTGAGAAGCTAATAATTTAACATCTTCATTAGCCATCTCATTAACCAAGATAAATACATTAAATAAATACAGGCAACAGCCTAACATAATTATATCTATAATAGGTGAATGTAAAAACATTGCTATATTCCTCCATCTTACTTTTATTTATTATCAGTGGTCTTGCTCGAGAGAAGACCGCGTTCCTTGTATTTCAGGCCGTAGTCATCCGCGGCTTCGTTGTAACCATTTTTCGATAATTACACCATTACCAGCTTTTGCTATGATAGGCCCGCTTTCAATGGTGGCTGTGGTATGTCTTGCTTTAATGTCATTGTACGATGTCAGGGTTACTTGCATGAGTAGTACACCATCTTTTTATAGTCCCATTTTCCTAAAAATATCATCTTTTTGAATCCATATTCTCCATTTTTCAGAAAATTCTTCATGTGCAATATAGCAACTAATGTCTTTCCTCTTTAACGTCAAATAATATATCTTATCCCCTCTTTTATTTTCTCCCCATCTACTTTTACAAATAACCCATCCATGTCTTATAGCATAATCCGAAAAAAATTGAATACCATCTTGGTTTGAAAGTTGCGGATATATGCGATTAGCAATAACAGACTTTACAATCCATCTCTTATCGATAGTAATTGTTTCCTCTTTTCGTTCTGTGGGATCGGGTATTTGATTACATACATTAAGCATCTGTTCAACATCATATTTTACATAGTTTTCATCTAGGTATTGTGTTCCCAAATATACGCCCAAAGTAATTAACAATATACTCAATGTAACTGCAATGGAACATACTGTCATTTTTGCATCATTAGATGTTTTCATAGAATTCACCTGCTTATAAGTCATTTATATTACAAACGAACTCTGTATAATTAACAATTCCGGAAGCAGATAACCCTGCGCCACTCGCTATACCAATTTCTCTATCCCCATACTTTGTTCCTATGGACACAGTTTAATCGTGAATATTCCCTATATATTCAGTATATCACCAAGAAACATTAGTACCAGCAGCTGTCTAAGTAACTAGTTTAACAGTAATAGGTACATCAGCGCCGACTCCTTTTGAAATACTTACCCCAACTATACTACTTCCGCCTATTTCCGCCTGCGGTGATCTGTACGGCCTCTCCCGACAGGGTAGAGGCTGCCGCAGAAGGATTTTAATACACAGTGCCTTTGTCTGATCTTCTAACGGCTAAGGAATCACGAATACAAAAAGGGCGTGATGCTTTCTTTTTCATCACGCCCTTTTTTCTATGCGCCGCACCAGGGGTAGAGGGGCTCTTGCAATGTCTCATCGATCGCCTCTTTCGTGATCGGCTGGAAATAGACTTTGAGAAGGGCAAGACCTTCCGCCGGAGCGGTGAGACCGAGCTCTCGTCGGTCGCGGGCTTCCAAGATCAGTTCGAGATCATCAGGCGTGAGGACGCCGCTTCCGGCATCAACGAGAGCGCCGGCGATGTTTCTGACCATGTGGTAGAGAAAGCCTTCGCCGGTGACGTAGATCCAGATGAGGGGCCCCGCTTTCCGAAGGCGGATCTCATGGACAAGCCGCACGGGATCGGAGGGGACGGCGTTGTTCCCACGGAAGGAAGTAAAGTCGTGACGGCCTTCCAAGACTTTGGCGGCTGCTTCCATTTTCGCAAGGTCGAGCTGCTTACCGGTGCGCCAGATGGTGCGCACGAGGAAGGGCGAGGCTTCGCGGCTCTCTGTCAATAGGTAGCCGTAGGTCTTGCCGAAGTTACGGCGGCGGACGGAGAAGTCTTCGTCCATCTCCCGGCTTTGGCGGACGCGGATATCGCGCGGAAGGAGGGCATTCATGGCGTGGACGAAGCGATCCTGCGGAATGCGGGACTCGGTGTAGAAGGTACACTCCTGCCCATAGGCATGGACACCGGCATCGGTGCGGGCGACGAAGTAAATGGTTGTCTTCTTTCCCGTCAGCTGAAGGAGTGTATTCTCAAGCATTTCCTGCACGGTCATGCGGGTGGGCTGGCGCTGGAAGCCGGCATAGTTTGTTCCTTCGTAGGAAACGGTGATCCAGATATTTCGCATGGGATGATCCTTCGGTGTGAATAGTGACTAGTGGCTAGTGACTGGGGATAAGGGATTCCCCTTGATTGCGTGCAAAAGAGGTTCAGCGGGTTCTATAGGTTCAGGAGGTTCAAAAGGGGGTGGTGCAGCACATTTCGTCATCCTGAGCGGAGAAAAACGTCGTATGTTAGAAAATAGATGATCTGAAACAGGAGAACTGAGTCGAAGGATCTAAGCACCGCGAAATTTTGATAGCACTTCGCGCCGTCATCTCGAGCGTAGCCGAGAGATCTTCCTTGCAGAACGGTCAGCGTACCAATTGCGCTATTTCGATCACCGCTCATTTCTAATCCCTAGCTACTCATCCCTGCTTTCAAACTTCAGGATTCCATGTGGCTAACCCCACGCCCCATTCTATCTCATGACTACATACAGCGCGATGAGGGCGCCGGTCACGAGGGCAATGGCGATGAAGGCATTTCTATCCCGCCATGTATAGGAGAGCTGGTACATCTTGGTACGTCCTTCGCCGCCGCGATAGCAGCGGGCTTCCATGGCGGTCGCGAGGTCGTCGGCGCGGCGGAAGGCGGAGATGAAGAGCGGGACGAGGAGCGGGATCATGTTCTTGGCGCGCTGCCAGAGATTGCCGTTCACGAAGTCAGCGCCTCGGGAGGACTGGGCTTTCATGATGCGGTCAGTTTCTTCCAAAAGTGTCGGGATGAAGCGGAGCGCGATGGTCATCATCATGGCGAGCTCGTGCGCGGGTACCCCGAAGCGACGGAATGGCATCAGGAGGTCTTCGATGCCGTCGGTCAGGACGATCGGGCTCGTGGTATAGGTGAGAAGCGAGGAGAAGGCGATGAGGAAGACGAGGCGCAGTGTCATGACGATGCCGTTCCTGATGCCTTCTTCGCTGATGTGGATGAATTTCCACGAAAAGATTTCCGTCCCCGGGGTGGTGAGGATGTGGATGAGCATGGTGAAAACAAGGATCACCCAGAGGGGCTTGATGGCCTTCCAGATCATTTTCGCCGGTACGCCGGAGAGGGCGATGGCAAGGAAGGTGAAGCCAGCGACGACTACGTAGGAATACAGGTTGTTCGCGAGGAAAATCGCGACGATGAAGATCATGGTACAGAGTATCTTCGCACGGGGATCCATCTGGTGCAGGTACGAATGGCCGGGATAGTACTGGCCGAGGGTCATATCAGTGAGCATGTGTCTTACCTCCCAGCATTTTTGCCATTTTTTCTACGGCTTCTTCGGTCGTTTTTGCCTCTTCCGGCACGGGGATGCCCTTCTCTTTCAGGTAGAGGAGGGTCTGCGTGAGGGGCGGAGCATCGACGCCGCAGGCCTGCAGTTCTTCTCTGTGGTGGAGGAAGATATCCATCGGTTCGCCGTCCAGCACAAGGCGGCCTTTGTGCATGACGAGAAGGCGGGTCGCCAGGCGTGCGATGTCATCCATATTATGCGAGACGAGGATGACGGAGAATACGCCTTTCTTGTACCAGCTCTGGATGCGGGAGAAAATTTCCCGCCGCCCGATGGGGTCAAGGCCTGCCGATGGTTCGTCCAGGATGAGGAAATCCGGGTGCATCGCGATGACGCCGGCAATGGCGACGCGGCGCTGCTGCCCGCCGGAGAGGCGGAAAGGCGAGCGGCCTGCGAAGGTGTCGTAGTCAAGACCGGCAAATTTCATAGCGCTTTTCACGCGCTTTCCGGCCTCTTCTTCATCACACCCCAGATTCATCGGCCCGAAGGCGATGTCTTTGGCGACGGTTTCTTCGAAAAGCTGGTGCTCCGGGTACTGGAAAACCATGCCGACCGAGTGGCGCTTGGCGACGGCGGCTTTGGATTTCTCGGCAAGGTCGACACCATCGATGGTGACTTTGCCGCAGGTCGGATGGATGAGCCCATTCAGGTGCTGGATGAGTGTCGATTTCCCGCTCCCTGTATGACCGATAATGCCGATGAATTCTCCTTTTTCGATGGTGAGATCGACATCATCCAGGGCCGTCTTTTCAAATGGCGAACCCTTGCCATAAATATAACTTATATGTTCGACGCGTATGGACATAGTGCTTCTCCCAGCTCCTCATCTGTCATGCAATCTTCAGGAATCTCGTAACCTTTTTTCCGAAGCCCATGGGCAAGGTCGGCAGCGACCGGGACATCGAGCCCCATGGCCGTCAGCTTGTCTGCCTGCGAGAAGACTTCGCGCGCTGTCCCCTGCATCTGGAGCTTCGTGCGGTCGACGACCAGCACATGATCCGCCGTCACGGCTTCCTCCATGAAATGGGTGATCAGCACGATGGTGATCCCTTCCGAGCGGTTCAGCTCATGGATGGTATCCATGACTTCCTTGCGCCCCAGAGGGTCGAGCATCGCCGTCGGTTCGTCCAAGACGATGCAGTCCGGATGCATCGCGAGTACGCCGGCGATCGCGATCCTCTGCTTCTGTCCGCCGGAGAGCATCGCCGGTGAATGCGTGCGGTAGGCGCTCATGCCGACTTTTTCCAGCGCATAGTCCACGCGCTTTCGGATCTCGTCCGCGGGTACACCCAGGTTCTCCGGGCCAAAGGCGACGTCTTCTTCGACGATAGCCGCGACCAGCTGGTTATCCGGATTCTGAAAGACCATGCCGACCTTTTGCCGGATGTCCCAGATATGCTCCATGTCGCTGGTTTTCATGCCTTCTACGATGACCTCGCCCGCCGTCGGAAGATACAGGGCATTGAGATGCCTGGCGAGTGTAGACTTGCCGCTCCCATTTGTGCCAATGATGGCGGTGAAGGATCCCTTCGGGATCGTGCAGGTCACATCCGACAGCGCGTCGAATGTCTTCCCGTCCTCCGTCTCGAAGGTATGTGTCAAATGACGGATGTCGAAGAGGATCTCTTTCCCATCCTGTGTCATAGTTTCTTCCATATGTCCTCTTTCCTTAGAGTAAAACAGGAAGCGGACAGAGATCCTCCCCGCCACCTGCTGCTAACCGGGATAACAATGATACTTAATAATAACAAATATGGTTCTTCATAGTCAATTTATATTGTATAGATAGATAGGTATATTGTCAATTTATTTTTATCGCTATAGTCGACAATGGAAAAGCTCCGGCTTTTCCATTTGCGAGAACGGCTATGTGAAGAGGGGAAGCGCAGAAGATGCCGCCAGCGGGGACGCCGTGTTTCCCCGGTCCCCAGCCCCCTTCTCTCATGCTATAATAGGGACATACAAAAGGAGTCACCCATCTATGTCACAAACATTTTATGCCGCACTCGTTTTGGCCGGCGGCGCTTCCTACGGTATCATTTCCACACTCGTCAAGCTCTCCTATCGGTCGGGCTTTTCTATCAATGACGTCTCTTCCATCCAGTATTTTCTTGGATTTCTTCTGCTCTGGACCATCTGGCTTCTCCGCGTGCGGAGATTCCCCGCGAAAAAGACCGCATTGGCCTTTCTCCTGACCGGTATTCCGCTCTCAGGCACCACCATGCTCTACAACCACGCGCTGGAGGCCCTGCCCGCTTCGCTCGCCGTCATCTTCCTTTTCCAGTCCATCTGGCTCGGCACGCTCGCCGAGTGCATGATCCGGCGGGAGAAGCCCACCCGCATCCGTCTCCTTTCCATCGCGATCGTCCTCGCAGGCACTGTACTGGCCGCGGGCGTGGTCGGAAGCGCTTCCGCCTTTCCCCTCTCCGCCGGCATGCTTTGGGGATTTGCTGCCGCGATTTCCTACACCACTGGCCTTCTCTGCATGAACCGCATCGGACGAGGCATCCATCCCATCACCAAAAGCGCCCTCATGGTAAGCGGCGCGCTCGTGATGGTTCTCCTCTTTCTGCCGCCAGACCTTCCGGTATCGCCCGCGCATTTTGCCTCTATCCTTCCCTACGGAATTCCCCTCACCCTCTTCGGTGTCTTCCTCCCGCCGCTCCTCTTTAGCAGCGGGATGCCGCACATCTCCCCCGGCCTCGGCAGTCTTCTCGCTGCCAGCGAGCTTCCCGCCGCCCTCTTCTTCTCCTTCCTGCTTCTCGGCGAATCGATCTCCGTCCTGCAGATCATCGGCATCGTCATGATCCTTTTCGGGATCTGGCTGGGGAACAGGAAACATGTAGTATAATGAAAGAAAATGATTCTCCAAGGAGGCCCTATGAAGAAATACTTTTTCTTTGATATCGACGGCACGCTGACCACGCCGCTTACTGCCGACTATCCCGACAGCACACGAGAAGCCATCCGACGCCTCCAAAAGGCAGGGCACTTCGTCTCGCTGGCGACAGGACGCATTCAGGCAGATGCCTGGCAGGTCGCGTGTGACCTTGGCATCACAGCCGCTGTCTCCGATGGAGGAAATGCAGTCACCGTAGACGGCAAGATCCTCTATGATAAAGGTCTTGCACTTGAAGACTGCTTCGCGATGCTCTCTGCCATCGACTGCGAGAAGCATCCCTGGGCGCTTGCGATCAGAAATGAGAAATACCGCATCACGACCACGAATAAGTACCTTGCGAAGGTGAAAGACCGCTACTACAAGACGGAAGTGGACCCCGCTTTTGATTTTCACACCGCCTCCGTCATCCACAAGATCTTCATCGCCTGCAGCAAGCAGGAGGAAGCGGAGATCCCCTTAGGCCCACTCCCTCACGTCTGGTTCCGTGCGGATACCATGCTCGTCGAGCCTATCCATAAGGAGCACGGCATCAAGGAGCTTCAGCGCCGCTTCGCCATTCCGGATGAAGACATCATCGTCTTTGGCGACGGCATGAATGACTGTACCATGTTCCGCCCCGAATGGTTCTCCATTGCGATGGGAAATGCCAAGCCACAGCTCAAGGAAAAAGCCAAGTACATCACCAGCCGGGCAGATGAAGACGGCATCTATGAAGCATGCAGGCGGTTTGGATGGATTTGAAAAAGCAGCCCCGGGCTGCTTTTTTTAGTGAGGAATGAAAAGTGGTGGTGCGGCGCTTCTCTCATTTTGAGAGGAGCCACACTACATGAGCGTCGCTCATAGCATCTTGCATAAAAAAAGAGAAGCGACATGCGCCGCTTCCAAAGGGGTTGGAGCTGGTTGGGCTCCGTAATGAGAACCTGTATAATAGCTTTCGTAGAAAGTTATTACCAAAGAGAGGGAGCCAGGATGGCATTCCCTGATGCCATCCTGACAGAAGGACGATAACGTCCCAAGGAGGTCGAGTCAGCCGGATAGGCCGGCCAAGAGTGGAGGAAATATCCTCCTATAGGAACTTCCCTAAGGGAAGGATCTGTAAAAGGGGAGCGATGATTCCATTTCCCTGTTGAAACCATCGCTGAAGGGAGATGAACCATGGGGGACGAAAACCCCACAGGTATATGTAAACCTCAGATACTGAGGAATACATCATATATAGTCACTTCCGAAGAAGTATTCGTAGAAGGGGTGGTGATGATCATTTTCCCAAAAGAAATGAAATTTCTTTATGACCATCACCGGAAAGGAGATGAACCATGGAGAAAAATCCCCACAGGTATATGTAAAGCCCGAAGGCATTACATCGATAGTAAGGAGTTCAGGCATTTACCGCCTGCCACCCGTCAAAGATAACGATAGATACCGTAGGACCTACTCGGAGAATAGTGTTCCCTGTCACCATCCTCAGCAAAAGGGGCTCTGCTTCATTGATCCTCATCATGCTGCAGAAGGAAATCAAAAAATCCACCCTTTTGGATAGAAAAAGGGTGGAATATGCACGTCAAAAGGACTTGCAGTCAAGCACACCTTCCTATCGCTCGTAGGTCAAACGGTTGTACAAAACAGGCAGTTCTCCTGACTCTGCTTCCTCGCTCCTCCAGCCTTCCCGATCTCCTCAAATCAGTGACTTCGTTGGATTCGCTCTGCATTACAGTGGCGGGACCGTGCCGGTCTTTCACCGGTCTTCCCTATTAAGCCCTACAGGGCACCTGTTTTCTTATGAAGTTGTTCAAGTACCGAAATCCCCATTAAAAAACCTCTTTGCACGAACGCAAAGAGACATCTGTAAAGACATCCCCTTCCCATCGCTCGTGGGTCATAACGGTGATCTAAGATAAGCAGTTCTCCTGACTCTGCTTCCTCGCTTATCCGTCTTCCCGATCTCTCAGTGACATTATGGATTCGCTCTGCATTACAGTGGCGGGACCGTGCCGGCATTTCACCGGTCTTCCCTATTAAGCCTTTAAGGCACTTACCTTTTCTTATTCGGTTAAGTACATGATAGCACCATTTGTCATGCATGTCAATGAGAAATTCAAGAATGCGTTTAAGAAATAAAATGAGCAGAGCGCCCGGTGGCTGATAGCCAGGGACTGAGACTAAAAGACTGGGAGACTGAGAGACGTCAGACTCTCGTATCGTCATTTCGAGCGCAAGCGAGAAATCTTTGTCATTCGCGGCCCAGCGATCGATGTTTGGAAACCTCAAACGGGAAACCCGCCATCCGCAGACCCTCGGGCATCGCCCCATACATATTCGCGGCGCTTCTATATTCTTATGCGCCGCACCACCATTTCTCATTCAAGCGAAACTTTCAAACGCAATCAAAGGACAGCATGCCCACGAGCCAAGGAAATACTGATAAAATCATTGTCAGATTGAATCACCATTCCCCTAGCCCTGACTGAAAGAGGCGATGTGAAATAACGATCATCTCATTTTCGCGTTCCATCTGCCGCGGGGGACTTGCAGCTCTCATAGGAGTGACCGGGAAACCTTATCCCAGCTGTCTTTCATGCCATAGTCACCCTATCCGCCCCTTTCGGGCACCTTCCCCTAGAGGGGAAGGCTGCGATACGAGAATACCATCTTCTAAAAAGTCGACGATACCGCCAGCCTGTGAGTCCTTCCGCCCTCGCGTATCGTCATCCTGAGCGGACTAAAACGCCCCATGTGGGAAAAGCCCCAGCCAGAACAAGTGGGGACTGAGTCGAAGGATCTCATGCCACACATGTGAGACGATCCACTCCCCGCTTATTAAAGGAATGACTGGTGACTGGGAGCCTTTATAAGCCTTCCCCTAGAGGGGAAGGCTGCGATACGAGAATATCATCTTCTAAAAAAGGCGGCGAAGCCGCCACGAGAGCCCTGAACCTTGAACCATGAACCCTGAACCAAATGAAAGCAAAGTAAAAAAGGGCTGTGAAGAAATGCGGATTCATTTCTTCACAGCTCCTTTTTACTGTATGATTTTTAATTCTTCCAGCAAATGAATATCGATGGGGGTATATGCATCCGGGTGACTTCTGAGATAGTGCTGCTCTTCTTCGACCGCAGGGTAGAAATTCACCAGCTCTTTCATCTCTGTCCTGACCTTCGGGCGCACCTTCCCTTCTCCTTCGAATTCATTGACAACAAGGGCATTGTCCGTCATCTGATGCGCGACGCCGCGATTCTGCAGGAAAACGAGGAAGTAGCTGATCTGCGGCACATCCTCCTTGCTCGTGTAGTAGATCCCGCTTCGGTACTGCGGGCCGACATATTTTCCCTGAATGCCATCGGTGTAAGGATTGATAATGGTGAAGAATACATTAAGGAGCATACCGATGTCGATTTTCTTCGGATTGTACGTGACCTTCACGCACTCCACAGCCTCTGCGCTCCCATCAGCGACCTGCTCCTTTGTCGGAGCTTCGATACGGCTATTCGCATAGCCCGCCTGGGTATCTACGACACCGTAGATCCTCGAAAACACTTCCTGCAGCCCATGGAAGGATCCACCGGCCAGGTATAGATCTTTGGTAAACAATGTATGATTCTCCTTTTCATGCTGCGCACGTCATGGGCGCATTGAGATGTAAGATAAGGGCTACGGGTTAGCTCTGGGGACGTGCTGTCCCTTGATTGTGAACGAAATCTTTGCTCGAATGAGAAATGAAGGCGCGGGTTTCGCAGCGAGTATATATGGGACGATGCCTTGGTGCTACGTATTTCTGCATTCACACATCCATCATTGATCGGTCTGCAAGAAAGATTTCTCGCTTCGCTCGAAATGACGATACGGGAGTCAGATGTCTTCCAGGGGAAACACGGATTGAATCAGCGTTTCCCTAGTTCCTTGAGGCTCCTAATCCCTAACTACTCATCCCTAGCCACTAGTCACAACGTTACTTTTCCGTTTCCTCCAAATGCTTGATGGATGCGCGATCCATATCGAAGGAGTGGATAAGCTCCGTAACGGCCTGACTTGGGGATACGACGCCCGCAAGGACAGCCGCTTTGACGGATGGCAGACGGCTCTTGATGAGCGGATCTTCAAAGAAGAGATTATGCAGATGTTCATCGATCATGCTGTTCACCCAGTCAAGGATCTGGCGCTGTCTGCGGTTTTCAAAAATGCCGGATTTCTTTGTGACCTTTTCAAATTCACGCATGACGGCCCAGAGCTCCAAAAGACCTGTTTTCTTGATCGCGGAGCAGCGGTAAGCATGGGTTTTCCAGCCTTCGGTAGCCGGACGGATGAATTCGCACATTCTTTCATACTCGCCCTGCGCGACCTTGGCACGCTCGAGGTTATCCCCATCCGCTTTGTTGACAACGATGGCATCGGCAAGCTCCATGATGCCTTTCTTGATGCCCTGGAGGTCATCGCCGGCCCCTGTCAGTACGACGAGCATGAAGAAATCGACCATGGAGCGGACCGTGGTCTCCGACTGGCCGACACCGACGGTCTCGACAAGGATGACATCACAGCCGGCAGCTTCGCAGAGGAGCATGGTCTCACGGGATTTTCTCGCGACACCGCCCAAAGTGCCTTTGGATGGAGATGGTCGAATAAAGCAGTTCGGTTCACGAGACAGGTTCTGCATACGTGTCTTATCACCGAGGATAGAGCCGCCGGTGATGGATGAGGTCGGGTCGACGGCAAGAACGGCGACTTTGTAGCCCTGATGGCAGAGCATCTGGCCGAAGGACTCGATGAAGGTCGATTTGCCGGCCCCCGGTACACCGGTAATACCGATACGGAGAGCCTTGCCCGTTTTAGGGAGAAGTCCCTGCAGTACGCGCTGCGCTTTGTCGAAATCTTTCGGCGCATTACTTTCGATCAGCGTGATGGCCTTGGACAGCGTCACACGATCCCCTTTGGCCACACCGTCGATGTACTGCTCGACGGTCATTTTCTTACGGAGCGGCACTTTTCGAAGCGGAGCATCCGGGTATTCCTTCGCCCCGGTGATGCTGTTTGCCGTGGTATCTATCCCACGCATGACAGAGCAGGCGAATTCAGGATTTTTCTCTTCCGGTACCCAGCTGGGTCTTAAATCATCATTGTTTTCAGGCATTTGTCATACCCTCCCTTTCCTGGCTTTTTCCCCCTGTAGATGGATCATGAAAAGGAGGACTGCCAAATGAAAATATGATGTGTATCAAGCGTGATTCATTGGTAGTGATAGTGACCGGGCGCGGTGACTATCCATCACCATTTCCATTCCTCTGTTTTCCGGGCTATCACTCGATTTGGATTGCAAGCCCTGCTAGGGAGCCGAGGTCGCCCTCGGCTCCGCGCAGGACAAGAAATCAGATTTCCTAAAAATGTTTCTGCCACTATCCCGGTTACGAAATGGTCATTGGTTCAGGGTTCGGGGTTCAGGTTAGGGGATCACCATTTCCAGTAAACCCCTGAACCCTGAACCCTTTGCCGATACGCATTGAATGACAGTGTCAGAAAACGGTAGGCGACCTTATTCTGCCTTAGCTTCTTCCTTAGCACGGTCTACGAGCATCTGGAGCAGCTTGATGCAGCATTTCGGAATGTTGGTGCCTGGTCCGAAGATAGCAACGGCACCATGATCGTACAGGAATTCGTAATCCTGTGGCGGGATAACGCCGCCGATAGCTACGAGGATATCTTCACGGCCGAGTTTCTTCAGATCATCGACGATAGCCGGGAGCAGGGTCTTATGACCTGCTGCCAGGGAAGAGAAGCCGACCATATGAACGTCGTTGTCGACGGCATCCTGTGCCGCTTCTTCCGGAGTCTGGAAGAGCGGGCCTACGTCGACGTCCCAGCCCATATCTGCGAAGGAGGTAGCAAGGACTTTCTGACCTCTGTCGTGACCATCCTGGCCCATCTTCGCGAGGAAGATACGCGGGCGGCGGCCTTCGAGAGCTTCAAATTCGTTAGCCAGTTTCTTTGCTTCATCCAGTTCGGAGGTGTCATCGAATTCATTGGAGTATACGCCGGAAATGGTGTGGATGACTGCATTGAAGCGGCCGGATACCTTTTCAACAGCGTCGGAGATTTCGCCAAGGGATGCACGGTCATGTGCTGCCTGGACAGCAGCTTCCAGAAGGTTGCCGTTTTCACGGGATTCTGCACACTTGGTGATGGCTTCCAGATCGCGGCGGACAGCTTCCGGATCACGGATGCTTCTGAGTTTTTCCAGACGTTTGATCTGTGCGTTACGTACAGCGGTGTTATCGATGGAGAGAACGTTCAGCGGATCTTCCTTCGCCAGTCTGTACTTGTTCAGGCCGACAATGGTTTCACGGCCGGAGTCGATATCTGCCTGACGACGAGCGGCGCATTCTTCGATACGCATCTTCGGAAGGCCGGTGGAGATAGCCTTGGACATACCGCCCAGTGCTTCGACTTCCTGAATGTGTGCCCATGCACGTTTGATGATCTCGTTGGTGAGGTATTCCACATAGTAGGAGCCGCCCCATGGATCGATGATCTTGCAGACTTTGGTTTCATCCTGGATATAAAGCTGGGTGTTACGAGCCAGACGTGCAGAGAAGTCGGTCGGCAGAGCGATTGCTTCGTCGAGTGCGTTGGTATGCAGGGACTGGGTGTGACCGAGAGCTGCAGACATAGCTTCCATACAGGTACGGCCGATGTTGTTGAATGGATCCTGTTCGGTGAGGGACCAGCCGGAGGTCTGGGAGTGGGTACGAAGCGCCATGGATTTCGGATTCTTTGCGCCGAAGCCTTTGAGAATCTTTGCCCAGAGGACACGAGCTGCACGCATCTTTGCGACTTCCATGAAGTAGTTCTTGCCCTGATCCCAGAAGAAGGACAGACGCTTTGCGAAAGCATCGACCGGCAGACCTGCTTTTTCGCCGCAGCGGATGTATTCCATGCCGTCTGCCAGAGTGTAACCGATTTCCAGATCGCAGGTAGCACCGCATTCCTGAATGTGGTAGCCGGAAATGGAAATGGAGTTGAACTTCGGCATGTACTTGGTGGTGTATTCGAAAATATCACCAATGATACGCATGGACATAGCCGGTGGGTAAATGTAAGTGTTACGTACCATGAATTCCTTCAGGATATCGTTCTGAATGGTACCTGCAAGGATCTTCTTGTCGACGCCCTGTTCGATGCCGGCGGAAATGAAGAATGCCAGAATCGGAAGAACGGCGCCGTTCATGGTCATAGATACGGACATCTGATCCAGCGGGATGCCGTCGAAGAGGATGTTCATATCAAGCATGGAGCATACGGATACGCCGGCTTTACCTACGTCGCCGATAACGCGCGGGTTATCCGCATCGTAACCGCGGTGGGTCGGAAGGTCGAATGCAATGGACAGACCCTTCTGACCTGCTGCCAGGTTTCTCTTGTAGAATGCGTTGGATTCTTCTGCCGTGGAGAAGCCTGCGTACTGACGAACGGTCCATGGACGGAAAACGTACATGGTGGAGTACGGTCCACGAAGGAATGGCGGGATACCGCTCATGAAGTCCAGATGATTGCAGTCATCATAGACATCTTTGGTATAGAAGGGAGCGACCGGGATCTTTTCCATGGTCGGTTCATAGAGTGCATCAAAGCCTTTGCCGGTCTTGGCTTCCAGCTTTTCCTTCCACTCATCATAGGAGCAGTGTGGATGTTCCCCCAGAGACAGCTGTGTGAAATCAGGATTTGTGTTTGCCATTATTCAATCATTCCTTTCTTTTTCTGCAGCATGCGGAGAATTTCGTAGCAGTTTGCTTTGACGCTGATGAAATCATCTACGCCCGCCTTGCGGTAGGTCTCTTCCAGATCCTTTGGAGCTGCGCCTGCGAGGAAGAGGGTGCCGTCGCCCAGGACTTCTTTCAGTCTCGGAGCCAGAGCCGGTACATCTTCCGGATAGGTCGCATCCGTGGAGCAGATGACAGCGACATCATATGGCGTGCCTTTGTCATCAGCGCCAGCTTTCAGCGCTTCTACGCACTTATCCCAGCGGGAGCCCGGTTTGTCTTCGTCATCCTGGAAACCATTATTGAGATGGACATTGAATTCGCCGACCTGCAGGAAGGAGGTGGAGAAGTCAGCTCTGGCTTTATGCTGCGGGATCTTGCCCATGTTTGCGAGGAAGATCTCGACATTCTTGCCAGTCTTTTCTTTATATGCTTCGGTATCAAAGCGGAGTGCTTCGAAGCGTTCCGTCCAGCGGTGTGCACCGATCTTTTCGACAGCAATAGAACCTTCTGCATTGCCTGCGACTTCGTAGATTTCAGCGATGGTCGCACCAGCAGCAGCAGCAGCGGCTGCCTTGTCGATGACTTCGCCTTCGCCGGCATCTTTGAGTTCTGCCAGCTTCTGGCTTCTGAAAGCAAGATCAAGATCCGCACGGTAAGCCTTAGCTGCATCGCCGAGTTCTTTCTGAATCGCTTTCGTATCTTCCGGACGGGCTTCGAGGAGCACTTCGCCCATCAGCGGGTACATGTTATTGCCGACCGCACGGTCTTTTCTGAGATCCAGTGCTTTGAAGCGCTTTTCAAGGACGGCTTTGATCTCCTTCTGCGGATAGCCTTCTTTGATTGCTTTGGTCATGCCGCCCAGAGATTCGATCTTCTGGAATTCAGCCCAGATCTTTTCTGCCATCTCTTTGGTGAGCTTTTCAATTGCCCAGGAGCCGCCGGCTGCATCGATCGGACGCAGCATGCCGAATTCTTCCTGCAGCATGATCTGCAGGTTTCTAGCGATACGGCGGGAGAATTCATCACCTTTTCTGACGGTATCATCATAAGGTGCATTTTCGTAGGTATCTACACCGCCAACGACAGCAGAGAATGCTTCGGTGGTGTTGCGGAGCATGTTCACGCCCACATCGAAAATGGTCTTTGTGAAGAATGCCGGTTTTGCATGGATCTTCATCGAGCGATCTTCTTCTTCTGCACCGAAAGCCTTCATGATGTTCGACCATACCTGACGAGCTGCACGAAGCTTTGCAATTTCAATGAAGAAGGTAGCGCCTACATTGAAGCCGAAGTAGAAGGACTGTGCGATATCATGGATCGAAATGCCTCTCTTCAGCATTTCACGGACATACTCTACAGCGACGCCGAAGGTATATGCGATTTCCTGTACGGCCTGTGCGCCGCCCAGAGAGAATACATCGGAAGTGATGAATACGGTCGCTACGCTCGGTGCATTCTTGCGAGCCCAGCGGATGGTCTCTGCCATCTGATCGTATGCTTTTTCAAGGCTTTCCTTATTCTTGCCATCAGTCAGCAGCTGTGTCAACGGGCTTCCACCGATCACGCCATGAAGCGCGGACACATCTTTTCCCTGTGCTTTGACTGCGGCAGCCACCATAGCAAGCGGTGCCAGTGCAGATTCGCCGGTATACATCATGAATGGATACTTGGCAAGATCCAGACCGTCCAGAAGGTTATGCACATCTTCGAGAGTGGTCAGAGAAACGCCGGTTTCACCTGGTTTTTCAGCATCCGTCACATCGATGCCATGCAGAGTGGATGCATCAAGGCGTACATTGTATACCGTGGAACCACGATCGATTTCGTGTTTCAGGAGCTCATTATTTTCCTTCGGAAGTGCTTCATCACAAGACTGTGCAATGCCCCATGGTTCTTCTTTGTAACCATTGACTTTCTGACCACGCATGAAGTCCCCCATACCCGGATAGTCATCGGTCGGCAGGATCGCATCCTGTGCGTCCGGACCTGTACGCAGGGTATAGATCGGGCTAAAAGTGATACCTTCATACGTTTTGGTATACATCAGCTTATCAAACGGCTTGCCCTTCAGAAGAGCGTTGCACGCATCAAGCCATTCCTCGTAGGTTGGTGGTGTGAATTCATCAAATGTGACCTGTGGGAAATCGGTTTTGCCTTCCGACTGTTTCAGAATCGCTTCCAATTCCTTATCGGTAAGCTGTCTTTCCTGATTTTCCGCGGATGTTGCTTTTGTTACTTCATCCATGAAATAGTTCCTCCTTTAATAATTTATGGCCGCCCACTGACTTACCAGCGCAAATCAAGAGAACGCCCCTTTAGACAATTTCAATCAGACAGAAAGTTCACCTCCTTCAGGTTCACGTCTTGGTCCTACCATAAAAAAACGACTGACCCATGGGGGCAGCCGGAAAATAATGAGACCAGGACCGATCTCAATCCCCTCCCCATCTCTCGCAGGTTGACGGAAATACTGATCTTTTCACAAGCCCTGATCTTAGACAGAATCAAATCATGTCTTGGATAGATCCCTACTTCCTTCGCGGTGATTCATTGGCAGATAGTTCTCCTGGCTCGGGCTCCTCATCTCTTCACGCCTTCCCAGACTTTCGCCCAGTGACTTATCTGTGAGAGACTCCTCCTTACAGTGGCGGGACCGCTCCGGCTTAGACCGGATTCTCTTTTATGCTTTCGCATCTGCCAGCCATATGAAATTGTCTAAATGACTACAGTCTCAGTATAATTCATATTCTTCTCAGTGTCAATCAATGTTTTTCTCTGTCTTATATATTTCTTGCTAATATTGCATCTGAAATCACAAATTATGCATTGAACAGCAGCCATGATTTATATTATAATAGATTTGCATGTAAAGTTTATTTCATTATCATTATTTTTATTCTCATACAAGGAGCTTACCATGGCACTCGATCCGAAAACCAAAGAAACCGTCAGAGAAGAAGCCCTTCGGCTTTCTAAAGAATTTGCTGCACTTGATGGCAGACGCCCGCGTGTTCTCCTCATAGAAATGGAAAATGATCTCGAAAGCGATCGTGAAGAACGAAAACTGGCCGCCAATGCATTGGCAGACTCCGGCTGGGACGTCGACGTCAGCCCCTCGCAGCAGCCTGAGGATGCTGCCAAGGGGGCAGCAGACAACGACGTTCACTTCATCTTCTACACCACGACCGGTGACGCCAGAGGTAAGAATGCTGTCGCCCTCTCGCGTGCTCTCGCCCTTTATGGTCGTGATGATATCCTGATCGCCGTTCATCAGGTGCCGAGCGAAGAAAAGGAGTCTCTCTTCCGCTACGGCATCCTCTGTGCCTTCCCCAAGGACTATGATTACCTCCAGGCTTCCCTCACCATGCTCCGAATCCTCATCGCAAGAGAAAAGCAGGAAATGGAAGAAGATGATGCCTACTAAGGCGTGACAGGAAGCGGCCGCAAAAGGACCGAGATCAGCCGAGAGGACGTATTTTCCTTTACCATGAATGGGATCATTCGCTTCCCCCCTGTCGGCGGTGCTATTTCATATCCGCTATCAAGCCTTGGCTTTTCTGTGCTGACACTAAACTAAATACTAAAAGCAACGTGTGATCCGCTTACGGCGGAAACGCGGGATCGAAAACGGAGTGCCTGATTCTCTTATCCACTCCGTTTTATTGCAACAAAAAAGCAGCGCATACGCGCTGCTTTTTCATATCGGCTATTAGCCAACGGTGAAGAGAACGTCGCCGCCCTGTACGGACTGGCCTTCGGATACCGGCATGCCGGTGATCTTGCCATCGCATGGAGCCATGATCGGGTTGCCCATTTTCATAGCTTCGAGAACGAGGACTTCGTCGCCGGAAGCAACTGCATCGCCAACATGTTTGTTGATGCGGATAACTTTGCCCGGCATCGGAGCTTCAACGGATTCGCCTGCACCTGCAGGAGCTGCTGCCGGAGCTGGAGCCGGAGCCGGTGCTGGAGCCGGTGCCGGTGCCGGAGCTGCTGCTACCGGAGCCGGAGCCGGAGCTGCTGCCGGAGCTGCTGCTGCCGGAGCCGGAGCTGCTGCTGCAGCGCCGCCATCTTTAACTACTACATCGTAATCCTGGCCGTTAACTGTTACAGTAAATTTTCTCATTGTCTTTCCTCCTAAATGATTGTACTTTCAACTTTCAATTAGAACTGCTGAGTGCCGGAAACACCTGCAAGACGAGATGCAGAGGTCCAGCCACTTCTAGCTGCCGGGCGGATGGAGACGATTTCGCCGCCACCCATAGCAACGATTGCAGCAGCGATTGCTGCTACAACTGCACCATTGTCAGCTGCTTTCGGAGCTGCTGCTCTAGCTGGAGCTGCCTTCTTCGGAGCTGCTGCCGGTGCCGGTGCTGCGGACTGATTGAGAGATGAACGTACCTGCCAGATCATGATCAGCGCTACTACTGCTACGATAGCAGCAAATACCGCGATATACATAACTGTGTTGTTATCCATCTGTACCCATCCTTTCAATTAGAGTTTTTCTTGCAGCAAATATTACAGCGGAATGTTGCCGTGTTTCTTTGCTGGATGTACTTCGTGCTTGGAAGCAAGCATCTTCAGTGCATTGATGATTGTCGGACGAGTGTTTCTCGGATCGATAACTGCGTCTACATAGCCACGTTCAGCAGCTTTGTATGGAGTAGCGAATTCTTCGACGTATTCAGCTGTACGCTGTTCTTTGTTCGGATCTTTCTTGAAGATGATGTTTGCAGCGCCTGCAGGTCCCATAACAGCGATTTCAGCGGTTGGCCATGCGAATACCTGGTCAGCGCCCTGTTCACGGGAGCACATAGCGATGTAGGAACCACCGTAAGCTTTACGGAGGATCATGGTGATCTTCGGAACGGTTGCTTCGCAGTATGCGAACAGCATCTTAGCGCCGTGACGAATTACGCCGGCATATTCCTGCTGTTTGCCTGGCAGGAAGCCTGGTACATCGACAATGTTTACAACCGGGATGTTGAAGCAGTCGCAGAAACGGATGAAACGAGCGGATTTATCGGATGCGTTGTAGTCAAGGCAGCCTGCCATGAATGCTGGCTGGTTTGCAATGATACCAACGGTCTGTCCGTCGAAACGTGCGAAGCAGGTAATGATATTCTTAGCGAATTCTTTAGCTACATCGTAGTATTCACCGTTATCTACAACGGATTTGATAACGTCATACATGTTGTATGGAGCGTTGGAGTTTTCTGGCATGATGGTATCGAGAGCCGGATCGGTTCTGGTCGGATCATCACCGGTTTCAACGATAGGAGCATCTTCCATGTTGTTGCTCGGCAGGAAGGAGAGCAGGTAACGAATCTGTTTAATGCAGTCTTCGTCGTTGTCGCAAGCGAACTGAGCTACACCGGAAGTACGGTTGTGGGTCATAGCGCCGCCGAGTGCTTCAGCGGTGATCTTTTCGCCGGTAACGGATTCAACAACTGCCGGGCCGGTCAGGAACATCTGGGATGTTTTCTTGACCATGTAAATGAAGTCGGTCAGAGCTGGGGAGTATACAGCGCCGCCTGCAGATGGTCCCATGATAGCAGAGATCTGCGGAATAACGCCGGATGCAATGGTGTTGCACCAGAAAATCTTGCCGTAGCCAGAGAGTGCATCGACAGCTTCCTGAATACGAGCTCCGCCGGAATCGTTCAGGCCTACGCAAGGAGCACCGACTTTGAGAGCCAGTTCATTTACGTGAACGATCTTAGCAGCGTGCATTTCGCCAAGGGAGCCGCCTTCAACGGTGAAGTCCTGTGCGAATGCGAATACGAGTCTGCCGTCAACGGTACCGTAACCGGTAACAACGCCTTCGCCCGGGAGATCTTTCTTTTCCTGACCGAAGTTGTGGCAGCGGGATTTTACAAGGGCATTGACTTCTACGAAAGTGCCTTCATCAAACAGAAGAGCCAGTCTTTCACGAGCGGTCAGTTTGCCTTTTGCATGCTGTTTTTCAACTTTCTTTTCTCCACCCATAGCCTCTACGTGAGCGAGGTTTTTGTGAAGAAGTTCAATTCTTTCTGCAACAGTTGCCATTCTTACACCTCCAAAAATTTTAGGGACCCCCGTGAGGGGGATGCCTTACCCCGATGGGCAAGGCATTTGCCATCATTCAATTAAGCCTTGAAGGATGGGCCGCCTGGGCGTTCTGTCAGTTCAAGCAGAAGGCCTGTAGCCTTTGGATGCAGGAAAGCGATGTGACAGCCGCCAGCACCGATACGATATTTCTTATCGATGAGCGGAACTTCTTTAGCCTGCAGGTCAGCAAGGCAAGCTTCGATGTCGTCGACACGAAGTGCTACATGCTGGAAACCATTCTTGCCGCCGTTTGCTTTTTCGATGAAACGAGCAATCGGGCCGTCCGGAGTGGTGGAACCCAGGAATTCGAGTTCGCATGCTTCGGTCTGAGCAGACGGTTTGAAGAAGCTGGTGGTTACATGCTGTTCTTCGACGGTTTCATCCGGAAGGGATGGATCCAGTCCAAGGATGTCTTTCATCTGCTGTTTGATCAGCTGAAGATCTTTAACAGCAACGCCTACATGGTCCACACAAAGTACTTTGAATGCCATAATAAACTCCTCCTTTAAAATTATTTGAATATTTTGCCTACAATGGAATCAACGACCGTGAACGGATCTGTCTTCCGTTCAAAGACTTGTTCCACGCAGTCACTAAATTCACCCGTCGAGGAAATATTTTCCTCAATATGACGGGAAATGCGATCGTGAATCATTTCGAGCATCTCGCTTCTAGCCCGTTCACGTCTTCTTTCTTCAAGGAGACCGGACTCTTCGAGGTACTTTCTATGTTCGCCCAGAGCTGCTACTACTTCGGCTACGCCCTGATCTTTGTTCGCGATCGTTCTCTCAATCGGAGGACGCCAGTTCTGAGCTTCGCCCAGATCAAGCATCATTTCGATTTCGACGTTCAAACGATCTGCGCCATCGCGATCACATTTGTTGATGCAGAATACATCACCAATTTCAAGGATACCTGCTTTGATAGCCTGAATATCGTCGCCTAGTCCAGGTACGAGCACAACAAGTGTCGTATCCGCATTTTTAACGATATCAACTTCTGATTGTCCTACGCCTACTGTTTCGATGAGAATGACATCGAGACCGAAAGCATCCATCAGTTTGACCGCATCTGCAGTCTTGCGGGAAAGTCCGCCGAGGCTGCCGCGCGTACCCATACTACGGATATAAACACCCTTATCCAAGGTCAGGTCGTTCATTCTGATACGGTCACCAAGGATGGCGCCGCCGGAGAATGGACTCGTAGGATCGATGGCTACGATACCTACAGTTTTGCCCTGCTTACGGAACTGCTTAATGAGGGCATCTGACAGTGTGCTCTTACCCGCACCAGGCGCACCAGTAATACCGATGACCTGTGCACGACCGGTATGGTGATAGATTTCTTTCATGACATCTTCAAATCCATCCCGTTCGTCTTCAACGATGGTAATTGCTCTCGCTAAGGCACGTCTGGATCCATTCCAAAAATCCTTCATAGAAAATTCCATGGATGCACCGCCTTTTCGAAGAGTAAATAATATAGTTGCAATGGGACTGAGTATCCCCCCAGCCCCATGCAAGCTACATTTCAACTAATAAACTGTCAAGCTAGTCAGTCTAAAAGTCGATTATTTTACGTTTTCTTTAATGAAGTCGATAACTTCTTTGGTTGGTGTGCCAGGAGTGAAGATAGCTTTTACGCCAGCTTCTTTCAGGCCTGGGATATCGGATTCCGGAATTACGCCGCCGCCAACTACGAGAACGTCGCCCATTCCTTTAGCCTTCAGTGCTTCAACAACTTCCGGGAAGAGGGTGTTGTGAGCGCCGGAGAGCAGGGACAGAGCTACAACATTAACGTCTTCTGCGTCTGCTGCTTCAACGATCTGTTCAACGGTCTGACGAAGACCGGTGTAAATAACTTCCATGCCTGCATCACGAAGTGCACGAGCAATAACTTTTGCGCCACGATCATGTCCATCAAGACCCGGTTTAGCTACCAGTACTCTGATACGTTTGTCTGCCATTGTAAATTACCTCCAGAAATATTTGAGTAATGTAATTATCTTTGCTTCAGGCTGCCCTTAGATTAGAGGGTGTTGTGCGGTTTGTATTCGCCGTAAACTTTACGCAGAACGCCGCAGATTTCGCCTTCGGTGCAGTATGCACGTACGCAGTCGAGGATGACTGGCATAAGGTTGACGTGGTCTGGGCCTTCAGCCGGAGTCTGAGCTGCTTTTTCAAGTTTAGCCAGTTCTTCAGCAACTTTAGCCTGGTCACGGTTTGCTTTATCCTGAGCGAGCTGAGCTTTCTTCTTTTCGCCAACGGATGCGTCAATCTTCAGAAGGCCGGTAACCGGTGGTTCTTCCATGGTGAATTTGTTGACGCCAACGATGGTTCTTTCGCCGGATTCAACAGACATCTGCCAAGCGTAAGCAGCGTCCTGAATTTCTTTCTGGATGTAGCCTTTATCAATAGCTTCTACTGCGCCACCCATTTCATCGATCTTGCGGATGTATTCTTTAGCTTCTGCTTCGATAGCATTGGTCATAGCTTCAACATAGTAGGAGCCGCCGAGCGGATCAACTACGTCAGCCAGGCCGGATTCGTAAGCTACGATCTGCTGGGTACGCAGAGCGATGGTTACGGATTCAGTGGTCGGCAGAGCCAGAGCTTCATCGCGGGAGTTGGTGTGCAGGGACTGGGTTCCGCCCATAACTGCTGCAGCGGTCTGGAGAGCAACACGGATGATGTTGTTGTTTGGCTGCTGAGCGGTCAGCATGGAACCAGCGGTCTGGGTGTGGAAACGCAGTTTCATGGACTTCGGGTTTTCTGCATGGAATCTTTCCTTCAGAATGGTAGCCCACAGACGACGGGATGCACGGAATTTTGCAACTTCTTCGAGTACGTTGTTGTGAGCGTTCCAGAAGAAGGACAGACGGCCTGCGAATTCATCGATCTTCATGCCAGCTTTCAGAGCTGCTTCGATGTATGCGATACCATCAGCGATGGTGAATGCGATTTCCTGAGCAGCGGTGGAGCCTGCTTCACGGATATGGTAGCCGGAAATGGAGATGGTGTTCCACTTCGGTACGTTTACGGAGCAGTATTCGAAGATATCGGTGATCAGACGCATGGACGGTTTAACCGGGAAAATGTAGGTGCCGCGAGCTGCGTATTCTTTCAGGATATCGTTCTGGATGGTGCCGCGAAGAGCAGCTGCCGGAACGCCCTGTTTTTCAGCTACAGCGATGTACATAGCCAGCAGTACGGAAGCCGGTGCGTTGATGGTCATGGAAGTGGAAACTTTGCCGAGGTCGATGCCGTCGAACAGTCTTTCCATATCGTAGAGAGAGTCGATAGCTACGCCTACTTTACCAACTTCGCCAGCGGACATTTTGTCGTCGGAGTCATAGCCGATCTGGGTTGGCAGGTCGAATGCGCAGGACAGGCCGGTGCCGCCGTTAGCGATCAGGTATTTGTAACGTTTGTTGGATTCTTCAGCGGTGGAGAAACCAGCATACATACGCATGGTCCAGAGTTTGCCACGGTACATGGTCGGCTGTACGCCACGGGTGTATGGATATTCGCCCGGGAATCCGAGGTCTCTTTCATAGTCGAAACCTTCGAGATCGAGTGGGGTGTACAGGTTCTTGTGTTTCAGACCAACTCTTTCCGGATGTTTTGCGCACTGTTTTGCATAGGTGTCATTGTAAGCTGCAAGTTTAGCTTTCAGGGATTCGTTAGACATGAGTTCATCTTCCTCCTAAAAAAGTAAGTATGTAAAACTCTAGGAAGCTTTTCCTTGACTTCGGTGGCCGCGACTTTATGTTCTTCTTACCACTTACATAGGATCTATCTTCCCAATGGGGTCACGCAAAGCCTTTGGCTGCTGCAGCGCTCATTTGAGTCTTCTTGCAGCAGCGATTGGGGACTCTTGCTGACCCATGTATTGACACTGTCGTGTGACAGATATCACCATAGGTAATTATACAGTATTATCTGTATTTGTAAAGCATTAAATGCCTTGCCTCATGCGGCTTCTTGAAGAATTAAATTATTTCTTGAAGTGCATGTCGCCGTTTTCAGCGAGGCTTTCATGGAATTTGAATGCTTCCTGAAGGAGATGCGGGGTCTGGCTTTCGCCGCAAGCTGCGCATGCTCTTTCGTAGTAGTCCATGAGCTGATCTCTGAAGGACGGATGAGCGACGTTGTTGATGATGACCTTTGCTCTTTCTTTCGGGGACAGGCCGCGAACATCAGCGACGCCCTGTTCAGAAATGAATACATGGGTATCATGTTCGGTGTGGTCAACATGGGAGCACATCGGAACAACTGCGGAGATCTTGCCGCCCTTAGCGGTGCTGTGGCAGAAGAAGCAGGACAGGAAGCCGTTACGAGCAAAGTCGCCGGAGCCGCCGATACCGTTCATCAGCTTGGTGCCGCTTACATGGGTGGAATTTACGTGGCCGTAGATATCCATTTCCAGAGCGGTGTTCATAGCGATGACGCCGAGACGACGAGCTACTTCGCCGTTGTTGGAGATTTCCTGCGGACGAAGGATGATCTTCTTGCTGTATCTGTCGATGTTGTCGTAGAAGCGTTTCAGTCCATCCGGGGATGGGGAGAGGGAAGTACCGGAGATCATGTCGATCTTGTCTTTATCGATCAGATCGAACATGCCATCCTGAATAACTTCGGTGTATACGGAAAGGTTCTTGAAGTCGGATTCTACGAGGCCATGGATAACAGCGTTTGCTACGTTGCCTACACCGGACTGCAGTGGGAGCAGGTTTTCCGGCAGTCTGCCATGAGCGACTTCGTTTTTCAGGAAATCGATCAGGTTGTTGCCCATTGCTTCTGCGTCGTCATCGAGCGGAGCGAGTGCGCGGGTAACGTCTGGCAGATCGCATGGAACGATAGCAACGATCTTTGCCGGATCGCATGGGATGTAAGGAGTGCCTACGCGGTCGCCAGCAGTTTTGATCGGAATCGGTTCGCAGTGCGGCGGGTTCTTTCTCATGTAGATATCAGCCATGCCAGCGAGTTCCAGCGGCTGGGTGGTGTTGACTTCTACAATGACTTTCTTAGCGGTATCTACGAATACCGGAGAGTTGCCGATAGCAGTGGTCGGGTACAGTTCGCCGTTCGGTCCGATCTTGCAGACTTCTACTACTGCGAAATCTGGGCCGGTGACACGTTCACCCTTCACGTTGGTGAAGAAGCCAGCACGGATCTGCTGAGCTACATGGGACAGGTGAAGGTCATAATAGTTGATGCTGCCTGCATTGATGGCTTTTCTGAGGTTGCCGTTGGTCTGGTATGGCATACGGTTTCTGATGCCGTTTACAGCGACCAGTTCAGTATCAATCTGGGAACCAGTAGAAGCGCCAGTCCATACGTCTACCTGGAATGGGGTTTCTTTCATGCGTTCTGCGAGTTCATGCATGGTGATCTTCGGATAGCCGCATGGGGTAAATCCGGAAATACCAAGGATGTCGCCTGCCTGAATCATAGCTGCTGCAGTTTTAGCATCACAGATTTTTGCTTTCAGATCTGCACTTTCAATTCTGCTAAGGAATTCGCTATCATTGGTGTCGATCATTACTATCATCCTCCCAAAAATATAAAAATATCAAAAGTCCAGTACCTCTTTGAGCTTTCTCTATGGTCTGGAGCTTTTTGCCTCATAAAAACACAGCCGTGCTTCCGAAGTATAAAAGAAAAAGGAGTCCTTTCTGCTTTCCTATGACCGCATGTAAACATGTCTCATAACATCAGAAAAACTCCTCCTTGGTATCATCGGTCTCACCGACTGTATTTGTGACCTCTTCAGTCATCACTGTTATTATATCACACTTTTTTCGAAAGGTTCGTAAAAAGTAAGTTCTTTGTTTTTAAAATTCTCATAGGGATGTTATAAATAATTCCTATTAGACAAATCATCATTTATGTGACTCAGAGTCTACAGGCTATGAAAGCGATGATCCTCGCAGTGCAGGTTATAGAAATGGTACAGGAAGCGCCGCCAGGCCGCACTCGAAGGCTTCCCGCGAAGGCGATCTGTGAGGACCGGTACATCACTTCGGGCATCACTGCCCCCTTCACGCTTTCCCCCGATAACCACTCACCAGTCCCCGCTTCCCACGCAAAGTGCGGAAAGGCTCCAGAAGCAGAAGGAGATCGAGCGTCCGAAGAGGACATGGTCGCTCATGCTGATGACGGCGATGGCCATCACCATGAGCAGGCCGCCAAGCCCCATCGTTCGCGTGAAGAGGCTGGCCTTGCCCCGATAGAGCTTCCAGCAGAGGAAGCCCTGGGCGAAGAAGGTCAGAAGGAAAGCTGCTCCGCCTACGATGCCGACTTCGGCGAGCATATTGAGATACATGTTGTGCGCATGGAAGATGAGGACGTGCTCATCTTGAATGAAGAAGTTGTAGTCGGGATAGGCCAGATAATAGCTCCCCCACCCCACGCCGAGAAGCGGGTGCTCTTCGATCATGGCGATGGTGCTCTCCCACAGGGCAAATCGCAGGCCGACAGAGGTGTCTTCGCCGGAGAAGAGGGACAAGAAACGCTCGACCATCTGTCCGTGGTAGAAGAGAAGAACGAGAGGGATGAGGAAGAAAAGAAAGCCGAATCGCTTGTCATAGAAGAGGGTGAGCCCTAAGACGATAGCCACAAGGCTCAGCCATGCACCGCGTGAATAGGTCAGCGCAAGACAGAGAAGCAGGATGAAGAGAATGATGGCAAAAGCCCATTTTCTTTTTTTCTGCCGCTCCCTGAGAAAGAAAGCAGTGAGGATGCTGATGATCATAACGGCATAGGCTCCGAGGAGATTCGGATTTTCCAGTGTCGAATACATGCGGCGCCGAAGGAGAGGAAATCTCTCGGGATCGACCCAGCTCTGCGCCGTCATATCGGCTGCCATGCCTGCCACATTCGCATACTGGATGAAGCCATAGGCGGCCACGCAGATGGCTCCTGCCAAGAAGGCATAGAGCGCCTTCTCCTTTTCCCGCACGGAGGAAAGAAGAGAAAGGATCAAAAGGTAGACCGCGGCATACATCAATGGCTGGAAGGCCCAGTTCATAAGTGAAAAGGCAGGGTCGGGAGAGTGGAAGCCAGAGAAAAAGGCACACGCCAAAAAGACCGCCGGCAGTCCCCAGAGGCGAGGGCGCACGCCTTTCACTTCGCCTGTGGTACAATGATTCACTGCCCAGAGAAGAAGGCATGGGAGAAGTGTCACGTAAAATACATAGGGATGAAGCGGCAGCAGAAAGAGTGTCGCATATAAAAGATTCTGGATGTTCTTTTTCGAAGCGAGGAATCGCATGGATGGGCTCCTGACATGGGAAATGATATTTTTTCTATGATCCTATCTCAGTATATCATTATATAGAATGGGGAACCGTTCAGCAATAGAGAACGCGAAAGGAGCAAGGTGGATGGGCGCCAGGTTTGCTCTTATGGCGTGCCATCCCCTAATCGCGGATGAAAAGAATGAGAAATAGCGGTGGCGGCTTCGCCGCAATATATAGGAGGCGATACCCAAAGGTTTCCAAGAGATCAGGTTTCCCGTTTGCGCTTTTCTAACATGATTTGTTTGACCGCGAATGACAAAGATTTCTCGCTTCGCTCGAAATGACAATGCGAGAGAGTCTGACTTTTTCCAGACACTAGTCACCGCCCCAACAAAAAACTCCCCTTACGGGGAGTTTTTTGTTGGGGCGCGATCAGAATACGGTCTTGACAGAGCCGCCGTATTTCTTTTCGATGAAGTCCTTGACTTCTTTGCTTGTGAGCGCTTTCATGAGCTTCTGGAGTTCCGGACGGTTTTCATCACCTTCACGGACAGCTACGATATTCGCATACGGGGAGTCGGAGCCTTCGCTGTAGATGGCACTCTTCGGATCGAGCTTTGCTTCGAGGGCGAAGTTCATATTGATGATCGCGATATCCGCATCCTCCAGGGCACGCGGAAGCTGCGGAGCTTCCAGTTCGGAGAATTCCAGGTTCTTCGGGTTCTCTGCGATATCCTGCGGGGTCGCGGTGATCGGAGCGCCTTCCTTCAGTTTGATAAGACCGGCAGACTGGAGGACGAGGAGGGCGCGGCCGCCATTGGTCGGATCGTTCGGAATGGCTACATGCGCACCGTCAGCAAGATCATTCAAAGACTTCAGCTTCTTGGAATACACGCACATCGGTTCGAGATGGACAGCTCCCAAGGATGTCAGCTTCAGGCCTTTGGATTTGCAGAATTCATCCAGATATGGTTTATGCTGGAAGAAGTTCGCATCGAGGCTCTTATCCGCAAGGGCCAGGTTCGGCTGGACATAATCGGTGAATTCGACCATTTCGACCTTGACGCCTTCTTTGGCGAGCTTGTCTTTCACAACGCCGACGATCTCAGCGTGCGGTACAGGGGATACGCCGACCTTGATGGTAGTTTCTTTGGCAGCTGCGGAAGAAGCAGAGGACGCGGCTTTCTGGTCACCGCAGCCTGCGATGATGCCAGCAGCCGCGAGGACTGCAGCCGATACGAGGATGGCTTTTTTGAAGTTCATAGGGATCCCTCCAGACGGAAAAAGAGAGGTACGGCTATGCGCCGCACGCATATCATATGAAATATAGTTTTATTTATAGCACTAGTGAAAGGGCTGCGTCAAGAGGAAATCAAGGTTCAGGGTTGTGGTGCGGCGCATTTCGTCATCCTGAGCGGAGGAAAACGTCGTATGTTAAAAAATGGCTTATCTGAAACGGGAGAACTGAGTCGAAGGATCTAAGCGCCGCGGAGTTTTGATAGTGCTTCGCGCTGTCGTCATTTCGAGCGTAGCCGAGAAATCTATATGGCAGAACGCTCATTGCCTGATGTGAGGCAGCACCAAGACATCGTTTCCCCTCAGCGCATACACGCTGATTCCTGCAGGACAGTAGAGATCCCTCGGCTGCGCTCGGGATGACGATGCCGAAGAAACCCAGTCACCAGTCACTAGTCACTCGAGGCTCCCAATCCCTAGCCACTCATTCCTGCTTTCAAACTTCAGTCTCAAATAAAAAATCACGCCATGCGACTACCTCGCACCGCGTGATCTTCTATTTCTGTCAATTTATTCCTTCATGACCGTCCCATCGGCAAGTGTGATGGTGTGTCCGTTGTAATGGATCGTGCCCAGATTGAAGAGGCTGGTGATCTGAGAGTCTGCGGTCAGATTCCATGTAGAGCCTTCCGCAATGAAGACATCAGCATTGGTCTTGTACGGAGCGCCCTCCTGGGCATTCGGAGCGATGGTGATCGCACCGGTCCAGGTGGACTGGTCTTTGATGTTGAGATTGATATCCGAGATGGTATCAAGGAGAATATCGCCATTCAGGATCTGATGCGACAGGATGACTTCCGCGTGACCGCCGTTCGCGCCCGCATCGCCCCAGCCGTAGCCGCCGTCATTGCCCGTGATGGTGAAGACAGGCGCAGCTTCATCCTGCGTGAGCGTGCTGTCCTTCAGCGTGATGCGGCAGTGGGTGCCGGTCACATAGAACATGCCGCCCTTATGAGAGATGAGGCTTGCATGATTCGCCTCGAACTGCTGTGTCCCCGTGACACCGATCGCATCGGCATCCGAGTACATGACGATATTGTAAGGAAGCGAGCCGGTCTCATTGCCTTCGAGCGTCGCTCCATCGAGCGTGATGGAGCTGATATTCTTGATGACGGCCGCCTTGGTCTTTTCCGCCTTGACAGTCCCGCCTGTGATGGTCACATCGCCCTGGGTATAGATGCCGTGTGCATTCGCGCCGGAAGCGGTGAAGTCGGAGTTTTCGGTGAGAAGGATGCCGCCGTTTTGAGAGATTCGGATCGCCGGCGACTGATCTCCGGTGGTAGTGACCGTGGATGCCTCTACCTTCATCATCGCACGCTGGGAGACTTCGACGCCGGAAGCCTGCGCGCCCGTGGTGGAGACCTCTGCATTCGTCAGATTGATGTACGTGCCCTTGCTGTAGCCATAGGCGCCCGTCGCGCCGTTTCCTGTGCTGGAAATCTTCGCATCCGTGAAAGCCCCGTGTCCGCCATGGGTTACGAGCAGCGCTGCATTCATCCCGTAAAGGTCACTGTTTTCTGCGCTCGAGGTGTCACCGGACTTCGTGATGGTATCGCCCTTCGCGGTGATGTATGCCATGGAGACGCGAAGCGCATTCTCATCTGCTTTGTCCGAGCTGTAGGTCATGCCGTCATACGCACCATCGGATCCGATCTCGGCGGCTGCGCTCCCCTGATCTGCGGTATACTTCGCCGCCGGTGCCGGAGCAGGCGCAGGTTCGGGTTCCGGTTCCGGCTCGGGTTCCGGTTCGGGCAGCGGAGCGGGCTCCGGCTCTGCAGGCTTAGGCGCTTCTGGTGAAAGATTCTTGAACGTGCCTGACTCGACCGCACTCTGGACATCAGAAAGCGTCAGAGACAGTCCCTTCATCAGGGCATCGGTGTAGTTCACACCTTCAGCAGGTGCTTCCTGGGCGGCTGCAGCCGGAGCCGGCTCTGCCGCCTCTGCCATAGAAAGCGGCATCACCGCCCCTGTCAGAGCCAGTGCGCAGAGAAGGGATGTCAGTTTATTGGATTTCATACGATTCCTCTTTTCTTTACTTGGAGCTATATGGACCTCAAACTATATATAAAGGTATAAAAATTCATTTCTGTCATACTGTCTTTCATTTTACAACATTCTTCGGAAATTGTCATTAAAGAAAGGTTTAAGAAAGCAGGGTTCGCTCGTGGGGCGTGCCCTGAAGTTTGAAAGCAGGGATGAGGAGAACTAGTGACTGGTAGCTAGGGATTAGTAGCCTCGAGTGACTAGTCACTAGTGACTGGTGACTGGTGACTGAAATGCCACCTTCGGGCCTCGCCATTATTGATACTCCGCGGTGCTTAGATCCTTCGACTCAGTTCTCCTGTTTCAGATAAGCCATTTTCTAACATACGATGTTTCCCTCCGCTCAGGATGACGAAACGCGCCGCACCAGCACTTCGCATTTCTCATTTCACATTTCTTATTCAAGCGAAACTTTCGCACGCAATCAAAGGGCCGTCCCTCCCCCAAACCTCTCTCATTTGTGCTACAATGAGAAAAGCAAAAATCGCTACTTCCTATTCACTCTGTATTTCCCTGAGGAGGCCATTATGCATATCCATGTCATTGATCATCCGCTGATCCAGCACAAGCTGACCATTATGAGAAAAAAAGAAACCAGCTCCGGTGAGTTCCGCCGTCTGCTGCAGGAGATCACGCTCCTGATGGGCTATGAGCTCACCCGCGATCTGCCGCTCGAAGATGTCGCTATCGAGACACCGCTCGAAAAAGCGACAGGAAAACAGGTCGCCGGCAAGAAGCTCGGCATCGTCCCGATCCTGCGCGCCGGCTTCGGCATGGTGGAAGGCCTCACCGAACTCATGCCGTCTGCCCGCATCGGCGTCATCGGCCTCTACCGCGATCCCGTCACCGCCAAGCCGATCGAATACTATTGCAAGCTCCCGGATGTGGAAAACCGCGACTTCATCCTTGTCGATCCGATGCTCGCTACCGGAGGCAGCGCCGTCGCAGCCATCGACATGATGAAAGAAAAAGGCGTCAAGAATATCAAATTCATGTGTCTCGTCGCTGCCCCGGAAGGTGTCGAGATCGTGAACCAGGCACATCCGGACGTTCCGATCTATACCGCCTCCCTCGACCGTCAGCTGAATGAAAAGAAATACATCCTCCCGGGCCTTGGCGATGCCGGCGACCGCATCTTCGGGACAAAGTAAGAAGGTTTAAGGGTTCAGGGTTAGCTCATCGGGCGAGTTTCCCTTTGATTTCATTGGGAAAAAGGTTCAGAAGGTTCTATAGGTTCTGAGGGTTCAACGGGGAAGGTGCGGCGCATAAAAGCATGGAAGCGCCGCGGAGGTCTGAAACTAGCGGTTTTCTCGTATCGCAAACCTAATCCCTAGCCACTCATCCCTGCTTTCAAACTTCAGAGTTCAGGGTTGTTGTGGCGGCTTCGCCGCAAGTATATAGGCGATGCCCGCTTGCCGTTTTCCTCCCTGTTTCTATCGAAAAAGCCGCAGAGTGAATCCAACGATTCCCTCTGCGGCTTTTTTGATGCAGATAAAATATAAGCGGCTTTCCCCACATGTGCCGCGCACCTCTCCGCTTTTCTCATCTGTCTTTCATGCCGCCAGTGCCCTATCCGCCCCTACGGGTCACCTTCCCCTCGAGGGGAAGGCTGCGATACGAGAATACCATCATCTAACAGGGCGGCGAAGCCGCCACCACAACCTTGAACCCTGAACCTTGAACCTTGACCCCTCTTTCGCTCAATCAAAGGACGCCCCGCCCACGGGCTTCCCCTTCTATCCCATCCGTTCTACGACATCCTTCGCCCAGTCGCGATCGATATAGAGATCATTCCTTGTCGCGGCATCGAGGCGTTCATACGCGCTGTCATAGATGGCCTTGTACAGGGATTCATCAAATTCCATCGATGCCACCATCTCTCCCGCTCTGCGGAAGAGGAAGCCGTGCACGCCGTCGTCATTGGTCGCGAAATAGATCTCATCGATCTTCTTATCCTTGTAGTGCGCCTCGACATTGTCCCATACGGAGCTCTTGATGATCTCCACGATCCGGTCATCGAAGCCTGCATCGAGGATGAGGAGCTTTTCCTTGAATGCATTGTAGGAACGGACGATTCGTTTCCGATAGCCGTCGAAGGCATTCCCCCGCTGATCCAAGATCTGCGCCATCTCCGATGCATCCTCGCCATCTGCGCTGACATAGATCAGCACCTTATCCTCCTGCTGATGATAGAGGAAATTGTAATTCAAAAGCGCTGACGCGCCGCACTCCGGGCAGTGGAAACGGAAGGCCTCGTCATTTCTGACCTTCTCCTTCATCTCCGGATCCTCCATCGTATTGATGCTGTCCCATACGAGGAAAGACGTCTTCTTCCCGCATTTCGGACAGGTGATCTCCTGCATAGCACTCTGTGACATAATTGGCCTCCTGTAATTGAATCTCTATCCATTATAACAGGGGACCTGCGCCTTGGGAAGAAATAGTGAGAAATCAAAACGCAGCGAAGAAAGCAAGGCGGCAAGACACTTTCTGAGGAAACACCACCCTAAAATGAGATGCCTATCCCCTCACGCTGGCGATCTCCCACGCGATCGCGAGATCCTCCAGTCTTCCTCTCGTACACGAACCGATGCAGACCTCGTGATCTGTGAGGTGAGCCTTTCCTCGTTTTGCCTGCCCGATCACAGCCGAGAAATGACGATACAGGGAAAGCGACATTCTCGTATCTTCCTCCTTCCTCTGGAAGGAGGTGCCCCGAAGGGGCGGAGGCTCGCTCATGCTATCAGTTGAAAAAGAATGTGAGATATGCCTTCCCTCGTATCGTCATCCCGAGCGCAGCC
>ERZ1106978.382-NODE-382-length-33715-cov-13.496197_pt1 | contig 33715 bp, 30 predicted proteins | sample MGYA00403689_ERZ1106978 | MGnify/ENA primary metagenome ERZ1106978 (study PRJEB35170, sample SAMEA104062434) | human gut metagenome | biome: human gut; feature: human-associated habitat; material: faeces | place: Denmark | collected 2012-08-02 ...
TTTCATCTAGTGCAATTTTCTTTGACAATTGCTTTTTGTTTATCAATTCATTAAGTACATACATAAGTTTATGTCTGTTATAAAAAGCTGAAACAATACTGATACCTACAAGCTTTGCAGTTTTAGATAAATAATCATTGTTCAATGAAGAATAGAATAAGATTTCCCATTGTTCCTTTGATAAGTGGGACCAATGCATTAGATGATTTGTACTATTAATGAACCTTCGTTTACAATTATTACATTTATAGCGTTGTCTTCCTTTACTGTTTTTTCCAGCCTTAACAATATGAATACTTCCACAATAAGGGCAGTACTCAATATGAGAGCTGAATAGAAATTCAAAGCATGACTGCTTAATGGCATCAGATAATTGTAGTAACTCATTCGTATCGTAGTTATCGAATGTTCTTGTATCTAGCAACTCAGTAGATTCATCTATTTTTAAATTAAATTCTGTACACATATTTCATTACCTCACTTACAGGTAAATTGTACAAGCCTATTTGACATTAATGATGTCTATATCCCATTTTATTAAATGTGACTTAATCGTAAAAAAAAAGACATATTCTGTTTTATTAGAAATATAGAAAAAACAGACACCTTAACAAGCATCTGGTTTCATAAATATTATTTTGAATCGCCACTGTCTAGAAGTTCCCAATCAGTATTTTCTGTGTATATTTTGAATATGTAATCATTTGCCTTTCTTACGAGATAAAGAATATTATGTAAATCCTCTGATTTTAAACCGACTGCATTCTGCCGAATGAAATCAAGCATGATGTTCAATTCTTCCAGCTCATCAACAACTCCAAACTTCACACCATTAACCCCATTAAAATCAATATCTTCAATCAGCTCAGAATCATCACTATTCCAGCACATCCATTTTTTGTCCAATAAAAATGTATCATACATAAATACATTTAAATTCAAATTAAGCTTGTCGAGGAGAAGATCCAAATATTCTTTTTTGGGAAAAATTTCTCCGCGGAAGTATTTATATAATGTATCCTTGCTCCAGCCTAATTCTTTTGCAAACGGAGCAACTTTATACCCTCTAAGTTTAATCAAATATTTTAACCTTGAACCAAAATGCTTACGCACATATGTCATTCTATCTTGCAATTCTAAATCATCTTCAATGCATCTCATGTATTTATTATATAAAAAATAAAAGCATATGACAAATATGACAAAGAAAAACAAAATATTAAAAAATATTGACACAGTATAAGAATAGCGGTACTCTGTATATGTAAGAGAGTACCGGTATTCCGGTATTTTTAGGCAAAGGCAGGAGGAAAAAATGACAGTTCTTCACGAGAAAATTAGAGGAAAAGATACAGGATATTGGATAATTCAATGTACCAATCCATTAACACATCAAAGGACTACAATCAGAAGAAATCCTAAAACTAACACGAAATTCAAAACAAAAAGATCAGCACAAGAATTCGAATTGCAGTTTCTAAAATCCTCAATGGACTTGAATATGAAATTTAGTGGCCTATTTGAAGACTATTGTAATTATCTTGAAGTGCATAAATCCGGTAAATCTCTGATTGACATGAAATCAAGATACAATAGATTCTTTGTACATTTAAAAAACAAAAAGATTGTTAATATCCGTGAATCTGATATGGATTTGATTGTACGTGACATGCAATCAAACGGATATCATGCTTCGTACATAAATACAATAATTACTACAATGAAGATACTGATGAACTTTGCAGTAAAAAAGGGATATATCAATAGTAACCCTATCACAAACTATCCAAAGTTGAAAATTGCTAAAACGAATGATGATTTAAAGTTTTGGACTCCAGAACAAATGAAACAAGTTATTGAATCAATTCCTGAAGTGTACAAAAATGCACCTGATGCAAGACAAATACAACATATCATCCGATTTGGTTACTTTACAGGCATGCGATATGGCGAGATTCGAGCGTTGAGATGGAAGGATATCGATTTTAATAACAACATTATTAACATCAACAACCATATCTCTAAACATAACACAGAACGTGCGGGGAGAAAGAATGGCGATTATCACCAACTTGTAATGGATGACGATACAAGAACAGTGCTAATTGAAATTTATGAAAACAACAAAAAACAACCAGAATTCACTAATGACTGTTATGTATTCCATTCAGCAATACGTGGTCCCTACTTCCCTCTCGCAGCCACCACTGGAAACAAGTACATGATGAAGCTTGCTAACGCAAACGGACTAAATCATATTACCTTCCATGGTTTAAGGCATTCTCATGCGTCGTATTTAATCAGTATTGTGGGGCTGTCAGAGGCAGAAGTGGCGGATAGATTAGGTGATACTGTAGCGGTGACAAGTAAAACATACGCAAAGTTTTTTAACCAGGCGCGTGTCAGAGCTGCAAATAAAATCAGTTCACATAAGTTAGGTTTCTAAAAAAAAAGGAGAGAATCTAAAATGACAAATTCAAAAGAATTAAAATTTAAAGAATTACTATTACGAAGGGATTATAATAAATTAAAAAAAGAATATATCAGATGTCACATAGGAGCTAAAAAGTACTATGAATCATCAAATCAGGCCTTTGAAGAAGGTCTAATAATTCTGTCTTGTACAAAATTTGAAATAGCTATGGAATACTTAATAGAACGTGCTACGATTAAACAGAAAATGTGTCAAAAAATGTATGAGTATCATGAATTAACTGGTAAAAATTTGCCACCTGCCTTGCTGTGGCCAGATCAAGAAGATTTTGATGAATGGGATGATTAATGACAAACCTAAAGAAACTAGAAGACTATAACAATCAGCTGTTGAAATTACTAGATTAAGTCCAGAGTATTCTCGAAGATCTAAAACAGAAACACACAAAGATTTAGAGCGCTTTTGGAATCAAATTCAGAAATTAGAAAAGCAATTAAAAGAGGAAGCCTAAGGGCAATGTCATTTAGTTAATTAAAAAATATAAATAATGGCATAAATTATGGTTTATGCCTCTTTTTTGTCGAATCTAGAGTTTTTAAGTTTTCGTATATTTTAAATTCTAAATCATTTTTAGAATTTGGATAAGTCATGATATAATTAACATGGAGATGGTTAATTATGGATTTGAATCATGCAAAACAATTATTCCCCTCTTATTATAAAAGTCAAGAATTAGAAAGAATCTTAGAAGTTGATGAAGGATTTGAATTTGATGTATATAGAGTATGTAAAAATGGGGAAATTAATAAAGAATCATTTATGCCATGGATTGAAGAGTTCTCGCCTATAGAAATAGATAAAACTGATATTGATAACACAATTAACTGCTATTCTGTTTCAACATTTGAAAAGTTCAATGAAATCAAAAGAACTCTTAAAATGCTAAAAAGGAGGCACCCTAAAGCAAAAATTGCTTATGGGAAAACTGTTCGGTGTTGCGGTTTATCTGCTCATACAAAATCTTATATACCCCAAAAGAAGAAAACTTCTCATATCGATTGGTGGGTATTTAAAAATGCAGAACCACATAAATATTTTAATGAAATGGAGAGTGATATGAATGAGTAATAAAATATATTTTAGAAACACTCCTAGATATGGAAACCTATATATTGATTATATTTTTCATTATGATGACCAACCAATATTATTTTCCTTGAAAGATAGTGTTAATAATTTTTATTTATGCGTATGCTATGAATTATATGAATATCAAAAATGGTTTATAACAAAGGTTGATTTCAAGGATTTAAAAAAAATGAATGATAATAGAATAACTGTTTTAGGGTTATTTTTAAAACATAATTCTATTTTACAAGCTCAAAGAAAAAGATACGTAGAAAATATCGATTATAAATTTGAGATAGCAAAAGAAATCGATAAAGACTTGCTTCCTGAAGAGGGATTTTATTTAGATACAGATGAAGAAGAACAAAAAGAATTTAATGAGTTTTATGCAAAAGAGATTCAAAGCATAAATGAATTTTATTTCACGATAAAAGAAACATTCATACAACCAATTCATATAAGGAAAAGAATTAAATTACCACAACGTAGATTTTTTTTAGAAAATAAAACGAGTACAATTGATTATTTATTTTCTATTAATAATGAACTGATAAATCAAAATAGCCAAAAGATTGGAGGCGATTTAAATGGAATTTAAAATTACTGATTATCAAATATCAAAATTGAATATAGATTTTAGTCAAGCTAAAAGCACTGATAAAATGACAGATATGTCATTAAGCTTTAATATAAAAGTACCAGAAAATAAAAATGAAAATAAATGCAAAATAATTATTGAGGTTTCGTTCTCTATTGATGGTAAACAGATATTCTTGATGCAAGAAAATATAGAGATAGAGTTAAATAAAACTTTTGAAAATATGAACTCTAAAGCTCTTGCAGAATATATAAAAAATACATGTTTTGAAGAGGCGTATAAGATATTCAGAGAATCTTATGTGCAACTATTAAAGGATTTACATATTAACTATATTGACTTGCCAACATTCGATGAAATAAAATCTAAATTTTAAAAATTCAAGAAGAGATTTGCTCAATCTAGCATGTTTCTTCTTTTTTATGTTATTTGTTTATAAGTACACTGTTACAGGAGCATACTTATGAACAAATTTAAACGCATGAAAAAGATATTAAAACAATGCATATATCAATTTAAAGTGGCCCCTGTGTCAAGGACAATAAATAAAAAAGGTCTTAAAATTAAATAAAAATAAATATATCCTCTAGGTGTCAAATACCGGAGGATATATTTTATGTCAGAATATTGCAGATATGTAATTATAAAAAATAATGAATTAAAAATTTTAGTAACAAAAAGAATGACAAAACTTATAAAAAAGGAACTTGGCTTTTTTGATTATCGTGACTATCTATTTGAAGATAATCTTTCTATCTATCTTCTTGTAAGTGATCTGAGCATTTTTGGTGACGATACTTCTATTATTTATAGATCATATCCGGGTGATTGTGATAGTACATTTAGCGGAACCGTTATCTTTACCAAGATGAATGAACATGGCTATGTATCATTGAATAAAGACGATATTGATTTGATTCTAAAACATATAAATAAGTTATCCAATGGTTTGTTTGAGATGAGATATTTTAATGATGACACTTGTTAATTTTTTGAATGTTAAATTTCTGTCTAAATTTTGCTTTACTAGACTGAATTTTTTCTTATATTCAATAGGCTCTTCTATTATATGTTTTAAAGGATAATTTCCTGTTTTGTAATATTCAAGATATTCATTTGGGGACAACTTGGCAAGATTATATTGATAACGTTCATTATTGTAGTAATACATATAATTATCAATCTCTTTTTCCAATTCATCATATGTAGAAATGATTTCTATATATTTACCTATTTCATCCTTCATATGTCCAAAAAATGATTCTTGAGGAGCATTGTCCCAACAATTTCCTCTTCTTGACATTGATTGTCTGATTTCTAGACTTTTAAGCAGATCAATAAATCTCATACTTGTATAATGTGCACCTTGATCACTATGAATCAAAGCGTCTGTATGGATATCATGTTTATGTTTTTTAAACAGTTGATTTATTGTTTTTAGCACAAAATCTTCCTCTAATGATGGTGATAATACATATGAAAGAATCTGTTTTGTAAATCCATCCTTTATAACAGACAGATATGCTTTTGAATGTTTTGCACCATAAAATAAATATGTGATATCCGTTTCCAATACATATCCTGGACCATATTCATCAAAATGTCTGTTTAAGATATTATCTGTATAATTTGATGTTTTCATCGCTTTAGCCATTCTTCTGATAGGATTGGCTTTTCTTATTGGACAAAACAGGTTGAATTTATCCATCAACCTTGATATTTTCTTATGATTCATTATAATTCCCATACGAAGAAGTCTCATGTGAATACCACGCCTACCCTTGTCATAACCTTTAAAGTTATAAGCTTCTAAAATTAGATCAAAGTCTTTACGATCTTGTTCTTCTTTCTTGTTATAAACAGATAATGGATCATTTTTTCTTTTCTTCCATGAATAGTATCCACTTCTCGAAACACCAGCTGATTGACATAGATATGAAACAGTTAAAACATTTTTATTGGATTCTAACGTTCTATCAATAAGTTCATATTTTTCTCTCACTGTTTGTTCTTCGATTGTTTTACAATTTGCTTTTTGTTGATAAATCTCACTCTTTTTAAAAAATCATTCTCCTGTTGGAGAACCATATTTTTGTGTTTTAATCTTTCTAGTTGCTCTTCTAAAGATAATTCTTTGACAGGAGGTCTACCACTATTTGTACTTCTTGTATCTTTAAAGCCATCTGTTCTTGCAGCTTGTTTCTTTAGACGTTGTATAAAGTTAGATCTCCGCTTAGTACCTAATGCATAGGGATCAAATCCGTATTTTTTAAATATTTCAATTGGCGGCATTCCATTTTGATAGTCAATCCAAAATAAATCTTTAAACTCTTCTGCATACGTTATGTTTTTAGCAGAACATTTGACTACATATGGATTGTTTTTCAATTCCTTTAGCTGTTCATCTGTGAAATAATTTATTCCCATATAATCACCATCATTTCTTTAATTATCATAATACACAAAATAAAAGCCCTGTAAAACAGGACTAGGTACTAATGTACTTTTTTTATTGTGTCCGTTTTACAGGGTCCATTTTAATTAGATGAATCCTCTTCTTTATTTGTTGTCAATCCGGATAAAGACTTTACTCGCAAAAGGAAACATCTATTTGGGAACACCTTGATGAATGTTCTACTATTAGAAGGTGGCTCATTAAAAGATGAACTGTATAAACTGTTTGGATATAGCCTAGACACACCGACTGTTTCATCTTTTATACAGGCAAGAGATAAGATTCGTCCAGATGCCTTTCATACTTTATTCAATTTATTTAATGAAAAAACTAGAAAGCCTAAATTATATAAGGGGCACCGCCTTCTAGCTGTAGATGGTTCTACATTACCTATTACTTCTGAAATCAAAGACAAGAAAACTACAATCCAAAAGGTTAACAATTCAGATAAACCATTCTCTGCTTTTCACCTGAATACAAGCTATGATATTTTGGAATATACCTATGATGATATCGTTCTACAAGGACAGGCCGTACAGGATGAACGAGAGGCGCTCAATAAAATTGTTGAGCACTATAAAGGGGATAATAAAGCTATTTTCATTGCCGACAGGGGCTATGAATCCATCAACTCCTTTGAGAAGATTCATTTATCTGGAAATAAATATCTAGTTCGAGTCAAGGATATTCATTCTACTGGGATGTTACGCAGTTTTGGACCATTCCCAGACGAAGAATTCGATGTTTGGACCAAACGAACACTGACCACAAAGCAGACAAATGAAATTAAATCTCATCCTGAAATCTATAAATTTGTGCCACAAAATCAGCAATTTAACTATTTTTGTGACACACCATTCTATGATTTTGAGTGTCGAGTGGTTCGCTTTAAAATTACAGATGAAACATACGAATGTATTGTAACGAATCTTGATGAAAATGAATTCAGTATGCAGGATATCAAAGTGTTATATCACCTACGATGGGAAATTGAAACCAGTTATCGTGAGCTGAAATATGATTTAGATTTAAATACACTCCATTCTAAAAAACGAAACCTGATTGAACAGGAAATCTACGCTAAGATGTTACTTTACAACTTTTGTAGCCGAATTACGAATGGAATTGATATTGCCAAGCGAAAGCGTAAATATGAATATCAGCTCAACTTTGTTCGGGCTTTTCATATCATTCGTGAACACCTTAAGAAAGTGAAAGTTCCTACTTATATTTGTGATATTATTGCTAAGGAAATTCTCCCCGTTCGCAGAAATCGGCAAAATAAAAGAAAATTGAAACCTAAAGCTCCAGTCTCCTTCAATTACCGTTTCGATTGATAACTTATGCCCACATGTCCAACGATGCAGCAGAAATGCTGCACTTTTTGTCGTGAAAGCAAATAAAAAGACTGCCTAGATGTATCAATCTAAACAGTCTGGTCATTCTTAACTAAATGACATTGAGCCTAAGGGCTTCTTTTTTTATGGATCTAGGAAGTCAGAATGGGGTTCGGGGCTGTGTCCCGACGAAAGGAACCCCAGATGGACAAAACGCAGTTTTGTACACGGGGTGTATTTCGCTCCATTAATTTTTAAAAAAATTATGGAGATCAGTTAGTTTTTCTGACCACAAAAATAGGACAAAACAACAGGATAATAGAATCATCAGAAAGAGGTGATTCAAAATGGCAAGACAATTTCTCCGCCAAAATAATCTTCATAATGTGGTAGGAAGAATAGAATATATTCGTGGTGACACAGGTAAACAGGAGTATATGATGGCTTTTTATTCTACAATGCCGGATGAAGATTGGAAAAATTTAGCTCAATATAATCAAGAAAGATTCAAAAAAAACAAAAAGGGATTCAACAAAAATAAAAAATGCAGTGCAATCGAAGCACGTGAACTCATACTGCATATTCCACATGAATACGCAAATCGCGACCCCCACGAGCTTGCTAAGCTCGTGGGCGACGATTGGAAAAAAAGATTTGGCACGGATTGTTGCCTAGCAATCCATTGGAATAAAACAAAAACAAATTTCCACATTCATCTGATCTACAGTGAACGCGTCAGAGAAGATAAAGTCGCCACTCGTAATGTGTATTACGATTCGGATTGGAAAAAATGTAAAAAGGCTGATGCAGTTAATATTATCAAAAAGGGTGACATCGTATCAAAATGGGACGATAAAGATGTGAAGTTTAAAAAGAAATCCTTCATGCAAAACACTGTTAAGCCTTATTACGCCACTAGATTTAAGTTGGAACTGTACAAAGATGATGGATTACACTTAAAAGAGCAGAAGGAATATAAAATCAATCCAACATCTAGCATTGAATATATTGAGTTACACGATAAGATTGTCGAATATAATAAAAATGTGCGTACTTGGAACAATATGGTAGATGACGTATTAGAGCGGTCACCTGAATATTGCGTATTACATCCATCTGACCACAACACTGTCGTTAATAAATCTAAAATGAACCTACCACCAACCAAAGAAAATGAATACACACTGTTTATTGATACAGTTATGAAGCCTGCAGTAACTGCCCATAAGAAACAACGCAAGCATCATAAGGAATACTTGAAGTATATGATAGAACGAGTCAAAGAGGCATTAAATGCGCTTGTAGAACGTTTTAAATTGAATGCTTCAAAACAATCAACTACAAATAATATCAGCATGAAGAACTATGCTCAAATAACAAAACAGAAACCTTTTAAACCACAAATGAAGAAAAAAACTAATAAGGATATTTCTAAATTTATCTAGCACCAAAGCGATTTTGAAAGAGACTAGTAGTATATTGTGTGATTTGTGATATTAAAATCAGGAGTTATTTATAAGTCATTAATCACTAATCACATATCACATATCACATAATTTTATAAAGCTTTTCAAAAAGGTTTTCAAAACTATCTATAAACAGCAAAAAAAGCCCTTATATAAGGGCTTTTTTTCACTAGATAGCGTCGTCGGAGGGATATAACTCTATATCTTTATTTATTTTCTAAATTCTCCTATGATTCTTATTTTTTCACCATCTTGTAGTTTGAAATGTGTCTCGTCCACTCGTTCTATGGAACTTTCAATGAATTTGATGAAGTTATAGTTCATAAACATAATCCATGTCATTGCATTCTTTTCAATGATTCTCCATGTCGGCTCTAATGCATACCCCGTATCACCTTTATTTGTAGAAGGAACAAATTCATTTGTTAAGTCAAACAGACTAGTTGCTACAACCTTATAAATGCCCTTATCCATTTCCATTTGTCTCATTTTGATTCTTGTGCGCAATGCACGAGGCGAATTAAATTCTTTTTGTTTATCTTTAATATATTCTTCAATAGAATCAATTACAGGTTGTATTTCATAAACTTCACAAGTAAAGCTTCCATCCTCTTGAAAAAGAGCACCTTGGTCCTTCATTACTTTCAAAAAAGATTTTAGCATTACATCTTCAGAAAAAATAGAGTACCAATCCCCCATTTTATTCTGCACCTTTATTCGATATGGCATAAGTCATCCTCTTTTCTATAAAATAAGGAGAGAAATATTCTCTCCTTCATTAGTTCTATTTTCTACAGTCGAAAGAAGAACTAATCTTCTTTTCGAGCATGTTTTCCAGTAAATGCAACACCAGCTAATCCTAGAACACCACTTAATGCATAGAATCCTAAAGCAGTTTCTGCACCCGTGTTGACTGTACCTGTCTTTTTCTGAGATTCAGACTGAGTTTTCTTAGCTTCCTCTGCTGCTTTTTTAGCTTCGGCTTCCGCTTTTTTCTTAGCCTCTTCTTCTGCCTTTTTAGCTTCTTCTTCAGCTTTCTTAGCCTCTTCTTCTTTTTTGATCTTATCTAAGTAAGAAGTCAAAGCTTTATTTGCTTTATCAAGCTCAGCTTTTGCAGTCTCATAGTCACGACTTGCATTTTCCAATTGTTCTTTATTTGCATTCCATTGAGCTTCTACACCTAAGAACACATTTAAAGCAGTTGCATATTCCTCGTATGCAGTTCGCATAGAACCCATTTTTGAATACAATCCAAGTACAACATCATTGTCACTGTCAACAACATCCATGAATCCTGCTGGATCTGCACATAACTTCTTATAAGCTTCATATGCTTTTTCGACTTGTCCTTTGACATCTTTGATAGAAGCTTGCTCAGTCTCTAATTGACCAATAGTTTCATCTAATTTTGCAATAGCTTCGTTGAAGTCTTTAATTGCTTTTTGATATGCACCAATTTGTTCCTGAGTACCTGCAATCTCTGCTTTCAAATCTTTTAAACTCTTTTGTTTTAAAGTAGCTGCTTCAAGACTAGCTTTTGCAGTCTGCACCACACTTGCTTTTTTAGTTTCTTCTGCTTTGGCAGTTTTTAACTCATCTGCTTTTTGTTGAGCATCTTTTGTAGCAGTTTCTAATGTTTTCTGACTTGCTGTATATAAAGACTTTTTAGTGCTTTCATCCTTTAGAGCTTCGCCTAAAGCCTTTGATTTAGCATCAACATCTTTTTCTGCTACATCAAGATTTGCTTTTGCAGTTTCGATACCCTTATTTGCCTCATCTAAGACATCTTTTCTCTTCTTCAAAGTTGCCTGTGCATTATTTACGATACCTTTTTTGTTTTCAACATTCTGATCTGCATCCTTCTTCTCTTGTTGAGCATTTTCAAGAGCTTTTTGTGCATTCACGCGATCAACAGTTTCCAACTGTGCTTTTTGTGTTCTTAAACCTGTGATTTCATTTGCCATATTGAATGCAGTATCATCATCGCACAACTTGTCGAATGTCGCCTGCTTAGTGGCTACATTTGCCTTAGCACGTGCAGTCGCATTGGTTGCTTGTGTAACCTGTGTTTGTACAGTTGCTACATTTGTTTGTGCATTTGTCTGAGCCGCAGTCTTAGTGCCTAAAACTTGTCTCTGATTTTCCAACTCTGCCTTTAAAGCTTCTAATTTTAACTCTCCATCCTTCAAGATACTATCTGCATTCATAAGCTTGTTATAGTATGCATTGAACTGAGCTTCAAATTCATCAATTGTCATTGTATTGACTTCCGTAATATAGTTAGAATGAGCTACATCATCGAACACTTGTCCCGCGTTGCATCTCCATCCATCTGGAGATGGTGTTTTTGAATAGATGTAGGCAGTCCCTGTTGCATTACTACCTGATCCAGTTAGATTTCTATAGTGTCCAATTTGGATGTTTCCATGTCCTACAGCTGCCATGACTTCGTTGTACTTATTTTGATCGTTCCGTACTTCGGCAATCGTCCACCCTTTAGATGTGATATACTCATAGACCTGTTTTTCAGAATCATACCATCCCTTGTATAAGTTTTGATCATCTTTTTGGATAGATGATGCAGTAATGTTTTCCCCAACATCATATAAATCAGAATGATCGAATTTTTTTCCATTAGCAGTAGCGTTAATCTGTACCTGTGAAATTGCAAACAATGTCGGATTTACCTTTAAAGCCTCTAAGTTTTTGAAGTTTGTATCACTTGTTCTTAAAGCATTTCCATATCGTACCATACTTAAAGCACGTTTGAAGTTTTCTAAGCTTGTCGCATCATTTTCTGCACCGATATGCGTACTTCCACCATTTGCAGTGCTTTGTGCCTCTAAGATTTTTAAAGCATCTGTGTATCCGTAAGCTTCAAAGAACCCTTTTGACCCTTGTTCAATTTTTGCTTGAGCTTGCTCTTTATCTGTACGTAGTTGTGTAACTACCTTTTCTTGTGCAATGACCGCTTCTTGAGCTTCATTTACCTTGCTCTGTTGTGTTGTAACATCCTGTTTTGCTTTTTCTAGATTAGCTTTCGCAGTCTCTAATTCTTTTTCTTTAGATGCTTGATTTGCTTTTGCAGTTTCTAATTGTGCCTTTGCCTCGTTTAATGCAGTTTCTGCATCATTGATAGTTTGATTTAGCATATCTAAAGCTTTTTGCTTCTCTGCAATTTGTGCATCTAAATTAAGAATCTCCTGGTTGACATCTGAAAGATTTTTTTCTGCACTTGTTACAGCATTTGCTTTTGCTGTTTGATTTTCAAGTGCAACCTGTAGATTTGTCTGTGCAGTGACTAATTCATTTTCTGCATTTTTGATATCTGCCTCATACTGAGCTTTGATTGTAGGATCACTTGCTCCATCATAGATTGCCTTTTTTTCGTTGTAGTTAGCTACGGCAGTATCTAATGCTTTTTGTGCCTCATTCACACTTGTCTGTGCTTCTGCATAGGCTTTTTGTGTATTTTCTACATTCTGTGTAGCTTCTGTTACTTTTGCTTCAGTTTCTGCCTTTTGTTGTGTCAAGATTGAAACAGTTGTTTGTGCCTCTTCTAAAGCTTTTTGAGCTTCTTCTAAAGCTTTCCCTTTTTCTTCAACATCTTTTGAGATTTCTTCTTCAGATGTTCCATTTAGTAAAGCATCATATTTTTTCTGTGCTTCCTGTAATTTAGAGTTAGCATTGGCAAGTGCATTTGTTGTTTCATCCAATTGTGTCTGCAATGCCTTTTTCTGTTCGTTGGCTTGTCCTAATTTCTTTTGATTTTCTTCTAGATTGGCCACTTGTTTTTCTAACTCGCTCACAATAGCTTTCTGTGCTTCTAAAGAAGATGCATCATAAGTACTCTTTAATGAATTGACATTTGCCTTTGTAGGTACATAAGTGCCTTCATTGTATGTATCATAAACTTTTTGAGCTTTTTCTTCTGCCTCTTTTGCTTCATCAGCTTTCTTCTGAGCCTCATTGATGTTTTCTTGTAACAATTCTTTTTCTGTCTTTTCTATAGTCGTAGTTTCTTTCTCTGATGTTGCAGGTTCTATTACGCTATTGTTATTTTCTTCTGCAAATACACTTAACTGTCCTGCCTGTGTCAACACTAAACTAGTAGCAGCAAGACTTGATAATAATTTTTCCTTTTTCATTAAACTATCCTTACCTTTCTATTGAGATATCAAAAATACAGATTCATTAACAATTAGAAGTGTTCTTATCAGCTTTAAGTTTATTCATGAAATCTAAAGTTTCACTCAACTCTTTCTCATCAAGATTTTTTAAAGATTCTTTAATACTTTTCAAAATCTCTAGCTCTTCCAAAGTTATATTTTCCATAATATACTCCCTAAGTATCTACAAGAAACATTATAGTATCTTTCATATACTTGGTCAAACGATTACGTTGATTAAAGATACTTTTCTTACTTATAATTATAAAATAGAAAGGTTTATTACAATGAGTGATGAGATAGGAACACGTGTTAAGAAAGTTAGATTACGTAAAGGAATCAGTCAAGAACAATTTGGAGAAATAATAGGAATTAAAAAAGCGGCTGTATCTAAAATTGAAAATGGTGAAAACAGTTTATCAAAAGGAAATCTACTAGCCATTTGTCGCCAATTCAATGTAAATAAAGAATGGTTAATCAATGGAAGCGGTGAGATGTTTACACTTAAATCAAAAGAAGATGAAATTCGAAATTTCTTTGAAAACGCTATTTCTTCTGATTCTGATATTGCGAAAATTCAAAGAAAATTCATATCCACTTTGGTCTTACTAGACGAAGAAGAATGGATTGTATTAGATCGATTCATGAAACATTATATTTATAGTAAATAACAAACTTTAATATCCAATTAAGTAGAACAAAAATAAATAAAGCGATACAGAACGCAGACATATGCTACCGTATCGCTTTTTCTAATTATTCATTGTTTTTAAAATTGTTATATTCCTCGACAACCTTATTTACATCCTTCATATCATCAAATAACATATCTAATATAATTTGCTTAGTAGGCTCATCTACAGAAGAAACACTATCTTTTATGTAATTAATTATAGTATTTAATGCTTTTCTATTCGATGCTTTAGCTGAAATCAGTTCAAAAGGACTATAATCTTTATTTGTAATTCTATTTCCTGCCGAATCATAGCAAGAACTAGTTATTTCTTTCCGTTCTATTTTTTTTCTACTTAATTGATTATGCTCATCCCACATATAAACATAATCACCCATTTCAAATTCGTCTTCTGAAAAGCACTCAAAAGGTACGCCAATTGCTTCAGAAATTTGCAGAACCATTTGTGGCGTAGGATACATTCTAGCATCAAAATATTTGTAAACAGAGTTTCTTGAAACATTCACTTTTTTTATTAAATCAGCAATTGATACTGAAAAATAGTTCAATACATTTCTCAATCGAACTCCAAAATGTCTATTGATATATTGCACTCTATCCTCTGAGATAATCACTAAATTTGTTTTATTTTCCATGTCATAATTATACCGCAAAAATGATATAAATTTATGAAAATTAAAAAAAATTAAAATTGATCGTTGTATTTATGTAAACTACAGGTTATATTATATATGTAAACCACAGATTACACTGTATATGTAATCCACAGTTAGAAAAGGAGGTTATAATCTATGTGTTCAATTAACAAGCGAGTACTTATTGCATCTCAACCGTTCATAAAAAAAACAAATGCTAGAGAAGTCATTGGATGCAACCATAAAGCCATCAATGTATTATGGAACAAGGTATGCGAAGAATATGAACAAGAGTATGGTCCAGTACCTAGTTATGGAATACCAACATCATATTTCTTATCTAAAGCACACATAAGTATTGAAGACTTACTATTAGCTGAAAAAGCACAAAAAAAATTCAATACCAATTCATTATGAAACCAGTATTGAATTCAATTACAGTGCCATAGCACTTATAATTATTCCGCAATTTAATTATAGGCAATATAGGCATAAATTTCAATTCAAATATGCATTTGCTATGGCACTTTTTACCTAAACTAAAGGAGAGGAAAAAATGCCAAACTTTAAATTTACAAACATCAAAGAATTTGGTTCTTCTTACATTCATGAGAAGGACACTGAAGATATCGTACAAGATATCGCACCTATAGGAACTACTATGCTTTATGCAACAATGAAGCAAGGAAAATCACTACTTGGACTTTCTGAAGCTCTAAGTGTTGCCAACACAAATGTAGATACTTGGCTTGATTTGAAAATAAAAAATGGAAATGTCTTATATTTTGGACTCGATGATTCAGATAAAGTACTAAATGAACGTTTAAATAAATATTGTGACAATTTGCCAAACTTTTATGTCGTAAACTCAAAAACTTATAGAGAATATTGTTCTACTATTAATGGTATGTCTAATGGAAATAAGTTTAATACCATAGTCAATGACTTTATTAATCAACATGGATCTGTGTCACTTGTAATTGCTGATACATTTGAAAAAATCAGATACAATAAAGATAGAACATATAATTCTGAAGTTGAAGAAGTAAGCATTTTAAAGCAAAACGCTCAATATTATAGATACAATCTTTTATTGATTCATCATGCTACAAAATTCAAAGATGGTAATTTATTCGAATCTTTTTATGGATCAAACGGTCTAGGAGCTGAAGTTGATGTATTAATGACACTTCAAGATAGTGGTGATTCTGACTATCAATATTTATATGCAAGAGGAAATGCTTTTGAAGATAAAAAACTTCTTATCCATAGAAGCGATGATTTAAAATATGAACTTGCGAGTATCAATGAAGCAGATTTAGTTGAAGATTTTCCTGATAAAAGCTACTTAAAAATATTGAAATATTTCACAAAACAAAGAAATACAATTATTGACAATTCAGAATGCTTTACGTATCAAGGAGAATACCAAGACTTTATACAAACTTTAGACTTAGATATAGATTCACGTGGATTGGGTAAATTATTAAAGAAATATGAACAAAGATTAAACGAACAGCATATATATTTCGACACGAAACATCTTCGAAATGGAATGCATTTAACTATGATTATACCTGCCAATATGAATGATAACGTTTCTTTCTTTGAAGATGGAACATTTATTATCGAAAAAATGGAGGAATCCTTAGGTGATTAATCAAGGCGCAATACAAAGATAAAAACGGGCACTGGTTCATTGTTTGTACAAGTCCCATTACTCATAAAAAAACTACTATAAGGAAAAATCCATTAAAACAGACAAATCTACAGGTCGCACTTGAAAATCAAACAGCAAAAGCAAACACTGTAACAAGTGCAGAAAAAAGTCAAAATCTATGATCACGAAAAATAATAGGAGTCGAGGACTCCTTTTTTAATTATAAAAAATTATGTGCATGATTCGATTAAGATTGGATTGATGAAAAAATGGCTTTAACCGAATCTTAGCAATCCCAAATGGCTCTTATTGTGATGAAATGTTTGGCGAATAAATAAAATAATTGCCGTAAACCGTTATTTTAAAGGGTTATAGACTCGCCATCGCTTGGCGAATAAATAGCTATATAATGGCGAAATAACGGCGAATTAACAGAAATATCGTGACAAATTTAAATAAATGATGTTTTAGTTGATTTTGTCAAAAAAAATGCAAATGTCGTCACAAATGTCGTCACAAATACCATGAAGTAAAAAAAAAGCCCTTATATAAGGACTAATTCTTAAAAATGGCGTCGACGGAGGGATTCGAACCCCCGACCGTGCGCTTAGAAGGCGCATGCTCTATCCGGCTGAGCTACGTCGACAACGCATATATTTTATAACATAATCAAAATATATGCAAGCTTAAATTTAAAATTTAGTCTAACTCAAAAGCACCTGTATACAATTGATAGTATTTACCCTTTTGTTTCAACAAGTCCTCATGATTACCACGCTCAATAATACGACCTTGTTCTAATACCATGATCGCATCACTATTTTGAATCGTTGAAAGTCTATGTGCAATCACAAATACCGTTCTTCCTTCCATCAACTTATCCATACCTTCCTGAACAATACGCTCCGTATGTGTATCAATGGAACTTGTTGCTTCATCCAAAATCAATACAGGAGGATTGGCAACAGCTGCACGAGCAATAGATAAAAGTTGTCTTTGTCCTTGCGATAAAGATTCTCCACCTGCATGAATCATTGTATCATAGCCATGTTCTAAGTGTTTAATAAATTCATGCGCATTCGAAAGTTTACTTGCCGCAATACACTCTTCATCACTTGCATCTAAACGACCATAACGAATATTATCCATAATGGTACCGGTAAATAAGTTTGTATCCTGCAATACAATACCTAATGATTTTCTAAGATCTGCCTTTTTGATTAATTTTACATCAATACCATCATATGTAATAGATCCAGATTGAATATCATAAAAACGATTTATTAGATTCGTAATGGTTGTTTTACCAGCACCTGTAGCTCCTACAAAGGCAATTTTTTGACCTGGTTTCGCAAATAGAGAAACATCAAATAAAATCTGTTTATCTGGATTATATGAGAAGTTTACATTTTCAAAACGAACATCTCCACGAAGTGGAACCAATTCATCTTGTCCATTTTTTCTTGGATGATGCCAAGCCCAATGATCATGATCAATTTGTTCTAAAGTAACCACACCATCATCCACTTCACTTTCTGTATCGATGATTTCATAAATACGCTTAGCACCAGCATCCGCCATGATTACCGCATTTAACTGCATACTAATTTGTCCAATTGGATTTGTAAAACTACGATTCAACTGTAAGAATGCCGCAATACCACCTAATGTTAAGCCAGCAATATGATTTAGCGCAAAAATAGAACCTACAACCGCTATAAGCACATAAGAAATATATCCAATGTTCATTACGATTGGCATTAAAACATTCGCAAACGTATTCGCATTCGCACTTGCTTCAAACAACGCATCATTTACTTGATCAAAATCTTTGATGCTTTGTTCTTCATGCGTAAAAACTTTAATGACTTTACTACCTTCCATCATTTCTTCAATAAAACCATTTTCTATACCTAATTGTTTTTGTTGAGCAATAAAGTATTTACCTGACTTTGCCGAAATCTTTTTTGAAGTATACACCATCAATAAACCACATGCGATTGTTAAAACAGCCAATGGAACATTTAAGATAAACATAGAAATCGTAACTGAGATAATTGTCATTAAAGATACAATGACCTGAGGAATACTTTGAGAAATTAGCTGTCTTAAAGTATCCGTATCATTTGTATACACTGACATGATATCACCATGTGCATGTGTATCAAAAAAACGTAATGGCAACGTCTGCATATGTTCAAACAATTCATCACGAATATGTTTTAAAGTACCCAATGAAATTGTTACCATTATACGATTAAATCCATACGTAGCTAAGATACCTACACCATAAATCATCACCAATTTCATTAATGCATTTAATAAAGGCACATAATTGGGAACTGTTTGTGATAATAATGGAACAATATAATCATCAATCAAGCTCTTTAAAAACATACTTCCATATACATTAGCAATACTTGACACAATAATTAATACAAGCACAATAAAACTTTCAATTTTATAAGAAGTAATTGTTTCTTTAATTACACGCTTTAAACTATTTGTATCTCTATTGTTCATCAAAATCACCTCCATTGTTTTGTGCTTCAAAAGTTTCTTTATACATCACATTCGACTTTAATAATTCTTCATGCGTACCTAAACCAGAAATTTTTCCATCGTCAATCACAAGAATCTGATCTGCATCTTGAATACTTGAAACACGCTGTGAAATAATGATTCGAGTTGTATGTGGAATCTTCTCTAAGAATGCTTGTCGAATCAAAGCATCTGTTTTTGTATCCACGGCACTTGTAGAATCATCTAAAATCAAAATTTTCGGACTCTTCAATATAGCTCTTGCGATACACAAACGCTGTCTTTGTCCACCCGAAACATTCGATCCACCTTGCTCAATATACGTATCATATTTATTTGGCATCAACTGAATAAATTCATCTGCCTGCGCTAATTTACAAGCCTCCATGATCTCATCATCAGTCGCATTTGGATTTCCCCAACGCATATTCTCTTTGATTGTTCCCGAAAATAAAACATTCTTTTGTAGAACCATTGCCACATTATCACGCAATACTTTTAAATCATAATCACGAACATCCATTCCCGCTACTTTAACACTCCCTTTTGTTACATCATATAATCGTGGAATCAATTGTACTAAACTCGATTTACTCGATCCTGTTGCGCCAAGAATTCCTAGTGTTGATCCTGAAGGAATGTGTAAGTTGACATGACTTAAAATGTCTTCATCATTTCCATAATGGAATGAAACATCCTCAAAATCAATGGTTCCATTCTCTACCTTTTGAATTCCATTTTCAGGACTTGTTAAATCAGATTCTTGATTTAATACTTCGGCAATTCGTTTTCCACTCGCAATCGACATTGTCACCATGACAAAAACCATACTCATCATCATTAGAGACATCAAAATACTTGCGGTATATGTAAATAAAGACATCAATTCTCCAGTTGTCATATTTGAAGCTACGATTTGATGAGCCCCTAACCATGAAATCAAAAGAATTGTGCCATACATACAAAGCTGCATAACAGGAGAATTAAACACCAAGATTTTTTCAGCTTTCCCTTGAATACTAAAAATAGTCTCACTTTCTTTACGGAATTTTTCAATTTCATGATCCTTACGAACAAATGACTTCACAACACGAATCCCTAAAATGTTTTCTTGAATACTCGCATTTAAAAAATCATAACGAGAGAAAAGTCGACTAAAGATGGGACTTACGATAAAAATAATTCCAAATAAAACAACGCCTAAAACAAGTACGGCAGCCACAAAAATCATAGCCATTTCTTTATTAATGATAAAAGCCATGACCAAAGATGCGATAAGCATCAATGGTGCACGAACACAAACACGAATCATCATCTGATATGCATTTTGAATATTTGTCACATCCGTCATCATACGAGTAATCAATCCGCTTGTTGAATAAGCATCAACATTTGAAAATGAAAACTCTTGAATTTTGCGATATTCCGCTTTTCTTAAATTCTTCGCAAAACCACTCGATGCGATTGCCGCATGCTTTCCACTTTTAGCACCAGCCCACAAAGATACAGAGGCTGCCACCAACATCAAAAAGCCATAAAACCAAATTGATTTCATATCCCCTTTTTCAATGCCATTATCAACTAGGATTGCCATTAAAAAAGGAATCAAGACTTCAAGTATAGCTTCAATTGAAACATAAACAGGACTTAAAAGTGTATTCTTTTTATATTCCTTTACTTCCTTCAATAAAGTTTTAACCATAATAAACCCCCTTATTCTAAATTTTGAGCAAGTTCCTTTAAAATCTCTAATAATTGTTTTCGTTTCTCTATGCCTAAAGCATTTTCAAACTTAGATTCCATGATAAAAATCTGCTTTTCAATATCCTCATGAAGATCCTGCTCTTTTTGTGTTAATACAATTGTACGGACTCGTTTATCTTTAGGATTATGTTTTCTTTCAATAAACCCCTTTTGTTCTAAACGATTTAGAATTCCTGTAACCGTTGGATTTGAAATATGAAAATGCTCTTCAATATCTTTCTGAATCACTGGATCCTTATCTGTAAAATGCAAATATCCTAAAACGTCGCGCTGGGATTTTGTCAAATCATACTTCTTTAATCCTTCATTCATATGTTTGTCCATTTTTTTCTTGATCAAACTAAAATAAAAACCAATCTCATCATTATCACGCACAGTATTCGCCTCATTTCCATAGCATGCTATATATTTATATAGTACGCTATATATTTTACTCAAACAATTCCATTTGTCAATTTTTAATTTTTTAGTTATCATACTTATGTATGAAAAAAAATGAAGAATATATAGTAACATGTATCGATGATACAGATTTAAATAGTGGTGTTGTTAAAATTGACGATATGGTTGTCTTTGTTCCAAACTTATTAATTGGTGAAAAGGCAAAAATTAAAATTGTTAAGGTCAACAAAAAATACGCTTTTGGTATTATTATTGAACTTTTAAAGCCAAGTATAAACCGTCAAGAACTAACTTGTGAAGTTGCCAAAACATGTGGTGGATGCCAACTACAACATATGAGTTATGCCTATCAATTAGACTATAAATATAAACATGTTAAAAAACTTTTTGAAGACATAGAAGTAAAGCCAATTCTAGGAATGGATAATCCTTGGTACTATCGTAACAAAGCACAATTTCCTGTTAAAATTAAGGATGGAAAAGTACAAATGGGATTTTATCGTCAACATTCAAACGACGTTGTAACATGTAAAGAATGTAAGATTCAAGACCATGTGATCAATGAAGTATTTAGCTTTATTCAAAAAAAGATCACACTTAAAATGGCTCAAGATTTAAGACACGTATTTATCCGCCACTCAAGTACAGATGAAATTCAAGTCGTATTTATCGGTAAAAACGAAAAAAATATTATATCTTTATCTGACCAATTAAAAAACACATTCGCAAATATCACAAGTATTGTATTTAACTACAACACACGAAATGACAATGTGATCTTAGGCGATACATATAAAGTGTTATATGGCAATGACTCTATTATTGAAGAGTGTTTAGGTAATAAAGTTAAATTACACTTTAAAGCATTCTTCCAAGTCAATCCTAAACAAATGGAAGTTCTATATAGCCAAGCCATTAAAGCCGCTAATCTTTCTGGAAATGAAACATGCATTGACATGTATGCTGGTACTGGAACCATTGGAATGGCTGTCAGTAAACATGCCAAAAGTGTGATTGGCGTTGAAATCGTTAAAGAGGCTGTAGATAATGCCAATGACAATACCAAAATGAATCATCTTGATCATTGTCACTACGTTTGCCAGGATGCCACAGATTTTGCGCATGATCATAAAGAGGATAAAATTGATGTTATTTTTATTGATCCACCAAGAAAAGGCATGACTGAAAATGGTATTAAAGACACAATAACAATGCAACCTGATAAAATCGTATATGTTTCTTGCAATCCTAAAACATTATCAAGAGATTTAAAAATATTTAAAGAATATGGGTATCAATGCGAATACGTACAACCCGTTGACATGTTTTGTCAAACTATTGGACTTGAATGTGTTGCCAAGCTGACAAAAATAGTGTAATATTTTAACACTATGAGGCCGTGGTGGAATTGGTAGACACGCTACTTTGAGGGGGTAGTGAGTAATGCTCGTGTGCGTTCAAATCGCATCGGCCTCACCATATAGATATGAAAAGTGCTTCGGCACTTTTTTATTTTGCACAAAAAAACTAGACCGCAATGGCCTAGTTGTCTTTACTTGGAAATTTAAATACTTGCTCCCCCTCTTTTGTCACTAAGTATTTTCCGCGCGCAATATATTCAACATAATCTGGATTTGTCAAATTTTGTTTTGCCTTCTCCAATTCCTTCTTTTTTGAAGACAAAGCTTTTTTCTCTTTCTGCTTTTGATTTATACTAGTCCTTAACTCATGAGTCATGACCAATTGACGCATTCCACCCATGATTAAAAAAGCAGACATTCCAAGCATTACGAAATATACAAATACATGTTGAATCTTTTTCCGTCTTCCTTTCATAAATAAATCCCCTTTTTAATATAGCACATTTTTGAAAGCGAATTCAATGAAAATCATTTCACGCGCATAGCTAAAATCGCTATATCACTCGGATTAATACCCGAAATACGACTAGCCTGTCCCAATGTCAAAGGTCGAATTTCCGTTAATTTCTGTCTTGCCTCTAAAGAAAGATTATCCATATTCTCATAATCCAAATCATGAGCAAGCTTCATTTTTTCCATTTGTTGAAGATGCTTTGCATCACGCTTTGCCTTTGCGATATATCCAGCATACTTTGTTTGAATCTCAATTTGTTCATTGATTTGATCTTCATAGTCTAATCCTGTATATTTAGCCAATCCCTTTACCGTGATTTTTGGACGTTTAATCAAATCCAATGCACTACATCCATGTGCTAATGGTTCAAATCCTAAACTCTTTAGATATTCATCTACATCACTATTTGGTTTAATATGCGCATTTGAAAGTTCTTCTCTAGCCACTTCAATAGCTTCCATTTTCTTTTTAAACGCATCATATCTTTCTTGTGAAACCAAACCAATTTCATAACCTTTTTCTAGTAATCTTTGATCCGCATTATCATGACGCAACAACAATCGATATTCAGCACGTGAAGTCAATAAACGATATGGTTCTTTCGTACCTTTTGTACATAAATCATCTAACATAACACCAATATACGCTTCATCACGACGAAGGACAAATGGCTCTTTTCCATCCACTTTTAAAGCTGCATTTGCACCAGCCATTAAACCTTGACCAGCTGCTTCTTCATAACCACTTGTACCATTGACTTGTCCTGCCGTAAATAAGTTTTCAACAATTTTACTTTCCATATTCGGCTTCATTTGAAGTGGATCAATCGCATCATACTCAATCGCATATGCATATTTTTCAATCACACAATGCTCTAAACCAGGTAATGAATGAACCATTTCTTCTTGTACATCAATTGGCATAGATGTTGAAAAGCCTTGAATATAAATCGTATCCAATTCTTTCGATTCCGGTTCTAAGAAAAGCTGATGTCTTTCCTTATCCGCAAAACGAACTAATTTATCTTCGATACTCGGGCAATAACGAGGCCCTACACCTTTAACCAATCCTGAATACATTGCAGAATCATGTAAATGAGTATGAATAATTTCATGCGTTTTTGGTTGTGTATAAATCAAATGACAAATCTCTTGTTTTTCAAAAGGCAATACGTCTTCTGGGTTTGTTGTCTCACTAAAACGTAAAAACTGATTTGTCCCCGGCTGAGGTTCGCCCTTTGAAAAATCAATGGTATCCATTTTTACACGTGCTGGTGTCCCCGTTTTTAAACGGAATGTACGAATACCTGCATCACGCAAAGACTTTGATAAAGTATTCACTGTTCTTTGTTCTTCTGGACCAGAAACAGTTGACGTATGTCCTCTTAAGACATTACTTGTCATATATGTACCCGCTGTCAAGACAACGGCTTTACTTTCTATAAAAGTTCCATCTTCTAATTCAACACCAATGGCTTTACCATCTTTAATAACCACACTTTTACATGCAGCCTCAATAATATCTAAATGATCTTGTTTTTCTAAAGCCTCTTTCATAAAATGTTTATACGCGATCTTATCACTTTGAACACGCAAACTCCATACTCCTGGGCCTTTTGTCGTATTCAACATTTTAAATTGTAAAGCCGTTCTATCCGCTGCAATAGGCATCATACCACCCAACGCATCAATTTCACGTACAACAATTCCTTTTGCCGGTCCACCAACACTTGGATTACATGGCATAGACCCAATCATATCCTTACTTAGAGTAACAATTGCTGTTTTTTTATTCATTCGACTCGATGCTAAACATGCCTCAATTCCAGCATGTCCAGCTCCAATTACTATAACATCATACATTTTATACACCCGATTTCTTTCTTACTTGAAAGTGAAAAATACTTTGAGGAACTTTTAAATATAAAGTTACAACTACATATACAATTACACTTAATAAACCATTTAAACACATTTTGAATAAACATACTAGTTTTGAACCATCAACTCCATACAAACCTACTTTTGATAATAAAATTGAAGTAATCCACAATGCGAGTAAGCCGACTAAAATACGTACTGAAATAATCATTGTTTTACGATAAGAAATATGATACACATCATGAATTTCTTTTAAATTTTTATAAAGAATATAACCCGTACCTAATAAGCTTGAAATAACAGCACCCGCAATACCCATGATCCATACAAATGGAATCAATAATACACCTTTGATGCATACACCAATGGCTAGATTCTTTAAGACATTTTTTCTTAATTCCAATGACACCATTAAATTTGTCACCAAAGGAGCAAATGTAGATAAGAATCCTTCTAAAGCCATCCATTGCACAACAAATGTACAAAGTTCTAAATTCTCTGAATAATACAATGTATAATTCAATGGTCCTGCATACGCAAAGATACAGAAAGATACTGGAATTGCGACATAAAGTACGACATTAATACTATCCAATACATTCTTCTTAACAAGTTTATAATTTTTCTTAGATAAAGCTTCTGAAATATGTGGAATAATAGCTGTCGCAAAACCAGGACCCAAAATCATTGGAATCGCATTTAATTTTCCAGCAACATAGTTCGATGCAGAAATAACAGTTGTGGTATCTTTCGCATTGTAATGCATCTTTAACCCAGTTGGTAGTAAAAATCCATTAAATACCTGGTCAATATTTCCTAGAATCGCAACAACCAAATATGGAACGGCTAAAATAAGAATTTCTCTAAAGATCTTTTTAGCTGAATGACAAGCCTTTGTCTGTTTACTTGCCATTTTATCAACCACATATTGATGTTTACGATCAAAATACGCAAATTGTGCAATTGCCGCAATTGTTGCCACAGAAGTTGACATTACAGCTGCATATAATGCATATTTTTTATCCCATCCAAACGCATATACAACTAAACAAGCCGCACTTAATAAAAAAGCTACACGGAATACTTGTTCAAAAGCTTGAGAAAATGCATATTCCTCCATTTCTTTCAATCCTTGATAATATCCTCTAAAAGCGGATAAAACTGGAACAAGAAAAATAGCTAAAGATAATATTTTTAAGCAATTTGCCATGATATCCGCATTCTTGGCTACCATAGCTGGCGCAATGACATTGGATAAAGTAAATAATAGAATCATTCCTACAAATCCTGTTAATCCAAGTATCGCAAATGCAATTTTTTTAACTAAAATAACACTTTTAGCATCTTCCAATGCGATATAGCGTGCTACTAAAGTTGCAACCGCAAAAGGAACACCCGATTGAAATATAGTCAATAAATAAGCATATATATTATAAGATTGTGCATATACAGATTGATATGCTTCTGATTGCAGTATATATGAAAATGGAATTGTATATGCCAATCCAATTAATTTTGAAACAAACAGACCACCCGTACCAATCAGGCCGCCAACAATAATCGACTTTTTAGCCGCTGAAGATTTTGACATAAAATAAAATACCTCCAATTTCATAATTATAACATACATCTATAAAAGTATTATCATTTTTTAATCATTAAGAGTATAGTAAATATGAAGAAGGTGAAATTATGTATCCTGCCTATATCCATACACAAGCTACGGCTCGAAACATCGATCATGCCGCTATTGAAACATATCGAATCCCAAGTCTGATTCTTATGGAACATGCAGCTATAGAATCGACTAAAATCATTGAAAAACACATAACTATTGATAAATCAATTTGTATTCTTTGTGGACCTGGAAACAATGGTGCGGATGGATTAGCTATCGCAAGACTTTTGCAAACTAAATATTCAAAATTATTTGTAGTTGTTCCAGAAGTCAAAAATATGTCTGAGGAAGAAAAAATTCAATTTCAAATGATTCAAAATCTCAATATTGAATATGACTATAACCTACCAAATGAAACATATGAAGTTTATATTGACTGCATCTTTGGCAACGGATTATCAAGAGACATCACAGGTTTTTATAAAGCGATGATTCAAAATGTAAACGCAACACATTCAACTATCATCAGTATTGATATGCCTAGTGGCATTGATGCCACGATGGGCAATATTCTAGGTTGTGCTATTCACGCAGATTACACAATCAGTTTAGATTGTTATAAACAAGGACAATGGTTAAACGATGGTAAAAGTCATTGTGGAAAATTATATCTTGTAGATATTGGCATTCCTCAAATTCTACATCAAAAATGCATGGACATAATAAAAGTCTTAAACAAAGAGGATATCCATATCCCAGATCGTCCATTAACGGCTCATAAGTCAACTTTTGGCAAAGCCTTGATGATTGGAGGAAGCCAAAACATGCATGGAGCCATACATATGGCAAGCTTGAGTGCTTATAAAAGTGGTATTGGAACACTCACATTAATGGTTCCAGAATGTATTTCGAATATTCTTGCGATCAAATCTGATTTTTATATGCTTCTACAATGTAGTGATCGTAATGGAACCTTTAGTTCGAAAGCCATCGAAGTTTTGAAACAAAATATGAATAACTATTCCATACTTTCAATCGGCAATGGTATGCAAAAAAATAATGTTACAATATCTTTAGTGGAACAAGTATTAAAGAGTGATAAAAAAGTTGTTCTTGATGCGGATGCCTTATGGGCTACGCAAAAAAATATGGATTTGTTAAAACGAAACGAAACAACAATCTTAACTCCGCACATTAAAGAGATGTCGGATTTAACGGGTATCAACATAACAACAATCTTATCAAACCCATTTGAAATTGCACGTGACTTTTCTAAAGAATATCCAAGCTGTGTACTGATACTAAAATCAAGTCAAACTTATATTGCCCATCAAGGAAATGTATATGTTTTAGATGCACAAAACGCTGGTCTTGCCAAAGGTGGCAGCGGAGATATATTGTGCGGTATAGTTGTGGCAATGCTAGGTCAATGCAAAGATCCAATGCAAGCGGCTCTATGTGCTACCTATCTTCATTCGCAAAGTGCTAAACTCGATATAGACTTAGCAAGTTTCATGCCAGAAGATATTATCAACAACATTCCAAACACATTAAAAAGGCTGAGATCCTAGTGATTCTCAGCCTCATCTTTTTCTATTAAAATTTTTATAGTTTGAACTGCACATTCCATCAATGGTTTTAAATCATGATTTTGAATGTTTGATAATCCCGCTTTTTCTCTTTCCTGATTAGCCAAACATAAAAACATAGCTCCGCTACGAACATGTCGAGTTTGACTTACAATAAAGAGAGTGCTCGATTCCATTTCAGATGCTAAACAATCTAGCTTACAATAAGCATTCCATTTGTTTTGCAATTCCGGATAAACTGGCATCGTTTCAGGCGCATGCTGACCAAAGAAAGAATCCTTACTTTGAACAACACCTACATGAGAAGGAAGACAAAGTTTTTTTGCACTTTCAACTTGTGCACTTAATACATCAAAACTTGGAACAGCTGGAAATTCGATGGGTGCATATTCACGAGTTGTACCTTCTTGGCGAATAGCAGCACTCGCAATCACGATATCGCCACCTTGAACATCAAGTCGTATACCACCACAAGTACCTACCCGTAAAAATGTATGACATCCAAGTCGTACAAGTTCTTCAATTGCGATTGCAGTACTAGCTCCACCAATACCAGTTGAAACAACACTGCATAATATCCCATTCATATATCCTGAATATGTAACATATTCACGGTTATCCGCAACAAAATAAGAATCTTCTAAATACGATGCGATATCTTTTACTCTTTTTGGATCACCCGTCAAAATGACATAATCACCAACATCATTTACAGATAATTGAGTATGATATTGTTTATTTGAACCTTCTGTGTAATCAATCATAAAATATCCTAGAAAGATTGGAATTGTAAGTAGTAGACATTTGGATGAAACATTGTCGTATTAAAGCTATAAGCTTGACAATCATCTTTTTCTCCATCCCAATCATTGTTAAGTTTAGATAAAAGATCATCAATTTCATTTTCTTCTAATTCACTTGTCGCATAGAATTCCGTACAACCTGCTAAACTTGGCTGTAAACGACTTGGAGAATAAGACATTTTTGAACAAATTTCATTCAATGCATTTTGAACAAGTTCAACAATCGCATCATCTTCTTTATCTACAACAACATGTAATCTTATCTTCATTAAGCATTCACCTGATCTATAACATATTTACATAATTTTTTTAAGTTTGTATCGTTAGATAAAGTAATAACTTTACCCAAACTTAAATTCAATGCTGCAATAACGGGTTCCCCATTATCCATCAATACATTTAATGTACCTGTGGCGTTTTCATAATATACATCAAACAAATAACTTTGTTTTCCGTTATCTTCTTTCTTTTCTCTTAAATCAAAATGAAAAGCATCCTTATTCTTTAAAATAATACGAACAGCTCCAGCTCCAGAGCTAGGGATTGATTTTGTCATAAAAGCCTCCTACTTTTTATTAGCATCATAAGTAAGCATAATGCCTAAATTCGAATAAATGCTTAAATCTACATCCGCAACATCACAAGTCACATGAGCCTGCATACCTTTCAATTTAGGTAACATAGCTAATGCTTTCATTGCATCTTCACTATGTAAAGCTGAAACGGATAATGCGATTAAAATTTCATTTGAATGTAATCTAGGGTTGACTGAACCTAAATATTCTGTTTTTAGATTTTGAATAGGCACAATGGCTTCAGGAGAAATCAACACTTTATTTTTATCAATACCCGCTAGATATTTTAATACATTCATTAATACAGACGAACATGCACCCATTAAGTTTGTCGTTTTACCTGTAATAATTGTTCCATCATCTAATTCAATTGCACCTGAAAAAGAATGAGAATCTTCTTCTTTTTTACGTGCAGCCATAACACACGGACGATCTAGTTCTGTAATTCCAGCTTTATTCATTACGACTTCTTGTTTTTGAACTTCTTCATGCGAACAAAGTTCATGTGCATAACGAGTCTTACTTACAAAATAACGACGAATAATTTCTTGATTACTAGCATTACAACAAGCATCATCATCACTAATACAAAGTCCAGCCATATTAACACCCATATCGGTTGGACTTTGATAAGGACTTGAACCATAAATTTCTTCAAAAATGTTTTTTAATACTGGGAAAATTTCAATGTCACGATTGTAGTTTACTGTAACTTCATTGTAAGCCTGTAAATGAAATGGGTCAATCATATTTACATCCGCAAGATCTGCAGTAGCTGCTTCATAAGCAAGATTTACAGGATGATTCAAAGGAAGATTCCAAATTGGGAATGTTTCATATTTTGCATATCCTGCTTTAATACCATGTTTATGTTCGTGATATAACTGTGATAAACATGTAGCCATTTTTCCACTACCAGGACCAGGAGCTGTTACAACAACTAATGGACGAGTCGTTTTAACATAGTCATTTTTTCCAAATCCAGAATCAGAAATAATTTTTTTCGTATCTGTAGGATATCCTTCAATATAATAATGGAAATATACATCGATTTTTCTACGTTTTAAACGTGCTTTAAATAAATCAACCGCTTTTTGACGATTGTATTGTGTCACTACAACACTACCAACATACAATCCACGCTTAGTAAATTCATTGATCAAACGCAAAACATCTTCTTGATATGTAATTTGAAGATCTGAACGCGTTTTATTTTGTTCGATATCATTTGCGTTAATAACAATGACAATTTCTGCATCATCCTTTAACTGCATCAACATCTGTAGTTTTGAATCTGGTGAAAATCCAGGCAAAACACGAGATGCGTGATAATCATCAAATAATTTACCACCAAATTCCAAATATAATTTATCTCCGAATTGAGCAATACGCTCCATAATATGCTTAGATTGCATTTCTAAATATTTTTGATTATTAAATCCAATTTTGTTCATATTTTTTTACTCTCCATACAACGCATTATTGTACAATAAAATATAAAAAAAGGCAAAAAAAAAGGACCCGGCAGCTAGCTATCTTCGCAGGGGCAAGCCCAACTATTGTCGCCGTGAAAGTGCTTAACTTCTGAGTTCGGGATGAGTTCAGGTGTGTCCACTTTGCTATCGCCACCGGATCTTGAGTTCTCTTTCGATCCCTCAAAACCGAACAACTTTTCTGAAGAAACTACATATTTCTGATTAAGTCCTCGACCGATTAGTACCAGTCAACTCCGTACATCACTGCACTTCCATCTCTGGCCTATCTACCTTATCGTCTTTAAGGGGTCTTACTTCTTGCGAATGGGAGATCTCATCTTGGAGTAGGCTTCGTGCTTAGATGCTTTCAGCGCTTATCCTTTCCCTACTTAGCTACCCGGCTATGCCCCTGGCGGAACAACCGGTGCACCAGCGGTAGGTCCATCCCGGTCCTCTCGTACTGAGGACAGCTCTCCGCAGATCTCCTTCGCCCACAACAGATAGGGACCGAACTGTCTCACGACGTTCTGAACCCAGCTCGCGTACCGCTTTAATGGGCGGACAGCCCAACCCTTGGAACCGAATCCAGCTCCAGGATGCGATGAGCCGACATCGAGGTGCCAAACCTCGCCGTCGATGTGAACTCTTGGGCGAGATCAGCCTGTTATCCCCAGGGTAGCTTTTATCCGTTGAGCGACGGCCCTTCCATTCGGCACCGCCGGATCACTATTCCCGACTTTCGTCCCTGTTCGACTTGTAAGTCTCACAGTCAAGCACGCTTCTGCAATTGCACTCGTCGATTGGTTTCCATCCAATCTGAGCGTACCTTTGGGCGCCTCCGTTACTCTTTGGGAGGCGACCGCCCCAGTCAAACTGCCCACCTGACACTCTCCCCGTACCTGTTCTCGATACCAGGTTAGAACCCCGGTCACACAAGAGTGGTATCCCAACGTCGACTCCTCGTACACTGGCGTGCACGTCTCTTTGTCTCCCACCTATCCTGTACATGTATGACCAGAATTCAATATCAGGCTGCAGTAAAGCTCCATGGGGTCTTTCCGTCTAGTTGCGGGTAACCTGCATTTTCACAGGTACTAAGATTTCACCGAGTCTGCTGCCGAGACAGCGCCCAAATCGTTACACCTTTCGTGCGGGTCAGAACTTACCTGACAAGGAATTTCGCTACCTTAGGACCGTTATAGTTACGGCCGCCGTTCACTGGGGCTTCGGATCACTGCTTCAGATCGCTCTTAACAGATCCTCTTAACCTTCCAGCACCGGGCAGGTGTCACCCCCTATACTTCGTCTTGCGACTTCGCAGAGAGCTGTGTTTTAGTTAAACAGTCGCTTGGGCCTCTTCACTGCGGCTTAATTGCTTAAGCACTCCTTCTCGCTAACTTACGGAGTCATTTTGCCGAGTTCCTTGGCAACAGTTCTCTCGCTCACCTCGGGATTCTCTCCCTGCCCACCTGTGTCGGTTTTGGTACGGGCCGCATATGCATTGCCAGAAGCTTTTCCTGGAAGCCGTCATCATGTGCTTCGCTACTTTCCTAAGATTTCGCTTGCCTATCACGCTCTAGCCTTATGGTTACCGGATTTGCCTGGTAACCAGCCGCTTCGCTTCGCCCTCAATCCATTAAGAGGGTCACACTATCCGTCTCCGTCACTCCTTCGCTCCATATACGGGTGCAGGAATCTTTCGCCTGCTTTCCATCCACTACGCCTTTCGGCCTCGCGTTAGGTCCCGACTTACCCAGGGCGGACGAACCTTCCCCTGGAATCCTTGGGCTTTCGGTGTGTAGGATTCTCACCTACATCTCGCTACTCACACCGGCATTCTCACTTCTATACAATCCACCGCTCCTCACGGTACGGCTTCTACTCGTATACAACGCTCCCCTACCACTATAGTTTCCTACAATCCGCAGTTTCGGTATCAGGCTTAGCCCCGGTACATTTTCGGCGCAGGGTCACTCGACTAGTGAGCTGTTACGCACTCTTTAAAGGATGGCTGCTTCTGAGCCAACCTCCTAGTTGTCTGGGCATCCCCACATCCTTTTCCACTTAGCCTGTATTTTGGGACCTTAACTGGCGGTCTGGGCTGTTTCCCTCTTGACCATGGACCTTATCACTCACAGTCTGACTGCCGGACATCCTTAATGACATTCGCAGTTTGATTGTATTCAGTACCCCGGGATGGGGCCATCACACATTCAGTGCTCTACCTTCACTAAGGTTCTTTCCGACGCTAGCCCTAAAGCTATTTCGGGGAGAACCAGCTATCTCCGGGTTCGATTGGAATTTCTCCCCTAGCCACAAGTCATCCGCTAACTTTTCAACGGTAGTCGGTTCGGTCCTCCATTGAGTTTCACCTCAACTTCAACCTGCTCATGGCTAGATCACCCGGTTTCGGGTCTGCAACATCCTACTTTCGCCCTATTAAGACTCGCTTTCGCTTCGGCTCCGGTCTTTCCTCCTTAACCTCGCAGTCTGTCGCAACTCGCCGGTTCATTCTACAAAAGGCACGCCATCACCCCTTAACGGGCTCTGACTTCTTGTAGGCATACGGTTTCAGGTTCTCTTTCACTCCGCTCCCGCGGTTCTTTTCACCTTTCCC
>ERZ1106978.385-NODE-385-length-33691-cov-5.649096_pt1 | contig 33691 bp, 31 predicted proteins | sample MGYA00403689_ERZ1106978 | MGnify/ENA primary metagenome ERZ1106978 (study PRJEB35170, sample SAMEA104062434) | human gut metagenome | biome: human gut; feature: human-associated habitat; material: faeces | place: Denmark | collected 2012-08-02 ...
GAGTCTTTATAATAGAAATTGGCTACTGGATGTAGTAACGGTGAACCCTCTGAATAAAAAGGATGATATCTTGAGTTCTCAAAGATTCCGATTTTGTAGGAGGACGTGTTTTATGTATATTTATCTGTACATTGATGTTGCCATGAGTTTAATGGCACTAGTAGAAATACTTAGAATTACATTATTGATTATAGAAAAATGTAAAAGACACTAGTTCACCCAAACCCAACGGATTACTAGTGTCTTTACATTAGTTAAATTCAGAGGAACCACTGTATCCAGTAGTCTTTCTGTATGATTATTAAACAATTGATATATTTAAAAGTCAAGGCTAAATCTATCTAAATCAATGAAAATAAGTCGTTTTAGATGAAGTAGGAACAATCGCAACAAATTTACGGGAATTAAAAATGATATCTGTTTGTGTTCTTTACAGATCCTTCAATTTTTTTGTAGGAGAAGATGATGTATATATATTGATGTTGCCTTGATTTTAATGGCACTAGTAGAAATACTAAGAATTACATTGATTATCATAGAAAAATGTAAAAGACACTCGTTCGTGTAAATGAGTGTCTTTATTGTATTACTTTAATCCAAACAATGTTTCGATACAAGAATCATCCATTACACGATCTGTTGGTGGCATATTGGCATGTTCTAGTAGGGAGTCTACGTGGTCCTTGATGGTTACATCTACAAGTTTATTGACATCGATTCCTCTGAGTTCAAAGAATAAGAATGGGTTTTCGTCAAGTTTAGTTCCAATTCCGTAGAGTACGGCAGCAACGTGCTTACACATTAAGGCCCAGTCGGGGCAGCTACAGTTGAAACTGATTTCTCTTTGGCTTGGGAAGAGTCCGTTTTCAGATAGGAATATTTCTTTTAAACTTTCTGGGAATTGTCCGTTCACAAGTTCTTGTAAGTTTTGGATTTGTGAACTACATTTTTCAATGATGTCTTCACAAATTTCTTCTTTTAGTGGACTGATATTGATTTCTACTTTGTATGGTGTTTTTCTTGTTCCTTGTACACGTGCTTTTACTTTACCCTTAACAATTTGTAAGTCCACAACAGCACCGGAACGAACATATCTTTTTCCTCGTTCGATGCGACTGGCATAATCGGCATATTGTTCGATATTTTTACACCAGGCCATGCCCCACCAGCTTTTTGCGATTTGCCTTCCGTCCACAATAATGGGATGCATTTCTTTTCCTTTGTTTTTTGCGTTTTTAACACTTTCTTGTGCTTTTTTTTGTAATTCTTCTACGCTCATTTGCGAATATTGCATGCTTGCTGTCCAATATTTTGCCATAATCTACACATCCAATCTTAATAAGTCCATTAGTTCGTTTGTATCTAGTTCAGTAATCCATTTTTCTTGGCTAGAGGCAAGAATGGAATTTGCGAGTTCTTGTTTAGACTCAATTAATTTATCAATTTTTTCTTCAATAGTTCCATTTGAAACAAGTTTATGAACAAAGACTTCTTTGGTTTGTCCAATACGATATGCACGATCGCTCGCTTGATTTTCTACGGCTGGGTTCCACCAACGGTCAAAGTGAATGACGTGGTTGGCAGCTGTTAGATTGAGTCCGGTTCCGGCTGCTTTTAACGATAATACGATATATGGAACGTATGTGTTTTCGTCATTAAATTTTTCAACGATTTCAGTACGCTTTTTAGCTGGAATACCACCATGAATAATATATCCCTTCTTATGGAAGATAGATTCTAGGTATTGGGATAGGGGTTCGCACATTTCTTTATATTGTGTAAATACCAATACTCTTTCCCTTTTCTCATAGATGGTTTCACACAACTCTTTCAACATCGCATATTTTCCACTGTCCTTTGGATTGTAGTTGGTATCATGAATAAATTGGTCTGGGTGATTACAGATTTGTTTCAATTTCGTCAATAACGCAATCACAATACCTCTTCTTTGAAGTCCAGTGGATTCCAATATTTTTTGTTCTGCTTTATCAACTTCCTTGCGATACAAAACGACTTGTCGTTTGGACAAATCCACATGTTCTGTGATTTCCATTTTGTCTGGTAAATCTGAAATGATTGTTTTATCTGTTTTTAGACGTCTTAAAATGAATGGGGAAACCATCATTTTTAATTTTGTCATATATTCAGGATAGGCTTGTACTTTCTTTGCGTATTCCTTAAATTCAGATGCACTACCTAATAATCCTTTATTTAAGAAGTCAAATAGTGACCATAAATTGGATAGGTCATTTTCAATCGGTGTACCTGTCATTGCGATGCGCATATGGCTGGGAATCTTTTTAATAGCACGTGTTTGTTTGGTTGCCGGATTTTTAATGGCTTGTGCCTCATCTAAAATCAAACAGTCCCATACTCTTTCTTGTAAAAATACATTGCGTAATGCCATCCCATAGGTTGTTATAGTGATAAATGTGTCTTCATGTACAATATTGTTTTTTCCGTGAAGGATATAATATGGCATTTTAGGTGCAAAGCGATCTATTTCTTTTGACCAGTTTCCCAGTAGGGATGCAGGAACAATCAATAATACATGTCCATCTTTCTTTTTTTCATACATCTTCTCTAAAAAAGAAATGACTTGAAGTGTTTTTCCTAGTCCCATATCGTCGGCTAGGCATGCGCCAAAGCCTAAATCATTCATTTGATTTAACCAATTGTATCCACTCTTTTGATAAGGGCGTAGTGTTGCGTTTAAATATTTTGGTTGAGCTTTGCTTTTGATTTTTGAAGGATTCTTCAATTTGCCTAAAATATCCCTTAACCATTTTCCATTTGATATTTGTATACCCATATCGACATCAATATCATCATCATTGGACATATATGTTTTTGTCAAAGCCTCTTTTAAAGTGATAGTTCCATCATATTGTTCCATTTGTTCAAGAAGTTGTTGAAGCTTATTGTGATTAATTTCTACCCATTGACCTTTTAACCATGCAAGTCCTTCTTCCATTTTTAAAAGTTCACTAATTTCTTTCTTTGTAAGGGCATGACCATTAACAATTAGAGATGGTTGTAAGGATAGTATGGAGTCAAAGCCAAACATGGATGGCTTGGTATTTCCAATATTCACATTGATTTTTACAGAAGAATACTTTTTCTTCCACCAATTTGGTACTCTACACTTAATGCCACAAGCCTCAATGTCAGGCACACTCTTTAATAGGGAATAGGCTTCTTTACTTGTTAATCTGATGGGATGGAACAAATCACCGGTTTCCATATATTGGGCAATCAAAGTATTCTTTTGAGCTACTACATTTAGGCAGGATAATAAATTCAATAATTGTTCTTGATCATTTTTATATTCGACGAGTGCATGTTTTAGTGGCATATGAACAATTCGATTTTCTTTGTCTTTTGTGGCATACGTCGCTAAAAACGCAAATGGAAAGTCTATATCTTCTTCGTTTTCGACTAAATGAAAATAGATTCGTTTTGCGACTTTTAAATCTTGGGATTTTTCCTGAAGATACATTTGAACTGTACCCTTGTATGATTTCATGTCCCACCTAAACTGAGAATTTAAGTGCTGAAATATATTTTGAATCCACTTTTCATCAATGAATTCAGTACCAATCGCAAAAGGAATAATAGACATTAAATATTCTAAATCTTCGCTTGATGCTTCGACTTGAGTATCTTCTCTAGCTACTTCTAGTTCAGGACGATTACTTAAAAGTTCAATAAATTTCAAAGATAGTTGATACAAATAAAAAGCGCTAGGAGTCAATCCCTTTAGGTTGTTTTCAAACCCTAATTCATAGAGTGCCAAATATTTGTCTTTTTTGAATGATTCAGCCCATTTTGAAGTATTCTTTTCTTTTGTTTCATCAATGTGGAACCCGTTCTTGGTAAATATAAAATTGATTTGTTTCATACACTGTGTATCCTTCGTTTTATTATTTTTCTACATTTTATCATATATATTAAAACAATTGATAAACATGTCTATTATGCTTTAAAGAATTTGTAATATGTGTCAATGGAATTATTTCTTCCAATTTCGTTCAAATTTCGTTTTCTCTGATTCGATAAGGATTAGAGTGATTGATGATTTTGAATTAGAAGAATTCACAAAAAATGAGTGTTGTAATTTGTTTCTATTGTTTCCTTACTATCACTACAGTGATATAATTAGTTTGAAGGAGGTAAATGTTAATGGATAATAAAATAATTTTGTACCATGGATCTGAAAAAATAATAGAGAATCCAATATTTGGTGCTGGTAAAAAGAATAATGATTTTGGGTTGGGATTTTATTGTACAGAAAGTAATGATTTGGCAAAAGAATGGGCAGTATCATCTTTAAATGATGGTTATTCTAATAAGTATACTTTAGATACAGAGTATTTGAAAATTTTGAATTTAAATAGTTCGGATTATACGATTTTAAATTGGATTGCGATATTGGTAGAGCATCGTCTTTTTTCAATTAAAACGCCTGTGGCTAGACGAGCAAAACAATATTTGATTGATTATTTTAGTATCAATGTGAATGCATATGACTTGATTATAGGCTATCGTGCGGATGATTCTTATTTTGATTATGCAGAAAGTTTCTTGAATAATACAATTTCAGTTGAGCAACTCGCACAAGCTATGAGATTGGGCAAATTAGGAGAACAGATTGTCATTAAGTCGCAGTTTGCGTTTTCAAATTTAAAGTTTGAAGGGTATGAGGTTGCTGATAAAAATCAATATTATGATTTACGTAAAGTAAGAAATGATGAAGCAAACCAATATTATTTGAAAATGCTTGATCAAGAAATGGATGGACTGTTTATTCAAGATATTATAAGAGGAGGCATTACAAATGATGATCCACGCATACCAAGAAATATATGTAAATAATGCACAAACAATGTTAGGAGATGCCTTTGATTATGCCATCAATACTTGTCATATTTCAGGTGATGATTTTGTGAAGATGTTTGTCGTAAGTTCATTTAGTGAACGTATTCAAAATGGGGAGCCTGCGTGTGTGGCGGGTAAAAGTGGCATCGAGCTTGTACATGAAATTGTGTTTGAGACCATGCAAAAAGAGTTGAATATTGAATCTGAAGTAAACTATAGTCGTTCATGTGAGTATTGGATTGGTTGGGCTGTTGCCTATTACCAATGGTATTCAGACAGAAGTTTTAAAGAGATATTTAATGTTTTAAGTTTTGAAGATTTGAAAAGAATGTATTATACACTTCATGAGGCGGATATTTCTAAGTTTGTAGATATTGTGGATTCTAAAATGAAAGAGTATTATGTGGAAACTAACTTAAAGCGTATTCGAACTACTTATGGTTATACTCAACAAGAATTATCGAATCTTTCTGGTGTAAGTCTTCGTTCAATTCAGTTGTATGAACAAAGAAATAAAGATATTAATAAGGCGAGTGTAGATAAGTTGTATCGTATTTCTAAAGTATTTGGTTGTAAGATAGAGGATTTAATTGAAAAATAATATACGAGGATAGAATTCAATGTCGTTCTATCCTTTTTTTTGAATAATTTAGTAGAATTCACAATGTTTTCACATTGGCCTTTTATAATAGGAATTGGCTATTGGATATAGTAGGGTGGTACCTCTGAAATTAAAAGTAATTTAGCTTGAGTTCTCGGCTCGATTCCGATTATTGTAGGAGGTTGTCATATGTACATTTATCTTTATATTGACGTTGCCATGTGTTTAATGGCTTTAGTGCAAATACTACGACTTACGTAAATGATTATCGAAAAATGAAAAAGACACTAGTCCACCTTTCCCGCAAAGAAGTTAAACTAGTGCCTTAGCATTAGAATGATTTCAGAGCAGCCACTGTATCCAGTAGCTTTTCTCTATTTGTATTATACCGATAAAGGAATGGTTATGCAAATAATATAGAGTTTGTTAATTAATGAAGAAAATAATTATCCGGATCGTTTAAATAAAGAAAGATTGGAGTACATGTCAACTACCCGCCAATGAATCGGCAGGCTTGTAAAAGCCTAGGTTGACTAGCCTAAGTGTTTTGAGCACTACGTTAAGAGAGAATATATAGTTACCCGTGGATGTAACACCTAGTCTGCGGCTCTAAGGGGACACATTAAACAGTTCTGTGAGGTAGGAACCGTGTGTGGTAGGTAATAATCTTTTGTCCATCAAACCTCTCATTAACATTGGCGAAGGTGTCATTTACAGTTCGATATGTACTGGCTTATCGCTTCAAACATATCAAAAAAGAAAGGAAGTGCCTTATATGGTATATGTATTAGATATAGACGGACAGCCACTTATGCCAACCACAAGGCATGGAAAAGTAAGAAGATTATTAAACAATCATCTTGCTAAAGTAGTGAAACGCTGTCCATTTACGATACAACTTTTGTATCAAAGTACAAAAGAGACTCAGCCTGTATCTCTTGGTGTAGATGCAGGTAGTAAACATATTGGTATGGCGGCTACAACAGAGAAAAAGGTTGTCTATCAAGAGGAGCTTTCTCCTCGTAATGATGTTGTAAAATTATTATCCGCAAGACGAACTTTACGTCGAACACGAAGAAATCGAAAGACAAGATACAGAAAGCCAAGATTTAACAATCGTGCGCATTCTAAACATAAAGGATGGCTGGCTCCATCTGTAGAAGTCAAGATACAGGAGCACATCACAGCCATCAAGAGAATATGTCAAATTCTGCCTATATCTGAGATTCATGTAGAAACAGCAGAATTCGATCTTCAGCGTCTAAAAGCGATGGACGAAGGAAGTCCGCTTCCTGTTGGTATTGATTATCAGCTTGGAGAACAGTACGATTTCTACAACACAAGACAATATGTGCTTCATCGAGATGGATATACCTGTCAATGCTGTGGCACACATGATAACAATATAAAACTGCATGTGCATCATATCGAAAGCCGTCAGACTGGTGGAGATGCTCCTAACAATCTGATTATACTTTGCGAACATTGTCATAAGGCATTGCATGAAGGAAAGCTCGAACTTCCAAAAGGCAAGAAAAGAGGCAAATCCTATCGCGACGCCACTTTCATGGGTGTCATGCGTAAAACTTTACTGGAACGTCTAAAAAAAGAAATCGACGTTCCTGTTGAAGGGACATATGGATATATTACAAAGTACTGGAGAGAAAGAGCTGGCTTAGAGAAAAGTCATATCCATGATGCTGTCTGTATCAGCAAGTATCCGTATGCCAAGCCTTTGGATATTTATTATCTGACGAAGACGGTTCGACATCACAATCGGCAAATTCATAAATCCAACTTCAGTAAAGGTGGTATTCGTAAACGCAATCAGGCGCCGTACCTTGTAAAAGGGTTCCGCCTGTTTGATAAAGTTTTGTATCAAGGTAAAGAATACTTCATATTTGGAAGACGAGCTACGGGGTACTTTGATATAAGAACATTGGATGGAACTAAGGTAAATAAGGGTTCCATTAGTTACAAAAAATTGAGGATTCAGGACACCGCAAAAGCATATTTAAAAGAGGCAAGAGCAATTCCTCACATGAATAAATTCACGTGTGTCCTTGCTTAGAATTATGAAATAATTAAGTTTGTGAATGGAAATTTAGAATTAGATTTTACTGCATCACTGGATAAAGATACTGTGTGGTTAACTCAAAAATAAATGGCGGAACTATTTGACATTAAGTCACAAGCGATAACTAGACATCTAAAAAACATATATAATGATGAAGAACTATTCAATTTGAACTTGTTCCAAAATGGAACAAGTTCAAATTGAAGGCAACCGTAAAATGGATTTTTATAATGCAATCTAAGAACACTCGTGACTTTAGTCGTGAGATGAATTAGATGAAATTAGCTCAGTTGCAAAAAGTGCAACTCAACTAAAGCGTAATGATCCACGTACCAGAAAAGATAGAATTTCAAATGTAGAAATCAATTACTACAAACTAGATGTAATTATCTTTGTTGGATATCGTGTAAAATCACAAAACGGCATTACTTTCATAAATGTACAACCTTAATTTTAAAAGATTACATGATCAAGGGTTATATGGTGAATCAAAAACGTTTAGGTGTTTTACCTGTCCTGCAAATATACTAACATCAAATAATTTCATGACATATACAAAATATTATTAAATCAGAAGAATTAGATAAAGATTCAGTATGCTCATATTTTGAGCATACTGCTTCTGATGGAAAATATATAAAATACAATACTATACTATAACTTAGATATGATTATTTCTGTTGGCTATAGAGTGAATTATAAAAAAGTAACTTCATTTAGGCAATGTGCAATTTCAATTTTAAGAAATTACATGATTAATGGTTATGCAGTGAATCAAATTCGAGATATTTTACCTGTCCTATAAATATGTTAACATCAGTTGTTGGATTATGATGAAAAAACAATTCGTAAACATATTAATAATACATTTAAAGATCAAGAAGTTGAAAAAGAGAACAACACGCAAAAAATGCGTGTTGTTGGAGTTAAACAATCTGTTCCGTTTTATTCTTTAGATATAATTATTTCTGTTGGCTATCGAGTAAAATCACAAAATGGTGTTATTTTCCGAAAATGGGCGACATCTATTCTTCATGATTTCATGATTAAAGGTTATGCAGTAAACCAAAAACGTTTAGATGTTTTAAATAAAACAATCGCGATTCAATCTAGAATGTTAGCTTCGACTCTTAATATTGAAGAAAAAGAAGTGTTGAATGTGATTGAGGCTTATTCAAATGCATTATCATTACTGGATGATTATGATCATGGAACGATTCCTAAACCGGATGGTATAGCTTCAATTTATCGTTTAACCTATGAGGAATGTCGTGAATTGATTGATTCTATGAAGTATGGAAACGATTCAGATGTATTTGGTGTTGAAAAAGAAGCAGGTAAATTAAATGGAATAATTGCAGCGGTATATCAAAATGTTTTTGAAACTGAATTGTATCCAAGTATTGAAGAAAAAGCTGCAAACCTTCTTTACTTTTTAATTAAGGATCATCCGTTTGTGGATGGTTGTAAACGTATAGGTGCTTCTATCTTTCTTGAATTCTTAAATAAGAACAAACATCTTATTATCAATGGAAAACAGATTATTTCAGATAGTGCACTTGTAGCCATTACTTTAATGATTGCTCAATCTAGACCAGATGAAAAGGAAACGATGGTCAAACTTGTCATGAATTTTTTGAAATGTGAATTTTGTGTAAATTAGGATCTATTGATATAGTGAGGATTGTTCAATGTTGACAACAATTCATAAATTCAGTAGAATAATCATCAGTTAGTCATCTCTAACAAGAGGTGACTTCTTTTATGAAATATAAGTTAGTATATGCTAACTGCGGAGGTATAATGAAAAAGATTCTATATATTATGATTGGATGCATATCATTAGGTTTGGGTATTATTGGTGTCATATTACCGATTCTTCCAACGGTTCCTTTTGTGTTACTTGCTGCTTTTTGTTTTGCAAGATCTAGTGAAAGATTGGATGGTTGGTTTAAGAATACGAAGTTGTATAGAGAAAATAATATTAAGAATGGTATGACAAAACAAGCTAAGATTCGTATTATGTGTTCAGTATCATTACTAATGAGTATTGGATTTATCATGATGGGATTAAAGGGGATTGTGATTGGTAATATTGTTTTATTGATAGTTTGGATTTTTCATATGGCTTATTTTACCTTTGGAGTGAAGACTGTATGAAACGGATTTTGAATTATTTATTGGCAATTAGCTTTATTCTTACAATCATGGTTCCAATCACGGGAATCATTGTTCATAAATTAGCTTCTACATTATTCTTAGTATTGGCTTTGATTCATGTCTTCATATATAGAAAGAGATTGGATTTGAATTATATTCTTATTATTGTGTTAACTATATTATCCTTTGTTCTTGGAATACTAGGATTAATTATGGTTGAACATCCAATAATACTAATTCTTCATAGAACTGTGTCGATTGTATTAATAATCTTATTAGCTATTCATATATATAAGTTTCATAGAAGGCTTGCCGTTGCATAATGTGACGGCTTTTATTACATTCAAAGTAATGGCAAATATGATGACGGATGAGTTTGAAAAAAGATAGGAATGAAGGGATAAGAACTCTGTCGTAAAAGATTGAATGATTCAGGATGGTATTATAATTCTAAGATGTTTTCAATTTGAATTGACAAATTTTTGGGGTAGGAGTATGTTCTGACTGAAGAGAAAATAAGTAAACTAAAACAAATGTATTACAGTTAAGTTTGGAGATGATATTTTGTATTCAGAACTTGAATATTTAAATTGGATATTTCGTATTGTGTTGGCTACTTTATGTGGTTGTGCCATTGGATATGAAAGGACTAGTCGAAATAAATCGGCTGGGATTCGAACGCATGCGATTATTGCACTAGGATCTTCAATGTTTATGATTATTTCTAAATATGCGTTTTTTGATGTGTCGACGGCGGATGGAGCTAGAGTGGCAGCACAAATTGTTAGTGGAATTGGATTTCTTGGTGCTGGCGTAATCTTTGTGAAAGATGATTTGATTCAAGGGCTTACTACAGCAGCTGGAATGTGGACTACTTCTGGCATAGCTGCATGTATTGGTGCTGGATTGATTTTTATTGGTGTTTTTGCGACATTATTTTTAGTCGTTCTTCAAAAGATATTTCATTATCCTTTTTTCAATCAAATTGATCATCCTAATGTATTGATTCAGACTAATATTGTTTCTAAGAATGATGAAATATATAAAATATTTGAAAAGTATGGTATAGAGGTCAATGAAATAAAAATTGATAAGAATCTAGATTTAATGACTTTTGATACAAATAATAGGTGGATTGACCATAAAAACGAATTGTTTCAGGATTTGATGTCAATTGACACAGTAACAAAAATATCTATTCTTTAATTGATAAAGGGACTATGGCGGATTATTTTGATGTTGTGAATCATCAGCTGGAAAAATTATTGAGAGGATTGAAAATCATGAAGATTAAAGATGTAATTGAAATTCTAAAACAAGAGGGTACTTGGGTTCGTTGGAATCGTTGTACTAGAGATCGTATTTTGTTTGGAAATGAAAATCAAGAAGTAAAGAAGATTGGTATTTGTTGGGTGGCTACAAATAAGGTGATTGAAAAGGCATTAGAAAAGGGGATTAATTTTATTATTTCTCATGAGAACGTTTTCTATACTACGGGTACGCATTTGGAAACTAAATTAGTAGAGTCTATAGAATATAAGAAGGAATTATTAAGTAAGGGAAATATTTGTGTATATCGTTGTCATGATGTTTGGGATTCTATTCCTGAATATGGTGTGAGTGATGTATGGGCTAAAAAGCTGTGCTTTGATTTTAAAGATAGAGTTATTAATTCGTATTATCAATGTGCAGATATTCCAAAACAAACCGTTTCACAATTAGCAACGCATGTGGCAAATGTATTAAAAGATGATGGCGAAGAGGGTGTTTATGTATTTGGAGATGTAAATAAAGAAGTATCACATTTGGCTATGGGGACTGGTGCAGCAACGAATATTTTTGAAATGTTAGAATTCAATCCTGATGTAGTTATTGTGGCGGATGATGGAATTACAAATTATAAGGATGCTCAATTTGCGATAGATAATGATTTACCAATGATTGTAGTGAATCATGCGGGTTGTGAGATTGGTGGTTTAAAAAACATGGTGAATTATTTTAATGATAAGCTTCCTGAATTAGAAGTAGAGTATTTAGAAGAGGGTTTTAAAATCTCTTATTTTAAATAGATTTGACCGTTGTGTAAAAGCAACGGCTTTTTTAATGGATTGTGGTTGCTTTTTATACAGGAAAAGCGTTTGATAGATATGGAGAATGAGGTATTGGGTATGTATGAATTACAATTAGTGAATAATGGCTGTTTAGCAGAGTATAGCGAAGATTATAAAGTGTTTGTTGACTCTATTTTATTGGATAGTGAGACATTAAAAAAATTAAATAGTGACGAAGATGTATATACGGATATTATTGATGTTGAGTTTTCACCTGCAGTAAAAAAGGTGGATAGAGTAGATACATTAGTAGCTGTTACATCTGGATTTATGGCGTTTTTACTGGATCAATTACTAATTCGAAAAAATATAAGGGAAAAAGATATAGATGAGGATACTATCATCAAAGTTTTACCGTTAGTATTAAGACAATATTCAGATAAGAATAAAGATATTGATAAAGAGATTGATGAGTATATAAAGAATTGGGAACACAAGATTCAGGATGCTTATAAGTATAAAAAACTAGTTTGGGATTTTTGTAGTGAATTAAGCTTTAATGGTTTATTGATTAAAGTAATTGAATATTGTTTTAATTTGAGTATTGGTCTGGATGAAAAGTCTGGTTTTGTCATAAAGAAGGTAAAACATGATTTAAAAACGGATGATATTGTAAAAAAAGCACAGATTGCTGTTATTGATTGGTTTGTGGATCAGGCTTATGCGTATAAGAAGAGTGGAAAGTGTAAAAAGGAATTTGTTCAAATTGAAAAGATAGTTAAGGATATTAAGAAGGTTGCTTTTAAGGATAATAAGTTTGATAAGGAACGATTAAAAGAATGGTTCCATAATAAAGTGTTAAATGAAAAGAAGAAGTTAAATAGATTGGATGATTTTGCAGTTCAAAGTATTCCGGTAAAGGCTAATATTATTTTTGTTCATAGTTATGCACATATCCGTAATTTTATTCAACAAGTAAATGAACATAATGTTGAATCTTTAGAAGGCTTGAATATTATTGATTTTGATAAATTAAATAATGATAGAGTTCTTGCTCGAATGGATACTATTTCAACAAGTGTATTTGCAGCACTTAATGCGGGTATTGCAGGTGGTAAAGCGATTAAAGCAAAGGATGGTTTTTTACAGAAGTGTTGTGTGTTTGCAGTTAATATCAATATTCCAAATGTAATTCGACTGGTGAGTGTTGTTAGTGCAGATGCAGATTATATAAAAGAAGATATTGATCAATTGGTTCACAAATCAAAAGTAGTTGAAATCAAGAAACATAAGGATATTCCTTTAGAGAATTTAGAGCGTTGTTTTACAATGAATAAAATTGAAACGCGAATTCTATATTCTTTGGAACTTCAATTGATTGATGAGGATATTCAAAGAACAAAAGAGAATAAGGAACAACAATTAAAGAATGAGTGGAAAAAGAAGTGGATTGAGGTAACAGAACAGTCTTTGCAGCAGAATAAGGTGTTTGAGAAGGATCCAGTAAAGACGTATGCAGCAATAAATACATATGCTTCTAATCAAGAAAATCTGTTGTGGCTTTATAATATTGCAGTTGAATTAAGTATGTTCAAACCTTATTTCAAGCTTGAAGAGAAGGATAAGAAGCTAAAACTTTCTTATACGAAATATGTAGAAGAAGTATTCTGTAAATCACAACAGTATATTTCATATAAGGAAATTCAAAAGATTCAAAAGAGTTATAAAGATTAGAAGAATTATTTAGAAAATAACACTTTAAAAGCTATAGGTGTAGCCGGTGGTGCCATTGCGGTAGCTGCTGCAACGGGTGGATTGGCATTTGTGTTTGCACCACAAATAGCGGTTGCGATATTTGGTGGAGCATTCCCTACATTGCATGGTGCAGCCTTAGTGAGTGCTTCTTTAGCTGCTGCTGGAGGAGGATCGCTTGCAGCAGGTGGCTTTGGTATGGCAGGAGGTGCTGTATTAATAGCAGGAGGAGGTGCTGTATTAGGATTAGGTACTTCTGGAACAGCATTATCTTTGATGATGGCACCTAAGTTTGTGCAGAATGATTATGCAAAACTATTAGCTAAGTGTGATTGTGTGTTATTAAAACGATTGAGTATGGAAGATGAAGTAATGGCTTTACAACAAAAATTAGAGAGTGATTTAGCTAAGTATAAACTTCGTTTAAAAGTATTAGAAGGTTTAGAAAATCCGAATGAGGAGTGTAAGCAAAATATTAAGGCTTTAAAGAAGAGTATTATTTATACAGAGAGAGCGAATAAGCAATTGGTTAAGTTAATATGATGAGAGTAAAGAATTATGGGTGGAAATATCTGAAAAAGAGCAGTGAACGGAATAAATTTAATAATGTTTTTTCCGTTCTTTTCGTTGTGGGTAAAGGTTAGTACCTTTTTCAATGTAATAATTTTATAATGGTATTGGTGATGAAAATGAATAAGGTTTTGATGGAAAAAGAAATTCCTGTAGCGGTCTTGAGAAATAATTATATAAATGGGGTTGATAAGTATAATTATGAAAAATTTATGATAGATTTTATAAATAATTCTAAGTTGGTTGATGAAAAAGAAGGAGCTTCTTTTTACCATCAAGAAGAGCAAAGTAATTCAGAGGCAGACGCATCTAATAGATTTTATGATATTGATTTTGATCTTATAGACTACTTGTTTTCAGAAGATTAAGTGATTATATTCTTAAAAGTCAATAACTGATTATTCCATGGTGGCGAAGCCACCCAATCCATTTGGACAAAACCGTGCAATCCATCATTCAGAGCTACTCCCCAACTAAGAGAGCCACTTTAAATTATGAAATGACTCTCATTTTTTATTATTTGATTTTTGAATAACCCTCGAAAAAATTTACCTTTTAAAAATTGTATAAGATGAGTATCTAACATAATCAAAAATAGTGTTTCTCATGGTGTTAGAAAAGTTAAAAGAGTATAAGCGTGGGGTTTCAGGGAGCTTTAGTTTTGGCTTGTGTTATGGTGTTGCATCTGATATTTGATTTGGTTAATGGTGCTGGTTCAAAAATTTGTGGATGTGCCATGATGGAAAACTCTGTTTGCTATAGTAAAAAAAACTATATGATAAATATTGTTATTTCAATTTTCTTCTTTTCGATGAAGAAGGAATTGTTAGTATATCACGGTATTTAGCAACAGTCCTTCTAGAAATTTGATAATCTAAATCGTTGAGTAGATTTGATATTTTATCATCGCTTAATGGATGATAAGGATCTTCCTTTTTTACAATATTTTGAATGACTTTTAGAATTTCGGATGTACTGTCATCAGCAATACTTTTAACAATGAAATGTTTTAAAGGTATTATTTGATTATTAAATATTATTGATTTATTTGCAATACAACGACTTACTGTTGATTCATGCACTTGTGCTAATTCAGCGATTCTTTTCATTGTGCAAGGTTTTAATTCAGAGGAATATAAAAAATAATCTTTTTGATATTCACAAATATAAGAAACTATCTTTAATAAGGTACGATTTCTTTTTTTGATTGCTAATAGTAGATTGTTTAATTTATTATCCCATAATGCATATTGTTTTGTCTTTTTTTCTGTATTAGATAAAGATAATGGAATTCGATATAGACCGTAAGTTTCGTTCATGAGTTCGATACATATTTCTTGGCTTTCTACATAGCAATATATATCCGGACTTAAATATAAAGATGTATTACAAAAATTTGAGCCAGGCTTGGGGTTTAAAGTTTTTAAATGGTCTATTGATTTTTGTACTTCATTTAATGGTATATTTAGTTGTTTTGAAATATTTGATAGGTGATTTAATGCTACATCAGGTAAAAAACCTTTGATTATTTTTTGAGTGTTTACATCCGATGTTTGCGATAATAGACATTCCTTAACGTTACGTGCTGCACAGCCTAATGGATCCAAATTGTGAATGATTTGAATTGTTTTTTCTAAATCGTTTTCATTGTATTGTGGGAAATATTTTAGTAATTCTTGGCTTGAATAATTTAAATAACCATTTGAATCGAGCATGTCAGCAACAAAAAATGCTAAATCGATATTAATGTCTTGATTTAAAAGACGTATCTGTTTCTGTAGATGTTCACTAAGCGTTTCTTCCTCCACTACATAATTCATTAATAATTCGAAATTACTGTTTTCTTTTTGGATTCTACCTGTTTCAAGATTGGAGTCTTGTCCTAATAAAGGGTTATTTTCCAGTTCACTCTGTATCATCTTAATTAAATCTTGGTTTGACAATTCTAACACTTCTAATTCAAAACGTTGATGATACGACATCACTTGTTTTTGTTTGATGTTTTGTGTGGTTTTTATTTCTAGTTTTGCCATATACAAATCATATATCATTTTGGATTTAACTACAATGATATTGGCATATTTATTGCGTATATAAAATTGAAGGAGGCTTTATGATTTCAATTTTAAAAATAGTGGTTGGTAATTTACTTATCACATTTTCTTATGCTTTTATAACGGTTCCAAATGGAATTGTGAATGGTGGTGTTACATCATTTTCTATGATTTTATCATCTGTAACTGATTTAGGTATTTCTTTTTATACAAATTGTATTACAATTTTGTTGTTAGTTTTATGTTTGTTTTTCTTAGGGAAAAGTTATTTGGCAAAATCGATTGTTAGTAGTGCTTGTTATATGTTGTTTTTTTCGTTTTTTAATGGAATTGGTTTTGGCTTTGCTAGTATCCCTATGATTATAAGTGTTTTAATAGCTGGTTTATTAGTTGGTATTGGCTATTTTCTTTGCTTATCAGCTGAATCATCAACAGTAGGGTTTGATGTAATTGCTTTAATTCTTCAAAATAAGAATAATAAAATTAAAGTATCAAAAGCTATGCGTTATATTAATTTATTTGTTATTTTACTGGGATTGTTTTCTTACGGTTTGTTAGCTGTCATCTATGGTGTTATTTTTACATATATACAGACAACAGTTGTGCATCTATTATTGGAAGACAATGTAATAGAAAATGTTAAAAATTTCTATTATAGAGTTAAGGAGGGATTTTAAAGTGAAAAGAGGAATTACTACAGAAGAGTTAAGTTATCAATTTAAAGATGAGAAGAAGGCTATTGAAGCTTATGCTGCTATAGGGTTTGATGCTTTAGATTATAGTTATGATATGTATGCTTATCCTGGTTCCCCATATGCTTTAGATAGTTATTTGGAATATGCTAAAGAGATAAAAAAAGTAGCAGATAGAAATCATATTGTGTTTAATCAATTGCATGCTCCTTTATATCATCATAGAGTGGATATACCTATGACAGAAACTGAATTAAAAGAAGAAGAGTTTTTAAAATCTATGACTTTAAGAAGTTTTGAAGTAGCTAATATATTAGGGTGTAAATATATAGTGATGCATCCAAGAAAATTTAAAAATTATAAAACTTTAGAGGATCATCATAAATTGCGAGAATATAATTTAAATATGTTCAAAGAATTCATTCCTTATATCAAAAAATACAACATTCAAATTGCTATCGAAAATATGTTTGTATTTGATGATAAAACTCATATTCCCGTTGATACTTCATTAAGGACAGCAGAGGAGATGGTTTCTTATATTGATGAATTAGGAAGTGAATATTTTGTAGCTTGCTTAGATACAGGGCATGCTAATATTAATGGATTAAATCCTTGTAATATGGCTAAAATTTTAGGAAATCGTTTAAAGGTACTACATATACATGATAATTTTGGTCAATTAGATCAACATTTAATTTGTGGATTGGGTACAATTGACTGGAATTTATTTATTAAAACATTAAGTGATATTAATTTCCAAGGAGTATTTTCTTTAGAAACTTGTGGAATGATGTACAATATGGATCCAGGAATTGCTGAAGATTGTGTCAGATTTGAATTTCAAGTTATTAATAAATTACTCAATAGTATAAAATAATTTGTTTTAGTTTTAGGAGTTGGTTAAATTGAGAAAAGATAAAGTGTTGCAAATTGTGGAAGAATTTAGTACACAGTATAAATTGAAAGATATCCAACGAGGAGTTAATGGTATTACATCTTATGAAATAGCAAATATTATGCATATTGCTAGAAATAATACAAGTTCAGATTTAAATGAGTTGTGGAAGGAAGGGGAAATCATTAAAACTACTGGAAATAAGAAATTTGAATTCTTTTCTCAGCGTGTTTTCTCAGCTTTAACTGGTATTAAATTGGGAGTAGCTTCTACGTGTGAATCATTATCAAGCTTGACTAAGAAAAGCGTCGCTTTTAATAAATTAGATGATCCTTTTGAAAATTTGATAGGAGCTCATGAAAGCTTGAAGAATGCGATCATTTCTGCTAAAGCAAGTGTCTTATATCCAGGAGGAACTCTTCATACACTGTTGTTAGGGGAAAGTGGTGTAGGGAAAAGTTTATTCGCCAGAACTATGTATCAATTTGGAGTGAATGAGCATGTTTATAAAGACACAGCTAAGTTTGTTGTTTTTAATTGCGCTGATTATGCTAATAATGTGGAGCTGTTGCTAAGTCAATTGTTTGGTAGTGTGAAAGGTGCTTATACAGGTGCGGAACAAACTAGGGAAGGGCTGATTTCTCGTGCTGATGGTGGAGTTTTATTCTTGGATGAAGTTCACAGATTGCCGCCAGAAGGACAAGAAATGCTATTTTATCTTATAGATACAGGTAAATATAGAATGTTAGGTGAGTCTGGGGTTGAACATCAAGCAAATGTTTCGCTAATTATGGCGACAACAGAAAATCCTGATAATCATTTGTTGACGACATTTATGCGACGTATACCAATGGTTATTAACATCCCCAATCTTGAAAAGAAAAGTGTTGAAGAAAAGAAAGAACTTATAATGTATCTTTATAATATGGAAGCAATTGCGACTCAAATGGCAATTCATATTGATAGAGATACTTTATTGTCTCTGATTTTTTATAACCCACCAGGAAATATAGGACAACTAAAAAATGATGTTCGTTTATCAGTTGCTAGAAGTTATTTGGAACAAAAAAAAGATACTTTAACTGAATTGAATGTCCATCTTTATTCTCTTTCTCAAATGGTGCAAAGTAATTTTGATAAAATTGACAGCAAAACAAAAGAAACATACATTCATCAGATAGTAAAAGATACACTATATGTTCCGCCTTATCCTTATCTGTATCATGAAATTGATTCGTTTTTTCCTACAGCTGCAAATGAGCGAAAGCAAATAGATATAAAATCTCAATTTGAAACATATGTACAACAAATTTTAATGTCTTTAGATGATTCTACGCATTCATCTTTCATCATAGATGATGACATCCAATCTATTATGTCATTTGTGCGCGAATGGATTTTATATCATATGAATTTCTTGTTAGAGAGAAGTCAAAATGCATCTTTTGCATTTTATTTAAAAAGTATAAGAGATCATAGCGAAAATAATTTAAATTTTATTTTAGATGAAAACTCTGAAGAAATGGTAGAATTAAGTCGCAATTTAGTTAGAGAAATAGAATGTCGTTTTCATTTTCAAATACCCGAAAATCAAATTAAAACGATTGCTTCTATTTTAGATACATTTAAGAATCATAAACCTCAAAATTCTAAGATGAAAATGCTGGTACTTGCTCATGGTGATAGTTTGGCATCGAATATTGCAAATGTTGTAAATGAATTATTAAATGGATCATTTTTAACACCTATTAATATGCCATTATCTAGAGATGTTAATGACGTAATAAATGAAGTTATAGATAATATAAATAAAGAACCAGAAGATTGTGATATTATTTTGTTTGTAGATATGGGATCTTTAGCCAATATGGAGAAAATATTGAGCGAAAAAATATCTCAAAAAGTGTTTGTTATTCCAACAGTTAATACTCTAGTTTTATTGGAATCAGTAAGAAAAGTAACTTATTTAAATTATACGACAGAAGCAATTTTGAATGATATTATTCGTATATCTCAAAAAATGAATCATAATTTGGAACATCAAATTAAAGGGTATATTGAGCAATATACAGAACGTATAATATATACTATTTGTCGCTCAGGAGAAGGGACAGCGCGATATTTAGAAACTTATTTAAAACAAATATTTGAAAAAAATAATATATTTGATATAGATATTGTTTCTTTATCGTATGATTCTCCTCAAAAAATAAAGAAAATTATTCGAGAAACATCAAAAAATAAAGATGTGCTGTGCATTATTGGAAATGTTAATCTTGATACAAATGAATACCCATTTATTTCTTTAGAGGATATTTTAATGAGAGATGGTGTTAGTAATGTATTTAAATTGATAGGACACGATTATTTAATCGTTAATGACAAAATGATGCATGCGTTTAAAAGAAATGTGTTTGTGGATGTTTCGTTAGAATCTGTTCAAAAATATTTATTGTATTTAGATGCTCAGAAGATATCTCCAATTGTCTTGGAGTTTATTGAAAAAGTGGAAAAAGAAAGTAATCAGATTTGTGAGAATAACATATTAATTCGATTAGTTATTCATATATGTTGTATGATAGAAAGATTGTTATTTGATGAATATGTTGCAAGTAATAATGACGTAATAGATGAAAGTGAATTAATGCAAATTATAAAAAAGAACATACATATAATTGAGAATGCATTCAATATTAAAGTTAGTCAAGGGGAATGTGAATTTATTAGAGAGATATTACAGGATAATTAGGCAGATTACTATATCTGTCTTTTTATCTGTCTTGAAGTGTCTTCCTTTTTATGGAAAATAAGCATATTTAGAAAAAAGTAAAGTTGGCACATGAATTGCGAGAATATAATTGAAAGGATGTGGATTCGATGAAAAAAATAGGAATCATTATCACAAGCCATGGTAAGTTTTGCTTAGGTGCAGTTGATAGTTTAAAAATGATTATAGGAGGATGTGATGATATAGAAACAGTATCTGTAACTCTTACTTCAAGCGTACAAGAAGTAGAAAAAGAGATGAACGATATTTATGAAAAACTATCAAAAACTAGTAGCGAGATACTAATCTTTACCGATCTGATTTGTGGAACGCCAAATAATGTGGCTGTAAAACTTTTAATGGAAAAGGATAATATCACAATTGTTACAGGTTATAACCTTGCAATTTTAGTTGAACTAATAAATAAAAGAAATTGTGGTTGTGAAACGGTTTCTGAACTATTGGAAAATGAAGAAACGATTTTTAAGGATTCGAATCGAATTTTAAAAAAGGAGGAAGATTAATATGTCTATTGAGTTAGTGAGGATTGATGATCGATTGATTCATGGTCAAATTGCTACAACATGGATTAATGATTATAACATTGAACAAGTATTGATTGTTGATGATAATGTTGTTCAAGATAAAATGCAACAATCTGTAATTTCAATGACTGCACCAGCAAATGTTAAAGTTAAAGTATTTGGTGTTGATTCTTTTATTGGTATATACAAAAAAAATCCAATTAAAAGAAGAACGATGATTGTACTTACAAATTCGATTGATGCATATCGTTTGCTTGCTGGAGGAGTTCAAATTGATTATTTGAATGTTGGAGGTATGAGGTTTCTTGATGGAAGAACAAAGATAGCTCGTGCAGTTTCAGTGACACCAGAAGAGAGAGAAGCTTTTAAAAAAATTATTGAGATGGGAATAGATGTAAGAATACAAATGATACCTAGAGATGAAATTGTTGAAATGAAAAACGTAATTGATAATACAGACGGAGGAGGTAAATAGAAATGTTAGTAAAAGCTTTATTGGTAGCTATATGGGCAGGGTTATGTTCTTTGGATGATGGAGGTATTCAGTTACAAATTAGAAAACCATTATTAGCTGGAACAGTGACTGGACTTATTTTGGGAGATTTAAAACAAGGCCTGATTATTGGGGGAACATTAGAATTGATGTGGTTAGGCGTAAACTCAGTTGGAGCATACAATCCACCTGATATTACAGGAGGTGCTATTATTGGTACTGTAGCTGGAATTACTAGTGGTGGTGGTGTATCTGTTGCCATTGCGTTTGCGGTACCTGCTGCTACTTTGATTTTACAACTTGTTGTATTGTTACAAACTTATTTGTCAGTACATATTCACAAAGCTGAAATTGATGCAGAAACCGGTGATTTTGATAAGGCTAATCGATGGCATTTGTTGAGTGGAGTATTATTATTCTTGGTACGTGCTATTCCTTGTTTTATTGCCGTTTTCTTAGGAAATACAATTTTGCAAGATTTCATTAGCTGGTTACCTGCTTTTATTACTGATGGATTAAATGTAGCTAGTGGAATGATTCCTGCAGTTGGAATTAGTATGTTGCTAACAATGATGTTGAAAAAAGATATGTGGATGTACTTGGTAGCTGGATTTGTATTTGCAGCGTATATGGGACTTCCAATTTTAGGTGTATCTTTAGTTGGATTAATTTTTGCAGGTATTCATGATTACAATTATTGCCAACGAAAAAAATTAGAAGATTCTATTGCAAGTGCAAATGTAGAAGGAGGTATTGATTTATGAAAAAAAATGAATTGAATCGTCAGGAGAATGTATCAAACGAATTCCAAATGACAAATCAGATATATCGAGAAATGTTCATCCATCATTTAACTTATCAATGGAGTTGGAACTATGAAAGACAACAAGCAGCTGGATGTCTTTATACAATGACTCCAGTCTTAAAAAGATTATATAAAGATGCACCAACTGAAGTAAAAGAAAAGACTATTAAACGATATTTGGAATTTTTTAATACTCATGCAACTTTAGCTCCACTATTATTTGGATTACTAGCCGCTTTAGAAGTATCAACTCCAGAAGATGAAAAAAAGTCTATTACATCAATTAAAACGGGTCTTATGGGTCCGATTGCTGGATTAGGTGATGGAATGTTCTGGTTTACTATATGGCCAATCTGTGCAAGTATTGGAGCCTCAATGGCAGTTTCAGGAAATTTATTTGGCGCTATATTCACATTTGTGGTGTTTAATGTAATAAACCAAGGGGTTAAGTGGTATGGATTTCGTATTGGATATACCAGAGGAATGGATATTATTAATTCAGGAAAAGGTAATGAAATAATTCATAGAATTTCTAGTGCTGCAACTGTGTTAGGTTTATTTGTTGCAGGTTGTCTTGTATCAACAAGTGTAAGTGTGAGTACACCATTAACATTTGCAAGTGGAGAAGGAACTATTGTTGTTCAAGATTTGATTGATAAAATTATGCCACATTTTATGCCAGTCTTATTAACACTTTTCTGTTATCGTCATTTAAAGAAAACAAATGGTAAAGACACAGTGAAAATAATCTTTGGTATTATGATTGTTTCAATTGTGCTTACTTACTTTGGAATTCTATAAATATTTTAAAAGTTATCATAATGTATTGGGTATGTATGATTAGATTTTGAAAATTAAGGGTCAGATAATCTGACTCTTTTTGTCTTGAAATAAAAGAATAGCCGGGTTATTACCAACTATTCAATAGGAATAAATTCGTTGTCTTCAATTTTCTTTGGTGCTTTTTTAGAAACTGTGACAACCAATTCTTCATTACTGAAAGAGGCTTTAACATTTTCTGTGCGTACATCATTTCCAACATAGAATGAACGAGAATAAGAACCGATAACACGTTTTTGACGAATAATACGACCTTCTTTATTTTCTTTGCCTTTGTTGTGAGAAACTGTTACTTTCAAATTACTATCCTTCAATTCCATTTGGATATCTTCTTTCTTTACACCTGGCATTTCAATGGATAATTCATAATTTCCATCTTTTTCTACAATATCTGTCTTCATAACTGAAGAAGTTCCTTGTGAATCTGTTGTGAAGAAATCGTCAAATAAATTTTCAAATATTGGATAGTAACGCATATCTAATATATGTGTACTTATTTTTTAATACACTTAAAGTATAGTTCTTTGTTAGTAGAGTAAAACAATGAGTGCTAAATTGAGTAAACTTTTTAATTTGTTTAATAATATAGTTTTGTTTTATTAGAAAAATCGTTGTGAAACCGCAATCATTTTAAATTAATTGTTAAAAAAAGTGCCACATTGCTGGTTTATATTTTGTATTGAGGTAAAATTTTAAAATGATTAAATTATAGATGAGGTAAGAAATATGATTGCATTAACTTTAAGACAGAGAAACATTATTGAATATTTATTAAGCCGCGATTCGTATGTGACTAATGATGTGATTGCGTCTAATTTTGAAGTGAGCAATCGTACAGTGCGTAAAGACTTAGAAGTAATTTCTGCTTACTTAAAAGAACAAGGAATCTCTTTGGTTCGAAAGCCTGGTAAGGGTGTATGGATAGAGAATAAACAAGAAGTATTGTTTGATGATTTAAGTTGCTCTTATTCTAAGAATGAGCGAATTGTTATTTATGCTACATCATTGTTGTTGGATGATGTAAATACATTTATGACTCTTGCTTCTAATTGTGGTGTAAGTAAACAAACAGTAATTAATGATTTAAATACTATTGAAAAATTTCTTGATGGATATCATCTTTCATTAATAAAAAATCAGGGTGTTGGTACAAGCCTTGAAGGAGATGAGACTGATATTCGGCGTTTGTTTATTGATTTGTTGTTTACAAATGATCATTCGAAAATTGTTTATGAACTATGCATAAATAATGATGGTATTCAAAGAAATCTAGATGTTTCATTTGAGCTGATAACAGTAATTGAAAATGAATTTCGATTTAGATATGTAGATAGAGATCGAATTTCCATTGTTTTAAGCTTTTTGTTGAATCGATTGGGGTTAATGAAAACAAAAAATTCGACAATTCAAAGTTCAGACATGGAAAGAATCAATTCTATCTTGTCTACGAAAATTTCGGATAGTAATGATCAAGAATATATTAGTTCGTTCTTATTAGGTGAACGAGTGGAGGGGTCTTTAACTTTGGATTCAAAGGTTGAAGATGAGGCAAATGAAATAAGTGAACATTTGATTTCATCTTTAAAGAAGATACATTACTTTGATTCTGAAGATATGAAAGATATCATACGCAGTTTAACAGTACATGTTCGAGCGGCAATTTATCGATGTAGGAATAACATTCATATTCGTAATGAATTGGATGAGCAGGTGCGTTTTGCGATTGGTGTTATGTATGAATTCACAAAAAAAGAATTGAATGTGTATGAAACTAAATACAATTTAAATTTTGATCAAAGTGAAATATCGTATATTGCATTATATCTTGCTTCTATTTTTGAAACAGGAGTACAAGAAGATTTAAAAGTAGTTATTATGATTGTTTGTACTTTTGGGTTGGCAACAAGCTCTATTTTAAAATCTCGTATGTACCAAATTTTTGGAGATTGTTTTATTGTAGGACCTTATTCGATTGAAGAGGCGGAGAAATATTTAGAGAGTCATGAGGTGGATTTAATCATATCAACAAATTATATGAGCGTGAAATCAACGAATGTGATTTATATCAATCCATTATTAAAACAGAATGATATTGAAATGATAAGAAATACATTGTTTCAGGAATCCTTTATGAAAATGTGTTCTTTGTTCTTTAATAAGAATAAAGTTGTAGAACATGATTATCATTGTTTAGGTGAGTATATTTCGAAAAATGATGTTTCAATTTCGAAAGGAAAAATATCTTGGGAAGATGCAATACGAAAAGCAGCAGCGCCTTTAGTTGCTAAAGGAGATATTGAATGTAAGTATGTAAATACGATGATTCAGGCAGTAAATGAATTTGGAACTTATATGGTTATTACTCCTAAAGTTGCCTATGTGCATGCTGGCAAAGATGATGGAGTGAATAAAAATTGTGTATCATTATTGCTTTTGGAAAATGAAATACAATTTGGTTCATTTAATACAAAGCCAGTTATTGCAATTGTTGTTTTAGGAATTTGTGATAAGGAAGAATCACAATTGTTAAATATTGCCAATATATTGGATATACCAGAAAACATAGAGCTATTAAAAAATAGTAAGAATATAGAGTCGATTTTGAGTTTACATGATTGAGGAGAAAATAGAGATGAGTACAGGAATAAAATTACAAAATATTCAAATTGGTTTAAAAGCAAAGGATTGGAAAGAAGCAATCCGTATAGCTAGTGTGCCTTTAGTTAAATGTGGTTCAATTGAAGAACCTTATGTTGAAAATATGATAAGTAGTGTAGAAACATTAGGACCATATATAGTGATTATGCCTCAATTTGCGTTGGCTCATGCTGCTCCGTGTGAGTATGTAAAAAAATCAGATATTTCAATCGCAACGTTTAAAAATGATATTGAATTTCATTGTGATAACGATCCCGTAAGAATTGTAATGTGTTTGGCTTGTACAGATAAAACAAGTCATATAGAAATGTTACAAAGTGTTGCCACTACACTAATGGATGAAGAGATAGTGGCAAAGATGGTTGCCTGCACAAGCGAAGAAGAACTATATTCTTTGTTTCAGGATAAATAGAGAAAGGAGTGAGAAAGAATGAAAGTACCAAAGATTCAAACTGTTTGTGGATTTGGATGCGGCTCTAGCTTGATGCTTCGTATGAATGTAGAAAAAATCGCGAAAGAACATAATTATGAAATTGAAGCGTTTTGTGGAGATGTTGGTTCATGTTGTGCAAACCAGTGTGATGTAATTTTTATTTCTGAGGAATTGGCTGATCGAATCAAAGATCGTGCACAGGTTCCTGTTGTGGCTATTAAAAATTTCATGAACAAAAAAGAAGTAGAAGAAAAAACTTTAGCTTACTTAGAAGAAAATTGTAAATAAGGAGAGTATGTATGGGAGTATTAAATTTTATTATTAATGAAATCTTCAATCAAGGCGCTATATTCCTTGCCTTGATTGCTTGTATTGGTTTGATTCTTCAGAAAAAATCATTTTCTGAAATTGTACGTGGAACATTAACTACGGCAATCGGTTTCTATATTCTATCTTGTGGTACTGGTTTAATTACTGGTAATTCTATTGATGGAATTTCGGCTGCTTTTAATGCAGTAACACCAAGTGCAGTTGCAAGTAAAACAGTGGATATTGGAGCTGAATTTGGAACACAGATTGGTATTGTAATGATCATTGCGTTTGCTGTTAACGTATTAGTGGCTCGTTTCACAAAATGGAAATCTATTTTCTTAACTGGACATATGTTATATTGGTTCCCATTTGTATTTATTGCTGCAGGTGTAGATGCTGGATTAACTGGTGGTAAGTTAATTGGATTAGCAGCTGTATTTACTGCAGTATATATGATTGTTTCTCCAAATTTGATGAAACCATTGGTAAAATCTGTTACTGGTGATGATTCATTCACAATTGGACACCCAACAACATGTTTATCATTGTTATCTGCAGGATTAGCAACTTTATTTGGAAATAAAGAACATTCTACAGAAGACTTAAACGTACCTAAATCATTAGGATTCTTAAGAGAAATCTCAATTACTGGATCAATTACTATTGCGATTACTTACATTGTTTTATATTTTATCTTAGTAGCTAACGGAAAAGATCCTGGAACTATTTGGGGATATGCAGGTGGAACTACTGGTATTTTCACATATATCTTTACACACGCTATTTACTTTGGTGTTTGTATTACTGTAATGCTTCAAGGTGTTCGTATGATGATTGCTGAAATCGTTCCTGCATTTAAAGGTATTGCGGATAAGATCGTTCCAAATGCTATTCCAGCATTAGATGTTCCAGTTATTTTCCCTTATGCACCAAATGCTTTATTAATTGGATTTATCGTTGCTATGATTACATCAATTATTACTTTATTACTAACTAGTGGAATGTTCCCAACAGTTGTAATTCCATTGATTTCAACTTGTTTCTTTGAAACTGGATGTGCTGCTATTATTGGTAATGCCAAAGGTGGAGTTCGTGGATGTATTATTGGAGCCGCTGCATGTGGTATCGTAATGGTATTCTTAGTTGGATTTGGAGCTTACTTCTTCAATAACACAATTCAACAATGGATGTTAGTTTATGGTGGTCAGGACTTCTCTTTATGGGGAATTGTAGAAGGATTTATTGCTCGATTAATTGCTTAGTATGGAATTCAAATATTTAGAACGCATTCATGAGTTAATGGATGTCATCGAAAAAGATGAAACAAAGTCCATGGAAGAATGTGTTGATTTACTGACCACATGTATCTTAAATAAACATTCTATATATACTTTTGGTGCAAGTCATGCGGGTATTTTGAGTGAAGAATTGTATTATCGTGCTGGAGGTTTGATGTTATTTAATCCAATCTTTGGTAGAGAGATTATGCTTGATACATCTCCAATTACTTTAACAAGCAAAATGGAAAGATGTGTTGGTTATGGAACAAATCTAGCACAAAGTAAAGTTAACTTTAAAAAAGACGATGTATTAATTGTTCATTCTGTTTCTGGAAGAAATCCAGTAGCCATTGAAATTGCAGCAGAAGCGAAAAAAATGGGCGCCAAAGTAATAGCTATCACAAATTTATCTTATTCTAAAAGTGTGACTTCTCGTCATCCATCAAAAAAGAAATTGTATGAATTTGCTGATATTATTTTGGATAATCATGGTGATGTTGGTGATGCTTGCGTAAAAATTGATGGTTTAGAACAAAAGGTTTCTCCAACTTCAACTGTAATTGGAGCAATGATGCTTAATTCGATTGTTGCTGCTGTGGCACAAAAATTAGTGGATTCAGGCATGAAAAAACCGCCAATCTTTTATAGCGCTAACTTAGATGGCGGCGATGCATTGAATCAAAAATTGTATGAAGAGTATAAGGAAAGTATTCATTATCAATTTTGATTCAGCAGAACAATTATAGCATAACAAACAGGAGCTGTAACGGATAAGGAAGTTTCAGCTCCTTTGTAAAGATATGTGCCCTATTTGGCGCTTACAAAAAAACGGTTTGGCTGTTTATGGTCAAACCGTTCTTATATTCCACCCATATCAGAATAATAGTGTTGTAAGTCCTCCTGCATTTGAGACTTAACTCTATCCCAATCTTCTTTATTCATCTTACTATATAGAGCATGATTCATTGCGATAATGCTTAAATCTTTTGAATAATATAAGAATCTTTTACGTTCAAATTTTTCAAATGGATTTGTTAGCATGTTTCTACAGATTGCTTTTCTATCTTGTAACATTGTTTCATTATATGGACAAGTGCTGCGATCTACTTGAAGTCCTCTATCAATTCGATCTTTGTAGAATGCAATATAATCATTTAATACATCGTCTATTTTTGCATCGCCAATAGTATTAACATTTTTAATAAAAGCTAATAAGAATGGCATTTTATAAGATAATGAATAATCTCTTTCTTCTAAGAATTCAAAGAAGTCTTGTTTGATTGTATTGTTGTTATGTTCTTTGATTCCAAGTTCATTTCGATATTTTTCAACATCATCAGGACTAAATAAGTATAAGGATTTGCTACCAAATTTATATTCTACACTAGGTTTTATTTTTTCTTTTTTAATCCAGCTTGTAACAGTTCCGGTATTGACAAAATATTCTCTAGCTAATTGTTCCTGACTTAGATAATCACCATACTTATCTTCGAATGTATTAATATCTACTTCAGTGATACGTTCAATATGTTCTTCAATACCATCAACAACTAACATGTCTCCAGGAGTGTAATTTGTTATTGTGATATCACCAAATGGTACATAATATGGATTGGCAAAGATTGTATGCATATTACAAGCTTTGATCATAGCCCCATATTCATCAACAACATCAATTACAATTACATTTTTCTTAATGTCTGTCTTTCGTAAACCTCTACCGATTTGTTGTAAATACAGAACTTTAGAAAGAGTAGGTCTAGCCATAACTAAAATGCCAAGTTCAGGATAATCCCATCCTTCAGAAATCATGTTACAAGTACAAAGAAACCGAATCTTCTTGTTTTTGAAATCTTTCATGACAGATTCTGGATTTTTGGTCTGTCCAGTATAGCTAGATGCAACAATGCCAGCTTTATTTAAAAGTCGTGCCATTTCATTTGCGTGTGCAACATTAACGCAAAATATAACACCTTGGCGCAAACTTGCTTCTCCAGTAGTAAAGTATTCTTTTAGTACACCTACAATTAATTCGTTTCGAGAAGTTACTCTGATTCTTTTTTCTAAATCTGCATTTACATAGTCTTTACCATTAAAACGCACTTTAGATAAATCAATATTTGTTTCAATTCGATATACATTTGCCTTGGCAACTATACCTTTTTCCATAGCTTCTTTTAAAGACAATGAAGTGGAATATGTACCAAATACAGTTTCTAATTTTTTCTTATCCGGTCTTTGATCTGTTGCTGTCAAACCAATTGTGAAATCCGTATTATAATATTGAATGACTCTTTTTAGTATTGGAGCCACGGCATGGTGAGCTTCATCAACAACTAAATAGTTATAATAATCAGAAGATAATTCTGTATAATGTCTTGCCATATAGGCATAGGTTCTTATATCAATTTTATCTTCTAGTTCAGGTAAAGAATTATGAATTCTTTGAATCCAGTCTGCAAGAATATTAATTCCTGGAACTAAAATTAATCCTTTAAAATCGTGTTTATTCTTGGCAAACTCACGCAAATCTTCTTCAACAATTTTTGATTTACCAGCCGCTGTTGGTAATACAATTAAAAATGCTTTAATTCCAGCAGCCCTTCTTTTTTGGATTTCTTGTAAACTGATAGATTGGTGTTCATATAATTCAACAGATCTGTCTATCTTTAAACCATTATCAATAAAATTAGATGGATCATTTCCAAAATATTGTTTAATATCATCTTCAATACGATTTTCAAATGCACAATCCTCCGTTGAAAAACGGAATAATTTGATTCCCCATGAAGCACATGTATTTTGTTTTCTTAATTGGTTTTTATATTTTTCTTCACCTATAATTTGAGGATGATGATACGTTACACCATTTTCTTCAACTGCATATTTTTCATCTTTTGTTCGCACAAAATAATCAAGAAAATAATTCTTCCCATTTTCATCGCAAATACCATATTCTCTTGTTATATATTTAAGTGCATTCATGCCATACGCATTTGAAAAACTCTTTTCGAAATGTAATTCAAGTGGAGAAACATCAGATTGCTCACTTCTGTCTCCAACATTTCTTGTAGGGTTTATAGGCATTACAATTTCATTTTTTGAAAGATATTTATCAACTTCTAAATGAGAGTAGCCTAAAAAACGGAAGACTCTGTTGAATTGATGCATATAGTTATTTTGTTTATCTGTAATAAGCATATATGAAAATACAGGATCACTTGAATTATGTGCACAAATATCTTTATCAATAATAACCATGTCTTTTCCGTTATCATAGAAATTAGATGTTCCACCATTTGGATATTTGATTTTTTCTCTTAAAGAAAAATCAGTATGTTCAACTAAGAAAGCATCTTTTGAAGGAGTAGGTTCAACCATTTTTCTTCCTCCCTTCCAGGTCTAACATCTGTTGTGATCCAATATTCTTTAATCATTAGATTATCTACATCTTTAATGAAGTTTTTAAAAATATCCAAAGTGAAATCTGTAAAGAATCTTCCGTTTCTTTCTCCTTCGAAATCACCATATTTAAATGATGTATAAATAATTCCATCATCCTTTAAAGCTCTATTCATTTTTGATAAGACATCTTTTAGTTCTGACTTTGGTAAATGTAATATAGAAGAACATGCCCAGATTCCATCATAATAATTTTCTTTATCCAAATCTTGAAACAACATGTGTTTTACTTGAATACCTGTATATGTACTGGCACTTTTACATAATTCTATGGATCCATCAATCGCATCCACGTCATAGCCAGCTTCAATAAAACATTTTGTATCTCTACCAGATCCACATCCAAAATCTAGTATTTTATTTCCGTTTAGTTCATTTAAAAATTTGTTTTGCATGTCCTTCAAATCGGCAGATATTGTACCTTGAATGAATGCTTCTGAGTTTTTATTATAATAATCCAATGTTTTGTTTGTCATAAATACCCCTAATGTAGTTATAAATATTAATCTAATACTGTGTATATAATATCTTGAAGTTGTATTCAAATCAATTTCAAATGACCATTCTGCAAAAACTGCGAAATAATACTCTTTTTTGCGCACTCTTTTATCTGTAGGAAATGTTTATATCGAATTATGATATAGATGCTTAAAGATATCAAGAAGCAAGAAATAAATAAATTGAAACATAGATTTCAAAAAGGAGAAAAAAGAGTATGAAAATATTATTAAGCATTTTAAAAGGAATTAAAAACGGACTTTCTACAGCATTTAGAAAAGTTAAATCTAGCAAGAGATTGCAAGGAGCTTTAGTTCTAGTTTGTATTATGGCAGTTGCATTTGGTGTTTGGTTTGGTGGATATTCTAAGGGTACAAAAGTACATCAAACGATTCAAAAACCAGTTGTTTGTTACAAGAATATTGAAGAGATTGCATTCCAGGAAGCAACTATTAAAGAAGTTGGATTTATTCATAAACCGGTAGAAGTTTGTGGTAAAGAATTTGATAATCCAGTGACTACTAGTAATTATATTTTCACATATAATGCAGTTATTAAAGCAGGATATGATTTAGAAAATATCAAGGATGATGGTGGTAATGAATCAACACAAACTATTACTGTTACGTTGCCAAAAGCTTCAATCTTCGATTCTTATTTAGATGAAAAATCTTATGTTCAATATTGGGAAGGTGAAAAGATTACAGCCAATGTTGGATTAGATGATATTCACAAAGAGAAGAAAAGAATGCTTAAGGAAGCAAAACAAGATGCTATTAAAGGTGGCTTGTATGAGAAGACTGCTGAACATGCTAAGGTAGTTATTACTGATTATATTCACTCGCTTAAGGGTTATGAAAACTACAATGTAGTATTTAATGAGGAGGCGTAATACTATGAACAAGGTAATGGTTGTTAAGAATTTTGCTTTACGAGGATTTAATGATGTGAGACAAAATCCTCAAAAGTATATATTCAAGCTTAAGAAAGCTAAATCGGTTGCTATTATCGCATGTGATGCGGGTGTTCGTATTATTAGCATAATGGCTCGTTGATAAGGCTTAGTGCCTTATCATTCATCTAAGTATAAAAGGTTTATATTTAGATGAATGATTCTAGTTGAGAAAATAGAGATCTAACTAAAACCTCCAACATATAGCCTATTTCCATAGTTGGATTTCAAATTTCTTAACTTTGCATAGAGTGCTTAAGGGCGCTCAAATAAAAAGACTTCAGAATAGTAATCTGGAGTCTTTTGGGTTATATGGGTAAAAAAAATTAGAGCTGGATTTGAGTGTGTTTGTGAAATGGTACCAGCTCTAGAAAATGGATGTTGATTAGTTGGTTAATCAACACTCATAGTTTAACATGAATTATTTTTGTTGTATATAACTATTTATAGAAAATGGATACGTTTTCATTACTTGGTTGACTTTTGTTTGTGGAGCTACATTGGTGGCTATAATGAATCGATTGTGAGGATTTTTTCATCATCTATCAACGTTTTTTTGTATGTATTAACATGCATTTAAGTTTGGTTTGTTGTTGCATAGCAACTGATGAATGCTTTATTGGCTACAAAGGATTTTATATATTTAAATGTGAATAGGCAAAATTTTGCCTTTTTTTTAAATTTTATTAGAAAAAGTGTTTTTTTTTTCGTATAAGAGTATGTAGGAAAACACCTACTAGAAAAGAGGTGCTTATGAGAAGCGCTAATTTATTAAATGATTTCGCCTTCAAGTATGTGTTTGGCGAAGATTGTAAAGAGGCCAATGATGCCTTAAAATCATTGCTCACGGTATTTTTAGAAAGGAAGGTGAATCATGTTGTTGTAAAGAATTCAGAAATGGTAAAAGACTATA
>ERZ1106978.386-NODE-386-length-33533-cov-70.422546_pt1 | contig 33533 bp, 26 predicted proteins | sample MGYA00403689_ERZ1106978 | MGnify/ENA primary metagenome ERZ1106978 (study PRJEB35170, sample SAMEA104062434) | human gut metagenome | biome: human gut; feature: human-associated habitat; material: faeces | place: Denmark | collected 2012-08-02 ...
CTATCCTCACATGTATGGTCATACTATAGACTTCTTTTTTGCGTTTGTCAAGGGGAAGGTTGGAGACTATGAGACGGAGAGACATTAGACTTCAAACTTTCCGGCCATCTCAAAGCTTGAGTAAATCATTCTTTGCTTCCCAGCAGCATCTTCATATTCAGACGATAATGAAATGGCTTCTCATTTTTATCCACCCAATAATGGGCTTGCGGTATTTTACTCAGCCGGCTTTTGATCGTAACACGAGTCTTATGCGTAGCCTCCATCAGCTGATCCATTGTGATTCCAATACCAGAGAACAAAGAAGCCTGCAGCAGCAGATAATAGATCGTTTTCGTCAACTCATCCTGCCCTGCCACCTTTTTATTCAGCTGCGCGGCAAAGCGTTTCAACTGCTCCTTTTTCCGTGAAAGTAAGGAAAGCGTATCATCAAATGCCAGCGATATGAACTCCATAAATTGCAGGATAAATGGCGTCAAATCACCGCGATTCCACTGACTGCTCGTCTCCTCAAACATTTTGTAATATGCATTTTTCCGTTTGTTGATCTCCACAGATAGCCGCAATGCAATATACGGACTAAATTCCCGTGACAGATAATACGACACAATAAATCGTCCCGTGCGGCCATTTCCATCATAAAACGGATGTATGTATTCAAAGAAATAGTGAAAAGCCGCCAGCCTGACCAAAAGCGGAATTTCTGCCGCCTGAAGAATAGACAACGCCTGATCCATCGCCTCTATGATCGCCTGCTCCGGCATAAGTCCCTCATGCTTTACCCGATTTGTCTGACTGGTAATTTCCACAGGAGCTTTTCTGAAAATAATTCCATCCGGTGCATGCGCTGGATTCTCCTGTACCACCTCTGCCAAAGCAAATGAATCATAGAAATCGCGAACATCACGCCAAGTAGAGAAAGAAGCCCCCTCATGATTCAAAATCCGAAGATACTGATCTACCAAGCTTGCCAAATGCCGATATGCAGCAGAGACCGGAATATTTTGGAGGATATCTTTGATCTGTTTGCGAGTACTTCTGACACCCTCGATCTCATTGGTGGCCTGTACCTCTTCGATTAGGCAAGAAACAGCATACTGCCGAAGCATCACGGGAGGACATTCCGCGAGTAACTTCGTAAACTGAATATACTTCTGGTACATAGTCTGTATAAACAGTGAGATCTCCTCATTATAGCAAAGGAAAGAAGGATACGCCTGTTTTCGATTGACCTCCTTGACGGATATCGGAAAATGCTTTGTCGTGCAGGCATAAAAGCGCTCTGCATAGACTTGCTCATACGTATCCGGCGAAACATAGTAAATTTTCCATAACGGCATATATTCCATAGCGATAGCGCACCTCCTATCCCAGTGATAAAACTCCTACTTTTTATCATATCACATTCCCCATGTGATAAAAACCGGTCATTTTATCGCATGCCTTGCTCTTCTATGATAAAATGCCCGGTTTTTATCACAACCATGCAAAAGACCGAATGAAGACTTGGAGACTTCATGCTTAAAACTTCAGATGTCAGACGTCAGACCGCAGATTTCGGACTTCTGGCTTCTGATATCTTCAAGTCTGACGTCTCTCAGACTCTCAATCCAATAATAATTTTCAGCCTCCACTACATCTTTCCATCAATTCCACAGCCCCCAAGGTATAACCATCTGCGATTTTTCCTTCATCGATCATTTGCTTTAATTCATCCAACGAGACCTCCTGCACATCTTCAATGTCTTCATACCCCTTCTTCTTGATATAGCTATCAATATCTACGAGGAATACCTCTATCCGACGAGAAGTCAGCCCGCTGTCCGGCTCAATGAACCCAAGGGAAAGCGGCCTCCTTGTCACCACTGCCTCTAATTCCTCTCCAAGTTCCCGCTTTACATTTTCAAGCGGACTACTTCCATGCTCTGCATACCCTCTGGGAAAAGCATACTGCATCCCCCTCAGCGCGTGACGGAACTGATGTAAAAGTACATATCGATCTCTCAAACGTGGCACCATGACTACACCATTCCCCGCTGTAGGAAGAACTCGCTCAAAAGGGAAAAAATGACAATCTGCCCCTGCAATCGGATCCACAAGCAGCGTATTAAAAGGACTTTTATAAATGAGCCCATACCTGTGATGAAAGATTTCTGCATCCCTGATGACCTGTCGAAGTATCTTCTCGTGTTCAATTCCTGCGATAGGACAAGCACCGGAAGCCGAAAACAGCATCCCTCTATGACCGCTTCTTTTATATGCCAGATAGGAATTTATCTCTTTCGTTTTCACGAAATCAATCGGTGCCTCACCGCTTTGGGCTTCATGGAAATCCACATCTACCGCCTGCTCATCTGGCAACTCTTTCATTACACGGTTAGACATGCCATCTTTGAGCAAAGTCTTCATCCCGCCCAATGCCTCCGACAAAGAGAGAAATCTGGGATACTTGCGAGCGATACAAGCAGAGACGCACTCAGTAATGAATAGAAAAGCCAATGTCTCCGCTACGGAATAAAAAATATCATTCCACTCAATGTAGTCATCCAGTACATTTTGAATCCCCTGCATACAAAGTTCCACTAGACAGGCCACAAAAAAGCAAAGGCAGGAAAACAGCAACTTGCTCCGTATCCCCCGCTGAATCAGATACTGCTGCTCTTCCTTTTGATTTTGCTCCTCGTACTCATAGCGAGGCACCCCATCGGATAGCCCCGAAGAGGAATACGTCGTATAACCCGCCATACGGACTGCCTTTACGAAATCCGGAAATCCTGCCGGCTTCTCAAAAGGAATACATTCATCTGTCTCCGCCTTCAGAAAACGGCTTTCAGCCTTCATTCCATCCTGCCATAAAGAAAAAAGACGCCTCTGAAAATCAGCCTCAAAAGAAGGCTTGCCTCTATCCCCCAGAAGCTCGCTCACATTATAATGCTTCGACGTATTGCAGATGCTGATTTCGCAGGCATAGTTATAGCAAAGATCAATGACCGCCTCTGCCAGACGATAAGCCGTCATATCCGCCGCGTCACGGGAAGCCGCAAGGATCTGCCGATGATACACCGATCGCCCATCCGACTGCTTTTGATAACAAGGAAGACTGCGGAGAATCCGCGCTGCTTCATCCCATAAAGCCACCTCAGGGCAATCCATCTCTAAAGCGCAGGATAAGATATGATGCATCCGCAAGCCTTTGATTTCTTCCAACTTTCGGGGCGGAATATATATGCTATGCATCGTGCTCAGCCCTAGAACAAGCGAAAGGAAATGGTACAGCTGTCGGATGACAAGCCGCATTCCCGCCACAGACTTTCGCCCATTTTCTTCCCTGATAGAAAGGACCCGCCCATCACTATCGCACTTCACTTCCAGAAATAAATCCCAAAGCTCCTCCTCGCTTCGTCTTCCTCCCTCAAAATACTCAGAAAGCTCAGACAGGTCTGAGTACATGAGGCTTCGCCTCACCAGCGCAATCAGACGTTTCTGTGTGAACTTCAGCGGCAAAGCAGAAAAGATGAACTGCTTATCTTCATCCAAGGCATCCAGAAGATACTGTGAAATCGTCCGCTCATCCCCATACTGAGAGACACGGATACACCCCTGTTCAAAAAGTTTCATGAAGGAATCGTAATACGCAGCGTCCGAAAGAAGGCTGAAGAAACCGCGAGAATCCACCAGCTGATTATACGTGAGGACCACGATATTTCCCTCATGGACGATCTCATCATAGAGCTTCTGCTGCCCAAGAAGAATCTCCTCATCCGACATTCGTACTGAGTCAAGCTCGAACAGGTATACATATTTCCTTTCCATTACAGCTCGTCCCATAGTCATTTATATGCCCTTCACACTCATTTACTCGAATACATATGATTTTATTCCGCCACTACTCTGTCAATTTGTACCATTTAAATAAACTACATATAATAAATAATTTATGCCCTAATTCGCCTTGTGCTGCAAGTGCTAATATAGAAAAACTCAGTCATTCAGAACCCTAAAATCCGTAAAGAGTGCGCCGCATTGGTTGCATCAAAGTGAAAATCACAATTAAGGCCTATGATCATATCCAGCAACAGTATCTGCTTGAGAACAAAAAACAGCAAGAAATTGCTAAAGGACTTAGCATCTCACGCAATACAGTGACCAAGTATTGCAAGGGAGGCGCTTATCCAGTCTTCATGCCAGTTACTCTCATTCCACTCTCTGATTTTATACTCTAGGTAATACAATCTCCATGTAGCGATATATTTTTTATCTCAGCTAGCAAAGGCTTCCAAGCAAACAAGCAATAATGAATGATTTTCAGTATCATTGTATTTCCGTCTTCAACTTAATCAGCATTCCCTTGAACACCAAGTCTAAAATTTCTCTCTATAATATACTCATTTCCAACCATTTCATACCCCTTTATCCATCCTCGTTCCTTCAGCACCTCGAACAGCTGCTGATTCACTGCATCCGGCGTTTCTTTGATATGTCTCGTCGCTCCCGACTTTAGGATCTTCCCATAGGTCTCCACATCGATAGCAGATAACATGTCCTTAGCCTTTTCCATATCAAGCGTTAAAATCGCGCCTATCAAAATCCTTACTTTATTCTTTTTGTCGATATAGGAAGTCTGCATGATATCCCTCAGCAAAACATCATTATCATCCATGTTGATTCCAACAAAAAACTCGATATGCTGATTGATGGAGCGCAATAAAGCTTTGCGAACCTTTGGAAGCAAACTTTCATACTGCTCGATAATCTTAGGAATCTCAGCCTCATCCAGATGATAATCCACAATGATACACTGCATCTTTTCAGAAAGGTCTTGATATGGCAATAAGGCAACAGGTCCTTCGGTATGTTCCAAATATAGTTCTTTCTCTTCGGAGGTAAACGAAGAATCCTGCAGAAACAGGCCAATATCACTGGATGTCAATGAAATTTTCTCCGCTTCCAGCAGCTGTTCAAACGCAGTCTTATCTTTCTTTACATATAAGACCTGTAATTGAGGATGCTTTTTTTGTAAGAAATCAAATAAATCCGAAGTCATAGTCAAACAGTGCTCTTGAATCAATCGCCTAAGTTTCTCTTCGGGAAAAGATTCTGCATCCAATCCGCAATGTTCAGTAATATAATAGTCCAAAGTCCCCAGAATAGAAATATACACATCCGTATTAATAGTATACTCTGGTATAATCGCATCCCTGATAACCATTTGCTCGCGTTTTTCAAGCGGCGTGCGAACCATGGGAGACTGGGCATAAGAAGAATTCAGACACTCAATCAGTGTATCATCTACGCCAAATTGATTGATGTAATCATACAAGTTTTGATCCGTATGTTTGACCAGATCATGAGTCATCAGTATTTTCCAGTCATCATACTTCTCAATATCAACAAGGCTTGTCACTGTCTCCGGTTTCAGTCCTGAAAGATAATTCATGGCTACTTCATCGCCGGTTCCCCTCTGATTGATAAGATCCACTACCACATCAGATTCATCTTTAAAGCATGCATACTGTGATGAATTCCCGTCTAAATTATCTAAAGCTGCATTCACGAAGCAGTCGAAATGTGACTCAAAATTCCTTCTTACGCCATCATCTTCCGACAGCTTCCATAAAAGTGTAAGTGGCTTCGTGACTGTATCCGCTTCTGACGCTCCTGACACATCAGTAAAGAATACGCGCAGTGTACTGCCAGTCAACGCATAAAGACCGCTATAGAAAACATCCTGTAAAAGGGGTTTAGAAACGCCCTCCGCATGGATATCTGAAAATTGAACTTTTAAAACCTTCATGGACAAAATCAGTTTACCTCTTTTTCCCTCATCAAGGATTTGCGCCCTTTGCAGGAAATTCGAATTATCGCTAATGTACTGGGCCAGGCTATTCGCGCTTCGCTGATTAAGCATCGTAAGCTCTTCCTCGCTGAGAGAAAGCAACGCATCATAAGCTAATGCTTCTATAGTATCCGCTGGTAAATCGGACTCTGTATAAATTCTTCCCCAACTGCTTGGACAAGTGCGAAACAGATAGGTTGCAAACTCATCCACTTTCTTGTCCTCACGAATAAACCGAATGGCATATGAAAAAGCATCCCCCTGAAAATTACAAACCACTTTTTTCAGCTTGTGAGAGATTTCCTCATCTTCTGAATGAGACAGCAGGTACAAAAGAAATGACTGATTCAGCACTCCATTCCTTGAAAGCTCCACCTCCGACACATTCTCCAAAACCAGAGGGATATTGTTGAGCTGCAGCCCCCACTTCGGACTTCCATTCTCGTGAAGATTCATCAGATAATCTTGATCCATTTCCGAAAGTGATTCACCATAGAAAAATGTAGTGTATTCCGCATAGGTTTCATCCACATACCCATTAATCAATAAATACTTCAGCAGTTTGAAATACTCATTCTGACGAACCGCATCATAAGAAATTTCGTTACCGTTATTATCAAGCTCGTTTTGTAAAAATACTTGATTTATTTTTCCAATAAACATAGAAGCCAGCACCGAATAAGAAGCTCCATCTAGCAGTACTATCTTCTTATCACATTCTCTCCATTTTTCCGATACTGCATCTATCTTATATTCATTTTTGATTCTTAGATTTTCCTTTCGGCGCTTATATTCCTCCTTCGCCTTTTGTCCTATACCGTTATCATTTTGAATATATTGCTCCAGTTCACTTAAATCTTTACTCGTGTTATTAGAAAGATATCGGCTTCCCCATGCATCTTTATTATACTTAGTACCAATAATAGCCCACGCCAATTCATTAAAGTCATCTAAACTTTCATTTTTTATGGATTCAAGCTGTTTCGCATATTCCTTTTTCTCTTTTTCCAGTTCTTTTTTCCTTTCGAACACAAATGCTACTTTCCCTGCTTTTGATAGCAGAAAATGCACATACCCCTGCTGCTTCTGCAAATCAACAAAATCCTTTGGAAAAAGATTCTTATAGACAATCATCGACAACATCTTGTCTGGATTCAGTTTATTTCGCTGCCCCAACGCAGCGAAATATATTCTGAACTCATTCGCAATGTTTTTAATTAAGCGATAATCCTCAATATAGAGTCCCAGTGCACGAACCAGATCAGGATTTACCTGCTCTTTCAAACGGTATCGCTCAAGTATCGCAAACAGCTTGTCCGAAGAATTTTTTGTATTTGTGACCGGTATAATCGGAATCAGAAAATCAAAAAACTTCGCCCTTTCTTTATTGATGAAAATATCATCCCGCAGAAGATAGATGAATTTAATCGCTGCTTTATCCTCATTTTCCCGCTTGGCATTAACCAGCTCGTTGATTTCTTTCAGCCGCTCAAAAATAAGCGTCGTATCAAAGCGATCTATGTCTTCAAAAATGAAAAACTGCTTCTCCGATTGATTCAACATGTACAGAATACGGTCTAGGTATTTATCAAAATAGCCAGCCTCCTCATTCTGAAACAGCTCAATTTCATTTCCCTGAATCTTCACATGACGAATGTGAGCAAAAAATGATTGAATCGCCGCCCCACGGCTATATATGAATGTCATAACCCCTGAAATCAAAAGCATCAAAATTCCAATACGAATAATCGAAGTCAAATAATTATTGCTAAAGAAAAAATGACGAATGGCCGGCAAAGTAATAGTCGGAGTGCACCAAAACACTAAAAGGGACCCTATGATTCCGGCCAAAAGCAGAGAAAATACGCCGGAATCCTCATCAATTACACTAAACCCAGCTGCTTTAGCCACCTTCTGCGGAATCTTGTGGACAATCTGATTGATAATCTTCCCCTCTAATAGCTGCTCCATCTGATAGGCAGAACCAGCGACTTCAGTTTCCTTGCACGTACCGGCAGAAGCCTCTCCACCACATAATGGATTCCCAGCCTTGGTCGGTTGCAAATGAGACAAGGAAATCCGAAGGCATTTCTCCTTATAATTTTCCTTGATTGCCAGTTGCGACTGTAAGTAGCTTTCCAAGACGCTACTTTTCCCCGCTCCGTATGGTCCTGTAATGGCAATATTTTTTAGGCTAGGCTCCGAAAACGCCTGATCAAGTGCCTGTTTATAGTTTGAAATGTCAACATCGCAAGCCGGTGTCAGATCTTCAAAAGGAACATTTGGCGAACAGTTTTCCAGTATTGATACATGACCATTATCTTTCTCACTATTCATCGATGGTCCTCCTTATCTTACAAAAATAAATGAGCGATTTTGCCAAATACGTGAACGCATTGCCCGCTTTACTTATTAAGCTTCAATCCAACTACCATCGTGGAAATCTCTATGCAATTTCAAGAGTTTAACAATCCAAGCCCACATGACTTATTTTTAATCAGCATTCCATTCACGTTTTTCTATTAGTTCTCCAGCATTTGCGCCCACAATGGTTACTCACGAAAAGCCCCAAATATATCTCATAACGTACAAATTTTATGTTTTTCCACGAGAGATTTACAGACTTTTAGTTAAAATACTTGTCCATAAGTGATGCCCGTAGCATAGGCTATTTTATTAGCGCTTCCCTACCATCTGATCTCTGGCGTCTGCTATCTCCCCTCTGATGTCTTACATCGCTCCGACGATCTCTTTCAGATATGCGCGAAAATCATCTCCCAGATCCTCACGGCGCAGAGCAAATTCCACGACAGCTTTGAGATATCCGAGCTTATTTCCAGTATCATACCGCTGCCCTTTGAAATTATATGCATAGACCTTCCCATTTCGCGCCAGTACGCGAAGCGCATCCGTCAGCTGGATCTCTCCGCCCTTTCCAGGTTTTGTTTCCTCTAAAATGGAAAAAATATCTGGCGTGATCACATACCTTCCTAAAGCAGCAAACCGACTTGGCGCTTTGGCGACAGACGGCTTCTCGATCATATCCGATACCTTCATCAGATCAGGATCCATCTCTGGTTTCCCATCGATGATACCATAAGAAGACACCTGCTCCTTGGCAACCAACTGACACCCGACGATCGTTGTTCCCGTCTTCTCATACTGCCGAATCAACTGATGCATTGCCGGCTCTCCGTCCCCGTTATACACGACATCATCCCCTAAAATGACGCCAAACGGCTCATCATCAACAAAATCCTTGGCACACAGGATCGCATCCCCCAGGCCACGCATATACGGCTGGCGCACATAGTGTACCTTGATACCAGAAATCTTCCGGATCTCTTCCAGCAAAGCCTCCTTCCCATGTTCCTCCAAGTGCGACTCCAGCTCAGGGGATGAATCAAAGTGATTCTCGATTGCTCGCTTTGCATGGCCAGAAATGATCAGGATCTCCTCGATCCCACTTGCCAGGATCTCTTCGACGATATACTGGATCGTCGGCTTATCAACGATAGGAAGCATTTCTTTAGGCATAGCCTTTGTCTCCGGCAGGAAACGCGTACCGAAACCGGCTGCCGGAATCACAGCCTTACGAATTTTATACATGGTTCTCTCCTCCCAAAATGAAATCATTCTCAAGTGGATCAGCTTTTCTTACCACCTCAGCAGCGGTCCTTAACGAAGGAGTATCCTCTTCTTCCATAAGACCACTGCCATGATGACCGTCACCATCGTCTCCGTACAAAGCACCGCCAAGGCTGTACCTTCCGCACCCTTCCATGAGATCAGCGGACAGATGATGATCAGATTAAAAATAGAGGCTGTGATCAATACCTTGCTGTAGATCTTTTCCATTCCCAAAGGAAGCATCGTCTCATACCCCATGACATTGCTCATCGCCACCACCAGCGGCACGAAAGCCATGACCTGGAGCGGTCCGATCGAAGGGATATACTTTTCACCCAGAAGCCACGGGATGCCCCAGGGACAAAGCAGATAGAGCACGGCTCCGCCCAGCACGCCTGCGACGATATAGACCAACAGCTGCTTTTTCAGAAAATGAAGCCCCCGCTCGATAGACTCCTGCATGACTTTGCTGATATAGGGATATACCGCGGCATTCACTGCCGCGACCGCCTGCTTGATACAGCCAATCAGCTTATCAGCCCCGCTATAATAGCCTACGATCGTATCATTCGTTAAAACACCGAGAATGACTATATCACTCGTCGTATACAGGTTCACCGCCAGCGAAGAAATAAAAATCTGCCCCCCTTCTCTATACGCTGCCTGCATATCCTTCCATACAGGCTTTCGCAGAATGTCAGGACTGATATCATGGATCACTTTCCAGGAAAGGAGCCCCGCAAAAAGCGGCGTGCAAGACATCAGAAAAGCTGCCATCACATAGTCGTCCGGCGACCTTACCAGAAGAAACAGCAGCAGCATTGTGACCATACGCCCGGACAAGTTGAGGATCGTGATATAGCGCATCTGCTGGGTGCCTTGAAAGTACCAGATGGGGAATATCACCAGACCGATCACAGATGTATAGACCGCAAAGAATAGCGGCAGATCCAGCGTCACCGGATACACCAGCAAGAGAAGCTGGTATCCGGCAAAGAAAACGACCGACACCAACAGCCACAAGAGAACCATCGCCCAAAAATAAGCAGAGAATAGCCGCGGAATATCCGATTCCTTCGCCTGCGCGATATCTCGCGGCGCGATCAGCGGGAAGCCGTAGTTGATGCAGAGGCTGAAATAGCCGATGATCCCCTGCATGAAAGCGATCGCCCCATACTGCGCCGGCCCCAGCACGCGGAGCAGGTAGGGGACTAAAATAAATGACAGGATATATTCCATGGCACGAAGCGTCACCATGGAGAATATGTTTTCAAGTAAACGAGTTTTTTTCAAGATATCCTCTTGGATGTAGTAATTTGAAACGTTCAATTGGCAGACTTGGAGACGGAGAAACATTAGCTTCTAGACATCGGACTTCGAACTTCAGACATCTGACGTCTGATATCGGAGACCCATTTCCTAACCTCTATCGCTCGCCGGCTTTTCTCTAGTGTCTCTTTGGAAACAGAGAAGAAGTGTTGTGCCTAAGATGAGGGGATAGGTATAGAAAAAATTATTACTAATCAAACAAACAATCTGACCTGCTAATGCGACGATCACACATATATGACCAAAACATCTCAGCATACATCTATGCCCCTTCAATATTTTGATGCCTGTGTAAACAATGGGCCACGCAAACAAGAATAGACCGATAATACCATAAAAAGCCGCCTTTCCTCCAAATGTATTTAAAATGGGATAACCAGATTTAATGAATCCTTTTTCTCCCATCTTAGCTTTCCATAAGTTAATCTCTCCATCATCTCTGGCAAAATCAGGTATATGATCCGCCATATAAGGGTTCAGAAATCCAGTACCAACGCCCAGCACTGGATGATCAATTCCAACCTTAAACAGAGCTATCGTATTCCCCCATCGTGCCATATTAGACCGCTGCGACATTTTCCCTACTGAAGCAACATCTTCACTGACATATTTTTCTAAAGCCGCCACTGGCTGCATGGCATTTTCACTTTTTTCCCCCCGAATACCAGAAAGTGCCATAGGTAAAATCAAATAAATCGAAAAAGCCAGTCCTGTCACAATAACGACTTGTACCAGACGTTTTCCCCAAGCAGAATATCTCCCCCAAAGAGAAAGAAAAATCAGCAATAATAATTCTCCTAAGTATATCACTTGCGCTGTTCTTGCATGAGTTAGAAATACCATGTAAGTAAACAGGATAAGCACTAGTCCGACACGCTTTTCTTTCAATTCAAATGCTCTATACCACAAAAGAGGAAGCAGGAACAGCGCCTCTATCCCCAAAAATGACGGCTCATAAGCAAAACTACGAAGTTGCCCCTTCCACAAAAGCGGCGGCCACCAGCCATGCGCATTAACAGGATCATACAAATGCACATTGATCCACCTCAAAATCCCTGCACAGAATTCGTTTCCGGTGAGCAGCCACGGGATCTCTACCAGGGAATACAGACAGAGCGCAGAGGCGGCCAGTACGGCGGCTCGGCTCATAGTATCCAGGATATACTCCTTCGTCTTCCCATGAAACATCACATATAGCGCGAAAGGGATCCCCAAAAGCGGCAGGAGCAGGCTCCTCACTGTACCGATCAGCATCGACACGCCGTACTTCAAATGCAGCAACGTTTCATTCGTCATGATCGCCGGATAGACATGCGCAATCACCTTGACCATCGTTGTATCCCGCAGAAACTCATTTGCCTTCTCATCCCAGTAGGGAAACTGCACGGCACCGATGATCGTGCAAAGGAACGGCCACAGGATACAGAGCGCCAGATACCACTTCACGCCTCTTGACCAGTTACCGAAGTCTTCCCGTCTATGCATATAATGCACCACCGCCAGTACCACCAGCAAGATCAAAAAGAAGTACGGCACATTCTTCATAAAATCCGGGATCGGATACGCCTTGGGAAGCCCATTCACCGGGATCGTCACGACCATTGCATACAACAGCCACCGCTCGATCTTATCCAAATTTCGCATTATATGATCCATACCACGCCACCTTTTCCATAGATACCACACAGGAAATGAAATTTATGACACCTTGAGACTTGGAGACATTAGCATGCAAGTCTCAAGGCTAACCTCTGAACTCTGATATCTAACGTCTAACATCTGACGTCTGATATCTAATGTCCCCTATTCTTCTAGTCTCTTCTCTGCGCACTTCAGCGCCGAATCGATCACCGCATCCATATCATAATACTTATACTCGCCAAGACGTCCACCGAAAATGACCTTCGTCTCCTTTTGGGCCAGCTGCTTATATTTCTGATAAAGCGCGCCATTCTTCTCATCATTGACCGGATAGTATGGCTCATCGCCTACTTTCCATTCCGAAGAGTATTCTCGGCTGATGACGGTCTTCGGCAGATCATTTCCTTCACTGTCTTTACCGAATTCGAACCACTTATGCTCGATGATTCTCGTCCATGGCGTCTCTCGATCCGTATAGTTCACCGCTGCATTTCCCTGGAAATTCGGTTGATCCAAGACTTCTGTCTCGAAACGCACGCTGCGATATTCCAGTGGTCCAAGGGCGTAGTGAAAATAGGCATCGATCGGGCCAGTATAGATGACATGCTCCGCCATGCTATCCCACTTCTCCTTGTTTGCCAGATAATCGATGCTGAGCTTCACATCGACACCGCGAAGCATATTTCCCACCATCTTCGTATAGCCGCCGACAGGGATCCCCTGATAGAGTGCATTGAAGTAATTATTATCAAAAGTCAGCCGCACTGGGAGTCGCTTGATAATAAAAGCAGGAAGCTCGCTGCAGGGCCGCCCCCACTGCTTTTCCGTATATCCTTTGATGAGCTTCTCATAGATATCCGTCCCGACCAAGGAAATCGCCTGTTCTTCCAGATTCTTCGGCTCTGTAATGCCAGCTGCCCGTCTCTCTTCCTCGATCTTGGCCGCCGCCTCCTCCGGCGTCACGACGCCCCACATTTTATTGAATGTGTACATATTAAAGGGCAGGGAATAGAGCTCGCCATGATAGTTTGCCACCGGTGAATTGGTAAAACGGTTGAATGTGGCAAACTGCTGCACATAGTCCCAGACATGCTTCAGATTCGTATGAAAGATGTGCGCTCCGTACTTGTGTACATGGATGCCTTCCATGTCTTCCGTGTACACGTTGCCTGCAATATGATCCCGTTTCTCGATAACGAGGACACTTTTCCCTACTTTTTTGGCTTCATGCGCAAAAACGGCGCCAAATAAACCTGCGCCGACAATCAGATAATCATAAGGATTCATATGGAATCTCCTTTGATACAAAGTATTATCCTTTGCTTGCGATAATAACAGCTTCTTCAAACGCACTCCTGGTAGAAACTCCCGAAATAGTTTTCTTCTGCAAATTAGCTATATTTTGCAGATACATTTGATAATCATCTTTATGCAACAAATCAATATTTGCGCTAATTTCTGATAAACTATCAACTGTAAATCCAATATTATAATCTTCGACTATTTGGGCAATAGCAGCCCTCTTCCACGTAATAACAGGAATACCAGCTGCAATATAAAGAGAAAGTTTATGCGGATAATTTACTTTCAAATAATCCCCTATGAATCCTGTACATCCATGAACAGAATTCCCATCCCATACAAGACCAAAGCTTCCCTGCAATTTAAAAGGTATCTCGTCAGGAGAGTAACTGCCTAACCAGTGAACTTTATTTTTTAAATTTGCATCCAAATTAGGTCCATATAGATTAAGCGATAATCCCAGTGCGTTCTCTTCCGCTAATTCTGTTAAAAACTTACTTTTCCCTAGGTTTCCGGCAAACACAATATCCTTTCCAAGGTGATAGTTTTCCTGGCTCGGTAAATCGCCCAGTAAATAATCAAACATATTTAAATTGACAGTAGACGCCGTGAGTCCACGCTCTTTTAAATAATCAGCCATATTCTGGCTATGTAAAATCACTACGCAAGCCTTATTCAGAATATCAATTTCTTTGCGAATATCTCCATTAAAGCGTATAGAATTCACATCGTGAACTAATAGAATCGTTTTATTATTACTTAAAATAGTATAAAGCTTTTCTTTCAGTAAAGAACTGTAATTATAATGTGGATACTGAATGATAATTACTCTATTTTTGCAATTTTTTTCTATCTCCGCGAGACATGAATAATTATGCCAAAATGTTTTGGCATAATTAAAAAGCTCTCTTCTTCCAGGCATTGTATATAGTGTTGTTAACTTCGAATATACTCCATTTAAAACACATTCGACATCCTCAACCGCTTTCCCTCCTGCATGCTGTTGGCAAGGTGATTGTTCACCAATATAGACGATATCCGACATTCGCTATCTACTCCTTTTCTAACTTTTCTTAGCTTTTTTAGATTTTATTTTGTATCTTCTTTAACATATATCCATATATCGAAATAATCCACCATTTTCGTTTCAATTCTCTGATAAAAACACATTGATATGACATAAGCAATGTACTCCTCCCGATCAGACATATAAGTTTGTTATTTTTTTTACTTCTGTATCAATATCATACCCAGCATCCACGAATTCCTTCAACATATTCTTTCTATCCTGCTGCATATTTTTTATGATAAAGTCAGCCCATTTACCTGCAGGCAAAGTAAGCGGCAGGGAATAATAATTGTCTGTTACTTTCGTCTCTTCAGACAAAGCATCTGAACATATGCAGGGAAGCCCCGCTGCCTGTGCTTCCAAAGCAGTGATGCATAGTCCCTCGAATTTCGATGGTAACACATGGCAATCCATGGCCTGATATAGTTCATCGGTATCTTTTCTCATCCCCAAGAATAAAACCTTATCTTGCAGATTATACTCTTGCACTTTTTGATGGATCATTGCCCAACGATCCTGAAAACCAGCTGCCTCACCAACCAATAATAAAACGGAATTTGGTTTCCTTTTTATCACTTCTCCGAATATTTTGATCAGAAATTCATGATTCTTTTGCGGTGAAAACCGAGCAACTGTTCCTATTACAAATTTTCCTTCAAGATGAAGTTTCCCACGTACTTTTTTTCGTACTTTCGGATCAAAGATAAATCTTTTTGCATCGATGGCATTATGAATCACTTTGAAAGAATGACTCCCAAACATCCATCTCCCTGCCAGATTGGAACAGGCCCAATAATCAGTGGCTGAGATTCTTAGCAATATCCTGTTGATCATTTTTATTATATTGCGTGGAAAACTGCTCTTCCCTTCATCTCCCGAATTATGCGAATGAATCACACGATGCGAAATTCCTACCAACGCAGCCATAAATAAGGGGAACACATAATACAAAGAACATGTATTTAACACTACATACTTATATTCATGTCTATTTTTTAGCAATAATTTGCAAATGCCAAGATAATGGTGGAATGGCGACTTATGTCTCGATGGAACAGCATAGATTTTGTCCCCATTTTTCCTTATTTCATCAGCGAATACGATTTCATTTTCGCCAGTAATATTCAAAAAATCATATCGTACTATGTCTCTGTTCAGCTTACGATATTGCGCCATCAAATAAGTCTCCATGCCACCAATATTGGGTGTCATTCCAATCTGTAGTACTTTTACCGGTTGCATCATAATCATTCCTTTATCTTAGAAAATACGCTTGGACAATGCTCTTTAACAAAGGAAATCATTTCACAAAGAAAGAGGAAAGATCCTGTAAACTTATATTTTAGCAGCATATACATGCACCATTCTTTCCCTTTGTAATAATTACCGATATCTCTGTCGTTAGTAAATGCAAGATACAATTCATCTTGACAAATACTTCTCATTTTTTCTTTAGCCCAAATGAGAGAGCCCTCGTTCATTGAACGGCAGATTGTAGAATATACAATACGAATATAAAGCCAATAAATATCAGCTTTTCTTGAATTCGTCAATAAATTCCACTCGTTGTATTTTTCTAGCAGTACTTTTATCTTCGGCTTAGAGCACTCATAATATTGTTCGTTTCGCTTCGTTGAAAGACTGTTATTGATTCGTTTTTCATAGTGATATCCAACATAGCTACTACACGCCATCACATCAATATAATCTATGAGCTTCATGTTCATCATGAAATCTTCATTAACATGCAGGTTTGAATCGAAGTTCCAAAGATGCTTTGGAACAATATTCAAATCATAAAAACAGTTATAAAGATAACCAAACAGAGGTAATTTTTCCATTGGCAAAATGGCTACACGAACATCATTTTTAGTATGATAGACTTTATCTCTTAAGACAACATTTCTCTTCCCAATATAATTTTGGTCTATATCGTAATATTGTTCTACCACACTATATTTGACAAGATGCGCTCCAGTCTCATCAATTATCTTCTTAGCATTAGCAAAAAGTTCTTTTTCAATGTAATCATCCGAGTCAACAAATGTCAAATATTTGCCTGATACAAACTTCATGCCCGTATTACGCGCATTTGCTACTCCCGAATTTTTCTTTGTTTTTACGACAATGACACGATCATCCTTTTGCTGGTATTCTGCTAGAATCACGGAGCTGAGGTCAGTGGAGCAATCATCTACGAGAATCAGTTCAAAGTCACGAAAGCTCTGCATTAATACACTATCAATTGCTCTCCGAAGAAATTTTTCCGTATTATAAACAGGCATTAATACCGAGAAAAATGGGGTTCCCATAAAACAGCTTTATCCTCCGTTTTCCACATATAAGGCAAAATAAAAGTGCTAAGGACCAGAATTATCTCTGTCAAAACCATAGCTCTATTAAGCGTCAGACATGATTTATTCCTCTATAGGATCAAAAATCAAAATATACCAGCCGGCAAGCATGATTCATAAAAGACTCAGTAATCCCATAAAATGAAGTCTTTGGATCCGCTTTTCCTTCATCCAATGCGTAGAAGGTGAGAGATCAAATATCAAATAGGTATATCCCAGCCAACTGAAATTTTAACCATCTGATTATTCCATTCTGATCATCGCCCTAAAAACTTTCGCTTCAAAAAGTCTCCGATCTTCTTCGGCCAATCAATATTTTCCAAAAACACTACGGGCACTTCGACTTTTTTCAGGTTCTGCCTTTCCAGCCATACGTTGAAAAGACGCTCGGAGAGGAAGCCAAAGATGCGCTTTTCATAGGCATCGTAGGAAGAGATGTCGATGCGCTTCTCCAGCGTGAAGAGAATGTCAAAGAGCCAGGTACAGTATTCGTCAAAGTAGCTTTTCTTTATGACGAACATATTCAGGATGTGCAGCGTCCGGCGATTCATGACCGCGGTGAAAGCATCCGCGTAGCCGGGATATTTCTCAGCGATGATCTTCTGGACTTCGTCCAAGTCTTTTTTGAAATGGGCGTGCTCATACTGGCTCCTAACGGTCTCGATATAATAGTTTCGCTTCACGGGTAGTATGACGTCGTATTTCTCTAGCAGTTTTTCATAGTCTGCTCGATGGAAAATAGCACTTTTCTTCTTTTCAATGTCTTTGGTGTGCGTGCTCTTTCCGAAGTATCTGCGATAGTGGCAAAGTCCGATGTACTCGCAATCCATATTCTTCCAGGCCCAGTAGAGGCCGGTGAGTTCGCAGTAGTTGGGATTCTTCGAGGAAATGTTTTCGCCTGTATTGTCAGGCGTATATCCCAGCGGCTCTTTCCCTTCCGCTCCGACGTGAAGCGGCATGTATACATCATCCTCTGGCATCCAGTATTTTTTATGAGCAGCAATAAGAATTTTTAGATCCAATTGATTTTAGACTCCTTTCTTTATGAAAGACTATCCGGCTTAGCAATATTAGACTTTGGGCATTGCGGCTATAGTGAATCCTTCCAATGCATCTATCCAATCGACCTATGCTGCATACCCGCTTCTCCCTCTCAGCTGATGAACAATGCTTGACTTCTGACATCTAATGTCTAACGTCTGGCATTTCTCAGTCTCCCAATCTCTTCTCCGCACACTGCAATGCTGAATCGATCACCGCATCCATATCATAATACTTATACTCGCCAAGACGTCCGCCGAAAATGACCTTCGTCTCCTCTTTTGCCAGCTGCTTATATTTCTGATAAAGCGCGCCATTCTTCTCATCATTGACCGGATAGTATGGCTCATCGCCTACTTTCCATTCCGAAGAGTATTCTCGGCTGATGACGGTCTTCGGCAGATCATTTCCTTCACTGTCTTTACCGAATTCGAACCACTTATGCTCGATGATTCTCGTCCATGGCGTCTCTCGATCCGTATAGTTCACCGCTGCATTTCCCTGGAAATTCGGTTGATCCAAGACTTCTGTCTCGAAACGCACGCTGCGATATTCCAGTGGTCCAAGGGCGTAGTGAAAATAGGCATCGATCGGGCCAGTATAGATGACATGCTCCGCCATGCTATCCCACTTCTCCTTGTTTGCCAGATAATCGATGCTGAGCTTCACATCGACACCGCGAAGCATATTTCCCACCATCTTCGTATAGCCGCCGACAGGGATCCCCTGATAGAGTGCATTGAAGTAATTATTATCAAAAGTCAGCCGCACTGGGAGTCGCTTGATAATAAAAGCAGGAAGCTCGCTGCAGGGCCGCCCCCACTGCTTTTCCGTATATCCTTTGATGAGCTTCTCATAGATATCCGTCCCGACCAAGGAAATCGCCTGTTCTTCCAGATTCTTCGGCTCTGTAATGCCAGCTGCCCGTCTCTCTTCCTCGATCTTGGCCGCCGCCTCCTCCGGCGTCACGACGCCCCACATTTTATTGAATGTGTACATATTAAAGGGCAGGGAATAGAGCTCGCCATGATAGTTTGCCACCGGTGAATTGGTAAAACGGTTGAATGTGGCAAACTGCTGCACATAGTCCCAGACATGCTTCAGATTCGTATGAAAGATGTGCGCTCCGTACTTGTGTACATGGATGCCTTCCATGTCTTCCGTGTACACGTTGCCTGCAATATGATCCCGTTTCTCGATAACGAGGACACTTTTCCCTACTTTTTTGGCTTCATGCGCAAAAACGGCGCCAAATAAACCTGCGCCGACAATCAGATAATCATAAGGATTCATATGGAATCTCCTTTTCCTTTTTTTCCGATATTAGGTTCAAACACTACATGAAGCAGAGGTATCTTTCGGGCAATTTTCGCACAGAAGACAGGTACGATGACTCCCAATGCTGTGGCCATTACAAAATATAATCCAATGTTTCCCATATGCATATGCTTGAAGAGGATCCTCAGACCGCCGGTAAAAAAGCAATGCATCACATAGATCTGAAGAGTATTGACACCCATCACGCGAAGCGCCGCATTGACACCAAGCCGGGAAAATGCCCAAAAGCAAAGGAGAGAGAGGCAGCTAGCTATCAAGAATTGCTTTGCAGCTACAACCAGCGCTGCCGTGGGAGTCCCTCTGAAATAGAAAATACAGTTCATCAAAACCAATGCACTTAAGAATGCAGCATGCTTAAGTTTCAGCTTTTGCAGTAATCCTGTCTGTAGTAGTACCCCCCCCCGCAAGAAAATAGCACATATGGTATATCACATTATTTAACATCCCTATATCCAGTTGCATTGTTTTCACGGCAATGGCAGCTACTGCCGATATACTCCAAAGCCTCCAGCTGACTTTCTCCCATCTCAAACAGGATACGATCGCATACAGAATGATCAAAACATAGAGATACCAGTAAATCATAATCGGTTTATAGACAATACTGACCAAATCGATGATTGTGACAGGATGATTGACGTCTCCGTTCATCATGTACTTAGAAAACCACATCAAAGCAGACCATATGACATATACGATACTGAAATCCAGCACCTTGGTTTTCCACTTGCGATAGCTTTTCGTCAGGTAAAAAACATACCCGCTGATCATAAAAAACAACGGCATATGAAAGGAATAGATCGCATCATTCATCATCTGCAAAAGCGCTGCGTATTCCGGAAATGTTTGTGACGATAAGCTGTCTGTGATACAGTGTCCGATCACGACAGTCAATATAGCAAATCCTTTCAATGCATCTATCCAATCGATCCGATGCTGCATACTCGCTCCTCCTTCTCAGCCTATGTGAGCAATGCTTGCTTAACTTCTGACTTCTGTCTTTTAATATCCAATTTCTAATGTCTCCACATCTCAAAGTTTCAAAATCCTCAATATGCCCCTTTATGGCTGAGGACGACCGCAATGGTGCGCCAGAGGAGCACGAGATCCAGCCAGACGCTCCAGTTGTGGACGTACCAGCTGTCCATCTGTACGCGCTCGGGGTAGTCGATATCACTTCTTCCGCTGGTCTGCCACATGCCGGTGATGCCGGGGAGGACGGAGTAGTACTCTTTGATATATTTCCCATACCGCGGGACTTCCTTCTGGATGATGGGACGGGGCCCGACGAGGCTCATTTCGCCTTTGAGTACGTTCAGTAGCTGGGGCAGTTCATCGAGGCTGGTCTTTCTAAGGAAGGCGCCGCTCTTTGTGATGCGGGGATCGTTCTTCAGCTTGAATTCTCTATCCCATTCTTCTTTCGCCGCCGGATCGGTCGCGAGGAGGTGGTCTAAGACTTCCTGTGAATTCGTACACATGGAGCGGAATTTGTAGCAGTTGAATTCTTTCCCGTCTTTGCCGACACGGCGATGCTTGAAGATGACCGGTCCCGGAGAGTCGTGATAGACCCATGCTGCGATAAGGAGAAGGATCGGCGATATCAGAAGGCCGCCGCAGATGGTGGCGGCGAGGTCGAAGAGACGCTTGGCGATCTGGTTCGATGTCCGGGCAAGGTTGTTCCTGATCTGGAGCACCATGATCTTCGCATCGAAGAAGGACTCGACGGTCACATTCGACATGGGGACGGCGACGAGGTTCGGCACGACGCCTACATTCCTCACGAGGGTCTGCGCCTGGTAGATGAGGGAAGAGAGCTGTGTCTGCGGGATGCCGGGGGCGGCGATGATGACATGCTGGACGCCGGTATCACGAATGACGCGCTCCATGTCACCAAATCCGCCAAGGATGGTGCAGGACTTGTCGTAGGGCTCATGGTCTTCGAGGAAGCCGACGATGCGGTAGCGCATGCCGGTATCATTCTGTATCTGGCGTGCCATGACTTCGCCGGTCTTTCCTGCCCCGACGATGAGGATGGGGATCTGGAAGGCTTTCGATTTCTTCATCCCTTTCGCCAGAATGACACGGAAGAGGCAGAGCAGGGCAAAGGAGATCGCGGTATAGAGGATGACGTAGAAACGGGATACGTCCCCCGCCACCTGCGCAAGGAACATGAGGATGATGGAGAAAACGGTGCCGCCCAAGGAAGCCCGAAACAATTTTTTCATCATCTGGTAGATGAGCATGCGCTTCCCATAGAGTCCCTCATAGAGGATAAAGGCCATGTAGACCAGCGGTACCCAGAAATATTGGTAGATGGGGGCGATGTGATAGGTGGTGTGGGTGATCAAGAGGTTTCGAATGGCAAGGGAAAGTATCCCTGCCAGGACGAGGGCGATGTAGTCGCCTATGAGGTAGAAAAATGCGGCGCCGGAGGCGCAGAAAATGGAATGGTGGTATTTAGGGTTGTTCATATAGTGGTTTATCCTTCGTGTTTTGGAAAATGGCAGACTGCAGATGGCAGATTTCATCCAAAAGCAACATGCACGGACGAATCTCCTCCGCCGTCATATAGTGCAGTCTCAAACATATCAAGAACTGTGTCTCTAGCTCAGTGGCTGAGCCGCGTGCAATGGTCATGAAATGTCTTAAATCCTTGTCAGTCCCTCGTCCGGCTCCTTCTGCAATGTTTGTGCAATAGAAACAACGGCTCTTCTCCTTTGTGAGGAAACGGCATAGAGCTCTTCCTGCGGTAGTCTCCAGACTACGTCATATGTCATGTCTATGAGCTCCATAGCCTTTTGCCAGACGATCATACGGCGATAGTTCATGTAGGTGATCCTTTCGAGACTTGAGGGCTGATAAAGTTGGAGACGTTAGACTTTAGGCTTTAGACTTCAGATGTCAGATTTCAGATGTCAAATATCAGATTTCTAATATCTGACGTCTGACTTCTGACGTCTAACTTCTAGTCTTTTAGTCTCCTAGTCTAAAAAAGGGGTAGGTTCATTGTTTTTTTCCCACCCGAAAAATTTTTCGTTTACGAAAATTCAGTAAAGAAGCGCTCGGTTTGTCATTTTCCCTGTGGCATTTTTACGCTCATATTATATCATATTTTGTTATAAACGTAGAAAGAAAGCCGCCGGTCTGCAAATATTTGTCGATGAAAGATGCCGAGACATCTGACTCCTGATATCTGATGTCTAACGTCTCTCAATCTCCTAGTTTCTCAGTTTCTTAGCCTCTTAGTCTCTTAGTCCCTCTGCTTGCTAAAAATCTGATTTCTTTCTATAATAAGTACAGAAAATGGTACAAGAAAGGATGGGACTGACATGATTGCCATGAATTACTCCACGCTCCGCAGCCATATGAAATATGCTTTCGATGCTTGCTGCGATGATATGGAAACGCTTATCGTCACACGCAAGGACAACCGGAATGTGGTCGTACTGTCAGAGGAGTCGTATAACAATCTGATGGAAAACCTGTATGTGCGGGCTTCGAAGAAAAACTACGACAGGCTTCTCACCAGTATCGCACAAGCCAAGGCGGGGCAGTGTAAAAAGAGAGACTTGATTGAAGATGAATAAAGCATTCACGGATATTGGCTGGGAAGACTACCTGTACTGGCAAACGGAGGACCGGAAGACGCTGCTTAAAATCAATACGCTTTTGAAAGATATCGAGAGAAATGGTAATGAGGGCATCGGAAAGCCCGAACCGCTGACAGGGGATTTATCTGGTTTCTGGAGCCGCCGGATCAATCAAAAGGACCGGTTAATCTATGCTTTGGAAATGGATCAGATCATCATTATTGCCTGCCGGTATCATTATGATGATACATAAAAAGAGCATGCTGCATTTAGTCGGCATGCTCTTTTTATGTATGTGGGACTTAAAGACTTGGAGACGTTAGAGTTCAGATTTCAGGCTCCAGACTTCAGACTCCAGATTTCAGACTTCAGATTTCAGACTTCAGATTTCTGATCTCCGCCCTCTGACTTCTGACCTCTGACGTCTAATGTCTCTTAGCCTCTCATCGGAATATCTTGGAAAGCTCATCATCCGTCATATTTCCTATCCAGCTTTCGCCGACGGAGACGGTCATGTCGGCGAGGGATCTTTTCTTTTGGATGATCTCATTGATCTTTTCTTCGAAGGTGTTCTTGGTGATGAAGCGGTGGACGAGGACGTTGTTCTTCTGGCCGATGCGGTAGGCGCGGTCTGTCGCCTGAGACTCTACGGCGGGATTCCACCAAAGGTCGTAGTGGATGACATGGGAGGCGGCGGTGAGGTTGAGGCCTGTGCCGGCGGCTTTCAGGGAGAGGATGAAGAATCTCGCCTTCGGGTCGGTCTGGAAGCGGTCCACCATGTCTTTTCTCTCCCGGAGGGAGCAGCCGCCGTGAAGGAACATCGGACGCTCTCCCAACCTGCTCTCGAGAAGATCTGCCAGCTTGTCGCCCATGCTCTTGAACTGGGTGAAGATCAGGGCCTTTTCACGGCTGGCCTGGATGCTTTCTGCGAGATCGAGGAGGCGCTCGGCTTTGCCGGAGAGGGCGGGGTCCCAGTTGTCCTCTTTGGTGAAGAGGGCGGGATGGTTGCAGATCTCCTTCAGGGCAAGGATCATCTGCAGAACGAGACCCTGGCGCTTGAAGAGGGAGGCTTTGTCTCCCTCCTTCTGCTCGCTGATGACGCGGAGGCTCTCTTCGACGGTCTGGTGATACAAGGCGGCCTGCGCAGGGGTGAGGAGGGTGTACTCGTCCTGCTCGAGCTTATCCGGAAGGTCGCTGATGATGGTCTTGTCTGTCTTGAGGCGGCGCAGGAGCATGGGCGCGGTGATGCTTTTGAAGCGTTCGGCTGCTTTTCTGTCCTGCTCGTACTGGATGGGATTCGCATAGCGGGTCTGGAAGGTCTTTGCACTGCCGAGGTAGCCTTTGTTGGTAAATTCCATGATGGACCAGAATTCTTTGAGGCTGTTCTCGACGGGGGTGCCGGAGATGGCGATGCGGATGGGCGCTTTCATGCTGCGGACGGCCCGGCTCTGGGCGGTGTCGGGGTTCTTGATGTTCTGCGCTTCGTCGATAATGAAGACTTCCCATTTCTTCTTTTTGAGAAGCTCCTGGTCGCTTCGAAGGAGTCCATAGGTGGTAAGAAGGATGTCCCCATGGAAATCAGCGAGGTCGCGCTTGGCGCCGTAGTAGAGGAAAACGGTGAGGAGAGGTGCGAAGCGGGCGATCTCTTCCTGCCAGTTAGAGAGAAGGCTCGTCGGCACGACGATGAGCGCTTTCTTCTTGGCAAGGCGTCCCTCTTCACGGAGCTTTTCGAGGAAGGTGATAACCTGAAGGGTCTTCCCAAGGCCCATGTCGTCGGCAAGGATGCTGCCGAAGCCGAGGCGGCTGTTATTGTAAAGCCACGCATAGCCACGCTTCTGATAGGGGCGAAGTGTCGCACATACATTTTCCGGCAGTGCGACGGGCTCGCCCTCTTTCATGGAGGAGAGCAGTCGCTTCACCTCGCTCGTCATGGAAATCTCCGCGCCTTCATAGCTGCCCTCGAGAGCGATGCGGAGGAGCTCTTCCCTCTTGAGGGAGACAGGATGCTGCCACATTTTTTCGAGCTTTTTCAGATCTGCTTCGGTCACGTAGAGGTATTGCCCCTTGAATGCGATGAGGGAGCCTGCTTTGACGGATAGTTTTTCAAAATCTTCCGGAGACATCCGCTCGTCTCCAAGGGCGATCTGCCAGTCGAAGTCAAGCATATCTTCCAAAGAGAGGAGAGACGGTGCATGCGCCGCTCCCTCTTCTTTCTTTTTGAGGCGGAGTGTCTTCTTCGGACGGATGAGGCGCTGCAAGGACTTCGGCAGGATGACGCGCGCGCCCAAAAGACGCATGGCAGGGATGGCTTCCAAAAGGAAGGGGGCAAAGGTTTCCGCCGTGAAGGAGATCGGTGTCCTTCCTTCGCTGTCCATGTAGTCTTCCATGCCGGTCACGAGGGAAGAAAGCAGGTCCATATCCTTTAAGATCTGGTAGCGGCAGGCATCATAGTCATCCTTCGTGAAAACGTCCGCGAGCGGCACTGCGTCCCCTTCGCTGTCCTCACTGTCTACGACAGAGAGGTCCAGACGGAAGGCTTTTGTTTTCGGATCATCTGACACGAGAAGCACGGGCTGCCAGCGGGCGGCGCTCAGGTGGAAATAGGACAGCCAGGATGCAATGCCGTCAGCCTCGGGATGCGGTTTTCCTTCCCTCGCCATCAGGGGCTCCCCCATGAAGAAAAGATCATAGATGGGATCGTCTGCGAAATTTTTCTTCGCCATGTTTTGCATCAAGTGCGTGAGGAAAAGCGACAGTGCGGCCTCGGCAGGCTCTCTGGCAAAGCATCTCTTCTCTCTGTATCGCGCGATTTCTACCATGGAAGGGGTCACCCATTTCGAGAGGATCCCCATGGCTTCCGCAGTGCCCGTGTCCTGCTCGGTCGGCATCCAGCGGATGGAGAGCGCATTCTCATCCACACGCACCAGCTCGGGGATGGCATTCCCTGTACGGAGAAGGTGTATAGCGAGCAACACCAACTCGCGGAAGGCGCGCACGGTGTAAGAGCTGTCCTGCGCTTCCTCTTCCGTCATATCGAGAAGTGCGGCGAGGAAACGGCTCATCGGCCACCAGTCGCCGCGATCTGTGTAGAGCTTCCCCTCGGAGAGCCCTTCGATCACGAGATGCACAGAAGAAACAGAGGCAAGCTCCAGGCTGTCTTTCCCGCCGCCCACGACGTAAACGGCTGCCGAATCAAAGAGCGCTTTCTCTGCGGTCTTTCTGACGCCCGTCATGGTCTTTTCATAGACGCGGCCGAAGCTGCCGCGCCCGTAGAAAGCGGGCGAAGCGGGGAGCACACGCATCCATAGGGAAAAGAGGCTTTTGATCTTCGTGAAATCTGGAATTTCCGCCGTTTCCTCTGCCATGGGAAGTGCCATATCCTTGACCAGTTCCCCTTTCACAAGGTCATCCCAGTGTGGGATCTTGGCAGACATCTCATTGGTAATCGTCACATGCCGCTTCTTTAGCTCGCTCACAAGCGACACGCCATGCAGGGAAAAGACTTGGAAGGGATCATTGTCGATAGCACGGCTCACTTCATAGATGACGGCCGCGATGTGCTTGCAGAGGTGCGCCCAATCGGGGCAGCTGCAATGCATCTCGATGTCATTCATCGAGGAGGGGAATAGGGAAAGACCTGCCTTTTCCGCAAGCTCCATGACAGCAGGTGACAGCTCCCGATGCAGGAGCTTCGTCACGATCGAAGGATGGCGCGATACATCATCCAGAAAGGCCTGGACTTTGTTTTCCGGAAAAGGAGGGAGCGTCAGCGTGACATGGTAGGGCGTGCGCCGCGTCCCCTGCACCTTCGCAGTCAGCGTCTCCCCCTCCCGGCGCATGGAAATGACCGCGCCGCCTCGCGCATACACCCGCCCGCGCGGCAGACGGTTCGCATGGTCCGCCTCCTCGAGCGCTTTCAGCCACTCGCTTCCCCACCAGGTATTGCCATATTGCAGTTTCATCGTCTTTGCCTCACTTCTGTACGTTTTTCCTTATTATATGAAATCGTTACGGTGCAGGCAATCGGTCGTGACGGATTCCGCAGGGAAGGAGAGATGATACGGCACATCAAATAAGAAATGCTGCGGGAATGAAAACAGGAATGAGTGGCTAGTGACTAAGGGCTAGGAGACTAAGGGACTAGGAGACATCAGACTCCTATATCGTCATTTCGAGCAAAGTGAGAAATCTTTGTCATTCGCGGTCAGAAACTCACGCTTTCCATACATGTGCCGCGCACTTCTCCGTTTTCCTCATCTGTCTTTCATACCGCCAGTGCCCTATCCACCCCTTCGGGGCACCTTCCCCTCGAGGGGAAGGCTTTGTATCGGGGATAGCAACGCTCTCGTATACGATGCTCTTGAGACGATCTTCTCGCTCTCTTTCATCCCACTAGTACCCTATCCGGCTCGCTCCGCTCGCCACCTTCCCCACGCGGGTAATGCTGTTAAGTTAAGGTGAAATCACCGCGTTAGTTCCCTTTTCAATTTGTCAACTTGAAAGATTTAGGCTACGTTTTCCTTGCTGCAGATAAAGATGAATGCGTTTTACTTTTGTAAACCGGATTTTGAGCACACTAAAGAGCCTTCGTGCCAAATTGATGTTATTCGATATAACACAAAGGGTGGTTAAGAGATTGGTTAACAATTCATCTTGGTCGAGCATTAAAACTTCTTGCCGACTTTCGCCTTATGTTTCTGTCAAAAATTCTGCTTTTCTCGATTCTCGTTAAATTACTTTGTAGCTTCTTCTCCAGATTCTGCGTCCCTCTTTTGAATAGATATTCGATACAGAAAATGACCGCAGTAGAGAATTTGATCTTGTACATTGCTTTTCGCTTATTCTTTGGGATATTGGTGTGCTGAATAATAGCGAAAACGATGTTATACAAGGTGAGAGCTGTATACAATTCCATTTGTTGAACATTCAGCTTTTTAGAATGAAAGACAATGCCGCCAATCGCATATTTCTGATGCCGGAAGGAAACCTCAATATCCCATCTTTTACGGTAAAGGGCGGCAATGTCTTCATTACTAAATTCTTCTCTTGAGAGATTGGTCACTAAATACTCGATATCTCTATTTGCCAGCCGCAGCATGACAACGCGAAGATTGAGGACTCTGCAGTCAATTGATGATTTGCATGCTCTATATTGCCCTGTACAATCCTTTTTGCAGTACAGTTTTATGTTGGTATCTGCCAGATTACTTTCTTCGTGGAGTTTAAGGCTACAGCCATATAAAATACCGCATCCTTTGGGCGATTTGGCTCTGATGATAAATTTATATCCCATCTTGATCAATCCGGCACATACGTTGCGCCCCTCGTAGCCACGGTCACAGATAATGATAGTCTTATTGGGGGTATACATCGGAGCATCCTTTTCAAGTGAAGAGGCCAGATGGAGCAGGGAATTACGCTCGTTGCATTGAAGTTTGGGCTCCATAGTAACGGTAACATACAGTTGGCTTAGCAGGTCATACAATGCGTTTTCATGTAAAAGCCGATGCTGAACTTTCCGTTCAGGTTTGGCATCTGATGCTGACGGAATGCAATCTGTCGGTAAGGGAAAATCTGAGCCGTCACAAGCAAGCAGGTGATACCCGCGGAATGTATTATCCTTGATGTATGAGGTCATGGACTTTAATACCGTGCGAAAGATAAAAGAAAACATGTTAAGTGTAAGCTTATCTCGTTGTTGAATAAATCCTGAAACAGAAAAAGGCTCTTTTTTCTCTTGCGAGGATAAAGCAGAAAAAATGCTACTGTGAAGATCATGATTATCCATGGAGAACATGATTCTTATAATTTTTTCCGGTGTCCATTTTCTTTTCCTGATAAAAACATCCGGCTTATTAGTAAATTTTCCCACATTATTCGAAACATGATTGATTGCTTTAGAAAGTGTTTTTTTGACTTGAGTGCTATACTTCATGAACAGTACCTCCTTGGAGTTAACAATTAGATTTCTCTACTCCAACAGCGGTGGTTCATGTTTTTAGACCTTTGTCAAGCACTATTCAACTAATTCCTTTATTTTATTGTTAACTGGGAGGAAAAGGGCATGAAAAAACACACGCTATTACTAGCGTGTGCTATGAGGATTTTGCTTAACTTAATAGCATTACCCACAAGGGGGGGCTGACGATACGAGAGAAACCTGCTATCAGCTGAATCTTGAACCCTGAACCCTGAACCTTGAACCCTTTCAACGATAGCTCTCCGCTATCGTTTTTTTGTGAAGCATTTGGTGTCCGGGTCGTTTTTTGGTACAATAAACCCGGTATCATTTTGATCTCCGATCCCATCCCTGACCATTTACACCTACGAGGACCCATCATGCTTATCCCTTACACTGCGCCGGCCGAGCTCTATCGGCAGGACATGGAAATCAAGAAATCAATCTTTATCACGCACATCCTGCCTGTCAACTCAGAAGAAGAAGCACAGCAGGCACTCGCTGATCTCAGAAAGAAATACAAGGACGCCACGCACAACTGCTACGCATGGCGCATCGGTACGGAGCGCATCCTTGAAAAATCGGGCGATGACGGCGAGCCGCAGGGCACGGCGGGACACCCCATGCTCCATGTGCTCCAGATGCGAAAGCTCACGAATGTACTCGCGGTCGTCACCCGCTACTTCGGCGGCATCAAGCTCGGTGCGGGCGGCCTCACAAGGGCCTACAGCGGCGCGCTCTCCGACGCCGTGAAGGCGGCGCCCATCGTCACCTATACGCCGTATGCCCGCTATACCGTGACCCTCCCCTACACCGCGGTCGGCGGCTTTGAAAATTACATCAAAGACAAGGACATCCGCGTCCTGGACCGTGCTTTCACAGACGAGGTGCAGGTGACCTTCCTCACCCTTCCCGAAGAAGCGAAGACGCATCTCAAATTCCTGACAGACCTCACAGGCGGGAAAGCCGTCATCGAAGAGGACGGGGAGGAGTATGTGAAGGTGAGAGTGTGGTGACTGGGGACTGGTGACTAGGGACTGGTAACTAGTGGCTAGGGACTAGTCGCTGGGAAACGGTATGAAAGACGATGTGTGGTGATCCACCTTCTTCGCCTGTCATTTCGAGCGATAGCGAGAAATCTTTTTCATCGGCAGTGAAACGGTGTATATGCACGTGAGGGGGGAAGGGGAAGTCTGTCACTCCGCGAATACCGGTTGTTTCATACCAGGGAAACGCTGATGATACGGAGAAGGGATCGCACCTATGAAAATATTTTGAAATTTTTTCAAAGATTTTTCCGCAATGACATCATCTGTCCTGTCCATTTGGTATCCTATATACAGAGAGCTGGATCGCCCAAACTCCTTTTCTAAACTCTCAACTCTCAACTCATTTTGATTTCCCAAGGCGATTCAGTTCTCGCTTTTATGTATGGAAACGGCACGCCAAGGTCAGCCCATGAGGCGTGCCGTCCCTTGATTGCGTGCGGAAGCCTCGCTTGCATGAGACATGTGAAATGGTGGTGCGGCACCTAAAAACAGGGAAGCGCCACTGATCCCTGCCTTCAAACTTGCTCTCCCATAAAAAAAGCCCGATGAAAGATTCCCCTGTCTTTCATCGGGCTTTTTTACTTACTCCATGCCGAAAGGCTCGTTTCCACCAGCAGGGAGCTTGAAGATCCCTGACCCCCATAAGAAGAGTAAAAAATCCGGTGCGTGCTTTTCCCAGTTATCTAGGAATGCTTCATATAATTTTTCCATGATCTCCACCTCTCTGTCCTTTACCATACACTCTCTGTATGACCGCACAGGCATCCTGCTATGATACGCTCGTGCAGATAAGATACATTTCGTTCTGCTTGTATCATAGCATGAAAAAAGCGGATGAATCCATCCACAATTCATCCGTCTTGTGCGTTACCATATATTTATTTTAAAGTGTGCCGTAAGAATCAATCAGAGAGAAATGCCCATCACTGTCCCCCGAAGTATTTCTTCACAAATCCCACGTCCCCCACGCTCCACCGGGTGCCGGCGAGGTAGGAGAGGGGCCCTGCCTCTTTCCCGAAGTCACAGGAGATCTCCGCCGAGCAGAGAAGCTGGCGTTTTTCCTTGTAACTGCGGTTCGTCGTCTTCACGCCGTACTTGTCATCGCCCAAAAGCGGATGCCCGACATGCGCCATCTGGCTGCGGATCTGATGGGTACGGCCGGTGATGAGGTGGCACTTCACGAGCGAAAGACCGCTCCTGTACGCGAGACGTTCGTACTCTGTGATGGCCGTCTTCGATCCCTTCACAGGTTCGTCCGTGACGAAGACCTGATTCTTTTTCGCATCCTTGAAGATCTGATGGGTGAGCGTCCCGTGTCCCGGCTCGATCTTTCCAAGGACGATGGCCAGATAGGACTTGCTGATCTTGCGATCACGGATGAGACGGCCGAGGAGGTCACGGATCTCTTCTGTCTTTGCAAAAAGGAGGAGCCCCTCGGTATTGAAATCGATGCGATGCACGGGATAGGCCGCTACGCCGCCCTTCTGCAGGAGAGCCGCAGAGACGCGCGAGAGCATGGTATCCTTTTCCTTCCCCGTGATGTCAAGCGTTAAGATGCCGGCAGGCTTGTAGACAACAAGAAGGTTTTCATCCTCGTAAAGAATGCGGACAGGGCGTAGCGCATCGCGCTTCTCCAGCACGAAGGAGCGGACTTCGTCGCCGGCAGAGAGACGGAAGGCCGCCTCCTCCTTTCGGCCATTCACTTTGATCTTCTTCGTGCGAAGGGCTTTCATGAAAAAAGCGCGCGGCCAGTGCTTCTGCTCCATCAGAAACTGGTCTAAGCGCTTGCCCTCCTCCGATTTTTTTATCGTAAATATTTCCATAATCGTCTCCTTAGTGATCGGGGGTCATACTGATGATCCGCCATGACAGGCATCCTCTGCCATTTTCTTTAGCTCATCCTTGGTGTGTCCGGTCGCGAGCCGCGCCATCGTCTCTATGACTTCTGCTTCATGCTCGCCCGCGATGTCAAAGGCGCCGCAGAGCAGCTGTGAGTATGAGGTGATCACTTCGCGCCGGCGGTCTTCTTCTATCGCCGCGGAGAGGCGGCCGTCTCTGGTCATCTGTATTTTCATGGTGATTGAGATTCTTTTCGGTGTCATAGTCCCTCCTGCATTTCTCTTTATAGTACAGGATGACAAAGATTTTGGCTAGAGGCACCGGGGAAAAGCAGGTACCATGGCAGCAAAATGACGGGAAAGTCTTCCATTCCTCTATGCAAGATGCAGCTTATCGCCGGTAAGATGCAAAGGATAGACTGTAAATCATCATAAATATTTTTAATTGGCTATCATTTATAGGTTCTTCTATAATGAAATCATGCAAAGCATTCCCTGTTGTGATGAGGGAGGATCCGCCATGAACAATCTGGACTACTTGGAATATGAAGGATCGCGGCTTTTAGACTATGCGATGAAAACATACAGTAAAGCTTCCACCGGCTCGCTGGTGAATGATATCGAGCGCGCCGTCCTTGCAGGACAGAAAGAATTGTCTCTGGCAGAACAGGATGCGCTACAGTCTCTCTCCTTTGAGTATACCCTGTACCGTCTCTACATTGCTCGCTGCATGATCCGTCACCACAAGAGCGGCTTCGGCTGCACTGAGGCGATCCTGAAAGGTCTTTCCAGCACGCTGTCTTCCCTGCCCTCTGCGCTCAAAATGCTCGCCCTTGAGCATGATCTGAACGGGTCCTACCTGCTTCTTGGCTGCTATGTAGAAAAGCTGACGAAAGCACATGTGGAAACGATGTTCCAGCGCTACGCTGCCATTGAAAAAGCCTGCGTCACGGGGGATCGCGAAACGCGCCTCACCTCTTCCATCGAAAGCTCTCTTTTGGCGATGGCCAAGGAGATCAACTTCGTCCCAAATCTTTCCCTGCTCCGTCATCTCATGGAAGAGACCCGAGCTTTCATGCGCGCGCTCTCTCTCCGTCTATCTGAAATGACGCCGGAGAGCGTCCATCACAAGGCGCACGGAAAGACGCTCGTCCATACGCACCACTCCGTCTTCTCCCGTGAAAACTATGAACACATCTACCCGTCCCTCACTCTCATCGCCGGCATCATGACCGGATTCCTCTTCATGTTCGCCTGACAAGGGATGGGATCCCCACTTCCTCAAAATAAAAAGGGGCTGTGAAGAAATAAATCCTCATTTCTTCACAGCTCCTTTTTACTTTGCTTTCATTTGGTTCAAGGTTCAAGGTTCAAGGTTCAGGGTTCAGGATTCAGGGTTCAGGATTCAGGGTTCAGGATTCAGGGTTCAGGGTTCAGGATTCAGGGTTCAGGATTCAGGGTTCAGGTGGCGGCTTCGCCGCCTTTTTAGATGATGATTATCCCGTATCGTCAGCCTTCCCCTCGAGGGGAAGGTGCCCCGTAGGGGCGGATAGGGCA
>ERZ1106978.392-NODE-392-length-33269-cov-12.857379_pt1 | contig 33269 bp, 28 predicted proteins | sample MGYA00403689_ERZ1106978 | MGnify/ENA primary metagenome ERZ1106978 (study PRJEB35170, sample SAMEA104062434) | human gut metagenome | biome: human gut; feature: human-associated habitat; material: faeces | place: Denmark | collected 2012-08-02 ...
TGCAGATTGCTGCTAAGAATAAATCAGCAGCTTAGCAACTGCGAAGTTTGAGTTGAATAAGTGGAAGTTGTCCGTTGCAAGGATTCACGGACTGATGCATCACAGGACTGGCAAAGCCTTGTTGCTGTTCTGTATGTTGTTGGCTGTATTCTCGCTCTACCGCACGCGCGATACTTTTTACAAGCGCTTGGCTTGGGAAACCCAGCAGGGCTTGAAGGCATATACTGATTTCTCACTTTATCGGGAAGCTAGAGCTGCTGATTTGACGCAAGAGCTCGATGGTGTGACAAGTACACGCCCCGGCGTGTACGTCTTGGTCATTGGTGAGTCGCAAAACAAGATGCACATGTCGGCATACGGCTATGACCGCGAGACGACGCCGTGGCTTGATGCAATGAAGGACGATGGGCATACGGTATTCTTCAGAGACGCTCGTTCTTGTCATACGCATACGGTGCCGGTGCTTTCTTATGCGCTGACGGCAAAGAACCAGTACGACAGCCGGGACCTTACAAAGGCAGTGACGCTGATAGAAACTGCAAAGGCAGCTGGCTATGAAACCATCTGGCTCAGCAATCAGGTCCGCTATGGCGCATGGGACACGCCGACCTCTGCTATTGCAAGCGAAGCAGACAAGCAGGAATGGCTAAATACGCATGTCGGCGAGACAACTGAGACGACAGCGTATGACGGTGCTCTTGTGGATTGTCTGGCGAATATCAAGCCGGAGAGAAAGACCTTGATTGTCATTCATCTGATGGGGAATCACGGCAGCTACCGCGATCGCTATCCAAAAGATGCGACTGTCTTTGATGGAGATTCGCCTGTGGATCTGTACGACAACAGTATTCGCTATAACGATTCTGTCGTGCAGCACATTTATGAGACGGCTAAAGCGATGCCTGATTTCCAAGGACTTGTCTACTGTGCGGACCATGCAGACGATGTGGACCGCAATCTTGGCCATGATGCCAGCCATTTCACACAGGATATGACAAAGATACCGTTCTATATGATGTTCTCGGATGCGTATATTCGTGAGAATCCCGATGTCGTGAGAGAACTGAAAGAGCATGCGGCGACTCGCGTGACGAATGACCTGCTCTTTAATGAGATGCTGGCAGTCATGGGAATCATCATACCACAGGAGTATGAGAAGCAGAACGATTTGACGAGTCCGGCTTATGATAGTGACGAGTCGCGGTTTCGGACACTGCACGGGCAGAAGGAGCTTGACTGACCGTGCTGTTGGTTGCATTTTAGGGCTTCTTGTGATAAGATAACTTCCATAATGTGAAATACGCAAAGACGATGACGAAGAGGAGTAGGGATCTTCCCTGGCAAAGAGACGGGACGGCTGGTGTGAGTCCTGGCAGGGGGATGCGGAAGGTCGCTTCGGAGTTGCTTCGCTGAGGCTTTTGCTTAGGCGGGGACGTGGGCGGCGTTAACGCGAGAGTCACGCGGCATAGGCTGCGTGAGAAGATTGGTGGTACCACGAAGGCAGGCGCTTTCGTCCTTTTGGGCGAGGGCGCTTTATTTTTTTGAGGAGGATTACAATGCCAGAGAAAGAAGAGCTCGGGAACAACATCCCGAAGGTTTATGACCCGCAGTCGTTTGAGAAGAAGTGGTATGAGTTCTGGGAGAAGAACAAGTTCTTCCACGCAGAGGTCGACAAGAGCAAGAAGCCGTACAGCATGGTCATCCCGCCGCCGAATGTCACGGGCCAGCTGCACATGGGCCACGCGCTCGACAACACGCTGCAGGACATCCTGATCCGCTACCACCGCATGCAGGGCTACAACACGGTCTGGATCCCGGGCTGCGACCATGCCGGCATCGCGACGCAGGCAAAGGTCGAGGGCAAGCTCCGCGAGGAGGGCACGAACCGCTATGAGCTCGGCCGCGAGAAGTTCCTCGAGCGCGTCTGGGACTGGAAGGAGAAGTTCGGCAGCCGCATCATGTTCCAGCTGCGTTCGCTCGGCTCCTCGCTCGACTGGGACCGCGAGCGCTTCACGATGGACGAGGGCTGCAGCCGCGCCGTCCGCGAGGTCTTTGTCAGCCTCTATGAAAAAGGCCTCATCTACCAGGGCACGCGCATCACGAACTGGTGCCCGTCGTGCAACACGGCCATCTCGGACATCGAGGTCGAGCATGAGACGGAGCAGGGCCATCTCTGGCATCTGCGCTATGCGGTAGAGGGCGAGCCGGGCAAGTACGTCGAGATCGCGACGACGCGCCCGGAGACGATGTTCGGCGATACGGGCGTCGCTGTCCATCCGGACGACGAGCGCTACAAGGATCTCGTCGGCAAGACGCTCATACTGCCGGTCGTCGGCCGCCGCATCCCGCTGTTTGCGGATGAGTACGTCGACAAGGAATTCGGCACGGGCGCCGTCAAGGTCACGCCGGCCCACGACCCGAACGACTTCGAGATGGGCCAGCGCCATCACCTCGAGGAGATCAAGGTCATCGGCAACACGGGCAAGATGCTCGAGGGTGCCGGCAAGTACGCGGGCATGGACCGCTATGAGTGCCGCAAGGCGCTCGTCAAGGAGCTCGAGGAGACGGGCGTGCTCGTCTCGGTCGAGGAGCATGAGCACTCCGTCGGCCACTGCTCGCGCTGCCATTCGACGATCGAGCCGCTCGTCTCGAAGCAGTGGTTCGTCAAGATGGAGAGCCTCGCCAAGCCGGCCATTGAAGCTGTCAAGGACGGCCGCATCCAGTTCGTGCCGGAGCGCTTCACGAAGACGTACATCAACTGGCTCGAGAACATCCGCGACTGGTGCATCTCGCGCCAGCTCTGGTGGGGCCACCGCATCCCGGCCTGGTACTGCGATGACTGCGGCGAGACGAGCGTCTCGCGCACGGACCTGACGGAATGCCCGCATTGCCATAGCCACCACATCCACCAGGATGAGGACGTGCTCGACACGTGGTTCAGCTCGGGCCTCTGGCCGTTCGAGACGTTCGGCTGGCCGGACAAGACGCCGGAGCTCGAGCAGTTCTACCCGACGGCGACGCTCGTCACGGGCTATGACATCATCTTCTTCTGGGTGGCTCGCATGGTCATGATGGGCCTGGAGTTCGGCAAGGACATCCCGTTCCACCATGTCTTCATCCACGGCCTCGTGCGCGACAGCCAGGGCCGCAAGATGAGCAAGTCGCTCGGCAACGGCATCGACCCTGTCGAAGTCGTCGAGAAGTACGGCGCCGACACGCTGCGCTTCATGCTCATCACGGGCAACACGCCGGGCAACGACATGCGCTTCTACTGGGAGCGCGTCGAGAGTGCGCGCAACTTCGCCAACAAGATCTGGAATGCGTCGCGCTACATGCTCATGAACCTCGAGGGCTTCGACAAGGACTTCAAGCCGGAGGAGAGCGACTTCACGCTGGCTGACAAGTGGATCCTCTCGCGCTATGCCAAGACGGCTGAGGGCGTGACGAAGAGCCTCGATAACTTCGAGCTCGGCGAGGCCGGCCGCATGATCTACGAGTTCATCTGGAACGAGTTCTGCGACTGGTACATCGAGCTCACGAAGGCGCGCCTCTACGACAAGGAGAACGAGCGCGCGAAGAACACGGCCCTCTACGTGCTCTCGTACGTCCTCGAGCACACGCTGCGCCTGCTGCATCCTTTTATGCCGTTCCTCACGGAGGAGATCTGGCAGAAGGTGCCGCATGATGGGCAGTGGAAGAGCATCATGATCGCGGACTGGCCGACGGCTGACGAAGCGCTTTGCGACGATGCGGCTGAGGCGCAGATGACGGCCATCATGGAGACGATCAAGACGGTCCGCAACCTGCGCGCCGAGGTCGGTGCGGCTCCGGGCCACAAGAGCGAGGTCATGCTGCACTTCACGGAGAGCAGCCTGCGCCCGGTCTTCGCGGAGAACGAGGGCTACCTCAAGGCGCTCGCTGCTGCTGAGCCGGTCACGCTGCTCGCAGACGATGCCGAGAAGCCGGAGAACGCCATGGCCGGTGTCGTCGGCGGTGTCGAGATCTACCTGCCGCTCAAGGGCCTCATCGACGTCGAGAAGGAGACGGCCCGCCTGCAGAAGGAACTCGACAAGCTCGAGAAGGAGATAGGGCGCCTCTCGGGCAAGCTCAGCAACGAGGGCTTCCTCAAGAAGGCCCCGGAGGCTGTCGTCGCCAAGGAGCGCGAGAAGCTCGCTGGCTATGAGGAGAAGAAGCAGGCGGTCGAGGGACGCATCCAGGACCTCGCCAAGCTTTGAGAATGGAGCGACGCGATATGAATTATCAGGAAGCCATTTCTTATCTGGAAGGGCTCAAGATATTTGGCATCCGCCTGGGACTCACGCGCATCGAGCGGCTCCTCGAGCTGCTCGGCCGGCCGCAGGACCGCTATCGCACGGTCCATGTGACGGGCACGAACGGCAAGGGCTCTGTCTCGGCGATGGTCGAGGGGGCGCTGCGACGCAGCGGCATCCACACGGGCTTCTACAGCTCGCCGCACCTCGTCTCGTACACGGAGCGCATCCGCGTCGACGGGCAGGCCATCAGCGAGCAGGACTTTGCTGAGGGCATGACGGTCATCCGTGCGAAGATCGACCTGATGCTCGCGGAGGGCGCGGAGTGCCCGACGCAGTTCGAGGTGCTCACGGCGCTCGGCTTCTACTACTTTGCCAAGTGCCAGGTCGAGTATGCCGTCATCGAGGTCGGCCTCGGCGGCACGCTCGACTCGACGAATGTCATCACGCCGGAAGTCTCGGTCATCACGAATGTCACGATGGAGCACGCCGACAAGCTCGGCGGCACGCTCCAGAGCATCGCGGAGAACAAGGCCGGCATCATCAAGGACGGCGTGCCCGTCGTGACGGCCGCCAAGGGGGAGCCGCTTTCTGTCATCCGCGCGGTGGCCGAGGAAAAGAGCGCTGACATCTTCGTGGCTGGCGAGGATTTCTCCTCGAAGTTCATCAGCTGCGACGGCCGCGTGCAGCAGCTTGAGTTCAGCTCGGAGCTTCTGGGCATCGATCATCAGCCGTATGAGCTGCACCTGCTCGGTGTCCATCAGGTCGAGAACAGCGCGGTGGCCCTGATGACCCTGCGCCTGCTGCACAATATTGACGCGCGCCTCACGATGGAGACGGTCACGGAGGCGCTGCGCCTCGTGAGCTGGCCGGCCCGCTTTGAGCGGCTCGACTTCGGGGCGCAGACCGTCATCGTGGACGGCGCCCACAATCCGGCCGGCATGCGGGCGCTGCGCTCGAGCCTCGATGCGATTTTCCCCGCCGAGGAGCGCGTACTGCTCCTCGGCATCCTCAAGGACAAGGACATCGACGCGATGCTCGCCATCCTGCTGCGCCCGAACGACACAGTCGTCGTGACCGTGCCGCAGTCAGAGCGCGCCGACTCCGCGGCCGACCTCCTGCGCCGCGTCGCGCCGGCCGTGCAGCATGTCGAGGCCTTCGAGGCGAACAAAGAGGCGCTTGACCGCGCGCTGGAGCTCGCCAACGGCGAGAAGCTTCTCGTCATCGCGGGCTCCCTGTACCTCGTCGGCGGCGTCCGCGAGATGCTGCTGCAGCGGAAGGGGTGAGCAAATGAAGAAGGATAAGACAAACCTGACGGGTGCGCACATCCGCGAGAAGCGCCGGGCCCTCGCACAAGGCCGCTGGAAGCGGCGCGCGAGCGCGATTGCCTGGTACGGCCTCCTGGCCGAGGTGTTCTTCCTGCCGCTCTCGCCGAGCGCGGCGACAGTCGCCCTGCTCGTCGGCATCGCGGGGACTGCCCTGCGGTTCTACGTGGACAAGGAATTCCACTTCCGCCACCTGCGCTTCGACGTGCCGGCGGTGCTCTTCGTGGCCATCAGCGGCCTGTCGGTGCTGTCCTCGCCGGACCGGGGCTTCAGTTTTTACAATTACTACAACCTCGTCGGCGTCTACGTGCTGACGTATCTCCTGATCGGGCAGAATGTCCGCGAGCCCTGGCAGATGAAGTCCATCCTGCGCATGGCCTGCGCGGCAGCGGTCATCGTCCTGCTCTACGGCTACTATCAGTTCCTGTTCGGCATCGACATCAGTTCGATGAAGTGGGTGGACGGTGATGCGTTCCCCGAGCTGCGCAAGCGCGTCTTCTCGACCTGGGAGAACCCGAACATCCTCGCGGGTTACCTCGACATCATCATCTGCCTGGCCTTCGGCCTCTTCATGAAGTGCCGTGACCGCGAGCGCCGCATCCTCCTGGGCGCGTTCATGCTCGCTGCGGCGGCCTGCCTGGCGATGACGTATGCGCGCGGCGCCTGCCTTGTCATTGCGGTCATCCTCGCTGGCTACGGCGCGCTCCGGGACCGCCGCGTGCTTGCCGCCTGTGTCGTCGTCATCGCGCTTCTTTTTGCCGTTGACCCGATGCTCTACGAGCGCATCACGTCCGTCTTCACGAAGGTGGACACCTCGACGGAGATGCGCCTGGCCTTCTGGGAGAGCACGGTCGCGATGATCCAGGATCATCCGTTCCTCGGCATCGGCTGGGGGGCGTACTGGATGGTCTATCCGGAGTACGACTTCTACCTGCAGGGGGCCAATGTGCTCATCGTCCATGCGCACAACATCTACCTCAACTACATGGCAGAGATCGGCATCCCGGGCGCCGTCGCGTTCTTCTGGTTCTTCTTCGGCACGATGGTCATGGCACTGCGCACGCACTTCCAGGAGATGCCTGTGCGCAAGCTGCGCGGCGCCTTCCGCTGGGAACGCCTCTGGACCGACTGGGAGGAGAGTGACATTCTCGCGGGCCTGAGCCAGGGCATCGGCCTCGCCGTGCTCTCCGTCGCGCTCAACGGCCTGACGGACGACCTGCTCTTCAACATCCCATCATCGATGCTGCTCTGGATGATCGCGGCCCTCGCGGGCGTGCTCTCGTGCATGAGCCCGCAGAAGGCGGCCGCGGAGAAGAAGGCGGGCGGCAATGAATTCCTCGCAAGGTTCCGCGCGACAGCCGTCCAGAACGCCAAAGAGGCCAAGGACAAGGTGCAGGGCAAGGTCGAGGAGAAAGTCCACGGCATGCTCTACCGCGAGACGCCGGTCGAGCCGGAGGGCGCAGACAGAAAAGCGTCCGACGCCAAGCCGACTGCACCGGCCGCGGATGCGGCACCTGAGCCGGTGAAAGCGGCTGACGCGCCAGAAGCGTCTGAAGCACCGCAGAAGACGCTCGACCCGATGGACGAATTGGCTGAAGAAGTTCGCAAGGCGCTCGAGCAGCGCAAGCAGGAAGAAGAAGCGGCTGAGGCAGAAGCGGCAGCCAAAGAGACTGCCGCAGCGCCGAAGGGCGAAGTTGAGGCCGAAACGCCGGCATCTGAGCCGGAGCAGGAAGGTGTTGACACTGCAGGATCTGCTGAAGACGCTGCATCTCCTGAGCCAGACAGACCGGAACAGACGGAGCTGACGGAAGAGAAGGCAGAGACAGCCGGAAAGCCAGAGGATGGCGAGAAAGCTGAGAAAAAGGCAGAAGAGAAGGCAGAAGAGAAGAAGGAAGCGAAGGAGGCAGACAGCCATGAAGAAAACGAACGCGATATCAAAGGCGACCATTGACCGCCTGCCGCTCTACTTCCGCACCTTGCGCCTCCTGCAGGACGAGGGCCGCGACATCGTCTCGTCGGATGAGCTCGGCCGCCGCCTTGGCATCACGCCGGAACAGATCCGCAAGGACCTCGCGTCCTTCGGCCAGTTCGGCAAGAAGGGCGTCGGTTACTACGTCAATGAGCTCAAGCGCAACATCGGTGGGATCCTGGGCCTCGACAATCACTGGAACATCGCGATCATCGGCATCGGCCACCTCGGCGTCGCGCTCGCGAACTACCAGAACTTCGTGACGCTCGGCTTCAACCTCGTCGCACTCTTCGACCAGGACCCGAATGTCATCGGCCGCACGGTCAACCACGTGAAGGTGGAGGACATCAGCCATCTCAAGGCCATCGTCAAGCAGCGCAACATCCAGATCGGCATCATCGCGGTGCCGGCAGCGTTTGCGCAGGGCGTGGCCGACCAGCTCGTCGCGGCCGGCGTCAAGGGCATCTGGAACTTCGCGCCGATCAAGATGCAGGTCCCCGAGACGATGCACATCGTCAACGAAGACCTCTCGATTGGCCTCAGCAGCCTCTCGTACCACATCACGCGCATGTGACCGTCAAGCAAGAAGCACGCTCTAAGGGCGTGCTTTTTTGCTGTCAGGCAGGAACTCGGGAGAAAAGCGAGAATAGTAAGAAGCAGGATACATAGGCATTATCATCGATGCCAAAACGATACACAAAGACGATGATCCATTTTTATGGAATGGCCCGGAGTGCAACTCTGGGCAAAGGGAAACAAGGAGGTTTTTCCATGGTAGATATCCTCGATCGTGTGCGCAACAAGGCGCTGCAGTCCAAGATCGTGACGCCGGAGGAAGCGGCAGACTTCATCAAGCCGGGCATGACCCTTGCGACGAGCGGCTTCACATCCTCGGCCTACCCGAAGGCGGTGCCGCTCGCTCTCGCGGACCGCATGAAGAAGGACCCGTTCACGGTCAACATCATGACGGGCGCTTCGACGGGGCCGGAGTTCGATGAAGCGCTCGCCTCGGTCCACGGCATCAAGAAACGCCTGCCGTTCCAGACGGACAAGGTGCTGCGCAGCCAGATTAACGACGGCACGGTCGATTACATCGACATCCATCTGTCGGAGGTCGCGCAGCTCTCGCGCTGTGGCTACCTCGGTCATCTCGACGTCGCCGTCATCGAGGCCTGCGCCATCACGGAGGAAGGCAACATCATCCCGACGACGGCCGTCGGCAACTCGGCCTCGTTCGTGCAGACGGCCGACACCGTCATCATCGAGGTCAACAACGCGCAGCCGCTGGAGTTCGAGGGCATGCACGATGTCTACCTGCCGCTCGACCCGCCGAACCGTCTGCCCATCCCGATCGTGCGCGTCGACGACCGCATCGGCACGCCGTACATCCCGTGCCCGCAGGACAAGATCCGCTACATCGTGCCGTGCGACATCGCGGACCACACGCGCTCGCTCGCGCCGCTCGACGCGACGGCGCAGCAGATGGCCGACCTGACGATTGATTTCCTCAAGCGCGAGATAAAGGCTGGCCGCATGCCGAAGAACCTGCTGCCGATACAGTCGGGCGTCGGCAATGTCGCCAATGCCGTCACGGCGGGCTTTGTCCGCTCGGACTTCCGCGACCTCACGGTCTACACGGAGGTCATCCAGGATGGCATGCTCGACCTCATCGATGCGGGCAAGCTCAACTTCGCCTCGGGCACGGCCTTCTCGCCGTCTCCTGAGGGCATGGCGCGCTTCTTCAAGGACATCGAGAAGTACAAGAAGTACATGATCCTGCGCCCGCAGGAGATCTCGAACAGCGCGGAGGTCATCCGCCGCCTCGGCGTCATTGCGATGAACACGGCCGTCGAAGTCGACATCTACGGCAATGTCAACTCGACGCACATCGCGGGCACGCACATGATCAACGGCATCGGCGGCAGCGGCGACTTCGCGCGCAACGCCTACCTGACCATCTTCTACACGCCGTCGGTGGCCAAGGTCGGCAAGATCTCGGCCGTCGTGCCATTCTGCTCGCATGTCGACCAGCCGGAGCACGACGTCGACGTCATCATCACGGAGCAGGGCGTGGCCGATCTGCGCGGCAAGTCGCCGCGCCAGCGCGCCAAGGAGATCATCGAGAACTGCGCGCACCCCGACTTCCGCCCCATGCTGCGCGACTACTTCCAGCGCGCCGACGCGAAGACACATCACGCGCACACGCCGCACCTCCTCGATGAGGCCTTCTCGTTCCACCAGCGCTATCTGGAGACGGGCAGCATGAAGCGCGAGAGTCAGGAAGATACAGGAAAGGTGTGACCAGAATTTAGTATCAGCTTGCAATTTTGGGTGAAATAGTGCACAATAAGAGGGCAGAACTATGCTCATAACTCGTATAGGAGGATTTTAATGGCAAGCGTTCAGGAAAAAATCGCTCAGATGAACGCGATGAAGGAGCACATCCGTCAGGGTGGTGGCGCCGCTCGCGTTGAGAAACAGCATGCTCAGGGAAAATACACGGCGCGCGAGCGCCTCGAGAAGCTCTTTGACGAGAATTCTTTCGTCGAGCTCGATATGTTCGTCAAGCACCGCTGCTCGAACTTCGGCATGGACAAGAAGGACATGCCGGGCGACGGCATCGTCACGGGCTACGGCACGGTCGACGGCCGTCTGATCTACGCCTACGCACAGGACTTCACCGTCTCGGGCGGCAGCCTTGGCGAGAAGCACGCCCACAAGATCTGGAAGGTCCAGGACCTCGCGCTCAAGATGGGCGCTCCGTGCATCGGCATCAATGACTCGGGCGGCGCCCGCATCCAGGAGGGCGTCGACGCGCTTTCCGGCTTCGGCGGCATCTTCTTCCGCAATACGGCCGCTTCGGGCGTCATCCCGCAGATCTCGGTCATCATGGGACCGTGCGCGGGCGGCGCTGTCTACAGCCCGGCCATCACGGACTTCATCTTCATGGTCAAGAACACGAGCCAGATGTTCATCACGGGCCCGGCCGTCATCAAGTCGGTCACGGCTGAGGAAGTCACGCCGGAGCAGCTCGGCGGCGCCATCACGCACAGCACGCGCTCGGGCGTCGCGCACTTCGCCTGCGAGGACGAGGACGACTGCATCGCGAAGATCCGCGAGCTGCTCTCGTACCTGCCGAGCAACAACCTCGAGAACGCGCCTGCTGTCGAGCCGACGGACGACCCGGACCGCCAGGATGAGAGCCTCAACTCCATCGTGCCGGACAATCCGAACATGCCATACGACATGAAGGAAGTCATCCGCTCGCTTGTCGATGACGGCGAGTTCTTCGAGATCCAGAAGCTCTTTGCGACGAACATCGTCATCGGCTACGCGCGTCTCGACGGCAAGGTCGTCGGCATCGTCGCCAACCAGCCGAAGGTCATGGCGGGCTGCCTCGACGTCGATGCGTCCGACAAGGCGGCGCGCTTCGTCCGCTTCTGCGATGCCTTCAACATCCCGCTCTTGACGCTCGTCGACGTCCCGGGCTTCCTGCCGGGCGTCAACCAGGAGCACACGGGCATCATCCGCCACGGCGCGAAGATGCTCTACGCCTACAGCGAGGCGACGGTGCCGAAGGTCACGGTCATCACGCGCAAGGCGTACGGCGGTGCCTACATCGCCATGTGCTGCCACGAGCTCGGCTCGGATCAGGTCATGGCCTGGCCGTCGGCTGAGATTGCCGTCATGGGTCCGTCGGGCGCGGCCAACATCATCTTCCGCCGCGATCCGGACAAGGAAGCCAAGACGCAGCAGTACATCGACGACTTCTCGACGCCGTACCTCGCCGCAGAGCGCGGTTACGTCGACATGGTCATCGAGCCGAAGGAGACGCGCCCGCTGCTCATCACGGCCTTCAATGCGCTCGCGAGCAAGCGCGAGGTAGGCCCGGCGAAGAAGCACGGCAATATCCCGCTTTGATTTGGATTCGGAGGCTAAAGATGAGATTTGATGTAAGAGGTGTCAAGCCGGAAGTCGTCGCTGCGATCGCGGCTGCCATCCAGATGATGACAACGCCGGAGCACAAGGTCGTTGCGCTGCGCATCCGCCGCAGCAGCAATGAATGGTCGCTCTCCGCGCGCGGCGGCAGACGCTGAGACAATAGCAAGCGCTAGAGTCGATTCAGGGAATCGATGATCGGATAATCGAAAGATGATACAGGTTGGAGGAAACGTTTCATGAAAAAGTTCAACATCAAGGTCAACGGCATCTCGTATGAGGTAGAGATCGAGGAAGTCAAGGATGGCGCCCCGCAGGCTGCTGCACCGAAAATCGCCGCACCGAAGGTGACGCCGAAGGTTGCCGCTCCGAAGGTCGAGGCACCGAAGGCTGCACCGGCCAAGTCCAAGGAAGCTGTTGCAGCAGGTGCCGGTGAGCACTCCATTGACGCGCCGATGCCGGGCAAGATCGTCAAGGTCGTTGTCGAAGAAGGCCAGAGCGTCAAGGCTGGCGAAGTGCTGCTCGTCCTCGAGGCCATGAAGATGCAGAACGAGATCACGGCCGATGCAGACGGCACGGTCAAGGCCGTCAACGTCGAAGCTGGCCAGAATGTCAAGGTCAAGGAATCGCTTGTGATCCTTGGCTGAGCCAATCGAGCGATAAAGGAAGAGGCTGCCCATGTGGCGGCCTCTTTTTCTTGACAGCGCAGAGCTTGTTCTTTATAATTGAGAAGATATTTCAATGTAATGCGAACAGGAGGGAATCTTTTGAAACGAATCCTTATTGCCATGCTGCTCGTGCTGCTGGCTCTGGGTGCAGCTGGCTGCGGCACACAGCAGCAGGGCGGCCACGACAAGAAGTTCCGCATCGTCACGTCGTTCTACCCGATGTACATCGATGCCATCAACATCACGAAGGGCGTCGACGGCGTCGAGGTCGTCAACATGACGAAGCCGCAGACGGGGTGCCTGCACGACTACCAGCTGACGACGGAGGACATGAAGACGCTCGAGAAAGCTGATGCGTTCATCGTCAATGGCGCGGGCATGGAGAGTTTCCTCGACAAGGTCATCAAGCAGCAGAAGAACCTCAAGGTCATCGATGCCTCGAAGTCGGACGACATCAACTTCCTCAAGGACGGCGACGAGGTCAACCCGCATGTCTGGCTCAGCGTGACCTACAACATCGCGCAGGTCGAGGCCATCACCTCGCAGCTCTGCGAGGCGGACCCGGAGCACGCCGACGCTTACCGCAAGAATGCGCTCGACTACGTCACGAAGCTCACGGCTCTGCGCGAGGAGATGCACAAGGAGCTCGACAACCTGCCGCACAAGGATATCGTGACCTTCCACGAGGCCTTCCCGTACCTCGCGAAGGAGTTCAAGCTCAACATTATCAGCGTCATCGAGCGCGAGCCAGGCACGGAGCCGACGCCGCACGAGCTCGAGGAGACGGTCGCGAAGGTCAATGCCCTGCCGGTCAAGGTGCTCTTCACGGAGCCGCAGTACTCGCCGGTTGCCGCGCAGACGATCGCGGGCGAGACGGGCGCGAAGATGTACGAGCTCGACCCGGTCGTCACGGGTGAGGCCAACGAAGAGGCGATGGACGCCTACATCACGGCCATGAAAAAGAATATGGAGGTGCTCAAAGAGGCGCTGCAGTAAGCGCACTTGAGCCCGTGAGGAGTCTCCTGCACCATGTGCGGGAGGCTTTCTTTGTTTGCGAAATGCATTCGATGCGGCTATAATAAAACGTATCGAAGATCAGGGAAAAAGAGAACGGAGGAACATATGAAGCCATTCAGGAGACTTATAGAGCGCGGCCTGCTGACCGTGTCGGCGCTTTGCCTGCTGAGTGCGTCGGCAGCGGCGCAGTCGGTCGTCGTCGACGGTGTCGGCGCGGATGAGCGCGCGGCACTGATCGACGCTTCGCGCACGGCCGTCGAGCAGGTCGCGGGCACCTTCATCGACTCGCGCACGCTCGTCGAGAACGCGGCCGTGAAACTCGACCAGATCTACACGAAGGCACAGGGCTTCGTCACGGGGACCGAGATCCTCGCGAAGGAGCAGCAGGGCGGCTTTGTCCACCTGCGCGCCCGCATCGATGTCGACACGAGTCCCGATGCACAGCTCATGAACAACCTCAGCATGATCATGATGCTCAATGACCCGCGCATCGCCGTCGTCGTGCGCGAAGCGGGCGGCGGTCACGACCGCGCGGCTGAGTCGGCGCTCGATTCCAAGCTGCTCGAGCTCGGCTTCTCGCATGTTGTCGCCTCAGAGCGCACGGCGGGCCTCGACCTCAGCGGCCTCGGCAGTGCTTCTTCGCGCACGGCAGCCGGCCAGTCGCTCGGCGCCGACTACCTCGTGCTCGGCAGCGTCGAGTCGCAGGCTACGGACATCTCGCTGCCCGACGGAGAGGACGGCAGCTACCGCAAGACGCAGCTCAAGTCGGGCAGTGCGCGCCTGACGGTTCAGGTCATCCGCGCCGCGACGGGCGAAGTCGTCGGTACCTTCACCACGACGGCGAAGGGCGTCGGCACGAGCGAGGCGATGGCCAGGAGCAAGGCCGTCGAGAAGGCTTCAGCCAAGGCAGCTGAGCGCCTCGAAGAGAAATTCCGCCACCTCGGCTCCGAGGCTGGCACTCACGAGTGGTAAGCGATACGCCAGAGAGGGGAATTGTTTATGATCGAGAAAGCAAACAGGCGACCAGGGCGCATCATCGCCGTGCTGTTCATGTGCTTTGCATTCATGGCGGGCACGTGCATGGCCGCCAGTCTCAAGAGCCATCCGACTGTCGGCATCCTGCCGCTTGAGAATCGGGGACTCATCTCGCCCGACTGGGACCGCGACGAAATGGGTGCAGCCGTCGAGTACATCTATACGGACTTATTGGACAGCGGCCGCTTCAAGCTGCTGGACCGGACGCGCCAACGCGCGCTGACCGATGAGTACGCGCATGATTTATCCGGGCTCGTCGATGAGGATACGGCGCCTGCCATCGGCAATCAGTACGGCGCGCAGTACCTGCTCATGGGCAGCATCATCGGCGTGACGACGCGCCGCTCGGAGACGACGGTCGTCGGCGCGGGCACGAAGCGCGCCCAGGTCACGGCGACCGTCAGCCTGCGCCTCGTCGACACAGAGACGGGCCAGGTCGTGCTCGCGGCGACGGGCCGCTCGCGCAAGAACAACACGCTCGTCAAGGCACCGCTCGGCCTCATCCGCATTGGCACGGAAGAGGTCGACAAGGAACAGGTCAATGAAGCGCTCGAAGACGCCATCTCGGATGCCGTCGACGGCCCGCGCGGCCTGCTCGCGCGCATGGACGGCAGGGTGGGCGCGAAGAAATCGAAGCGCTGAGCGCATGTGTCGTGTTTATCGTGTGTTGACGGAGGATAATCGATGCAGATTTCATGGAAGAATGTATTCCTGCTCGCGGCCCTTCTCTTTGCCCTACCACTGACGGGCACGCCTGCTCAGGCTGCCGGCCTTTTTGGCGGCACGTCGGCAGGGGACAGCGTCTTTGTCGGCGAGGTGCAGAGCTACGGCGACTATGAGCTCAAGGCGGATGCCTGCGCGACGTTTGTCGACAAGCTGGCCGAGGCCCTGCGCCAGCAGGGCATTGCGGTCAGCGGGCGGGCTGACCTCACGAATGAGGAGGGCCGCCATGACGCGATCGGCAGCGGCGATGAGGCGGCGGAGCTGTCGGAGATCCACATGGACGCCATCGTCCACGGCCACCAGTTCGACCGCGGCTACACGGCGGCCAAGCTCGCGCACTATGCGGACATGGCGATGGGCCGTGCCTACTTCCATCAGGAGGAGCGACTGGCCGCTTGGCGGAAGAGCAAGGCATCCTACCGCCTCTCGCCGGACAAGCAGCGCACGGCCGCAGTCATTGCCGCGAAGTACGGCGCGAAGTACCTGCTCTTCGTCAACCTCAAGGACTTCGATGTGCGCCTCAAGCACAGCATCTTCGCGACGCATACGGAGCGCGAGACGAAGGGCAAGAAGCTCAGCGCCTCGCTCGACTACTACCTCGTCAACGCCAGGACGGGCCGCGTCTACGAGAAGCACATCGAGAACAAGAAGACGGCGCAGATGGTCAACTTCGGCCTCGGCAAGACGGGCAAGGGCATGGATGTCGATACGCTCTTGGGCGAGGTCATGGAGACTTCGGCCAAGGACATCGCCGCAGATGTCAAGAAGCACGGACTGGATGAGGTGAAGAGCAATGGCACAGCACTGGCTCATTGAGAGAGGCGGGCGCTGCTTTGCGGCCATGCTGCTCGTCTTGACGGCAGTTCTCGCCTTCAGCAGCTTGACGGCGGAGGCGGCCAAGCCGCGCGTGGCCGTCGTGGGCTTCACGAGCCGTGTCCACAAGACGGACATCACGCTGACGGCCCTCAAGGAACCGCTGCCGTACCTGCTGACGGCGGCACGCGATCAGCTGACGTCGGAGCTCGCGGGGGAGGAGAAATTCGACCTGTACGACTTTGGCGCGCAGGCGACGAAGGCGCGCCTGGATGAGGCCGCGTTCATCGATGCGCTCGGCGCGGGCGAGATCGTGCCGGAACTGGCGGGCAAGGCCGACTACTACGTCTTCGGCTATCTGACAACGCTCGGCAGCGTCAAGGCGCAGAGCGGCGCGCTCGGTCTGTCGGGCCGTGACAAGACGGTCTACGCCGAGCTATCCCTGCGCGTCATGGACGCGCATACGGGCGCGGTCGTCTTCGTCACGAAAGCAGACTCCCGCCGCAAGGCGGAGCTTTCGTACAACGCCGTCTGGCATCGCCATGACAGCGGCGAGGAGGATGCGATTGCCGCGGCCCTGGAAGATGCGGCCGTCAACCTTGCCGCCCAGTTCAAGCAGGCTATGTGATGAGATAATGAGATTAGGGGGATTTTGTGTGAAGAGAAGGACATGGATGCGCAATCTGGCGGCGGGATTCCTGCTGGCAGCGGCGCTGCCGCTCGCGACACCTGTGACGTCTGAGGCGGCGGGCAATATCTGGATGGATGAGAATGCGGAGGTACAGGCGAAGTCGTTTAAGAAAGTCGTCCTGTTCCCGATACGCTACCTGGGTGAGCCCGACGGCCGCGTCGACCAGTTCCAGGGCTACAACGCTGCCCTCGCGAAGCGCATCAACAAGCGCATCAAGCGGACGAACTTCATGAAGTTCGAGGATCCGGGCGACGCCAAGGCGGCCGACAAGAAGCGCGAGAAGCGCGAGATCCTGCGCGACAATCCGGCTTATCGCGAGCTCTTGCGCCACTTCGACAGCGAGGCAGACCGCGCGAAGGCCGTCTACGACACGACGGGCGCGGAGGGATATCTCTTGCCGCATATCCGCTACGAGCAGGAGCGCGTCGACCACTCGCCGGCGACATGGACGACTGTCAAGATGGAATCGTACTACGACATCGAGAACGGCCCGCAAGGCGACAAGTCGAAGTGCAACTACCACAGCTGGTACGCCGATCACCTGATCCCCGCGCACGACTCCACGCTGCAGATGCTCGACATGGACTTTCGCCTCTACGATGCGGCGACGGGCAAGGAGGCCATGACGCTCATCGACTACTACCGCAACTACGGGGTCGACCAGTGGCACGCCTTCGACCAGATCGCCAAGAACTTCACGGGCGACTGGAACCGCCTCAAGAAGGACCGCGACCGGGATGTGCCGGCCGGTGCGCCGACGCTCGGCTTCCGCAATCTCGAACTGCCGTGGAGCGCTTCGCAGGATGAATTCGCAATCAAGACGATCTACTACGCCTACAAGGACGAGGCGGGCGACGACCTCCGGCGCGTCAAGACCGACTACGCGCCGAAAGGCGGCCGCTACTACGTGACGGGCGCCATCACGGACTACGCGCGCGGTGAGACTTGGTGTCCGCCGACAGCCTCGACGAGCGCGGTGAAGGACCGCGAAGAGGAATTCAAGTGGTACGACGACAAGGGAAATGAGCACAAGGGCAAGCGCGTCTACTATAAGACCGAGGTCACGGATTCCTATGGCTACTACCGCTTCTGGTACCGCGCGGCGGCCGACCTCTCGCTCGTCGACTCGCGCACGGGCCGCGTCGTGCTCTCGCGCAGCCTCGCGGCAGAAGATGATGACCGCTACGCCAACGCCCTGCGCAAGATCTTCAAGAGCTTCTACAAAGATGTCGACAAGGCCATCGGCATAGACAGCTGACTGCCGGATCGTCGGACGGTCCGATGGATCGTCCGACTCTGTCCGACTGCGTCACCGCGGCGATGTTTTCGCCATGCGGTGACTTTTTTCTTGCAATAAGTCAAAAAAACAAATATAATAAAGGTAATAATAGTCAAATAGTCAATTTAAAAACGAAGGTGATTATCTTGAGTAATATTGCAGATTTGATTGAAGCTTACATCCTGCGCCAGCTCGCTGCGAAACAGGATGGCAAAGTGGAACTGCGCCGCACGGATATCGCCGATGAGATCTCGTGCGCGCCGTCGCAGATCAGCTACGTGCTGTCGACGCGCTTCACGCCGGCCAAGGGCTTTGCTGTCGAGTCGCGCCGCGGCCTCGGCGGCTACATCCGCATCGTGCAGGTGCCGCTCAAGAATCTCGTCTATCAGGACATGATGGACAAGATCACGGAGGAGACGGATTACGCGACTGTCCAGTCGATGGTGCACTACCTCTTGCAGCACGCGATGATCACGAACCGCGAGGCCGCCCTGATGATGCAGGTCGTGTCCTCGGTCTTCCAGTCGGAGGGGATGACGCCGAAGGAGCGCGTCCACCTCTTGAAATCCATGCTGCTGACGGTGGAGAAATTCTCGTAGGGCCGCCGGCTGCCATGCGGCCGACTGACGGGTCATGCAGAGAAGAGTCATCGTCATCATGGAACGAAAGAGTAGAGGAGGAATATCATGTTATGTGAGGATTGCGGCCGCAACCGCGCGGTCGTCCATATTACGCAAATCGGGCCGGACGGCAAGATCGAGAAGAACCTCTGTGAGAGATGCGCGGCCAAGTACGGCGAATTCCTCATGGAGAACCAGAAACATCGCAATGTGTCGATGAACGACTTTTTGAAGGGCGTCTTCAGTGCGGGGGCGCAGGGGGAGAAGCCACAGCAGGAGAAGGTGACGGAGCTCGTCTGCCTGAACTGCGGCATGAGTTACCGCGACTTCCAGCAGACAGGCAAGATCGGCTGCAGCGTCTGCTACGCGACGTTCCGCCGCCAGCTCGAGCCGCTATTGCGCCGCATCCACGGGTCGAGCACGCACAGCGGCAAGATCCCGCACCGCACGGGCGGCACGCTTACGATGAAGCACACGATCGAGAGCCTGCGCAGTTCGCTCAAGGAGTGCGTCGCGCAGGAAGAGTATGAAAAGGCCGCAGAGCTGCGCGACAAGATCCGCCAGCTCGAGCATGAACTCATGGAGACGGAAGGGGGCGAGAGCGATGGCCGTCAATGAACTCCTGCGCAGCAGCAGCCTCTCGTGGCTCGCTGCTTCGGGCAAGGACAGCGACGTCGTGCTCTCGAGCCGCGTCCGCCTCGCGCGCAATTTCAAGGAAATCCCGTTCCCGAACCGCGCGGACTTCAACCAGCTCGCCGCGGTTCGCCTGCAGGCCGAGAAGCTCCTGCCGGGCATCGCGGCGGATCTCGGGCAGGCCTTTGACCTCCTCGACCTCGAGCGCATCACGCCTCTGCAGCGCGATGTCCTCATCGAGAAGCAGCTCATCAGCCGCAACTTCATCCAGAATCCGCAGCACCGCATCGCCTTCATCACGGCGGACCGCGCGACGAGCATCATGGTCAACGAAGAGGATCACCTGCGCATCCAGTGCATGGCGCCGGGGCTCGACCTCGACACGCCTTTTGCGCGCGCCTCGCACATCGACGACATGGTCGAGTCGCAGGTCGACATCGCCTTTGACGAGAAGATGGGCTACCTGACCTCGTGTCCGACGAATCTCGGCACGGGCCTGCGCGCCTCGGTGCTGCTGCACCTGCCGGGCCTCGTCTTCACGCGCAACATCCAGAGCATCATGAACATCTCGCCGCAGCTCGGCCTCGCCATCCGCAGTGTCTACGGCGACGAGACGGAGAGCGTCGGCAACCTGTTCCAGATCTCGAACCAGCTGACGCTCGGCTTCTCGGAGCAGGAGATCCTCGAGAACCTCAAGACGGCCGTCATGGAGATCGTCTCGCACGAGCGCCAGGCGCGCAAGGCTCTGGCCCTCTACATGAAGGAGCGTCTCGAGGACGAAGTCTGGCGCTCCTATGGCACGCTGCGCTACGCGCGGCTGCTCTCGGAGAAGGAAGTGCTCGAGCTCTTGTCGAAGGTGCGCCTCGGCATCGACCTCAAGCTCATCAACGAGGTCGCGCCGGACTGCTACGCAGAGATCCTCATCAGCAGCCGCACGAGCTATCTGCAAAACCTCGCCGAGAACGAGAACTTATCGAAAAATGAAATCGACAGGCTGCGGGCCGAGCATGTGCGCAATGCCCTGCTCGCCCACACCCGGAGTCAGGAGGCTCCAAAATGAATTATCGCAATCACTTCACGAGCCGCGCCATCAAGGCGATTGAGTTTGCTCAGTACGCCTCGCGTGAGCTCGAACAAGATTATATCGGGACAGAGCATCTGCTTCTAGGCCTGCTGCACGAGGAGGGCAGCGTCGCCGCGGCGGCTATGCAGGCCGTCGGGCTGCGCTTCGACGACGTCATGCAGCGCGTCGAGACGATGGTCGCCGGCGACGCCGAGTACCCGGCCGACAACCCCTACTACACGCCGCGCGCCAAGCGCGTCATGGAGGGGGCCATCGAGGAGGCGCAGACGCTCGGCCACAACTACATCGGCACGGAGCACATCCTGCTCTCGCTCTTAGAGGAGACGGAGGGCGCGGCGGCAGAATTGCTCGCCAATATGGGCGTCGATATCGACGCCCTGCAGAACGAGGTGCTCGACCGCATCGACCACCCGCATCCGGAGGGCGACGGCCCCGAGCTGGGCCGTGCTGAGAAGGGCAAGGGGCGCCAGGCGCCGCAGCTCCTCAAGAAGTACGGCCGCAACCTCAACGACATGGCCAAGGAAGACCGCATGGATCCCGTCATCGGCCGCGATAAGGAGATCCAGCGCGTCATCCAGATCCTCGCGCGCCGCACGAAGAACAACCCGATCCTCTTAGGCGAGCCGGGCGTCGGCAAGACTGCCATCGCCGAGGGACTCGCGCAGCGCATCGTCGAGGGCTCTGTGCCGTACATGCTGCAGGACAAGAAGGTCATCTCCTTGTCGCTCGCCTCAATCGTCGCCGGCGCGAAGTACCGCGGCGAGTTTGAGGAGCGCCTCAAGGGACTCATCGACGAGGTGCGTCAGGACGGCTCGGTCATCCTCTTCATCGATGAGATGCACACACTCGTTGGCGCGGGTGCGGCAGAGGGCGCGCTCGACGCCGCCAATATCTTGAAGCCGGCGCTCTCGCGCGGCGAGATCCAGATCATCGGTGCGACGACGCTCGACGAGTACAAGAAGCATCTCGAGAAGGATGCCGCGCTCTCGCGCCGCTTCCAGACCATCCTCGTCGAGGAGCCGGGCATCGAGGATGCCAAGAAGATCCTCATGGGCCTGCGCGCCAAGTACGAGGCCTTCCACTGCGCCCATATCGAGGACGCGGCCATCGAGGCGGCCGTGCGCCTCTCGCACCGCTACATCACCGACCGCTTCCTTCCGGACAAGGCCATCGACCTCATGGATGAAGCGGCCTCGAAGGTCCGCATGAAGCAGGTCGCCCAGCCGGAGAAGCTGCAGGAGATCCGCTCGCGCCTCGAGAAGCTCGGCGTGGAGAAGGAAGCGGCCATCTCGGCGCAGGACTACGAGCGCGCGGCCAAGATCCGCGATGATGAACAGAAGGTCAAGGAAGAGCTCGAAGCGGCCAAGCGCAGGTTCGAGAAGCGCGGCAAGAGCCGCATCACGGTCACGGCCGACGACATCGCCGACGTCGTCGCGCAGTGGACGGGCGTGCCTGTGCGCCAGATCGCGGCGAAGGAGTCCGACCGTCTGCTGCACATGGAGAAGATTCTCTCGCGCCGCGTCGTCGGACAGAAAGAGGCTGTCGAGGCCGTCAGCAAGGCCATCCGCCGCGCGCGGGCCGGGCTCAAGGACCCAAAGCGCCCGATCGGCTCCTTCCTGTTCCTCGGCCCGACGGGCGTCGGCAAGACAGAGCTTGCCAAGGCGCTCTCTGAGGCACTCTTCGGCACGGAGGACGCCATCATCCGCTTCGACATGTCGGAGTACATGGAGAAGTACGCCGTCTCGCGCATGGTCGGCGCGCCTCCTGGCTACGTCGGTTACGAAGAGGGCGGCCAGCTCACGGACGCTGTGCGCCGCAAGCCGTACTCCATCATCCTGCTCGACGAGATCGAGAAGGCACATCCCGACATCTTCAACGTGCTGCTGCAGGTCCTCGACGATGGCCGCCTGACGGACGGCCAGGGTCGCACGGTCGATTTCCGCAACACCGTCATCATCATGACGAGCAACGCCGGTGCAAGCCTCTTGAAGAAGAGTGCTCCTGCCCTCGGCTTTGCCGTCGGCTCGGGCGATGAGAAGCAGGAGGCAGAGGAGGCGGCCAAGAAGCGCGTGCTCGAAGAAGTGCGCCACATCTTCAAGCCGGAATTCCTCAACCGCATCGATGAGCTCATCGTCTTCCACCCGCTCGGCCGCGAAGAGCTCTCGAAGATCATCGACATCCTCTTGCGCGATGTCCGCGAGCGCCTCGCCGACAAGGAGATCCGCCTCGAGGTCAGCCCGGCCGCCAAGAGCATGCTCGTCGAGAAGGGCACGGACTTCAAGTACGGTGCACGTCCCCTGAAGCGCGCCATCCAGAAGCTCATCGAGGATGAGATCGCCGAGCATCTGCTCGCGCGCGACTTCCGCCGCGGCGACACGATCCAGGTGCGCAAGAGCGGCGCCAAGCTCGACTTTGTGCGCAAGGATAAGGAGAAGGCCAAAGAGAAGGCAGTGTCCAAGACGACGGAGGCGTGACGGTGCGGAAGAATACGCTTCGCCCAGAAGGATTCTGGGCAAGGCTGCAGAACTTCATCCTGAACGCCATATGGTCCATCGCCTGGCTCGGGCGGTGGACCATCCGTCTGCTCAGGCGCTTTCTGCAGCGCTGAATGTAACATAGGGAAATGAGATATGGCTGATCGATCATAGGAGGTGGCGTCGTGCCAAAGAAGAAGAAAACCGTCTACGTCTGCCAGGAGTGCGGCTACGATACACCCAAGTGGATGGGGCGCTGTCCGGGCTGCGGGGCCTGGAATACGCTCGTCGAGGAGACAATCGCGCCGGAGCCCGCAAAGGGCGGCCTGCGCCTCGGCCTTTCAGATGCCCAGAAGCCGCAGCCAATCGCTGCGGTCAAGATCGAGGATATGCCGCGCTTTTTGACAGGCTCCGGTGAGCTCGACCGCGTGCTCGGCGGCGGCATTATCCCGGGCTCGATGGTCCTGATCGTCGGCGATCCGGGTGTCGGCAAGTCGAGCCTGACACTGCGCGTCTGCGCCGACGTCGCGCGCCAGGGTAAGAAAGTCCTCTATGTGACGGGCGAGGAGAGCACGCGCCAGGTCCGCATGCGCGCCGACCGCCTGCAGGCGCTTGCCGACACGCTCTTCGTCGTCAGCGAGACGAACCTTGAGACGATCGAGACGCATGTGGAGAATCTCAAGCCGGAACTCCTCGTCATCGACTCCATCCAGACCATCCTCAAGCCCGACGTGCAGAGCGCGCCGGGCAGCGTCTCGCAGGTGCGCGAGTGCGCCGTCGACCTCCTGCGCATCGCCAAGACGAACGGCATCGCCGCCTTCGTCATCGGTCATGTGACGAAGGACGGCACCTTGGCCGGCCCGCGCGTCCTCGAGCACATCGTCGACACCGTGCTCTACTTCGAGGGCGAGCGCAACGCCGAGTACCGCGTCTTGCGCGCCGTCAAGAACCGCTTCGGCAGCACGAATGAGCTCGGCCTCTTTGAGATGCGCGACGTCGGGCTCGTCGATGTGCCCGATGCCTCGAAGCTCTTCCTGTCGGACCGCGAGCAGGACACAGGCACGGTCATCATCCCGACCGTCGAGGGCACGCGGCCGCTGCTCGTCGAGCTGCAGGCGCTCGTCGCCCCGACGCCCTACGTGCCGCCGCGCCGCACGGCCGACTCCGTCGACATCAAGCGCATCCAGCTTCTTTTGGCCGTGCTCGAGAAGCGCGTCCACCTGTCGGTCGGTGCCTGCGATGTCTACGTCAAGGTGGCCGGCGGCATCCGCATCGACGAGTCGGCGGCCGACCTCGGCATATGTGTCGCCATGGCCTCGAGCTTTGCGAACCGCCTGCTGCGCCCGAAGACGATCGTCTTCGGCGAAGTCGGACTGTCGGGCGAGGTCCGCGCCGTGAGCCAGGCCGACTTGCGCATCAACGAGGCGCGCCGCCTCGGCTTCACGCACGTCGTGCTGCCGATGAAGAACTACCGTCAGCTCAAGGGCAGCGTCGAGGGCATCGCGCTCTACGGCGCCGAGACGATAGGAGACGCCCTGCGCCTGGCCATGCCGCGCGAATCGTGAGACTGTCCCTGCTGTCCGTTCCATCTGTCCCGTATCCGTGCTATAATGAGACGGTAATCCCCGCAGTAATCGGGAATCAATCATGGAAGGGAAGGGTGATTCTTTGAGAATCCTGCCGCATATTCATAAGATAGGCCTCGTCTTCCTGCTCGCGCTCGCCGTCGTGCTGCCGTCTGTGGCACGGATGGGCGAGGCTGCTGCAGCGGAGCCTGACATACAGGCGGAGGCCGCCATCCTCATCGACGCCGACACGGGCCGCGTGCTCTGGTCGAAGAACGGCGAGGAGCGCCATTATCCGGCCAGCATGACGAAGATGATGACGTGCCTTTTGGGCATCCAGCTCATGCCGCCCGACGCGAAGGTCACGATCTCGCAGGCGGCGGCCAGCACGGAGGATCTGCCGCTGCACATCGCGCGCGGCGACGTCCTGACGGCGGAAGAGCTCATGCGCGGCATGATGATGGTGTCCGACAACGGGGCGGCTGTCGCCATTGCCGAGCACATCGACGGCAGCGCGGCCGTCTTTGCCGAGCGCATGAACGAGAAGGCGCAGGAGATCGGCATGCGGGATACGCACTTTGCCAATCCGAATGGCCTTACAGACCCCAACCACTACTCGACGCCGCACGACATGGCGCGCCTCGCGCAGTACGCGATGAAGAATCCCGTCTTCCGCGACTTCGTGCGCCAGAAGGAGCGCCGCGTCACCTGGATCGCGCCGTCCGGCAAATCGCTTTTGGCAAAGAACACGAATGAGCTGCTCGGCCGCTACGAGGGCATGACGGGCATCAAGACGGGCTGGACGAGCGCGGCGGGCGGCTGCCTCGCGGCTTCGGCCGAGCGCCAGGGCGTGCACCTCATCGCTGTCTTGATGAAGGCGCCGGATGAAACGACGCGCTTCTCCGATATGCGGAAGATCCTCGACTACGGCTTCGCGAGTGTGACGCTCGTCAAGGGTCCGACAATCAAGGAGGCCTCGCGCCACGTCTGGGTCAAGGACGGCACGGCAGCGCGCACCGTCGTGCGCCCGGCGACCGACATCGAGTACCCGCTCTTGCCGGGCGAGGAGGCGAGCCATGTCAAGGTGACATATGATGTGCCGGCGGTCATCAGCGCGCCCGTCGCATCCGGCCAGGTCGTCGGCCGCGCCATCCTCACGTACGACGGCGAGGAGATCGGCCGCGTCGACATGGTGGCCGATGACGTGCCCGAGGGCTTCAGCCTCGGCTCGTGGCTTGTCGGCCTCTTTGAGAGACCGCTCTCCTGGCTATGAGCGATTCTTAAAAATTGACAGCGAATTTGAGGATATGGTATAATAGTCCTCGTTGATTTGAGCGGATGTGGCGGAACTGGCAGACGCGCTGGATTTAGGATCCAGTGCCGCAAGGCGTATGGGTTCGAGCCCCTTCATCCGCACCAGCCAAAGACGACAGGCAGTATCTTTGATGCTGCCTGTTTTTATATGTTGGAGGAGTTCCATGAATATCTTTTCCTTGCTGCAGCGGCTCTCATCGTTCCAGATCATCGTGCTGAGCTTCGCCTTCCTGATCGTCACGGGGACGCTTCTCTTGATGACGCCCTGGGCGACGCAGGACGGGCAGGGGGCGGCGCTGCTGACTGCCTGCTTCACAGCCGTCTCGGCCTCGTGCGTGACGGGTCTGACAGTCGTCGACACGGCGTCCTACTGGTCGTCATTCGGCCAGCTCGTCATCCTCGCGCTGATACAGGTCGGCGGCCTCGGCGTCGTGACGATGGCTGTCGCCATCACGGTCGGCATGGGCCAGCACGTCAGCCTCATGCAGCGCAGCACGATGCAGGACGCCATCTCGGCGCAGCAGATCGGCGGCATCGTGCGCATGCTGCGCTTCGTCCTGAAGTTCACGGCTGGCACGGAGCTCTTGGGCGCCTGCCTGCTGCTGCCGCACTTTGCGCGCGATTACGGCTGGCTGCAGGGGGCCTGGATGGCGCTCTTCCATTCCATCTCGGCATTCTGCAACGCAGGCTTCGACCTCATGAGCTCGCGCGGCGGCGGTTCGCTGATGGCCTATGCCGGCGATCCGCTCGTCAATCTGACCATCATGGGGCTCATCGTGGCCGGCGGCCTGGGCTTCCTGACATGGGCCGACTTCTCGGTCAATCGTCTGCACTGGCGCAAGTGGACGTTCCAGACGCGCATCATCCTCCTGATGACGGCCCTGCTCGTCGCCGTGCCGGCGCTCCTCTTTTTCACGCAGGAGCCCATAAGCGGCTGGCAGGCGCTCTTCCAGTCGGTCACGACACGCACGGCAGGATTCAATACGATGGACATCGAAACCTTGAGCGAGGGGAGCCGCTGCATCATGATCATCCTGATGCTGACGGGCGGCGCGCCGGGTTCGACGGCCGGCGGCATCAAGACGACGACGGCCTTTGCCCTGTTCATGACGATGGTATCCGTCCTGCGCATGCGCGGCGATGTGGAGTGCCAGTCGCGCCGCATCCCGACGGAGACGGTGCGCCATGCGCTGGCCATCTTCGTCATGTACCTCTTCTTGTTCTTCGGCGCGAGCATCGCCATCGGCTACCTCGACCGTGCTCCGATGATCGATGCGATGGTCGAAGTCTCGTCGGCGCTCGGGACAGTCGGACTGTCCATCGGCCTGACGGAGAAATTGTCGCCTCTGTCGCAGATCATGCTGATGTTCTTGATGTACTTCGGCCGCGTCGGGGCCCTGACGATGATCTACGCGCTGCACAAGCGCAAGAAGGCCGTGCCGTGCCGCCTGCCAGAGGGCAGATTGACTGTCGGCTGAGCGGGCGCCAACTTGCCCGGATGTTTTTTGCAATGAGGTGGATGACAAAAGATGAAATCGATATTACTGATCGGCCTCGGCCGTTACGGGCGCCACGTCGCGCGCAAGCTCCACTCGATGCACCATGAGATCATGGCGGTGGACAAGAATGAGGAGCTCGTCAATGAGGTGCTGCCCTACACGAACAGCGCGCTGATCGCGGACAGCACGGACGGGCACTTCCTCGAGTCGCTCGGCGTGCGCAACTTCGACGCCTGCATCGTCGCCATCGGCGACGACTTCCAGAGCTCCTTGGAGACGACGCTGCGCCTGCGCGAGCTCGGCGCGAAATACATCGTCGCGCGTGCCTCGAGCAGCATCCACGAGAAATTCCTGCTGCGCAACGGTGCTGACGAGGTCGTCTACCCCGAGAAGCAGCTGGCCCTCTGGACGGCCATCCGCTGCGGCTCGGACCACCTGCTCGACTACTTCGAGCTCAGCAAGAATTACGCCATCTACGAGATCGCGATGCCGGAAATCTGGGCGGGCCACACCGTCGGCGAGCTCGACATCCGCCGCATCCACCACGTCAATGTCCTCGGCATCAAGCACGAGGGCAGCCTCGACGTGGAGATCACGCCGAAGACACTGCTGCAGGCAGAGGACTCCATCCTCTTGCTCGGCGCACAGGAGGCCGTGAAGAAATTGATAGACGATGGTGAGAGATAAGCTTTTGAGAAAGGAAGGGTTAACGTGGAGACAAAGCGTTTATTCGACGAGAATGTCATGCAGAGAGAATGTGAGGCTGTAGTCGTGCGCACCGAGCCGTATCATGAGGGCTATGCCGTCGTGCTCGACCAGACGGTCTTCTTCCCGGAGGGCGGCCAGCTCAGCGACACGGGCACACTGACGGCAGGGGAGAAGGCGCTTCCTGTCAAGCACGTCCACGAGAAGGCGGGCGAGATCTTTCACGAGACGAAGGAGCCCTTGGCGCCCGGCACGAAGGTAGTGGCAAAGATCGACTGGCCTGTCCGCTTCGACCACATGCAGCAGCACTGCGGCGAGCACATGCTCTCGTACGCCTTCTACAAGCTCTTCGGCGCCCACAATGTGGGCTTCCACATGAGCGCGGACATGGTCGGCATCGATCTCGACAGGGAAGTCGACTGGCAGCAGGCCCTGCAGGCGGAGCGCTTCACGAACCGCGAGATCCAGGAGGACCGCCCCGTCACGACGAAGCTCGTACCTGCCGAAGAGGCGGCGAAGATGAACCTGCGCAAGTTCAACGATAAGCTCACGGGGATCCTGCGCATCGTTACGGTGGAGGGCAGTGACTCCTGCACCTGCTGCGGCACGCATCCGACGTCGAGCGGCATGGTCGGACTCGTCAAGATCTTCAAGGTCGAGAAGCACAAGGAAGGCTCGCGCATCAGCTTCCTCTGCGGCAGGGAGGCGCTCGAGCGCGTCGAGCAGTACATGCTCGCAGCTCTCGACGCCTCAAACCTCCTGTCCATCAAGGAGACGGAGCTGCCGGATGGCATCGCACGCCTGCAGCAGGAGAAGAAGGAGCTCGGCGAGCGCCTGACGGAGTGCACGGGCAAGCTCCTGGAATACCGCATCGAGGAGATGAAGGCGCATTCGGCCACGACAGAGGCGGGCCATGCGAAATTCGTCTTCCTCGAGTCCGACATGACGCCGAAGGAGGCCAAGGCACTCGCCAAGCGCCTCGGCGAGATCCCTGAAGCCTTCTCCGCTATCTTCTACCAGAACGGCGAGCGCCTCAACTACATGTTCCTTGCGACGGACGGCGCAGCGGTCAATTGCCAGCAGGTCATCCGCACCGTCAACGAAGCCTTCGGCGGCCGCGGCGGCGGACGCCCCGAGTCGTGCCAGGGCAGCGCCATCTGCCCCGCGGACTGGCGCGAGAAGGCGGAGAAGCTCCTGTCCGCTCTTTGAGCCATGAGCCCATAAAAAAAAGAGCCCCCTTTGGGGCTCCTTTTTTTATAGGGCATGGCTCAGGCAAAGTAGTTCTTGCCGTTGCCCTTCTGTGCTTCGTAGGTGGCGATGCGCTTCTTGATGAACTGCGTATCGATGTTGCCTGTGCGGAAGTAGCTGTCGCTGAAGATCTTCTGGTGCAGGGAGATCGTCGTCTTGACGCCGTCGATGCGGAATTCCTTGAGTGCACGCTGCATGATCTTGATGGCGTCGCCGCGCGTGCGGCCGTGGACGATGAGCTTTGCGATCATCGAGTCGTAGTACGGCTCGATCGAGAGGCCGGCCGTCACGCCCGAATCGAAGCGGACGCGCGGGCCGCTCGGCTCGTGCAGGAACGTGATCTGGCCTGGCGACGGCATGAAGTTGTTGTCCGGGTCCTCGGCGTTGATGCGGCACTCGATGGCATGGCCCTGGAAGTGGACGTCGGCCTGCGTGATGTCGAGCGGCTCGCCGGCAGCGATGCGGATCTGCGTGCGCACGATGTCGATGCCCGTGACTTCTTCCGTGACGCCGTGCTCGACCTGGATGCGCGGGTTGATCTCCATGAAGTAGAACTGGTTGTCCTTGAGGTCCAGGAGGAACTCGACCGTGCCGACGTTGGAGTAGTGGACGCTCTTGGCGGCCTTGACGGCCAGCGTGCCGACCTGCTTGCGCATCTCGTGCGTCAGCGCGATCGACGGCGACTCCTCGAGGAGCTTCTGGTTGCGGCGCTGGATGGAGCACTCGCGCTCGCCGAGGTGGATGACCTCGCCGTAGTTGTCGGCGACAATCTGGACTTCGATGTGGCGCGAACGCTCGATGTAGTGCTCGAAGTAGTAGTTGATCTTCTTGAGGTCGACGAGTGTGTCGAGGATGTCCTTGAGCTCGTCCTCATCGTGTGCGACGTACATGCCCTTGCCGCCGCCGCCCGAGACCGGCTTGAGGATGACGGGGTAGCCGACTTCCTTGGCCGCCTTGACAGCCTCTTTGTTGTTCTTGAGCGGCTCGCTGCCCTTGGCCATCGGGATGCCGGACGGTTGCATGGAGGCGCGGGCGACATCCTTGTCGCCGACGAGACGGATTGTCTCCGGCATCGGTCCGATCCAGGTGATGCCGTGCTCGGTGACCTGCTGGGCGAAGTCTGCATCCTCCGAGAGGAAGCCGTAGCCCGGGTGGATGGCGTCAGCGCCCGTCTCGAGCGCTGCGCGCAGGATCGAGTCCTTGTTTAAGTAGCTGTCTGTGGCATCGGCGCCGCCGACGCAGACGGCGTGGTCGGCCAGCTGTACGTGAAGTGCATTCTCGTCTGCTTCCGAGAAGATGGCGACTGTCTCGATGTCGAGCTCCTCGCAGGCGCGGATGATGCGCACGGCAATCTCGCCGCGGTTGGCGATCAGAACGCGTTTGAACATGGGAAAATCCCTCCTGAATCACAGTATTACGATAGCAGATATTATAACCAGCTGCTAATTCCAAATCTGCCTTGATTTTATCACATGCACCGCGGAAATGCAATATTCCCTCATGGAATCCCCGTGGGATTTGCGGTATAATGGAATGAATTTCAACCATGCAGTTTAAGAAAGGTCGTGAGCGATTGACGGACATTGTCGCAGAGAAACTCAAGCTGCTGCCGGACAGCCCCGGCGTTTACATCATGAAGGACGCGTCGGGTCGCATCATCTACGTCGGCAAGGCGGTCGTCCTCAAGAACCGCGTGCGCCAGTACTTCCAGCACAACAAGAACCACTCGCCGAAGGTCAAGGCAATGGTCTCGCACATCGCGGATTTTGAAATCATCATGACGCACTCGGAGGTCGAGGCGCTGATCCTCGAGTGCAACCTCATCAAGAAGCATCGCCCGCACTACAACATCAGCCTCAAGGACGACAAGAGCTACCCGTACGTCAAGGTCACGGTGCAGGAGGAATACCCGCGCGTCTTCCTGACGCACCGCGTGACGAAGGACGGAGCGCGCTACTTCGGCCCCTACACGGACGTCACGGCCGTGCACCAGAGCTTGAAGCTCCTGCGCCGCCTCTTCCCGCTGCGCACCTGCCGCCACCTGCAGGACCGGCCCTGCCTGGAGTACCACATCAAGCGTTGCCTCGCGCCGTGCGTCGGCAAGGTCACGAAGGAGGACTACGCGGCGATGATCCGTGCGGTCCTGCTCTTCCTCGAAGGGCGCACAGAGGATGTGGAGCGCGAATTGAAGTTCCGCATGGAGCAGGCGGCCGCGGCCTTCCACTTTGAGACGGCGGCGCGCCTTCGGGATCAGCTTCGGGCGGTGCAGAAGATCGCCGAGAAGCAGAATATCGTCACGGGTGCGGGCGATCAGGACGCAATCGGCATCGCGCGCTCGGAGATCGGCGTCTGTGTCCAGGTCTTCTTCATCCGCGCGGGTAAGATGATCGGGCGCGAGCACTTCCTCTTGCAGGGCAGCGAGGAGGAGAGCGACGCCGACATCCTCGCGGCGTTCCTCTCGCAGTACTACCATCGGGCGGCCTTCGTGCCGCGCGAGGTCCTGTTGCCGCTGGCCATCGCAGAGGAGGAGCGGGCGCTCCTCGAGAGCTGGCTGACCGAGAAGAAGCACGGCATAAAGGTGCAGCTCCTCGTGCCGCAGCGCGGCACGAAGCGCGACATCGTCGCGATGGCCGAGGGCAATGCCGAGAAGTACCTCGCTGACGAGGCCGCGCGCATCAAGCAGGCCGACGAGAAGACGATGGGCGCTGTGCGGGAGCTCGGCCGGTATCTCGGGCTCAAGAAGATGCCCTACCGCATGGAGTGCTTCGATATCTCGCACATCCAGGGGTCGGAGACGGTCGCCTCGATGGTCGTCTTCGAGGGCGGCCTTCCCAAGAAGTCGGACTACCGCCGCTTCAAGATCCAGAGCACCGAGGGAAAGCCCGACGACTTCCTCTCGATGCGGGAGGTCACGACGCGCCGCTATGTCGGACTGCCCGAAGAAGAACTGCCGGACCTCATCGTCATCGACGGCGGCAAGGGACAGCTCTCTTCGGCACTCGAGATCATCCGCGGCGCGGGCGGCCATAAGGATGTGCCTGTCGTCGGCCTCGCCAAGCAGTTCGAGCTCGTCTTCAAGGAGGGCGAGAGCGAACCTGTCGTCTTGCCGCGCCACAGCCAGGCGCTCTACCTCATCGAGCGCATCCGCGACGAGGCGCACCGCTTCGCCATCACCTATCACCGCAAGCTGCGCGGCAAGCGCAATCTCGTCTCCGTCCTCGACCACATCGTCGGCATCGGCCCCAAAAGGCGCCAGGCGCTGCGCAGCCACTTTGGCACGATTGCGCGCATCCGCGAGGCGAGCGTTGAGGAACTGCAGCAAGCGCCGGGCATGAACCGGCCCGCAGCCGAGGCTGTCTACCACTTTTTCCAGGCACAGCGCGATCTCACGCACTATCATACAGAGAAAGGAAACTGATATATGAACATCATCGACCTGCACGTCCACTCTCTCGTCTCGGATGGCAGCTATTCGCCGCACGACCTGGCCGTCCACGCCAGAGAAGTGGGTCTCTCAGCCTTCGCGCTGACAGACCACGACAACATCGCGGGCAATGAGGAGGCCGCTGCCGCCGCCAAAGAGCAGGGATTAGACTTCCTGAACGGCATGGAGCTCACGGCCGACTTCATGGATCGCAAGCTCCACATTGTCTGCCTGGGCTTCGATGCGGACCATCCGAGCTTCCGCCAGCTCTACGCTGAGATCCGCCGCGTCAAGGAGGGGAAAATCCCTGAGATCATTGACTACGTGCACGCCAAGGGCATCGACATCTCCTTGGAGAAAGTCCGCCCGTTCGCCTATGGCGAGGTGCTCGACCGCTACGCCATCATGCGCTACCTCGTCTCTCTGCACCTCTACGACAGGGCGCAGCCGCTCTGGGATCACTACCTCGATCCGGCGGTCAGAGAGCTCGGCCTCGACCAGAATATGCCGGTGGAGGAGGCACTGCCTGTCATCCATGAGGCAGGCGGCGTGACATCTCTTGCACACTTCCACAAGAAGATCGGCCTCAAGGGCCTCTCGCGCGCCGAGCAGGAAGCGGCCATCGCGCGCCTGCACGCGATGGGCCTCGATGGCATGGAGCGCTGGTACCCGAACTACACGCAGGAGGATTCTGACTTTGCCGCGCATATGATCGAGAAGTACCACCTGCTCGTGACCGGCGGCACCGACTTCCACGGCAGCAATCGCCCGCAGATCGAGATGGGCCACGGCATCGCGGGCAATATGGCCATTCCCTATGAGGCCTACACGAAAATCATTCTTTCCTGCAAAAAATTTCGCGATGGCAAGCAGGAGAATGGCGGGAGCATCGCGAATTAAAGGCTTGTAGAAGTATTTACAGCAGTTTACAGCTTTTAAGCCGCTTGCTCATCGCCCCAAGCCAATGCTTGCA
>ERZ1106978.393-NODE-393-length-33248-cov-12.523604_pt1 | contig 33248 bp, 39 predicted proteins | sample MGYA00403689_ERZ1106978 | MGnify/ENA primary metagenome ERZ1106978 (study PRJEB35170, sample SAMEA104062434) | human gut metagenome | biome: human gut; feature: human-associated habitat; material: faeces | place: Denmark | collected 2012-08-02 ...
CCAGCTCGCCCTCGGCAAAGATGTTCTTGATATGCTTTGAGATGGTCGAGCGGTCTTTCTGGAAAAGAGCCGCGATTTCCGCGCGGGCGAGCCAGACTGTACCGTCGTCGGCGTAGAGTTTGACGCTAGCTGCGCCGTCATCCGTGTTATAGATGATGATGTTATCCATATGATATTCCTTTCCTGGCCGCCTGCTGGGCGGTCTTTTTGTTGCCAGAGGCGGAGATCAGCTGATAAAGCGGGCAATGCTCATATCAATATCTGGCTGCCGGTAGTCGGATGAGACGATAGACCACTTACGGGCAACGATGTCGATGTAATGCGAGAAAGTATCTTCTCGTAGGAGAAACCAGTATTCAGGACGGCCTTGAGATACGGCAATCAACGCTCCGGCGGAGTCGTAGTAGTAAATGTAGCGATAGTGCTGGTAATAATGGTACTCGTCGACATTGTTGTCATGCATCACGACGGAGGCGTAGAGGATGACTTCCTCTTTCAGGTCGCTGAAATCTTGCAGTGGGTGATTGTGAGAGGCGATACGAATCTGCTTCTGGCGAGTTTCCTCATCGGCGTAGACCTCTTTGATCGTATAAAATTCGATACCCTGGCCATTCAGCAAGCAGGTCTTGGTATTCAGATAGTAGCTTGTTGTATTAGTGGAGTATACCCAAACCCATGGCGAAGCAGATGCAAGAGCGGTCCCGTGGAGGGATGCACATAGGAATAACAATAGGAAGAGCATATGTTTTGCTGTTGAAGAGTAATCAAGGAGCATAGAATCACACCGCCTAAAAAGCTAACTAGATTACTTTACATAATCATGTAACATATCGTAGAAAGTATCTTCACTTAAAATATGAAGATCTTGGCCTTTTAAAATGAGATTTTCAGCCTTTTTCATTTTCGTGCTTTTTTCACCTTTTACATTTGGACTGTCTTTTAAACTACCTATGACTAGAAAGTTAGTTTTCATAGTTACATTATTTTCACAAAAGCCGCCAATATTACAAACAATCTGTGCAGCGTCTTTCCTAGTATAGCGTTCTAATTTTCCAGTGAAAACAACATTTTTATGGAAAAGAGGATTGGATGGATCGTTTAGTGATACATCACCGGCTAGCTTTCTTAGGTCAACAGTTTTTGTTTTATAGGTAGATAGATCAATCCTTCTCTTTACGGATTCTTCTTGTAAGCAGGATAGTAATTTTTGAGTCGCTTCACAATCGCTTAATGCGCGATGATAGTCATTCTCTATCGAATATAATTTACACAAATCAAATAAACGATGATGGGGGAGTTCTGGTAAAACGATTCTTGCAATTCGCATCGTATCAACAAAGTCGTTTTGAAAAGGGATATTTAAAGATTTCAAGAAGTTATCATATAGAAAGTTTATATCAAAGTTAACGTTATGCCCTACAATAACAGACTGACCGATAAAACCATATAGTTTTTTTGCAATATCGTCGAAGGTAGGAGCATCTTTTAGCATATCATCTGTAATACCAGTGAGTTTCGTAATAAAGCTATCTACATAATGGCGGCTGCCATCAAAATATTCAAGCAGAGGAGGTTTAACATATGTGTGAAATGTATTTACGATTTCGCCGTCATTGATATGCATGCAAGCAATTTCTATAATATTATCAAAATGAGCATCTAATCCTGTCGTTTCTAAATCTAGAACAACGTATTCTGAAGGAACAGATAAAATAGATTTACCTTTTTCGCGCTTGATAGGTGTTTCATCCAAGATGCTTGGCGAACCAATAGATATAGTAACCATGGTTTATTCCTCCTAGTCAGTCTATAATTACGGCCGCTTTTTGGGCGGTCTTTTTTGTTGCCAGAATCTGGGGTCGGTGTAGATCACGTTGCCGTGTCTTCGGCCTTGGGTTTGTCGTTGTTGTAACAGGTGTCGAGGACGGCATCGACGGCTGCGCGGCTGTTGGGGGTCAGGACGTGATATTTGCGCAAGAGTTCTTGATCCTGTGGCGTGAGAGTCTGCACACCGGCTGCGGTGGACGCGGGCGGCTCATTGGGGATGTCAGTATTGCCTAGCAAATAGTCAGTAGTGACGTGGAAATAAGCAGCGATGTCTTTTAGCTTTCTGGTAGGTTGGTTGGTATCCTTTTCCCATTTTGCGTATGTCGAGCGCTTCACGCCTAGTTCGTCGGCCATTTGCTCTTGAGAAAAGCCAAGTTTGTTTCGTAGCTCAATGAGTCGTTCACCGGTAGTCATGATGATACCTCCTTTGCTTCATACTTATATTATACGTGATTTATTATCACAAATAAATGATGATGTAAAATGCCAAAGTGTATTGACATGTGATTTTAAATAGATTATACTGTAAGCAGATATGGGGATTTAAAATCACAAATATAAAAGGAGTGATAAGTGTGAACAAGATTAGAGAATTGCGCGAGCATAAGAAAATGACCCAGGATGAATTGGGAAAATTGGTAGGAGTAGGGCGTTCAACTGTGGCGAAATGGGAAAGTGGAGAAAATTTTCCGCGTGCAAGACAACTGATTTCGCTGGCAAGCGTATTCAATGTCAAGGTAGATGCTTTATTGCGCCCTTATTGGCATTTTAAATGCCAATAAATAATTACTTCTATCTATATTGTAGCAGTATTTACCGCCGCACGGCTTCGCCGATGCGCGGACAGGAGGAATAACATGAAGAAGATCAACAGAAAGATGCAGACCTGCAAAGCTGTTGCAGATGGGGCCAGCGAGGTATTGGACGGCCTCGCCAAGCAGGGAGTCATTGATAGCTACATTGTCAGCTGCTGTATCACCGCTCCTACGGCGGACGGCGGTACGGACTACGACTCGGGCAGCGTGACGTACGGCAACCCGGACAGCTTTGTCAAAATGATGAGCTTTATCATCTGCGACATCGAAGCACGCAAAAAGATTCCGGCCCCAGCAACCATCGTGAAAATCATGGAGACCATCAAGCAGATGAAGAGAGGGGCGGGCTATAGTGTCAGGCAGTGAGGCAAGCTTCAGGGGAGCGTATGGATGGAGAGATTGCCAAGAACAAAAAAAGGTCTCAACGGAGACACTCCATCAAGACCTGCAGGAAATCATTCATTTACTTCGGGATTTGCAACGAAACCAATTGGCTTTTTACGCGGTGGAACATTACCAGATGACTCCACGTGCGGACGAAGAAATATACAAGCTTGTGTGTAATGGACTAAAACCGTTTGGCTTTGCCCCGAAGGGAGACTGAACCCACGAAAGAAGAGCAGCTGGTCACTGTACCGTCCAATCTGACGGATGTCAAAGTTTGGGATCTGTGTAAGAAGTGAGGGGTGCTTATGATGAATTTCTATCAATTCATGAAGAAGGCTCGTGGAGACATGAGCCTCTGGGAGCTTTCGAAGCGTACAGGCATTACTGTACAACAGCTCTCCAACTACGAGAAGGGGAAGAGTGCGGCGACGATTGAGAAAGCCGCTGCGATCTGTAGGGCTTTGAACGTAACCTTTACGATTGGGAGCTGAGGAGACGAAGTTGGCATGAACGATACGCCATATTACAAAGCCCGCTTGCGGGCGGCTGAGAGGGATTCGGCTTTCGAGTCCCGGCAGAGTGCGGGAGCGGTCATCGGCATCGGCTCGACGCGGCTCTACCAGATTGAGCGCGGCATCCGGTTGCCGCACGAAGATGAGGTCATCGTGATGGCCAAGGAGTATGATGCTCCCGAGCTCATCACGTACTACTGCAAGCACGTATGTGCCATCGGCGCATATTGCAAGAAGGATATCAACGATTGATTTGAGACTGGCAGATGTATCCGCAGGCGGCAACCTGCACCAGTCACAAAGGAGGTCATGATCATGACAATCCACGAGCGGGCGGAAGCCCTGAAGAAGAAGCTGGCGGCGATGGGCATCACGACCGATGCCGAACTGGAACGGGCTCTTGACGCAACGCGTCTGGATATCTCGCTTTTTGTCAACGAGCCGGGTAAGGAGCGGAAGGAGGAAACAGCATGAAGTTTTCCAAGCATGATGAAGAAGGGCGCGTCATCCGGGCAGGACGCTCGACGCGCCGGATTGAGTCGGCACTGGAGGTGCTGGCATCGGCTGTCATCGGTGTCGGCATGGCTACGTTTCTTGTGCAGGTATTTGGCATCGCAATCGGGGTGATCAAGCCATGAAGGAGATGCGCAGGCTGTGGCAGGATTACCACCTGCCATATTTCTCGCCCTATGGATGGGCGGTCATCTTTGCGGGCGGCTTCCTCATCGGAGCAGCCTGCGGGTGGCTTTTATGGCAATAAAATAGCCTGCCTTCACGGGCGGTGAAGGCAGGCTTGGTCATTGGATGACCGTCTGACTCGACTTCATTATAGCACGGAAGTCTGAGTTTGTCATCCTGTGGCAGTGCTTTTAGCCGGACCCGTTAAGGGTATCCACTCAAGCGGAGAAAATGCCATTGAAGGTAGAGGACAAGCAGGATGAGCAAGAAAAGTGAGAAGAAATACATCAGGAAGATCATCGAAGCAGGGAACACCCTCGAGGTCATCAACTACATCTCGGGAAGGATAGGAGCAAGAGGGAACGGCAGAGGGGAGGGAGAGCAGGAGGGTGAGTCGGAGGAGAAGGTGCAGAGGTGGAAGTGGAAGCGGGCGGAGGATAAGTGCCGCTGGCTGATCAACCAGAACTTCGGGTCGGGCGACCTGTGGATGCGCTTCGGTTATCCTCGGGGGACTCAGAAGACACCGGCAGAGATACGGGATGACGTCAAGAAATTCCTCGAGAAGCTGCGGAGGATGTACCGCAGGGCGGGGAAGGAGCTGAAGTACCTGTATACGGTCGGCATCGGCAGCCGTGGAGGGATTCACTTCCATGCGGTGTTTTCGGCCTTTGACTCAGAGAAGATTGAAGAGCTGTGGCAGGACATCGCGGGGACGGAGCAGGTGCCATATCCGTCGGTCAATACAAGACATCTTGACCGACGCGGGCATTATCCGAGCATCGCGGCCTACATCATCAAGAATGCGCGGCAGACATTCGGGACAGAGCGGCAGATTTTCGGCAAGCGATACTGCGCCAGCCGCAATTTGCGGCCGCCCAAGGTCAGGAAGGTCATCGTTCGTGCTGGGCACTGGCTCAAGAAGCCGAAGCCGAAGAAGGGGTACTACATCCTGCAGGATTCTGTCCGCCAGGACATCGGGCAGAACGGATTCCCATACCAGAGCTATACCATGGTGCGGCTTCGGATCTAGGCCGAGCGGCCGCAAGTAAATCATGCACAGGAGTGTGGATAAATGGAGAGATGGAAAGTGAAACCGGCTGCGTCTTATCGCGGAGCCATGAGCAACGCGCGCGGGCGGCAGTTCGAAGCTGTGATTGATGCAGGGTGCCGGTACTATCGGATGCATGGCATTGCCAACATCGAGAAGACGCCGGAGCCATTTAGGTGTTTGCACAAGGGCGCTGGTGGCATTGCCAAGGTGCAGTTCATGAGCCATGCCCAGCCGGACTACAAAGGTGTCCTGAAGGGCGGCCGCGCCATCGTCTTCGAGGCGAAGGCAACCGACAAGGATAGGATCATGCAGAGCGTCCTGACCGAGAAGCAGGCTGGGGAACTCGAGCTGTTCCGGGAGATGGGCGCGGATTCCTTTGTGTGCTGCGGGATACAGGGGCAGTTCTTCATGGTGCCATACACCGTCTGGAGCAACTTCAAGCTGTTCTTCGGGCGCAAGTACGCGACGGCGGATGATTTGCGGCCGTGGCGTGTCTGCTTTGATGGAGCTGTGAAATTCCTTGATGCCTACAGGAGATAAGGATATGGCAAGGAGAGAGCACGGTATGGCCATCCTGTACCAGACATATGGGCCGGAAGAATACGCGACGTATGCCTGCCCGTACTGCCGCAGATACGTCCACAAGATAAACGGGCGGCACATCTGCGCCCGCTGCGGCAAGCTCGTGGACTGCAACCGGCTGTATCCGTATACGGGCAGGATTGTCTATGACGGAGGCCGCAGCTGGCTGGACGTGAAACGTGATGAGGAGGAATATCTATGAGACTGGCAAGAGCGATGCGGCGGAAAGCCGAGAAGTCAGCAGCCGTCGGCGACCGGCGGGCGGTCAAGACGTATGCCAAGGCGAAGAAAGCCGTGCGCCATGCGACGACGCACGAGCTCGTCATGCAGGCGGCCGTGCGCCGCCAGGCTGTAGTGGAGATCATGGCCACGATTGTCGTTGCAATGCACCGCAGCTTCGGCTGGAGCACGGACCGGCTCCTGCGCCTGCGCAAAAAAATGCGGGTACAGATGGAGTGCCTGAAAGGGCGATACGTGAAGCTCGAAGAGATGGAAGTCATCGTCGAGAAGGAACTGAATTGGGGCTTCCGCATCGAGAGGGATGACACGTGGGAGATGCGCCGCAGGGTGGAATACCGGACTGTGCGCGTCATGTCGGCCGTATTCCTCATTGCCCTGCGCGATGAATTTGGCTTCGGGCAAAAACGGGCCATGCGTGCTTATAAAGAACTGGCCGACATCTGGACTGCTGTCCATGAAGGCAGCTTGACCATGGAGGCCGTGTGGAAGGAGCACGATGCGGTCGGCAAGAGCATCGGAGAAGCATTGGCCCTGTAGCCTTATAGCAGAAAAAGGAGAATGACTATGTCTGACATCGAAAAATACAAAGCGGCCGTCGAGGCCATTGAAAATGAAGACCTGAAACCTGAATCGCCGGAATATGCAATCGCGTGTATCGTCCGGGCTTGGCTGGACTACCGTCCGGACGAGGCGGCCGAGCGCATATTGGGTGAAGGGCGGCGTATCAAGGGGTGTTATCAATACACCCGGAAGCAGGCAGAAAAAATCTACCAGATGACTGGCGATCGCTGCGTGGGCGCGTCGGCCGATACGATGCTCGAGTGGATCCTTGGCTACTACGGGTACGCGGAAGACGAGGCTCAGGCACTCATCGAGGGCGGCCTGATGATGGCGGTCTATCATGCAATGGCCAAGAGCTGGACGCCGTATGGGATGACGAGCAACATGCCGAAAGAAAAAGCGCAACCGGCTGCGGACGGCACGCCAGCAAGACCGCTGACCTTTGACGCAGACCTGGAGGAATTGCTATGAGCAGTCGCATGCCAGAGACGGTGGAAGAAGTGCAAGCACACTTTCCACAGGATCTCGATGAGGAAGTCGTAGCGCGTATTCGCGAGATCATGCCGCGCCATCTATGGGTGTGTAGCGCAGAGGACCGCCATCATGCATGGTGCGACTCCTGCGGCAACTTCGTCCGGATTGACAGGAGCAGGCATCGCAGGCAGGCGCTCTGCCCGGCCTGCCTGCATGAGGCTGAGGTCATCCACACGTGGAGAGGCTGTAAGACACTCAGGGACAGGATGCTGCTCTACATCTACGGCAATTCGGCCATCGATACAGAGATCTTGACGGCGCAGGCCGTGTACGTAGAGATGGATTGGGGGATGGCTTATGGAGACGGCGTCATGCCGTGGCAGGTGGAGCCGGACGTATATGTGGACAGCCGCAGTGTATTCGTATATGGCAAAGGCTCGGCGACAATACGGCCTAAAGACGGTTGTCGTGTCTACAACGCGAGAGAGCCGCTCCGGTACGAGATGTGCAAGCCTGCCGGGCCGCGCTGGTACGTCTACATGAACATGGGCTATGCGGGCCTGCCTTTCTACGTCGATACAGACAGCCTAGACGAGGCAGTTGCCAAGACGCCGTTCCGATATATCTGGGATGCCGTGGGTGACGATTTTCTGCAGTGGGGGACGAGGGGAGCCTACCTGCGCTTATTCACCTTGGTCGCCCGCTATCCGTTCGCGACAGAATGCCTGGCAAAACTCGGACGGATGACGCGTGAGTACCTCTTTGAGTACAGCGAGGAGAACAATCGGTGCGGCCACACCTCCATCAACTGGCGGGGCAAGACGGTGACAAAAGTCCTGAGGGGGACGCTTACAAAGGCAGAGAAGAAATGGCTGCGCGAGACGAGCTACACGAACGTCTTGCTTTTGGGAGCCTGGCAGTATGTACGGCAGAGTGGATGCCAGAGCATCAGCATGATAGACATGATGCGATACAGAATGGTTTCTGTTGATCTTCTGAGGCGTCTGGCCGCAGTGATAAAGTTGCCGCGCCTCCTGCGTTACCTCAAGAAGCAGGAAGTGCGCAATGAGGACAGGAGACTCACAGTGGACTTCTACCGGGATTACATACAGGACTGTCAGCGTCTCGGCGTTGACCTCACCAAGAAATCAAACCTCATGCCACGCAATCTGATCGAGACGCATCGAATGTACCATGAACAGGTGCGCGAGATGCTGCGCCTGGAGGAAGAACGTTGGCGCATCGAGCAGGACACCTTGAAGCTCAGGCAGGACAGGAGCAAGGAGAAGGCCTGGCAGAAAAGGAGAAAGGATATCGTCAGGAAGTACAGCTTCGCGGCGGGCGGCATGACCATCTACGTGCCACAGCACCTCAAGGAGCTGATCACCGAAGGCGCGGCAATGCACAGCTGTGTAGGCGGCTATGTGGACCGCGTGGCTTCTGGTGGGACTATCGTCGTATTCATCCGCAAGGCGGACGACCTCAAAGAGCGCGTCGGCACGATGGAGATTGCGGCGGACGGGTCCCATATCGTACAGGCCAGGGCAAAGTTCAACCGCGACCTGCCGCCCGAGGCACAAGCATTTGTCGACCGATTCAATGCAGTCAAGATTGAGAGAAGAGAGAGGGAGAGCGCATGAGTGAAGATGTGAAAGAAATGCGGGAGCAGGAGATGGCCGTACCGATGGCGGGCGGCACCATGCCAAAGGAATCCGATGAGGAGCGTCTGACACGCCTGGCCGGAGAGATCAATGCCATCAAGGAGCAGACGCGGGCGACGGTCCAGAACGCGACGCTCGAGATTGGCCGTCGGCTCATCCAGGCTAAGGCAGCCGTGCCACATGGCAGCTGGGCCTACTGGCTCAAGACATCGGTCGATTACTCCGAGCGCACGGCGCAGATGCTTATGAGTACTTATGAGCGTTTCGGCAATACCCAGCAGAAGCTCTTCGGCACAAAGATGGACCCAGAGGTCGTCAGTCAGCTGAACCGCTCACAGATGTTTGCGTTGCTGAGCATCAAGTCGGAGGAGGAGTGCGCGGAGTTCATGGAAGAGCATAGAGATGACCTCGCCGATATGAGCAAGCGCGAGCTGGAGAAGGCCATCAAAGAGCGCGATGAGGCTCGGGCAAACCTCGAGACGTGGCGCAAGAGCAATGAGGAGCTCAGTGACACGGCACAGAGAGTCGTGGCAGAGAAGGAGAAGCTGAAAGAGAAGCTGCGGAAGATGACTGCCGAGACAAAGGAGGCAAAGGGTGAGATGGAGCGTCTGCAGGAAGAGATGGATGAGCGGGCGGCGCGCATCGCTGACCTCGAGAAGCACCTGCAGGAGGCACAGCGTGCTGATGTCGAAGCCAGCGCTGTGGTAGAGCGCGTGCCAGAAGAGACAGAGCGGGAAATCAAGAGCCTTCGCGCCAAGATTGCCGAGCTGGAGGAGAAGCAAGGCAGGGAGTCTGTCAGTCTCGACTTCAAGCGCCACTTCGAGAACATGAAAGGCGAGTTCAATGCGATGAATGAAGCACTGACATCCATGGAGTCGGATCAGCGTGAGCGATACCGGGCGGCCATGAAGAAGATGATGGACATGATGTTGCAGATTGTAGATTGTGGGGCGATGGCATGAAGATATTCACGGAACAGGATCTGCCGATGCCGGTCCTGCACGATAAGCATCAGACGTACGACGCGAATACGCTTGTGCGTGTCTGGTTCCAGAAGCTCCAGGAAGAAGTCATGGAGGCACACGAGAAGGCTGTTTATCTGCAGTTGGCAGGTGATGACGACGAGGCACGGCGGGATGAGCTGGCAGAGGAGCTGACAGACGTCAAGACGGTCTGCGAGACATATCTGCATGCGCTGGGTTATGACGACCGCGAGCGGGCGGCCATCCAGCGGCGTGTGAATGCGAAGAACAAGCGGCGCGGCTACCTTGTGCCGATGGAGATGCAGGCGAAAGGTGGCGATGGCCAATGAGCCAGGATACCAAGACAAGGCAGATTGCGGCCACTGTCTGTGAGATGATTGAACGGGACAGGAAGAATCGAGGCAAGCAGCCCATACTCCTGCCAGTCAAAAAGCGCAGCCGGTGGCAGAGTGGCATCTGCAAGATCTGTGGCGAGTACTTCGATTGCATCACGAACGAGCATGCCCATCGCCACGGCTTCAAGAATGCCGATGAGATGGCCAAGAGTGATGCAGTAGATTTTGGGAAGAGGGTAAGAAAATGAGCTTGGATATCAGAGGCGTGTGGAAATATCAGGATCTGCTCAAGGAGTACAGCGAACTGCAGGCTCGGGCATCGAAAGCGATGCTCAGGACTGGTTTGGAGCGGGACGCAGCCCATAAGGAGTGTCAGAGATTGGCAATGGAGGTAGACCGGCAGCGCACGGAGAAAAAGGCCGCTCGCGAGGAAATCAAGCGGCTGGAGAAGGAGATCGAGAGACTGAAACAAGTCCGGTATCGGTGGGTGAATGGCACATGGTGGCCGGTGGAAGGCACGAATATCTATGACATGATAAAGAAAGTACCATGCGTGCCGTATGCCATGCGCGTGCTGGCCGAAGAAGATAAACAGGTGCCGGAGATATGAGAAGAAGAGAATCATGACTTGACTGTGGCAGAGAGGCGTGGCCTCTCTGCTTTTGCGTGCTTGTGAGGTGACCAGATTGGCGGCTTGGGACGAAGAGTGGAGCTGGGTACAAGAGAAGATACAGGGAGAACGGAAGATGGCCGAGCACTACTTGCTGTGCTATCGGCAAGAGCTTGCACGGTATCAGCAAGAGCAAGAGCAAGAGACGAAGGGTTGGCTCAAAGCTGTCGAGATGGTGACGGACAGGGCAGGAGATCAGAAGTCTACATTCCTGCGCCTGCGAAGAGAAGCATGGCGGAAGCACTTCTACTACAAGGGCAAAGAGGCATGGGTGCCGTACGTCCAGCAACGGTATGCAAGCTATCAAGCTGAGGCGGGCGGAGAGCGGGCGGCTTGGGTAGGTGCACGGACGCTGAGGTCATGGTGGCACGACCTTATTCGTGATGTAGCAGAGATTCATACTATAATAAATAACAAACAATAATAAACAATCTAGTGCGGCAGCCGTTTTGCTCGATGAATCCGTGGTATAGTAACGCGTAAGCAAGAGCGAGGGCGTGCAAGCCAACCCTGCACGATCATAGCGAGGCTTTCAAGATCCCCCTAGTCATGGCCCGCGAGCATTCATACAAGCGCGCGGGCATCTTTTAAGGAGTAGTGATTTATGCTGATGAGGATTTGCAGCGCATGCGGGCGGCAGGTGAGAGTTGGAGAGCCGTGCCCGTGCCTGAAAGAACGTCAGAAATCATATGATCGTGACAACCGGAACAAGAAGGCCGCCTCGCTGTACCACTCAAGGCCATGGCAGCTGCTGCAGCTCGCCGTGAAGTCACGCGCCCAGTATATCGACGAGTACGTCATGTACTATGAGAAGCGCATGACAGCAGGACGTATCGCACATCACATCATACCAATAGACGAACGGCCTGACTTGGCGCTCAATCCGCAGAATCTCATCTATGTGTCGGATAAGACACACAAGATGATTCACGATGCTTACAGGAAGGGCGGCAAGGAGAAAGCCGCCATGCAGGCAAAGCTCGCCAGGATTCGCATAAAGAAAGCAGATGAATAAATTTTCTTTATGCAGAGGGGGGCGGTCAAAAAAGTTTTTTTATCGCACGCCATACCACGCTCCCTCCTTTGTCGCGAAAAAATGCCAAAAACCATGAAAGGGGATGAGATTATGGGACGCCCACGAAAAGTCGTGTCGATGTCGACCGGGAAAATCAGCAAGGCGGCGAGAGCTGCCAGGAGCGAAGCGGAAAAGCAGATGCATGTCAAGGCGGACGCCCTTTCCCCTCCTGACTGGTTGTCGGATCGGGCGGCACTGGAGTTTGACCGTGTTGTGAGAGAGTCGGCAGAGCTCGGCATGCTCGATAACCTGGATCTTGCGGTCTTGGCTGTCTATGCGGACAACTACAGCCGCTACGCGGATGCCGCGACACACATCAACATCCACGGGGCGACTGTCAAAACGCAGAATGGATATGAAACGCCGTCGCCGTGGGTAACGGTATCGGACCGAGCTGCGAAGAACATCTTCGCCTGCTCGGCTAAGCTCGGCATGAGCGTGACAGACCGCCTCAAGCTGATTGTGCCAACGAAAGAAGAGAAGTCCGTCAACAAATACATCAAGTTCTTTGGAAGTGATAAGGGATGAAAGACCGCACGACGGAATACGCCAAGCTCGTCTTGAGCGGGCAGCGCATCTGCGGGCGGAGCGAGAAACTGGCCTGCCAGCGCCACATCCGCGACATGCGGAACAAGAAATCAGAGTGGATCTTCGATGTCAAAGAGGCAGAACGCCACATCGACATTGCAAACACGCTGACAATCGGCGAGGGCGAGGCCCGTGCACTCCACACGCGCGGCTTTCAGAACTTCATCATCGGCAGTCTCTTCGGCTGGCGCAAGAAGCGCAGCGACATCCGAAGGTATCGCGAGGCGTATGTCCAAGTGGGCCGCCAGAATGGCAAGTCATTTCTGGCCGGAACGCTTGCGAATGACTTTGCGACATTCGGAGGCTACCAGTACGGCAGAATTTTTTGCACGGCAACCAAACAAGATCAGGCGAACATCGTCTGGGATGAGGTAGCCAAGTTCATCCAGTCGGATAAAGACCTGGCCGAGCTGTACAAGATCAAGACGTACGACCGCACGATTACGAGCAAAGTGACCGGCACGACCATCAAGGCCATCGGCAGGGATACGAAATCCGCAGACGGTTTCCGGACCATCCTGGCCATCGTGGACGAGTACCACGCCCATCCGACGAACCAGATGTACAAGCTCATGATGGATGGCCAGGACATGGTCAAGAACGCACTGACCATCGCTATCACGACAGCCGGCTTCAATCTTAAGAGCCCGTGCTACGAACAGTATCAGTTCTGCAAGAAAGTGTTGGAAGGGGTCGTGCAGAAGGACAATCTCTTTGTCTACATCGCTGAGCTCGACGAAGAGGATGATATCTGGAAGAAGGAGAATTGGGCGAAGGCAAATCCGCTCAAGCTATTCCTGCCGGACGAGGTCACACTCGACGACGAGAAACTGGCCGTCGTGGCCAACAAGGCCATCGATGCCAGGGAGAAGCAGGGCGAAGAGCTCGTGAACTTCGAGACGAAGACGCTCAACCAGTGGGTGACGTATACGGGTGGCGCACTGCTCGATATGGCGGCCTGGAAAGCGGGCGGCAAGCCCTGGACATTGGCAGATATGCGCGGACGGGAAGGATACCTCGGCATTGATTTGTCGAGCGGAGGCGATCTGACATCTATCAGTATCGTGTTCCCACTCCGAGACGATAACGTCTATATCTGGAGTCATAGCTACATGCCGGAGCTGCGCCTTGCGGAACACATCAAGAGCGATGACGCGCCGTATGGCGTCTGGAAGAATCAGGGCCTCATCACGCTGACGAGCGGCATGTACGGCATCAAGACGGACTACAAGTACATCATCGCGGACCTCAAGCGCATGATTGACGAGTACGATATCGATATCATCGGCTGCGGTTACGATGCCCACAACGCGGCGGCCTTCCTGGCTGATCTCGAGGACGTACTGTCATGCGACCTGACCGAGGTCAAGCAGTCGGCCCGCAGTCTCAACGATACGACGAAGGACTTCCAGCTCAGCGTCAAGGCGGGCCAGGTATCTTACGACCAAAACAATGCACTGCTGAGCTGGTCGGCCACCAATGCAATCATCTCGGAGCCGAACTCTTTTGGCGAGATCAAAGTGGATAAGATGACACAGACCGACCGCATCGACCCAATCGACGCTATTATCGACGCGTGGAAGATGTGGTTTCTCTCGAAAGAGGATAACGTGCCGGATGGCGAAGAGGCCCTGCAGATGTGGCTGGACTCGATGGGAGATGAAGATGGGAAATAAGAGGGGAGGTGAATCGAATGAATCTAGTGAGGAAGGTCAAGCACTGGATCCGCAATGATACTGGCGAGAGCACCAGCATCAGCCTGAACACCATCAATGAGCTGTTCTTCGGCGCGGGAAATGCAGAGCTTGGCCCGGATATGTCTGAGATTACGTACTTCACCTGCCTGAAGACATTGGCAGAAGCTCTTGGCAAGATGCCGCTCTATTTGATGGACGAGAAGAAGAACCGCGTCATGCGGCATGAGACAGTGCCATTCATCAGTTTCGAGCCTAATCCGCTCGAGACGCCAATCCAGTTTTTCACCTATCTCGAGTACTGCCGGAATCACTATGGAAACGCGTACGTATTTGTGATGCGCCATCGAGGCACCTTGCAGGGGCTGTACCCGCTCGACCCGCGCATGGTCCAGATCTGGGTCAACAACACGGACGAATTTACGCAGAGGCGCTACTACTACTGCTATACGGACAGACGCAGCGGGAAAACGTACTGGCTTGACCCGGGCGACATGCTCCATGTCAAGTCATGGGTCACAGGTGATGGCGGATATGCAGGCAAGAGCGTACGCGAGATACTGGCGACGAATATGGCGGGTGCAAAGGCCAGCCAGAAATTCCTGAACAATCTGTATCAGAAAGGCCTCACGGCCAATGCAGTCGTCAAGTATGTCGGCGACCTCAGCAAAGAGAAGCAGCGCGTCTTGCTCAAGAAGATTGACGAGCAGGCCCGCGATGACGGCAGGCGCATGATTACCCTGCCAATGGGCTACGATATTCAGACGCTCGACCTCAAGCTGACGGATAGCCAGTTCTACGAGCTTAAGAAGTACAACGCCCTGCAAGTGGCAGCGGCCTTCGGCATCCAGCCGAATCAGCTTAATGACTACAGCAAGTCGAGCTATGCGAACAGTGCGATGCAGTCGCTCTCGTTCTATGTGCAGACTTTGCTGCACATCATCACGGTCTACGAGCAGGAATTCAACCGCAAGCTGCTGACGCCGGTCGAACAGGCGCGTGGCCTTGGTTTCAAGTTCAACTTCTGGATGATTTTGCGAGGCGACCCGACACAGCAGGCTGATGTCCTGCAGAAGATGGTACAGTCGGCCATCTACAGTCCGAATGAGGCGCGCGGTAAGGTGGATATGCCGCCGTGTGCGGGCGGTGATGTGCATATCGTCAACGGCTCATACGTGAAGCTGCAAGACATCGGCCTGGCATATGCGAAGTCCGGTGGAAAAAGTAATGAAAGCAATGAAGGAGGTGACAAGAATGATTCGAGTAAAGAATAGCGCAGAAGGTGCGGAAATCAGCATCTCTGGCAATATCGTCGATGACCAGGAAGGGAATAGTATGGAATGGTGGTGGGGCGAGGGCAACACGGGCGGCTACGAATGGCCGAGCAACATCAAGAAACAGCTCGATGCTATCGATGACGAGCAGCCGCTCACCATCTACATCAATTCAGACGGCGGTTCGGTTGCGGCTGGCGTGGCAATTGCCAACATGGTCGCGCGCCACAAAGGGCCGACGACAGCTGTTGTCGACGGCTGGGCCTGCTCGGTTGCAACACAGATTTTCTTTGCAGCCGACACGTGCCGCATTCCGTCCAATGCATACCTGATGATCCACAAGCCGTCCTGCGCGCTGTACGGCGATGCGTCTGACCTAGCGAAGGCTATCGAGATGCTGGATACCATCCAGGATGGTCTGGAGTCCACCTACAATAAGGCGGCCAAGAACGGCGTAACGCCGGAGCAGGTGCACGATATGGTAGAGCAGGCAACGTGGCTGACGGGTGAGTCGGCGGCGCAGTACTTCAATGTGGAAGTCACGGAAGCGACGCAGACAGCGGCCAGCGTCAGCGATGCGTTCCGGGCGGCTGCTGGCAGGTGTAAGGACATCCCGCAGAAAATCAGAGCCCTTCTGGAGCGGAAGGAAGACTGCAAGCCAGTCCCAGATGATACGGAAGCTGCTGAAGAGGAAAGAAAGACCATGAATATGCAAGTGGCCATCGCCCTTGCGTTGGCGGAAGGAGAATGACATGAAGAAATCTGACCAGTTCAAAAAGACCTATGATGAAATCAAGGCAAAGATCAATGACCTGCAGGAAGCAGGCGAAACGAAGAAGGCATATGATATGCTGCCTGAACTGAAGAATGCAGAAAAGGCATACAAGGTCCAGCTGGAGATGGAGAAAGCAGACCTTGCCGATTTTCTGCCGAAAGCAGCGCCAGTACTGAAAAATGCCGTAGAGGACAAAGTCATGCGCAATCGCATCTTCAATAAGCTCGTCCTCGGAGCCCCGCTCAATGAGCAGGAGCAGGAGTTCTACATGGCGGACAGCACGCCGGTCAAGCGTGTCGACGATGCTGCCGGCACGCCGGGTCAGGTCGGTGCAACGCCAGCCAAGGGCGGCTACCTCGTGCCGGAAGAGCAGATGGCAACGCTGCGTGAGTACCGCAAAGCCTACACCTCACTGAAGACGCTGGCGCATGTCCAGACAGCCAACAGCACGTCTGGGTCGATGCCGACACTCGGCGACGAGAATGGTGTGCTGACGAATTTTGAAGAAATCACGAACATCAAGCAGTCCGACTTCGATTTCGGTCAGCTGAAGTATGAAATCAAGGACTATGGCGATATCATCCCTGTGTCGAACCAGCTCCTGCAGGATGCAAATGTCAGCATCCTCGACATCATCGGCCAGCGCTTTGCCAGAAAGTCCATCAACACAGAGAACCAGGAAATCCTCGGCCTGCTCGGCGGCCTGAGTTCGGCAGAACTGAAGGATTACAAGTCGCTCATGAAAGCACTGAACGTCGACCTCGATCCTGCATATTACGCAGGGGCACGCATCGTCACGAATCAGGATGGCTTCCAGTGGATGAGCGAGTTGGAAGACAATCAGAAGCGTCCTCTGCTCGTGCCGGATGTGGCAGCGCAGGACACGTACCGCTTCCGTGGCAAAGAAATCTTCGTGCTCTCGAACACGACGATGGCGACGAAAAACAGCAAGATCCCGTTCTACATCGGCTCCATCAGCGACTATGTGGCCTTCTTCCAGCGCCTTGGCGTCGAGATTGCCGTGTCTCAGGATTTCCTCTTTGACAAGTACGCGACGGCCCTGCGCTGCGTAGAGCGCTTTGGCGTCGTAGCAGACGATACGGATGCCGTGAAAGCCTACAGCGTCACTGTCACAACGGTATAACTCGAATAAGGAGTGATAGTATGGCGCTCAGCGTAGCAGACATCAAGCTGTATCTCCGCATCGACAATGATGTGGAGGATGCCATGCTGCAACGACTGCTCACACAGGCAGATGCGTACCTTGCCGGCGCAGTGGATGACTTTGCTCTGCACTGCAAGACAGAGTCGTTTGATAAGGAGGCTGACATCGTGCGGGCGGCCATCGTGGCCGAGATGTACAACAATCGAGATTGCCAGGAAGAAAAGCACCAGGCATTCCCGTACTTCATCCGCTCGGCCATCGCACAGTTGCAGTACAGCGCGGACAGTATAGACACAGAAGGGAGCGGCGGAGCGTGATTATCACGAGCAGGATGCGCCATCGCATCAACCTGCGTAAGCCGGAAGATACGATGGATGACATCCATGGATACGAGACTTCGTACACGACCGTACAGACCGTTTGGGCCGAGTTTCTGAAGCCTGGATTTGTCAGCAAGACCGTCCTCGGGGATGCGGCAGCTGTCGAAGTGACGCAGGGCATGCGCATTCGCGCGACGACAATCGGTAAAGGCTGGCGCGTGTCGGAAGGAGAGCACGAGTATGATGTGCTCCACGTCGACGATACGACGCCGGGAGAGATGATCTTGACGACGACCGAGGTGCATTCCTGATGAGTACGACATGGATTCATTCGAACCTGCCAGAGCAGGTGCAGAAGGCGGTGAGAGATGTTGGCCACTACGATGAGACAACGAAGAAGATGCTGCAGGATGCCATTCGGAGCGGTACGGAAGATACCATGAGGTCAGCCATTCGCCATGTGCATACCAAGAGCGGCAATCTCGTCTCGAAAATCTCAATGGACTACAACGAGTCCATCAATACCGGCTACGTGAAATCAAAAGCACATCACTCCTGGCTGGTCGAGCACGGTGCAGGCATGGCCTTTGTACTGCCGCGCAAGAAGAAGGCGTTGAAATACGGAGATCACTTCTTCAAGTTGGTCCAAATACCGCCGCGCAAGCCGCATCCATTCATGCAGGCGGCGATTGACGAGACGGCCCCGAAGATTACGGCGGCCGTAGAGGAGGCAGTAAAGCATGATTAAGCGCAGGATGCCGTTCCAAACGCTCCAGAAAGCTGTATGCGAGCTCCTGAAAACATACCAGAGTGCGCCAGTCTATGAGTATGTCACACTGAATACGAAGCCGCCGTACCTCACGTTCGGCGATATTCGTATCGTTGACGCCGGGGCAAAGGATACAGCCGTCTATACAGTGGAGATGGAGCTTTACGCGTACAGCCGAGCCCATACGCGCCGAGAGGTCAACGAGATGATTGACGATGCAGCAACTATCCTGTCGTCGGTCGGCGTAGACCTTGATGCGGATGGCTTTACTGTTGTAGCACAGGATATCGCAGATGCCAATACCTCACCAAGCGAGGTAGAAGGCTACACGGGCAGATTGCTCGCCGTTTTTCAGATTCAAGACGATAAATGATGAATGATATGAGGAGGAATAACTATGGCAATCACAGCAGACAGCCTGCCGGAAAACCCGAATAAGACGCAGGCGACCGTTGGCAAGGACTACTTCTTGAAGGTCAATACGGGGGCGTACGAATCGCCGACGTGGACGCTCGTAGGCGGCCAGCGCAATTCGAAGCTGGGTAAGAAGGCCGACTCGATTGACGTATCGGACAAGACGACTGGCGGTTGGAGTGCTAAAATGCCAGGCCTGAAGTCCTGGACGATTGACCTTTCGGGTCTGGTCATGCTGAATGACGATGGCGTGGACGCACTCAATGCCGCTTTTGACGCAAGCAAGATGGTAGATGTGCGCCTCGAGTATCCGGACAAGACATTCCAGCGCGGCTGGGCGGCCATTACAGAGTTTGACCTGGACAACCCACACAACGGTGCGGCAACACTCACAGGCAAGCTGGAGGGTAATGGCCCTCTGAGTGCTCGCGCGAAGGATACCACGAGTCCGTTGCCCTGATAGCAGGTTGAAGAAGAATGACAGGCGGGTGCGTCCAGGCGGCTGCGCCCATATGCCTGTATGAATATGAGTAAGGAGAACCAAGGATTGAAAAAAGAAACGGTATTTGAGACAACAAATGGGAAGAAACTGCGTTTGTCGCTGAATATCCGCGACATGATGGAGATTGAGAGAGATATTGACTGCTCTCTCTTTGCACTGATGACGGAGGTGGGTATGGGATCCACGCGCAACATGACCGTGCGATTCACAGCGTCTGTCTTGCGCCATGCCATGCCGAAGGGGACTACAGAAGAAGATGTCGAGAAGCTCATTGAGGAGCACTGCTATGCCGGCGGCACGCTGGATGGCCTGAATGCGGTTGCGCTCAACACGCTCTTTGCAACGGGGATGTTCACGCCGGGAAAAGTCGAAGAGGCGGCGGAGGAGAAGTAGCCGTTGCCTCGTTCCGAGAATGGGTGGAAGCGAGTGAGACGGTCGCATACGGCTATCTCGGTCTGACACCGATGGAGTTCTCGAATCTGCAGGTTGGAGAATTCTACAAGATCCTTGAAGGGCGGCAATCAGCAGAGAAGCGTCTCGACGAGAAACGGGCCTACTTCCTCTCGTGGCTTGTCAATGTGCAGCTCGAGCACCCTGTCGCGACGGAGGAAATCCTCATACCGCTCTATCCAGAAGTAAAGGCACAGATGGAAGAGCGCAAGAGGAAACAGCGTGAAGAGGATGAGGCTATCCTGCGCAAAGAGTTTGGATTGGACTAAAAAAAGACCGCCATCAGGCGGCCTTGTCGGAATCAAGATAAGCTTGCAGGAAGTCTTTGTAGGTTGTCTTATCCGCGACGGCGATAAAGGATCCGTAATAGCGGATGGTGATGCGGAACGTATAGAGCTGGCGTATTTTTAAGCCGGCGATTGCGGCAAATGCGATAGCGCCGACGAGGCTGAAGCAGAGAAAACCGAAAGCCAAGGCGAGAAGTGTGCGCAGCCAGCTGAGCCCGTAGTTGGTGCAATGGGAAATTTCCTGGTAATCCAGGACGGATATCCTGTTGACGGCGATGGGCGGACGCCCATCTGCAATCAAGACATTATCAAAAAGCTTGTAGTCGGGAGAGATATCGCCCGAAATGATACGGAATGACATAGTAACCACCCCTTTTCTTTATTATATCATGACGGACATGGCAGGAGGCAGAGAATTTGAATAAAATCAGCGATTTGCAGATTCGGATTGGTGCAGATGCCTCCGGCTTGAAGCGTGAGCTGAATGAGGCACAGACGGCGCTGAAGACGGCGCTGAATACAAAGCCGATAGACGATGCCAGCAATAAGATTGGCGAGATCAGCAAGCAAACTGGCAACCTGATTGGCAACTTCCAGAAGTTGGCAACCGTAGCCGGTGGAGCTTTTGGCCTGGGTGATCTGATTTCGAGCGCCGTGCAAGCCGGTGATGCGGTCTACACACTGTCGAGCCGTCTGGGCATCAGCGCGGGCGAGGCGGGGCAGCTGTCGCGTATCCTGAAGCTCACGGGCGGCGATGTCAACTCGGCTGCGACGGCCATCATGCGCCTCGACAAGTCGTTCACATCAGCCGGCACGGCTGGAGACAAGGCCAAAACGACATTGGCAAATTACGGCGTCAGCTTGACGGATGCGAGCGGGAAGATCCTGCCGCTCAACCAGCAACTGGAAAATCTCGCGACGGGATATAAAGAGGCAAAGCAGAACGGCCAGGAGCAGGCTTTCCTGATGGATACACTTGGCGTCAAGGGAATGGCACTTGCCCAAACACTCGACCAGTACACCGAGGCGGCCAAGACGGCCTCGAAGGTGCAGGGCATTGGGCTCGACCCCAAAGAGATGCATGAACTCAATCAGCAGATGAAGGTCATGCAGATGGAGTCCTCTCAGGTGAAGTTGGCCTTCGTTGCGGCTCTGGCTCCTGTGGCACAGAGTGTTTTTCCGGAACTCATTAGTGACCTGACCAGTACAGCGAAATTCCTTGCGCAGAATAAGCAGGAAGTCCGTGACATCACCAAAGATGTTGTGACATTCCTGGCCATCTACAAAAGCATCCAGCTGGCACAGACGGCCGCGAATGGCAGCAAGAACGTTTTCAAAACGATTTCCAACGCTATGAACGCCGAGAAGATTGCGCAGGAAAAGGCACAGGCTGAGATCGCAGCCAAGCAGGAAGCGATGATTGCCAAGCAGGTCGCAACGGTAGAGAGCTCTTACGATGCACAGCGCAAGGCGGCTATCCGGGCGGCCACGCGCATGAACCTGTCTGCAGAGGAGACGGCCAATCTCATTGCGGAGAAGCTGACCGCCATTGAAATCAAGAGTACAGAGACCGCAGAGCGCGTTGCCGCGAGAATGCGGGAAGGCTTTGCTGCGGCTGCTCAGGCAGCGGCGTCGTCGGCTGGCGAGATGGATGCTGCACTGGCGGGCACTGGAACGGCGGCGGAGGCATCTGCGGCGCGTGTAGCAGGCGCATATAAAGCAGAGGCTGATGCTGCACGTATGGCAGGGGACGCGGCTGTGGCGGCAGGTGAGAAATCTGTCATAGCCAAGAACGGAGTCACAGGAGCGACAGAAAAAGAGATTCTTGCAGAAAAGTCATTGAACACGGCAGAAGCAACTTCGGGGAATACTGCTACAGTTGCGGGTAACAAGAAGGTCGTGGCATCTAATAGGGCGACAAATGCCACCAACAGAGAGACTGTCGCAACGAAAGGTCTGACGACTGCTACTGTGGCACAGACAGGTGCTGCATCTAGGAGTGCAGCCACAATGGCCGCTGGTGCGGTCACTGCAACGAGCAAGGTGCGCACATTGGCAGGAGCTGTTCTGTCTCTTGCGAGCAGCTGGTGGGTAGCTGCAGCTGCTTTTGCCGCCTATCAGGGTGCCAAAGCAGCGGAAGCATATGCGGAGAAAAAAGGTCAAGAGACATATGAGCTGAACGGCGTAACCTACTACCATAATTCGGACGATGGACGATGGTATACGCGAGAGACGAATCCAGACAATATGACCATCGAACCGACAATGGCGGGCGGCACAGAGAACTATGCAGGTTCTTTTTTGAACACTTTCCTGATGGGCACTCACAGCGATGGGCAGAATATGAAGTCGGTCGGAGATGTAGACATAATCAAGCAGCTTAATGGTATGCAAGCAGATAGGTGGCACAACTCTCCTGCTGGAAAAGCAAGCGATGCGGCGAAAGCAGCCGCCGATGAAGCGGTGCGCCTACAGTCGGGAATAGGCAAAATCGATCTGTCTGACCCAGGCATGGGCATTGCACCTGGCGGAGGCGAATCCGCAGCCGGTGGCGGCTCTACTGCAGAAGAAAAGCCAGCTACCCCGATGCGCACAAAATATTCCTTCGAAGACGACCCAGAACTCGCACCGTGGGCAAATGAGATTGAATATGCAAGTGCATACCGAGGTTTGGACGCCGCATTGCTGGCCGCTGTCATCAAAACAGAATCACACGGGCAGTCGGACATTTGGTCCACTGATCATGCCCACTGGGGTCTCGGCCAGATATCACAAGATATAGCGAATGCATATGGAGGTGGCAGAGGATACGGCGAGGGAAGCGACCCGAACGATAACATTATGGCCGCCGCAGGATATCTGCGAGCCTTATTGGATCAGTATGACAACAACGTAGAGAGGGCAATCTCAGCGTATAACCTAGGACATGCTGATCCGAGCGCGAACCCGGACTATGTATCGAAGGTTGAAGGATACTACAATGCCATCACTACATCTCAAGTACCGCTGGAGGGCGGTGGTGCATCACAACCGCAGACAACGACGGTCGACGTCCCGATTGGCGTGTCGATGTACGACAAGGCAGCAGACAACATCGGGCAACAACTAGGCGAAAATACGTGTGCACATTTCGTTTCCTACCTCGCTCAGGGGATAGGTGCAAATACTGGCGTTATCAGTGATTTGGTCAAAGATTGGGTTGATACCGCTCAGGAGAATGGTGCATGGGTGGACGCATCGAGCGGCCAGACAGCGCCGAAAGGATCACTTGTTGTCTGGAGCGATGGCGCGGCTGATAATCCTTGGGCGCATATTGGCATCTCAGATGGTGCTGGCGGCTGGATATCGAGCGACACACATGGCGTAAAGCACTCGACAGGGCTTGATTCGTACTATAGTGGCTACAGATATGCCGGCTATATCGATATGGACAAGCTCACGGGTGGCCAGTCCATCAAGACGACGGTAGATGCCTCTCAGAAAGCAGCTGAAGAAGCGGCTAAGCGCGTCAAGCAGGCAACAGACGAAGCCAATAAGATGTTGCTGGAGCTGCGTACAGAAAACGCCAAAGAAAGCGGCTACGCCTATCAGCAGGACTCTGTGAAGCTGATGAGTGATATTGCCGAGAAGGCCGCAAAAATCCGCAAGCTGCAGTCGGAGGGAGCACCGACGACGAGCATCCAAGCACTCAAGGCGGAGCTTAACGCCTACACTGCCGCAACGACCGAGAAGTTCCGCCAGAAGTGGGCAGACGCCTATGCGGACCTCTACGACGCATCACAGACGGCCCTTGCGAAAGTACGCCATGACTATGACAAAGAAGCAGACCTTGAGTACCTGACCACCGTGCGAAAGCTCAACAAAGAGCTTGAGGAGAAGAAGAAAGCTCTGATGCACGACGAGAATGATGTCGAGACGCGCAAGCTGCTGGAAGATCAGTATTATGCACAGCTGGAAGAGGCCGAAGACAAGCGTCGGAAAGCTCGCCAAGAAGCCCATGACCAGTACGTGAACTATCTGGTAGAGGAAGGGAACCTTGCCATGCTCGTGCAGTACATGGGCACGTCACAGCGCAATGCCAACGGAACCTTATCGAAGTCGGAAGGCGAGAAGCGGGGCGAAGCCTCTCTGAACTTGCAGGGAGAAAAAGCCCTGGCGAAGGAGTACGTGAAGCTCTGGCAGACGGCCCATGGAAGTATGATGGAGTACATCGCTGACGTATCCGACACCATGTACAGCACAATGGCTGATTCCATGGCGGCGTTTATCAAGGGCACAAAGAGTGCGAAGTCAGTGCTGCAAGACTTTGGGAATACTGTCTTGAACATGATGGCCAAGATTGCCGCGCAGAGACTCGTAGCAACGTGGATGAGCAACATCCTCGGCGCATTCGGCGGAACTCGAGGCGGCGCATCGGCATGGACATGGGGCGGCGTGACGCACGACAGCAGTTTCGGCGTAAAATCGGCAGCCGACCAGTTCATCAGTACCGCACCAACGGCGACGAGCCTGTTCAACGTGCCGAAGTTCGCAACGGGCGGCATTGTCACAGCGCCAACTCTCGCCATGATCGGCGAAGGCGGCGACCATGAAGCCGTCATCCCACTCAATGACCACAATCTGGCAGCGATGAGCGGCGCTGGTAAAGGTGGAGGCGTCATTGTGAACATCACCAATAAATCCAACGCGGACGTCAAGGTCACGAGCAGCAGCTACAACGAAGACATGGGGCGGTATATCCTCGAAGTCGTGGTTGATGGGGCTGTACGTGACCGTGGCGGGTTTGGTCGAAATCTCAAAGCAGCATTGGGGGCGAAGTAATGGCAGAAAAGTACGTATTCCCGACAATCCAGAAGCCAAAAATCCCGTATGCAAGCAATGCAGGGGATTCTTATAAAGAAAGCATACAAGATAGTACCATCACGACCACGTCAGATGCGAACTACAAGCACACGCGGCCGCGCACAACGCGTATGATTCACAGCTGGACATACGTGTGGACTGCTCTGAGCAAGAGCGACTATGCAAGGCTCAAGTCATTCTGGGAGCAGGTAGGCACCTTCCAGAGCTTCGAATGGGCGGAGCCGGATACAGGAGAAAAACACATTGTGCGGTTCTCTGGGACCTTTGAATGGCAGGAGAACTATCCGGTTGGCTACCAGGGCAAGCTGACGTTTGAGGAGGTGTGACCGTGTTCAAATTCTCGCAGATTGCGACGATGGAAAAGAATAAGCTGAGTACAGACGCGCCCTTTCTCATGCTCTTCGAGATAAAATCAGATGCGTTGGGCGACGCCATTCGCTTGGTGCGCAATACGGAAGACATCAAATGGAAAGGAAAGATGTGGACGGCGTTTCCTGTAGACGTAGAGCCATACGACGAGGACGGAAAGACTTTACCAGCCTTGAACCTGAAGATATCATCGGGCGGTGGCATTATCACGACGTATCTACAGCAGTACAACGGACTCGTCGATGCAAAAGCCAATGTCTACATCGTTCATGCAAAAAACCTAGCAAGCAGCGCACCGGAGATGGAGCTAGATTTTGTCATCAATGAGACATCGTATGATGAGCAGTGGATTACGTTCACGCTGGGGCCTACATCGGAGATGTCGACGCGCTTCCCACAGTGGCGCTACTTAACTGATTTCTGTCCGTTTGTTTGCGGAGATTTGAGATGCGGGTACAAAGGCGATGAGACTTGCCGAAATACCTTGCAGACCTGTCTCATCAAAGCACGTTTTGGCGGGGAACCTGGTATCCAGACTGGGAGATGAGCATGGTGGAAATGATGAGATACGATGATTTGGTTGGCGTGCCGTTCGTAGACAGCGGGCGGACAGGAGATGGATTGGACTGCTGGGGCTTGGCCATGATCTTGCTGAAGCGGCAGGGGTACAGCGTGCCGGATTATCCGATATGCGCGACCGCTGTGCAGGAGATTGCCAAAGCTTTGAAGGCTGGAAGCGAGTGTGGCAGCTATGAGCACCTTGATTCGCCGGAGTATGGCTGCATCGTGCTGTTGCGCTTGAGCATGGATGTATGGGCGAACCATGTGGGCATCTGTATCGGGCATGGAAGGTTCATACATGCGTACAGCAAGACTGGCGTGTGCATTGACAGGCTCAGCAGATGGAAATCTAGGATTGTTGGCTACTATCGGCCCGGGAGATTGGAATCATGATACAGGTTATTACGATCAAAAATCCTTTTGAGAACCGAAAAAAGCTCCGGGAACTGTACTGGACAGGGAAAGAGCTTACAGCGTACGTAGATACGGACGGCATGGACATCTTCGTAGACGGCCATCTCGTTGAGCAGCCGGATGCAACCATCCCGCCAGATGGCAGTCAGATTATCTGTACACCACACATCGCAGGCAAGGGGCTGAAGCGCATCCTTGGTTTTGCAGCAATGATTGCCCTGACTGTATATGCTGGCAATGTTGGCGGTGGCCTTTGGGCGAAGGCAGGGTCGTTCTTCGCAAAGGGAGCAATCGGCGCGACGCTGGCATCTGGCGCTGTCATGCTTTTGGGCGGCAAGCTCATCAATGCCGTTTTTCCCCAGGACATCAGCACACCGAAGTGGAATGACCAGGAAAGCAGCCGCTCGTATGGATGGGACCTACCGACGCCGTCCACATTGGCCGGGAATTGCGTCGGCGAGACGTATGGTGAGTGCATCCCAGCTGCACAGCTCCTGGAACAACATGTGGAGACGATAAATAACAAGCAGTACTTGAATTTATTGTACTGCGGTGGTTACGGTCCAGTAGATTCCATCGATAAAATCCGCATCGATTATACGGATATCGGGAATTTCACCGGTGTGCAGCTGGAAACGAGATTGGGGACAAACGACCAGAAACCTATTTCTTTCTTTCACACGACGCCGCTTGATCAATCGGTCGGATTGGAGCTTGATGTCGGCGCGTCGCTCGTACGAACGAGTGACAGCGCCTTGGCAAGCTCCCTTGAGGTCACGCTGGAGTGGCCGGCTGGTCTCTACCACATCAACGACGACTCGAATTTCGGCAACGCCACGACAAAGTTTCGTATCGAGTACCGGAAAAGTGGTGCAGATACCTGGACGCTGGATAAGGAGTACACAGAGACGGCAGCGACGAATGAGGCACTCCGCAAATCGTATCAGATAAACGGGCTGGAAGAGGGGCGGTATGATGTGCGTGTCACGCTGCTGAGCAAGCCATCGTCCAGCCGTGACCAGGCAATGGTACAGTGGACTCTCCTGACGAGCTACAACAACGGTGTTTATACAAGACCGGGAAAAGTGCTGGTGGCCATGCGCATCCTTGCGACAAACCAGCTGTCGGGCGGCGTACCGTCCGTATCGTGGCGGCAGAAGAGAAGCACAGTCTGGGTGTACAATCCGAATGAGTCGGCCTATGAGCAGCAGCCGGCCAATAATCCCATCTGGGCCGCATACGACATCATGCACCAATGCCGCTACTTCAAGAATATCAACACAGGCGAGATGGAGTTCGTGCATTACGGATGCAGCCACGAAAACCTGGACCCCTACTATGAGCAGTGGAAAGATGCGGCGGACTATGCCTTCGAGATGATTACCAACGAAAACGGTGAGAAGGAGCATCGCTATGAGTTCGATGCTTTCCTCGATACAGCTCAGAAGCGCATCACAGCAGCTCAGAAAGCGGCGGCTGTAGGGCATGCTGTTATTATCGCACACGGTCGAAATTACGGTATCGTTGTGGACCGTCCTGGTCATATTTCACAGATCTTCGGCGAAGGAAGAACGACCGTATCCAGCGTGAAGGGATCCTTCACATCGAAAGAGGACCGAGCGCGAGCTGTAGACGTGACGTACAACGATGAGCACAACGATTTCAAGAACACAATGATGACCGTGAGGAGCCCTCTGTATAACAAGGATACTGGCGTCGATAATACTACCCAGCTGACGCTTTTCGGCGTCAAAAGAAGGTCACAGGCATACCGAGAGGCCATGACTGCACTGGCAACAAGCGAGCGCCAACTCCAATTTATCGAGCTGCAGACGGATATTGACGGCATCGTAGCGGAATACGGCGACATCGTAGGCTACAATCATGCTGTGAGCAGGATTGGCATTGCGTCGGGCAGGCTAGTGTCGGTAGCGGCATCGAAAGTAGTGCTGGACAAGTCAGTAGACTTGAATCCGACAAAGACATATGAGATTTACATCACCTTATCGGATGACACGATCGTCAAGCGCAGCGTTGCCAGCGTCACGACGGCTACAAAAACAACCGAGCTTGCCGTAACGGTTCCTTTTGATGACGCTCAGATGCCGGCAAGATTTGACAACTACGCATTCGGAGAGTGTGATAAGTCAATCAAGCCATTCCGCATCGTCAGCGCATCTCGTGATGGGGACATGCTTGTCAGCCTGAAATTGGCAGAGTACGACGAAGCAATGTATGCAACAGAGCTGGATTACAGCAAGTATCCGGTCATTGACTACAGCAACTCGCTGACCATTGCGACGATAACATCTTTGACGGCAAAAGAACAGACGCGCACGATTGACCAGACAACTGTGCCGGATGTCGCTGTCGCGTGGGAGATATCCAGTACTGGAAATGCGCCGAGTGACTATGTCGTGCAGATCAAGAGCAGGAACAGCTCCTATGAAGAGCAAGTCAGCACAAAGTCGACCGCATATACATTCCGTAGCGTACGGGCTGGTGAAGACTATGACATCACCGTCTACTGCATTTACGACGCAGTAACGACAAGCCACGAGACGACGAGCCTGCACGTCGCGGGCGGGGCTTACTCTGAGAACAATACCAGCAACCTTATCGTCATGCTCGTGGGGAAAGGATTCAACTTGTCATGGCAAGCGGCAACGGGGACAACTGTCACCGCGTATAACGTCTACCAGGGTATATATGGCGATAAGTTGGATGCATGCAAGTTAATCAGTGAAAAGCAGAAAGCGGTAGCGTGCTATGCACCTGTAAAAGATGCGGGGCAGTATCAGTTCTACGTTGAGAGTATCGATAGAGACGGGAACAGATTCGGGCAAGTGCTGTCAGGCATCGGCGCCATTGCCATGCCTGGGCGCGTGACAGATGCAGAAGCATATACGATATACCGAAGATACCAGGATGGCTCGACCGGGTATGATATCGTCGTGACCTTTGCACTGCCATCCACACCGAGTGCAAAAGACGTCGAAGTATACTACAAGACGAATCACATCGACATGACAAAAATCAGCGGCCCATTGCCGGAAGGAGTACCTGCAGACGAGCTTGGGTTCTACGCAGACTGGCGGTATGCAGGAAAAGGCTCTAGCCGTGTCGTCATTCCGGCCGCTCAGCTCGGAGATATCTATAAGCTCAAGCTGGTGGCAGAAGATGTGAATGGCTTCACGACACCGGACAGCGATGCGACGTACCTGACATTGAAAGTCGAGGAAAAGCAGACCGTGCCGAGCACGCCAGCGGGATTCAAGAAAGATTTTTCCAAAGAAAACGGCTTCGTTTTCTCGTGGGACGACGTTACCGACTCAGATGTCGATTTTTATGAGCTGCGATACGACCAGAATCCTGGAGCCGAGTATAACTTGATAGGGCGCGTACAGGGGACGAGGTTAACCGTCAGGCGACTGAAAGCGAGAAGCGCAACAATATACTTGTACGCACATAATGCTACCAAGAAATATAGCTATCCGGCAAAGCTGAGCTATGATTATCCAAAACTCAATGCGCCGGGCGGCCTGACGATTGAGAAAGGTATCCTGTCGGCAAATATCACCGTGCCGGACATCCCGAACGGAGCCGACGGCGTCCGCCTCTACATCGAGCAGCAGCCCATCGACATTGGTAAGAATACGCACTACACGTACTCCAATCAAGCAGGCATCTACACGGTCACAGCGTGCTACTACGACATCTTCGGCGAGGGATACCAGACAGCCGAGCACCAAGCCGTCATCGACCCATACATCGATCCGAAGTACATCGAAGATGAGAGCATCTCACTCAAGATGGTCGATAAGGAAATCCAAAGTGCTGTAGCGGATGCACAACAGGCTATCCCGAGGCTCGATAAAGTAGACAATGATATAGCAAATATCAACAATGACATATCCGTTGCTAAAACTGACTTAAGCAATGATATAGCAAGTATCAACAACAAGTTAAACCTGTCTCCGTCGGACGCGAATGGATATAAGTCAATTCAGGAGCTAAACCAAAAAGACGGACAGTTAGAGTCAATAATCGCTACGAATAAGTCTACACAGGATGGTATTAATCAGGAACACGCATCATTAATCTCGCAAACAGATAGCGACATCAAGTCGGTTGTGCTGAACCTGAATAACACTGACCCGTCTAAGAGTGCATACAAGTCTATCTCACAGCTATCTCAAACAGCAGACGAGATAAAGACTACCGTGCAGACCAATAAGACGAACTCAGATAATGCTATCTCTCAGGTATCACAAAAAGCCGACAACGTGAAGGTCACGATTGAGAATAACCTTAACAACACCGACCCGTCCAAGAGCGCATACAAGTCCATTTCTCAGCTGCAAGTTAATATCAATGGTTTAACATCTACGGTACAGAACAATAAAAGTGCTACGGATACTCAGATTTCCCAAATCAAACAGAATGCAAATTCATTGAGTTCTACCGTACAGACATATCATACAGACGCAAACAATAAGATATCTGGGTTGTCCTCAAAGGTTAGTCAGAACGCAGATAGCATTACATCGGTTGTCACGAACCTATCGGACTCCGAAAAGGCAAAGAATAACTACAGTGCTATTGCTCAGATGCAGGATGACATCGCACTGAGAGTTGCCAAGGATGATGTTGTTAATCAAATCAATATCTCTAAAGAGTCTATCCTCATTGATGGCAAAAAGGTACACATCACAGGCGATACCAAATTCGATAACAATGTCATCGTTGGTGGCATGATTGCAGCTAATAGTATTACAGCGGACAAACTTAGTGCGGAGACAATGGAACTCACTGCTAATCAGGGGATTAAAGGCGGTGGCGCAACGCTTGACGCTAATGGTCTTACTGTACGTGGTAATGATGGTTCATACGTTGTACATGGCTCAAACGGCATGGAGTTCCACGATGGCAACGGCAACGAGTTCTCTATGGTAGGCGCAATAGTCATGGGAACAGTAAAGGATGGACAGTGGATTAAATTTACAAAACCGTGGAAGACAGTGCCAAATGTCATTGTTACGCCTATCAGTTTGCAGACGGCTATCCCTGGCTATAACAGTACAAGCCTCTACCTTGATTGTCGCCCACAAAACGTAACGACCAATGGATTCCAAGCTGTATGTAGGACGGTACTCAAAGCTGGTTCTGGCGGTCTTGTTCCTGTTAATAAAACAGTAACAGGGCATCTAGAATCTTACTCAATGACGATTGACGGCACGGAAATAACTATCCCTGAAAAGGCCACGACATTTACAATTAACACTACGTGGGCGATAACAAACTACGGAGAAGACGAGACACATCACGAAGATGATTACCATGCGTTCTTAGGCCCAGCGTACTTAAACCTAAAAATAGACGTAAACGGGACAAACAAGGTAAACAAAAGAATAGGCACTGCGCCCGCAGACGATTGGTACTATAAGAAAACATTCAGTGGTGGACATTCCGAGACAATTACTGTGAGTGGTGGAGACAAAATCAAGATATATTTTGTAGCAACAGCGGAGAAAGGTAAGTGGCAGGACTTCAACGAGGCAGATGTATCAGCTACCATTGGTAACTATTCTTTCAATATCACAGCAGATTCACCGCTTGCTTCTGGTAATGCATTTTTCCTCTGTACAGACCAGCACAATAGCCCATATACGATTAGTGATAGCCAATGATAAGGAGTGTGATATAAATGCTAAACGCAGGATTCCAATATCTTGAACAGCGTGACGCCAATGACACAATAACGAAAGATGGTGTAGTGGGCAAGAATAGCCCATTTGCTACATCGGATAATAGCGGTATCTATGACATTATCGCGGAGGATTTACGGTGGCTCAAAGAGAATGTAGATGATGTAAAAGACACATCTAACCTAGAAGCCATTAAGCAGTCTGTAACTGACATGTATAACGAAATGAAAAACGATAGCTCCTTTGGTGAAGCTGCGGCTAAAGCTCAGGCAGAAGAGGCGAAGAAGCAGGCACAGGCCGCGTTAGAATCTGCAACAAACGCAAGGACGTACCACGATGAAGTCATGGTAAAGTCTACAGAAATTAATGATACCGTTGCAGAGATTAAGGCATACATTGAAAAGGCACAGGCGCTCATTGAATCCAATAAGGAGCTTGAGCAGACTCTCGGTAGCTATGTAACGGTTGCGTCGAATAAGGCAAAGGTTGCGTCCGATAGTGCAACCAATGCTGCCACGAGTGCATCTGCAAGTAAACTCTCTGAGACCAATGCTAAGGCATCTGAAACCAACGCATCTGCTAGTGCAGAGCACGCTAAAACCAGTGAAACTAATGCAAAAGCTAGTGAGACTTCTGCAACAGCCAGTGCAACTGCGGCTAAAGCATCGGAAAACAACGCAAGCACATCGAGTTCTAGTGCGGCAACTAGTGAAAGTAACGCCAAGTCCTATATGGACACGACAAAAGGATATATGGACAAGACACAGGAAGCCTATGAATCAGCACAGGCAATCCAGTCTATTGTTGACACAGCAAAAGCAAACGCAGAGAAGTGTGTAGCCGATGTAGAAGCCGTAAAAGAGTCATTGAGCAAGATTATGGTTTATCAGGGTTCTGTCGATAACTACTCTGACCTTCCTACGAATCCACAGGTAGGCTATTCTTACAACATTAAAAATGCCGATAAGACGCATGGTGTAAATGCAGGAGATAATGTCGTGTGGAACGGCACTGAGTGGGATAATCTTGGTGGTTCCGTTGACATGAGTCTGTTTGCAGAAGTAGGCAAGGACGTTAGCTTTAATACTGTTACGGCAACGACTTTCACGGGTAATTTAAAGGGTAATGCAGACACGGCCACCAAAGCAACACAGGACGCCGATGGGAACGTCATTGCTGATACTTACTATAACAGCAGTTTACAGCTTTTAAGCCGCTTGCTCATCGCCCCAAGCCAATGCTTG
>ERZ1106978.410-NODE-410-length-32126-cov-66.934396_pt1 | contig 32126 bp, 28 predicted proteins | sample MGYA00403689_ERZ1106978 | MGnify/ENA primary metagenome ERZ1106978 (study PRJEB35170, sample SAMEA104062434) | human gut metagenome | biome: human gut; feature: human-associated habitat; material: faeces | place: Denmark | collected 2012-08-02 ...
CGTATCGTCATCCCGAGCGCAGCCGAGGGATCTTTTTCGTTTCCCGTTTCCCTTTCCCTTCGTAATGCTGTCTGCATGAAGCACCGTGATCCCACGTCGCATGGAGTACGGTGCTTCCCGTTATCCGCTGTCCTCACTTTTCCTGATCGATCGCGAACGAAAAAGATTTCTCGCTTCCGCTCGAAATGACGATACGGGGATGCGGCATTCTCGTATCTCCCTCCTTTCTCTGGAAGGAGGTGCCCCGAAGGGACGGAGGCTCGCTCACGCTATCGGTTGAAAAAGAATGTGAGATATGCCTTCCCTCGTATCGTCATCCCGAGCGCAGCCGAGGGATCTTTTTCGTTTCCCGTTTCCCTTTTCCTTCGTAATGCTGTCTGCATGAAGCACCGTGATCCCACGTCGCAGAGAGTGCGGTGTTTCCCGTTATCCGCTGTCCTCACTTTTCCTGATCGATCGCGAATGAAAAAGATTTCTCGCTTCCGCTCGAAATGACGATACGGGGATGCGGTATTCTCGTATCGTGCATTTAGCCAAACGCGGAGCGGACAATAAAAAAGGAAATCCCATTTCTGAGATTTCCTTTTTTGATTCAGGCTTATTTGCAAGAACTCACAAATTAGAATTTGTAGTTCAGGGAAACAGTCCATGCATCTTCCGGATCTGCGCCTACTTCAGCATCGCCAGCAAATGCGTATTCAGCATGCAGCTGTACGTTCTTCTGGAGGGTTACGTTAGCAAGAGCATTCCAGTAGGTCAGGTTCTTAGCTGCTGGCAGTGCTTTAAGAATATCGGTATTAAGACCGGAGCCGCCGAAGTAAACATTAGTATCTACATCGTTGTAAGCAACAGTCAGATCCCAAGTGCCAGCTTTCTTCCAGTCAGCTTTGCCATAGGAGAGGCCTGCGTTCCAAGCGGTGTCATAGTCGCTAGCGGTGGTGTTGTTCCAGTATTCACCGAATACGTTGAACTGCTGAACCGGAATATTCAGGTTTACGCCATAGATTTCATCCTTGGAGCCATCTTTCTGAGCGATGTAGTCAGCACCGAGTTTAGCGAAACCAAAGTCATAAGCGCCTCGAGCGAAGTAAGCATCTTTGCTCTTCCAATCAGCGTCATCAGAAGCATTCAGCTGACCAAAGCCGGTGGTCAGAGCCAGTTTGCCATTGTTGTAAGCAATCTGAGCACCATCATAGCCGTTTGCATCGCCAAACAGCCAGCCGCCCTGGTTACCAAAAGCGATCGGCTGACGGCCCAGACGTACTGCTACATCTTTGCCAAAGTTGTGGTTGACGAACAGCTGCTGCATGTAAACGCCTTTATCTTTGCTATCGTCTTTGAAGTCCATGTCGTAAGCCATTTTGCCGTTGACATAGGTGGATTCATTGACCTGGCCTTTAACATTGATTCTCATACGGCCATTCCAGGAATCTTCCTTGGTACCATTATCTTTGGTCTGATAACGCATACGAGCGTCGCCGGACCAGTAGAGGTTGCCGACTTTCTTTTCCAGGTTGGAAACGCGAACGCCGAGGTTTGCGAGTTCGTCAGCGTATTCGCCAGCGAGTTTGTCGAGGGTTGCCTGCTGTTGTGCATTCAGCTGGTCTTCTTTAGCCATGAGGCGAGCTACGATCTGAGCCAGTTCGTAACGGGTCATGTTTCTTTCGCCTTTGAAGGTGCCGTCCGGATAGCCTTCTACGACGCCCTGAGCGGACAGGTCGGATACTGCCTGATAAGCCCAGTCATCAGCGGTGACATCGGAGAACGGATTTGCAGCGTAAGCGGATACGCCAGCGGTGAGTGCTGCTACAGCAGCCAGTGCGAGGATCTTTTTCATAGTAGTGATCTCCCTTTGAAAAAATTTTGCTTCTTCTTTTCAAAGTCGACGTCCATGAAAGCTCCGCTCGAGTGACCGTGTTTCCTCTGCTTGCTTTTCATGTCTGTTTCCTTTGGACCATGAGTCCGAAGCTTAGACTTTGGTCTAGTAGTAGGGTATCATACTTTCGATTTAGGTTCAAGGATAGTTTCAGCTCATGTTTCTATAAAATATATGTATGTTTGCCAATCTTCTTTCCTTCTTTTTTAATCATAAAAATGCACAGCCTCTGTTTTTCTTGCATTTATCGACATCCGGAACAGTAAATAACATTAAAATCATTTACAGCATTAGATTTTCTCTTCTTATAACTATAAATAGGTTTTATAAGTTGTTTCTTGTAGAGGATGCTTTCGTGAATCGTCGACCTGAGACGATCCCCCCTCTTTTTCATACCGCCAGAACCCTATTCGCCTCGCTCCGCTCGCCACCTTCCCCACGCGGGGAAGGCTTTGTGTCGGAAATACCGCTTCCCCCATCCAACCTCCGCCCCTTCGGGGCACCTCCTTCCATAGGAAGGAGGGAGTATCCACGCGAGCCCCTTCCCTTGGAAGGGGCTGCCGAGCGCAGCGAGGCGGGGTTGGTTCCCTTTTTTTGGCGGCGAAGCCGCCTCCTCTTTGCCTTTCCCACGCGGGGAAGGCTTTGCCGGGGAAACGGTATTCTCGTTTCTTCATCCATCCCACGCAAAAACGACCGTCTCTTACGAGCGGTCGTTTTTATGTGTATTACTTGCTTAGGGAAACGCCCCTGCCGTCTTCATCTCCGTATCGCAGACGGTCGAAAGGAAGTGGTCGAGGTAGCGGGCACACTCCGTGAAAAGGGCTCTTGAGATCGAGCCTTCGAAGGGGCTTCCCCAGCGGTATCCGCGAAAGCGGCAAAGGAGGTCTCTCGCTCCTTCGGAAAGTGCAGTCGGGTCTTCTATGGCTTCCGTAGGATCATAACCCGCCGCGGCCAGTAGCTTGACGGCGGCAATGAAGGCGATGACGCGAGGATTCCTCTCCTCCGCTGCGCGGGCAGCGGCCATAAGGATGTCATAGGCTTCATCCTCCTTCTGCCCCACGGGATAGAGGGCAAGCACCAGCTCGATCACATAGTACCAGCAGGTCATGTCTTCGTAGGAAAGCTTCATCATGTCGAAAAGAAGGCGGCCCTCATACTGACTGATGACACCATACTCGGGATAGATCGCCGCCGAAAGGCGGACGCAGGCAAAGGAGAGGAGGATGCCTGTCCCGCATCGGTTCATCACGGCGCGCGGCAGCGTCAGATGGATAAGTCCCATCTCGCGGGTAAAGAGTGAAAGGCTCCGCCCGCCTTCGCCGCCTTTGGACGCACGCAGGACGATCCCTTCTAGATTTCTGATTTGGGGTGTTGGCATGGTCGGGTGTTCCTTTACATAATAGCTGCGTGTGATGGTTCAGGGTTCAGGGTTCGGGGGAAGCCCATGGGACGTGTTGTCCCTTGACCCTGGATGAAAGCTTTGCTCAAATTAGGAATTAGGAATAAAGGTGCGGCGCATAAAAATATAGAAGCGCCGTGAAGTTTTGATAGTGCTTCGCGCGCATCGTCATTTCGAGCGTAGTCGAGAAATCTTTATTGCAGAACGTTCAGCGCCTGATGTGAGGTAGCACTAGGACATCGTTTTTCCTCAGCGCATACACGCTGATTCCCGCAATGCAGTAAAGATCGAGGGCTGCGCTCGGGATGACGATGCCGGAGAATCCCAGTCACTCCTAATCCCTAATCCCTAGCCACTAGCCACTCATCCTTGTTTTCAAACTTTTTGGGGTATCCTTTTCCTGTATCGTCATCCCGAGCGCAGCCGAGGGATCTTTCTTGCACTGCGGTCCGTATCACATAGGCACTGGCAGGGAAACGACGTCTTGGTGCACCGTATTTCTGCGTTCACACATGCATCGTTTATCGGACTGCAAGGAAGATTTCTCGCTTCGCTCGAAATGACGATACGAGAGACTCCCAGTCACTCCTAATCCCTAATCCCTAGTCCCTAGTCACCAGTCCCTGTCATTTCCCCTCCATCATCCTCCGTATCCGTTCGCGCCGCCTTCTGGCAGCTTCTTCGTCGACAATGATGAGATGGCCGGTGTCAGTGACGATCTCTTTGCGATTCATGGCAGCGGGCTTGACAGGCGCGGCGCTTTTGTAGTCGAAGCCGCCGGCGAGGTGACAGCTGGCGCAGTCCCTGCCGCGCGCGCCGCGCAGCATGCGGTAGAGGCAGTAGAGGAACCAGCCGGCGATGGCAAGGCCGATGAGGATGGTCAAGAGTGTGTGCATAAGGGTCCTTTCTTACAGAAGCTATGGGAATCGGTGAGGAAATCACCCTTGGGAGTGCCGTTTCGCGCGCTCCGCGGCAAGCTCGTCCAAAAGGTTTGGCGGGGTGTCGCTTTGCCATACCCAGTCAGGACGGAGGGCGGCGGCGCGTTCCTTGGCGGCTTTGAGGTCGTAGTAGACCTGCCATTTCGCATCGACCAGTGCGCGGCCGCTCTGGCGGAGAAGGTAAGCGGGATGGAAGGTCGGCATGACGGGGATGCCATGGAAATCGATCCAGTGACCGCGGGAGCGGATGATGCCGGCTTCGCGGCCTAGGAAGAAGCGGAGTGCGACTTTGCCAAGACCGATGATGACGGCAGGGCGTGCGAGTGCGATCTCCTGCAAAAGCCAGATGCTTCCGCAGAAATGCCCTTCGTCCATGGTGGGGGTGCGGTTGCCGCGCGGACGGCATTTTACGATGTTTGTCACGTAGACATGGTCGCGGGTGATGCCGACGGAGGCGAGCGCCTTGTCCAGCAGCTGCCCGGAGGGGCCGATCAGAGGGCCGCCGTAGTCATCCTCGACACCCCCGGGGCCTTCGCCGACGATCATGAGCGGGGCATCTGCAGGGCCGGTGGAGAGCACGGGACCAAGACCGCCTTCGCGGCGAAGCGGGCAGCGGCTGCAGGAGGTGATGGCTTCCTTCAGCGCTTCGTGCGTAGCAAAGCCGGTGGGACGCTCCATCTCCTGCCTGCGGCGGACGATATATTCTTCCGGGTCTTCGTGTCCGAATAGATCCATAAGCGGAGCCTCCTTAGAGGAAATCAATAAAGGGACAAGGGTTCAGGGTTAGCCCCGAGGGCGTGCCGACCCTTGATTGTTTGTGAAAGAGGGGAAGCGGGTTCTACAGGTTCAGAGGGGAGGGCGGGGGCAGTGCCCGAAGGTTATTGAGATAACAGGCTTCCCGTTTGGGGATTCCTGACATCGACCGCTTGAATGCGAATGACAAAGATTTGAGGGCTTCGCTCGAAATGACGATACGGGAGTCGGATGTCTCCAAGCCACTAGTCACCAGCCACTCCTAATCCCTAGCCACTAGTCCCTAGCTACTAAAATCCAGTCCCCCAGTCACTAGTCACTGTTTAGGCATGCCTTTCGATAGCCAGAAGGCATGTGCATAAATGACGGTTCCTCTATATCATAGAGCCAATGGCCGGTCTTGGCAAGAGGCGGCGCGCTTGCAAGGCAGGTTGTCAGGAATGATATAATAAGGAATATATGTAGCAGGCCATCCGGCGGCTTCGGGGCGCAGAGATGATTTCCCTTTCCCCCGATCGCTGTCTTTCGCCTGCCGGATAAGAGGTATATATGAAAAAAATAGATATGACGCATGGACCGATCGGAAGGAAAACGATCCGTTTTGCGCTGCTTCTGGCACTGACGGGCATGCTGCAGCAGGTATTCAATACCATCGACACCATCATCATGGGGCAGTTTGTCGGGAAGGAAGCGATGGCGGCTGTCGGGAGCAATACGCCCATCATCGGCTTCATCGTGACATTTTTCATCGGTATTTCGATCGGGGCGAATGTCGTGATCTCCCAAATGACAGGGAAGGGAGATCGGGAGGGGGTCCATCGGGCGGTCTTTTCGACGCTTGCCTTCGCGCTTGCCGCAGGGATCGTGATGACCTGTCTGAGCGAAGCTGTCGCAGAGTCTCTGCTCTCGCTGCTGCAGGTGCCGGATGCGCTCATGCCGCTCTCGGCAGAGTATCTGCGCATTTTTTTCCTGGCTCTGCCGGGGATCCTGGTCTATAATTTTGCGTCTGCCATTTTCCGAAGTCAGGGAGATACGAAGACGCCCCTCTTCTGTCTGGCGGCGGCGGGGGTCATCAAGGTCATCATCAGCTACACGCTGGTGGCGTTTTTTCATCAGGGCGTGGCAGCTGTGGCGATCTCTACGACATGTGCGACGCTTCTTTCTTCCGCCATGCTGGTGACGATCCTGCTTCGCAGCACGCATGTGATCCATCTGGAATGCAGGGCATCGTTCTTTGATCTGTATATTTTACGGGAGATCCTTCGCATCGGCACACCGGCCGGGTTGCAGGCGGCGGTCTTCTGTCTGTCGAACATCGTGATCCAGTCGGCGATCAACAGCCTTGGCGCGGATGTCATGGCGGCAACGGCGGCGGCGTTCAATCTGGATATTCTTTGCTATATCTTTGTCAATGCGTTCGGGCAGGCATGTACGACATTCGTCGGGCAGAACTACGGGGCCGGCGACATGGCGCGCTGCCGCCGCGTCGGGGTCATCACCACCTTGCAGAATCTGGTCGTCTGCGTCATCATCGGAGCGCCTATCCTGTATTTTTCGCCATCACTGCTTGCGCTTTTTACCAGCGATGTGATGGTCATCAGCTATGGCGTCACCCGCATGGGCTATATCATTCTGGCGGAGCCTTTGAATCTGGCCATCGAAATGATCTCCGCCTATCTCCGTGGCTTTGGCAATTCACTTTCTCCGGCGCTCATCACGATCGTCGGGATCTGCGGATTCCGTATCCTTTACATGTGGGCCGTATTTCCTGCCATCCCCAGCTTTGACTGCCTTATGACGGTGTATCCGCTGAGCTGGTTCGTCACGGCCGTCGGACTTTCTGTCTTGCTTTTCAAGACGCGAAGAAAGTATATTTTGGGGTGACTGGTGACTGGTGACTGGTGACTGGTGACTGGATTCTAGTAGCTAGTGGCTAGTGGCTAGGGATTAGTGGCTGGTGGCTAGTGACTAGTGACTTAAATGCCACTTTCGGGCATCGCCCCATATATACTCGCGGCGCTTCCCTATTTTTATGTGCCGCACCACCACTCCTAACTCCTAACTCCTAACTCCTAACTAGAGAGCGCGCGAGGCTTTCACCCACAATCAAAGGGCAGCACGTCCCACGGGCTAATCCTGAACCCTGAACCTTAAACCCTAACAAAGGAGACTCTCCTATGATCCATGAAAGCATTCTTCTCAAGCAGAAAACGCTTGAAGCACATTTGAAAACACTTGGTTCGGCCGCCGTCGCTTTTTCCGGCGGTGTGGACTCGACCTTCCTTCTTCATGAAGCCTCTAAGGTGCTCGGCGATCAGGCTGTCGCGGTGACGATGAAGCTGAATTCCGTCCCCGCGCGTGAGATCGAAGAGGCGAAGGATTTCTGCACGTCCCGCGGCATCCGGCAGGTGATTGTGGAAAGGGACCAGTTCGCTGCGCCGGGCTTTGCTGACAATCCGAAGGATCGCTGCTACTGGTGCAAGACCTATCTCTTCTCGTCTCTGGGCGAGCTGGCGAAGGAGCATCAGATCGCTTATATCATCGACGGGACAAATTTCAGTGATACGAAGGGCTATCGCCCCGGGCTGAAAGCGCTTGCCGAGCTGGGCGTCGTGAGCCCTTTGAAGGAGGCGGCGCTCACGAAGGAGGAGATCCGCATCCTGTCGGAGAAGGAAGGACTTCCCACATGGAATAAGCCATCCTTTGCGTGCCTGGCAACCCGTTTCCCCTATGGCACGAGGATCACGGAGGAGAAGCTCCGCGCGGTCGAAGCGGCGGAGCAGCTGCTTTTCGATCTGGGCTTTTCGCAGTTTCGCGTGCGCTGCCATGGGGATATCGCCCGCATCGAGGTGCTCCCCGCGCAGCTCCCTAAGCTCGTGGAAAATCGTAAGGCAGTCATCGCGCGCTTTCATGCGCTGGGCTTTCGCTTCGTGACGATGGACCTGGAAGGGTTCCGCTCGGGATCGATGGATGGGAAATAGGGACTGGTGGCTAGTGACTAGGGACTAGGGACTAGGGATTAGGAGCCTCGAGTAACTAGTGACTGGTGACTTGAATATTACTTTCGGGCATCGCCACTATTTATACTCCGTGGCGCTTCCATATTTTTATGCGCCGCACTACCATTTTGCATTTCTCATTTCTAATTTCTCATTCAAGCGAAACTTTCAAACGCAATCAAAGGGCAACACGCTCCGTGGACTAACCCTGAACCCTGAACTTTGAACCGAAACCAACAACCAATCAACCAAAGGACACATATATGAGTATTCAAGAGATATTGACCCAAGTGAAGTCCGGCGCGCTGTCGCTCTCTGCGGCAGAGGCGCTCATCCGTGAGAATCCGGCGGAGCGATCCTATGAGGAAATGGGATTTGCCAAGCTCGATACGGATCGGAAGAAGCGTTCCGGCTTTGCAGAAGTGATCTACTGCCAGGGGAAATCTGACGAATTCATCGGACAGATCTTCCGAAGGCTCTATGAGGTGGAGGGAGAAGTCTTCGGCACCCGCGCCTCTCCCCACCAGTATGAGATCGTGAAGGAATTCCTGCCGGAGATCTCCTATGACCCGGTGTCGCATATCCTGAAGCTGGAAAAGGAGAAGGAGCACATCGGCTGCGTGGCCATCTGCACGGGCGGCACGGCAGATATTTCCGTCGCAGAGGAAGCGGCACAGACGGCAGAGTACTTCGGGACGCATGTCGAACGTGTCTATGATGTGGGCGTCAGCGGCATCCACCGCATCCTTTCGAAGGAGGCGATCGTGCGCCGCGCGAACTGTGTCATCGCAGTGGCAGGCATGGAAGGGGCGCTCGCCTCGGTCATCGGCGGACTTGTGAAGAATCCCGTCATCGCGGTACCGACGTCGGTGGGCTACGGCGCCAGCTTCCACGGCCTTTCGGCGCTCTTGACGATGATCAATTCCTGCGCGAACGGCATCGTCACCGTCAATATCGACAATGGCTTCGGCGCCGGCTATGTCGCGACACAGATCAACCGATTGGCGGAAATGGGACGGATTTGAAAGTAACCATATCGCCATATTTCTTGTTATGATTACGTGCCATAATTAGGAATGAGGAATGAAGGTGGCGGCTTCGCCGAGATCGAGGGCTCAGGTCGCAGCTGTTCTGGCATTCGTTATCTCACATACGACGTTTCTCGCCGCTCAGGATGACGAAACGGGGCGATGCCCGAAAGTGGTATTCAAGTCACCAGTCACCAGTCACTAGCCACTAGTCACTAGTCACCAGTTTTTGATCACATCGTCGGGGATCTCGAAGTGCTGGTAGTCTTTGCGGTCTTCCCAGCTGCCGCCCCATTCGAAGCCGTACCGGGTGAAGATCTGGAAAGCGAGGTCCGACTCGTCGATCTTCATAGGGAAGTCACGGCTGCGGTCTACATAGGGGGCTCCGGCGGCTGGCTCGATGGAGAGCGCTCCGTCCACCATTTTGACATAGGGGTTATAGAGCGGATTGATGTCGATCGCCGCGCCCATGCCATGCTTGGAGATCTTGGTCGTGTGGGAGATGAAGCGGAAATTGAAGGAGGAGCTGTTGTTGTCTGCCGTCGAGCGTTCATCATCGGCATCGTAGTAGTCCACGAGGCGGATCTTCTCGATGGGATATTTGGCGGCGTAGAGCTCTTGGAAGATGGAAAGGACGGTTTCTGCGATGCGGCGGTTGACCACCATTTCGCCGTCCTGTGTTTTTCCTTGGAGGTCCACATAGCGGATGCGGAGGTAGGAGAGCTCCTCTCTGGGGATGGTGCAGTCTGTCTTGAATGACTTGCCTTTCATGATCTCAAAAATGGCGTCAGGGATCGGGGAGTAGGAAAAACCTTCGATACATGTAGTCATGGTGATATATCCTCCTTTTCCGGGTCGGCAACATAAGAAGTGCATGATGGCGCGGCGTCATGCCATAGGAAAACGCCGTGAGCTTTGCATGGATACATCTGTATCATACATCGCAAAGCCTCGCGGCGCTATAGCATTTGTGATAAAACTGGCGGTCGTTTTCCTCCAGATGGCGAGTCCGCTCCCCATACGGTAAGCGCGAAGACAAATCAGCGGCGGCATCGCCGCCGTGTCAAAGGGGCAATCTCGAAGGTTGGCAGGCAGCAGGGTCAGCCCGTGGGGCGTGCCGCCCCTTGATGGTGGATGAAAGCTCTGCTCGAATGAGAAATTAGAAATGATAAATGAAGGTGACGGCTTCGCCGCGAGTATATGGGGCGATGCCCGAAGGCGGTATTCAAGTTCCCAGTGACTAGTCCCCAGTCCCCAGTCCCCAGTCCCTAGTCCCTAGTCACTTCTCCACGTACGGCCCGAGGAGATTTTCGATGTCGATCTTCAGGTAGTTTTCGGAGTCCTTGGCGAGGTCAAAGGAGGCATTCAGCATGCACCAGACGGTGATGACGCCGATGAAGTGGCTGACCAGGATGCGGCAGAGGATGGTCTTGGGGACATCGCTGCGCAGTTCCCCTTTGCCTTCGCCCTGATGGGTGGAGAGGATCTTCTCGAGGGCGAGATAGAGGTCGTAGAGGGCTTCTGTATTCTGCTCGGGGTGTGCGTGCTTGTTTTCCACGCTGTCACGGAGCCATTGACGGACGATACGGACGCCGCTCCACATGCAGTCCTTGTAGATCTCGCTAAAATAGAAGCAGCAGCGCTCGATCACATCTCCTTCATGGGCAATGGCACGCTCGATGGTCGCCATGGCTGTGTTGCGGGAGAGCTCGCGGACAACGTCTTCCTTGCATTCGAAGTAGTGATAGAAGGTGCCTTTGGCCACGCCGGAGTCCTTCGTGATGTCTTCCACCGATACATTGTCGAAGCCATGTGCGCTGATCAGGCGCTGGGCAGAGTTCAGAAGATTTGCTTTTGTCCGTTCCGCTTTCTTTGTGAGTGCCATGAATCCTCCTGTAAGGAAATACTGATTTTGTGTGCAAACCAACATTTTTTTAATTTATTTTATATATTACGTATAGTATACAGGAAAGCGAAAGGGTTCGCAATGACCAGTGGTCAAAAGGGACGGGCGGCATCTCTGGCCGTCTCATAGCCTTCGGCCGTTCCTGCTTCCTTCCGGTCTCGCCGTATTTGACACGCGCTCTTCTTTTGCGTAAAATAGGACAAGGGATACGTAAAATGTATCTGGCCCCCATGCGGGGCTTTTTTTATGCCTGCATGAGAGTGACTGGCAGATGGGTGATCTGTGACCGAAGCCGTATTCATAGGCTGCACGGCCCCTGTCACCTGCAGCACCTGTCACTATGCCATGAATGCAAGCATCCATGGGTGCATTGCGAGAAACGGGGGTTTCTTATGCCAAACGATTTTGATCTCATTATCATCGGTGCCGGTCCGGCGGGGATATTCACGGCGCTCGAGCTGGCCGATACCGGGATGTCCATCCTGATCTTGGAGAAGGGGCTGGATATTCGTGAGCGCATCGCGCTCAATAAGAACAGGCAGGCGAAGGCGGCCGACCGCTATGCGAATATCGTATCCGGCTGGGGCGGCGCGGGGGCCTTCTCTGACGGAAAGCTGACGCTTACGACGGACTATGGCGGAAACCTGGATGATTATATGAATAAAGGGGAGCTCGCCCGTCTGATCTCCTATGTGGACGGCGTGTACTGCCGCTATGGCGGGGCCGATCGCAAGGTCTACGGGGATGAGTACAGGGAGGAGCTGCACGAATTGAAGCGGCGGGCGGCAGCCGCAGACTTGTCCTTCATCCCAGCGCGCATCCGCCATCTGGGGACGGATGTGAATGGAGAGATCCTCTCCCGTATGCGTGACAGCTTGCCGGCCAATGTGACGGTGAAGTCAAAGTGTCCGGTGGATACGATCCTTGTGAGCGATGGCGTGATACAGGGCGTCATTGCGGGCGGCGAGACGTACCGCTGCAAGTACCTCGTGGCCGCACCGGGGCGTGACGGCGCGGAGTGGTTCACCGGAGAAGCGAAGCGGATCGGTCTTCAGACTGAGTCGAATGCGGTCGACATCGGCGTCCGCGTGGAGTCGCCGGCCGAAGTCTTCGAGCCGATCACGAACATCTGCTATGAGTCGAAGCTGGTGTATTTCTCCAGATCCTTCGATGACCGTGTACGCACGTTCTGCATGAATCCGTATGGCTTCGTCGTGACGGAGAACAACAACGGACTCATGACGGTGAATGGGCATTCGTATGCACACAAAAAAAGTGAGAATACCAATTTCGCCATTCTGGTATCGAAGCAGTTCACCGAGCCCTTCCATGAACCGATCGAGTATGGGAAATACATCGCGACACTGGCAAACATGCTGGGCGGCGGGCCCATCGTGCAGCGTCTTGGCGACCTGCGTGACGGCCGTCGTTCGACGGCAGAGCGCATACGAAGAGGTCTGATCAATCCCACCATGCCCTCGGCAACGCCGGGAGATCTATCTTTGGTCTTGCCATATCGCTTCTTAAAGGATATTATGGAGATGTTTGAAGCGCTGGATGAAGCATGCCCGGGAGCGAACTCACGCCACACCCTTCTCTATGGCGTGGAAGTGAAGTTCTATTCCTCCCGCATCGCACTGTCTTCCCAGCTGGAAACGAAGATTCCCAATTTCTTCGCTATTGGTGATGGAGCCGGCATCACCAGGGGCCTGGTACAGGCTTCCGCCGCCGGTGTAGTCGTCGGGCGCGAGATCGCGGCCCGCATTGGTCAACCGAAGGGAGAACTCTGATGATACCGAGGTACACACGTCCAGTCATGGAAAAGATCTGGAATGAAAGAAATGAATGGCAGACAATGCTTGATGTAGAGATCGCAGCCTGCGAAGCAAATGCAGAGCTGGGCCGCATTCCGAAGGAAGCTGTCGAAGTGATCAAAGCGAAGGCAGACTTTGATGTCGAGCGCATCCACGAGATTGATCGTGAGATCAATCACGACATCATCGCTTTCCTCACGAATGTCGGGGAATATGTAGGCGATGATGCCAAGTACATCCACATGGGCCTTACCTCCACCGACGTGAAGGATACCGGCCTCAATGTACAGATCAAACAGGCCTCCGCTGTCCTTCTGGAAGATCTGGAAAAGCTGGCAGAAGTCCTGAAGAGAAGAGCTGTCGAATTCAAGTACACCCCGACCATCGGCCGCACCCATGGGGTCCATGCAGAACCGACCACCTTCGGTCTGAAGCTGCTCCTTTGGTACTCCGAGACGCTCAGAAACATTGACCGCATGAAGAGAGCCGCAGAAGAAATGGCTGTCGGCAAGCTGTCCGGTGCGGTAGGCACCTATGCAGACATCGATCCATACGTCGAAGAATACGTCTGCAAGAAGATGGGCCTTGCCAAAGAAGTCGTAGCGACTCAGGTCGTACAGCGTGACCACCACGCCGAATACATCACGACCTTAGGCGTCATCGCCGGCACCCTCGCCCAGATGGCTCTGGAAGTCCGCCACCTGCAGAGAACCGAAGTGAGAGAAGCGGAGGAATATTTCAGCCCGAAGCAGAAGGGCTCCTCTGCGATGCCGCATAAGAGAAATCCGGTCAAGTCCGAAAGAATCTGCGGCATGGCCCGTCTCATTCAGGGCTACAGCCTCCCTGCCTTCGAAGATATCCCGCTCTGGCACGAAAGAGATATTTCCCACTCCTCTGTCGAACGCGTCATGTTCCCGGATGCGACCATCGCTCTGGACTACATCCTCGCGCAGACCACCGACCTCATCGACAAGCTCCTCGTCTATCCGGACAAGATGCTCGCCGATCTGAACCTCACCGGCGGCCTCATCTACAGCCCGCGCGTCCTCCTCGCTCTCGTAGCGAAAGGCGCTTACCGCGACACCGCATATCGCTGGGTACAGAGAAATGCGATGAAACGCTGGCTTCAGGGCGAAGATTTCTACGAAAACCTTTGCAAGGATGAAGATGTCAGAAAGTATCTGAACGAAGAAGAGATCAAAGCCTGCTTCGACTACAAGCCGATGCTCGTCCATGTCGATGAGATCTTCGCTCGTTTCGGACTGTAATTTACTCATCAAAAAAGCCTCGACCCGTAAGGGCGAGGCTTTTTGCGTGAAGGGAAATGGAGAAGTTCATAGCCGCGCGGCTATGAACGGATATCATTTTATGATATGATACAAGCGGTGCCATCGTAAACGATAGGCGGTTAAAATTGAGACCCCGAAAGGGGGATGACCCATATGACGAAATACGATTTTTTTACGATCGTCTTTTTTGCGAGTATGTGTGTTATAGCACTGACCAAGTGACCAATAGAAAAACCGCCTTGCTCCTGACAAGATGAGGCGGATTTTCTACCAGAATTCTATGGGGCCATGACCGTTTATCGGATGGCACCGTTTCTATCTGTATTGTAAGATATCCAGCGAAAGAATGCAAGGTAGACATATGGACTTCTTTTACTTGATCGGCGGCGCGGCTGTGCTGCTCATGACATTTCTGCTGCATCGCTTTGGAAATGCATGGATTGACCGTCTCTATGCGTCGCATCGGGACATTCTGACCTTTCCTTTGGCGGTCAAAGAACGGGGACGCTTGCGGCGTTTTCTTCTCCCGCTCGCCTTTCTTTTCTGCGGCGCGCGTGCGATCTATATCGCATCTAGCCCTGTCGAGCTTTTCTTCCTGCTCTTTGCCGCCGCTTTCCTTCTGCTCATGACGGCGACTGACTTTGAGCAGTACTGCCTTTTTGATGCAATGATGTTTCCCTTCGCAGCGGGCGGGCTTCTCCTCTCGCTCATCCAGCTTCCCCGCCTGAGCGATCATCTCCTTGCAGCCGCTATTGGCGGCGCGGCCTTCCTCGTGCTTGCCATCCTCTCTCGCGGGGCTTTGGGCGGGGGCGATGTGAAGCTCATCGCATCGCTTGGCCTCTGGCTGGGGAGAGATGCTCTCCTCTTCGTCACGATGGCTGGTATCGTCCTTGGCGGTCTCGCTGCCCTTCTCCTGATGCTCCTCCGGCTCAAGAAGCGCAAGAGCGCCTTCGCCTATGGCCCGTATTTTGCGTTGACGGCGCTCGCGCTCTTTATGTTGCGGAGCGTGTAGTGGAAATGGGTTCAGGGTTCAGGTTGATGGGTTCGTGATTGTGGTGGCAGCTTCGCTGCAATATATGCGGCGGAGCCGCCACCACCATTTCGCATTTCTAATTTCTCATTCAAGAGAGGCTTTCATCTCCCATCATGGGGCACCACGCCCTAGGGGCTCACCCCGAACCCTGAACCCCGAACCTGTTTCCCATCACCTCGATTCATACCAACCGCCCATATCTATTCCAAAACAGCATACAAAGAAAAATCGTTTGACAGACGGCGCTTTGCCGTGTATGATTAGTACAACTCAATACCCCATGCGATGACTGGGATCAAGTGATATGATGTTCTTTTCAGAGAGCCGATGGTTGGTGAAAATCGGCAGGAAGCATATGACGAACTCTCCCAAGAGCTCCGGATCGAAGCAGTGATGCCGTAGAGAAGGCGGAAGTCCCCGTTACGGATGAACCATGAAAGTATAATGCAGGGTGGTACCGCGAAACCTCGCCCCTGTCTCGGAAGGGACAGGGGTTTTTATATTATACGAAGTGGAAGAGAGATAAGCACAGAGTGGTACAGCGCAGACGCGCCTCTGTCCGAGGGATCGGACGGAGGCGCTTTTTTCTTTCATGGTGAGTGATAAATCAGGGTGGCACCGCGGAAAACCGCCCCTGGGAGAGGAAAGCCTCTTTCAGGGGCGGTTTTTATGATCCATGTAAACTAGGAGGAAACACAAATGATGCATATGAGAAAAGTAATGAAGACGATCGGTATTTGTTCTATGGCTGCCATCATGATGGCAGGGCTCTCCGGCTGCGGGGGAAAGACAGGCGGCGCGGTGTCTTCCGGCGCGAAGAATGCGGCGAAGATCGGCTTCACGGCAGCGCTGACGGGCGGTGCGGCCGCATATGGCAAGTCGGAGGAGGAGGGCGTACGCCTCGCTGTCGAGGAGATCAATAAGAAGGGCGATTTCCCGATCGATCTCTTGGTGGAGGATACGAAGGCTGTTCCGGCGGACTCGATGAATGCGACGAAGAAGCTGATCCAGGAGAAGGTATCGATGATCATCGGGCCGATGACATCCAATGAGGCGAAGGCGGCAGGCCCCATCATCCAGAATGCAAAGGTGCCGTCGCTGGAGATCTCCGTCACGGCGGAAAACATCACGGATATCGGAGACTGCATTTTCAGAAATTCCGTACCGGAGTCGAAGAATATCCCGCAGACGGTGAAGAAGACGCACAAGCTCTTGGGCTACAAGACCGCAGCGATCCTCTATGCCCATGACAATGAGCAGCATGTGACCGCGCAGAAATATTTCCAGAAGACGATGGAAGAGGAAGGCGTGCAGGTCATCGATGTCGAGACCTTCGGCAGCAAGGACAGCGAGTACTCCGCGCAGCTGACGAATATCCAGCACAAGGCTCCGGATGTCATCGTCGTATGCAGCTACTATCAGGAAGGCTCCCGCATCCTGAAGAAGATGAGAGAGATGGGGATGGATCAGCCGGTCTTAGGGGACAATGGCTTCGTTTCGCCGGAGCTGGGCAAGATGGCAGGCGCGGCCGCGGACAATGTCTATGTGTCGTCCATGTGGTCGGCGGATCGCAAGGATGAAAAGGTGCAGAAATTCGTGGAAAACTACACGAAGGCCTATGGCCGTGCGCCTGATCAGTTCGCCGCCAGTGCGTATGACGGCGTCTACATGGCGATGGATGCGATGCAGCGTGCGGGTACGACTACCGATCACAAGAAGATCCGTGATGCGCTGGCACAGATGAAGGACTTCAAGGGTGTCTGCGGCACATTCAGCTTCGATGAAAAGCGCGATCCGGTCGTCGATCTGATCCTGATGAAGATGCAGGATGGGAAATTCGGCGTCGTGGATGTGAAGTAAAAGGGGTTCGGTTCAGGGCTAGCCTGTGGGGCGTGCGGCCCCCTTGACTGGGGATGAGAGCTTTGTTTGAATGAGAAATTAGAAATGAGAAATGCGAAATGGCGGTGCGGCGCATCAGAATATAGAAGCGCCGCAGAGTATAAATAATGGCGATGCCCGAAGGTCTGCGGATAAGCAGGTTTCTCGTTTGGGATTCCCTGATATCGACCGCCTGACCGCAAATGACAAAGATTTCTCGCTTACGCTCGAAATGACGATACGAGAGAGTCACAAGTCACTAGTCACCTTGAGACCTCTAAACCCTGAACCTCATCGGGTGTCATACAATGGTAAAACGGGCGGCAGAAACGATTTCGTTTCTGCCGCCCGTCTTTTGCGTGGGGGATGGCGCGAAGCGCCGCACCGTCCTCGTTGAACCTAATCCCTAATCCCTAGCTACTAGTCACAAGTCACTAGTCACTCATTACTTCAGATCCTTAAAATGGAACTGCTTCTTTCCCGATGCGTAGTCGCCTACGATCTGGCCGTGGCCGAAGAGCTTGTATTTGTAGGAGATGAGGCCTTCGAGACCGACAGGGCCTCTGGCGTGGATCTTGGAGGTGGAGATGCCGACTTCTGCGCCGAAGCCGTAGCGGAAGCCGTCAGCGAAGCGGGTGGAGGCATTCTGATAGACGCCTGCGGAGTCGACGAGTGCCATGAAGCGTTTGGCAGCCGCCTCATTTTTCGTCATGATGCAGTCGGTGTGATGACTGCCGAAGGTATTGATGTGGGAGATCGCTTCGTCAAGATCGCCGACGATCTTGATGGCAAGGGTGAGGGAGAGGTATTCCTTGTGGAAGCTTTCGCTCTCAGGAATGACATCGACAGGGATGATGTCATTCACTTCTTTCGTGCCGCGGATCGTGACGCCGGCGTCGGTGAGGGCGCGGGCGAGCTTCGGCAGGAGATCCTTCGCTATGCTCCGATGAACAAGGATGGTCTCGACTGCGTTGCAGGCGGCGGGATACTGCACCTTGGCATCCACGATGGCGGGGATGGCGATTTCTTCCTCATAGTCCTTGTCGACGTAGATATGGCACACGCCGTCCGCATGGCCGAGGACAGGGATCGCGGTGTGAGACATGATGTACTGCACGAATGCATTCGAGCCGCGCGGGATGAGGAGGTCGACGGATTCGTGACATTCGAGAAGCTCGTCGATCTCATTGTGCTGCTCGGCCTGGAGCAGCGCATTCTCCGGAAGACCGGCAGCGATGGCGGCCTTCTGGATCAGGCGGAAGAGGACGCGGTTCGTGTAGGTCGTTTCTTTGCCGCCCTTCAGGATGGCACAGTTGCCGCTCTTCAGGCAGAGGGAGGAGATCTGTACCAGCGCATCGGGGCGGGCTTCGAAGATGACGCCGATGACGCCGATGGGGCAGGTCACACGGTAGAGAGAGAGCCCTTCGTCGAGCTCGCGGGCGAGCGTCACGCGATCGATCGGATCCGGCAGAGCGATGAGACCGGTGAGTTCTGCTTCCACGTCAGCGAGCTTTCCTTCATCGAATTTGAGACGTTTCTTGACGGCAGGGGCGATGTCGCTTTCTTCTGCCAGCGCGAGGTCTTTGTGATTGGCGGCAAAGATCTCTTCCTTATTCGCAAGGAGCGATTCACGGATGAGGGCGAGTGCGTGATTCCTTTTTTCGAGCGAAGCCGCAGCCAGAATGGGAGAGGCGAGCTTCATTTTGCGGGTTTCTTCTTTGATGTTCATGGGAGGGTCCTTTCGGGTGGGGTGACTGGGGATCAGGATCTGGGGGCGGTGCGCCGCAGTAAGAGAAGCGCCGCATTTGTACCGCATCCCCTGTGGGGCCTGTCCATACTCACAGGGTCGTATTTTTTATGTACTCGATATATTCATTGTACTGCTTGGCGGTTTCGTAGTCGTGGAGGGGGAAGCATTCGCTCGCCCAGCGCAGGAAGAGCCATAGACAGCCGAAGAAAACGAGAAATTGCAGCATACGGTGAATGACGGAGTAGGACTTTCTGTTCTTCGGGATCCACTTCGGGGAGAGACAGTAGGCGCTGCGGTAGATCCATTTTGCGTAGAGCGCTGCGAAGGCGAGCGCCAGCGTGAGGAAGAAGAGGAGCAGCATGAGCGAGATGTGCGACAGCACGATGCGTTCGAACCAGCGGCTGGTATTCGTCAGAGCGAAAAACATTTCCTTCGATGTCATCATGATCCCCATGAATTCGTAATGCGTGAGGAAGATGAAGGCATTGAAGGTGAAGAAGCAGACGAGGGCGAGACAGATCAGCGTCGCGAGCCGTTTGCCGACATAGACGCGGCTGATCACATTCATCACGAAGAAGAGGAGGAGCAGGATCGCCATCGCGGTCAGAAAGTAGGGTGAGAGGTGGTTGAAGGAGGCGTCCGTCATGCCGTTCACTGCGTGCGTCAGCACGTAGGGGAAGATCAGGATCCATGAGAAGAAGGGGATGTATCCGATCCGCCAGAAGGGATGCAGAAGGCTGCGCCTCGTGACGAGCTCGGTCAGGAAGAAGAGCAGGCCGCATTCGGCAAAGTTGCGAAGGCAGCGGTACCACTCCGTGAGTCCCGTGATGCCGAGCGCAGCATAGTATAGATAAACAGGGAGGAGAAGGGCAAGGGTGAGCAGCAGGTAGAGCGTGATCTCTTTCGCGGAGATCGCTGCCCACCAGAGTGAGAGCTTCTCATGCTCCTGTGCGAGGAAATTTTTCATAGGGATCTCCTTATCAGGAATGAGTTACTTCTATTAGTATAGAGTCCTTACGAGATTTCAGCAAGAGGAATCAGGCTGGAGGGTTCAGGGTGAGTTCGTGGGGCGGGGCGCCCATGGATTGCGGATGAAAGCTCTACTTAAATGAAGAATTAGGAATGGTGGCAGCGGCTTCGCCGTGATCGATGGCTCAGATCGCAGCTGTTCTGGCATTCGTTATCTCACTTATGATGTTTCTCGCCGCTCAGGATGACGAAACGGGGCGATGCCTGAAAGTGAGTGGGCAGCAGGTTTCCCGTTTGGAAGTTCCAAACATCGACCGCTGAGCCGCGAATGACAAAGATTTCTCGCTTCGCTCGAAATGACGATACGGAACTCTGAAGTCTCCTAGTCACAAGTCACTTGAGATTTCTAATCCCCAATCCCTAATCCCTAGCCACTCAATCCTAGTCACCAGTCACTGCTTCCGAAATTCTCAAGAAGATGCGAAAAATCTTGAACAGTTCTTGAAAAAAGTATATAATTAGCTAGTTATCATGAATACATATATAACGGCATCGCGGGGACGGGGCTTTGCATCGGGGGCATTCCGGCCGCTTCCTGCCGTGATCTTTCTTTCTCATGAAAGGTACTCATCGTGAATAGAAAACAGCACACCATCCAGAAATCCGTCACCTACAAAGGCAATGGCCTGCACTCCGGGTTGCCTGTGACCATGACCATGCATCCGGCCAAAGCAGGGACGGGCATCCTCTTCCGGAGAGTCGATCTCGCGGGCGCACCGACAGTCGCTGCGAAGAGCCAGAATATCACCAATACCATGCGCGCGACTACGCTCGAGGACGGCGCGGCGAAGGTCTTCACCGTCGAGCATGTCCTCTCCGCACTCTTTGCGCTCCACATCGACAACTGTCTGATCGAGATGGACTCTGCCGAGCCGCCGGTCGGAGACGGCTCGTCCAAGACCTTTGTCGACATGGTGCTCGAAGGCGGCATCGAAGAGCAGGAAGAGACCATCCCGGTCCTCACGCTGGATCACAGCGTCGCTGTCTATGAGGGCGATAAGAAATTCATCGCAGCGCTCCCCTATGATGGCCTTCGTGTGACCTTCACATCCATGAATCCGCACCCGCTCCTCGGCTGTCAGACGCTGGATGTGATCCTTGATGAAGAGAGCTACCGCAAGGAGATCTCTCCTGCCCGCACCATCGGCTTCACATGGGAGCTTGAAGCCATGAGAAAGATGGGGCTTGGCAAAGGCGGCACGCTGGAAAATGCGGTCGTCTACTCCGAAGACAAATGTCTCTCGAAGCTCCGCTTTCAGGATGAACTGGTCCGTCACAAGATCTTGGATATCCTGGGCGACATTTCCCTCGTAGGCCCGCTTCAGGCGCACATCATCGCCGTTCTCGGCAGCCACAAGCTGAATGCCGAGCTGTCCGAAAAGCTGCAGGCTCTGAAGAAATAATAATGAATCCCCTCTTCTATCCTTGCAGGAAACCCTTTGCCTGCTAGCGATAGTCATCATCGATAAGAACCCCGTCATTTTCAAGGAGGAAACACTTATGGAACTCAACGTAGAAGAAATCATGGAAATCCTGCCGCATCGCTACCCTATGCTCCTGGTCGACAAGATCACCGAGCTGGTCCCGATGGACTATGCGATCGGCGTGAAATCCGTCACCATGAATGAACCATTTTTCCAGGGACATTTCCCGGGACATCCCGTCATGCCGGGCGCTCTCATCTGTGAAGCCATGGCGCAGGTCGGCGGCGTAGCGCTCCAGTATCCGGAAGAAAACAGAGGCCTCATCCCGCTGTTCACCGGTATGGATCATGTCCGTTTCCGCTCTCCGGTCCTCCCCGGCGACCAGATGGTCACCAAGGCTGTCATCAAGAAGATCATCGGCCGCATGGGCAAGGTCCACTGCGAATGCTCGGTCGAGGGCGTGCACAAGGCAGAAGCGGACTTCCTCTTCTATCTTCTCGACCCGAATGAAGGCCCGGAAGATAAGAAATAAAAGGGCAGAAGGGACCTCCGGCATCATGCCGGCTGCCGTTTGAAGCTTTTTCAAAAATCGAAAATGGTTAAAAATCAGCGAAATAGAGAGAAAATAACAATAAACGGCGACAGAACGCCGGATTTCGCTTGAGGTGGAAGTATAATTCGACTGCTTGCGAACGGATTATGTATTATGAAAACTTAAATTCGCCTTCGGGCGATCAAAAGATCAGTGCAAGCTGTCATAAAGGGGAAAGAACAATGGAACTCAAAGTCTTGAAAAATGAGGCACCGGATATCCATCCGTCGGCCGTGATTCATCCGAGTGCGATCATTCACAAGAATGTCGTCATCGGTGCTTATGCCTATATCGGAGAAAACTGCGAGATCGGCGAAGGCACCATCATCGGGCCGCACGCTGTCATCGCGAAGAATGTCCGCATGGGCAAAGAGAATCACATTTATCCGCATGCGGTCATTGGAGAAGACCCGCAGGATCTGAAATTCGCAGACGAATACAGCACTGTCGTCATCGGCGATCACAATCTTCTCCGTGAATACGTCACCATTCACAGAGCGACCGGGGAAAACTGCGAGACACGCATCGGCTCTTACAATATGCTGCAGGCGTATACCCACGTCGCACATAACTGCTGCTTCGGCGACCACATCGTCATGTCCTCCTTCTCGGGCGCGGCAGGCCATGTCACTGTCGAAGACCATGCCGTCATCGGCGGCATGAGCGGCCTTCACCAGTTCGTCAAGATCGGTGCCTGTGCTATGGTCGGCGGCATGTCCAAGATCGTGCAGGACGTCTGCCCTTATGTCATCGCAGATGGCAATCCGGCCCGCGTCGTAGGACTGAACAGCGTCGGACTTTCCAGAAATGGCATCACGCCGGAAGGCAAGAGCCTCCTCAAGAAGGCCTATCGCATCATTTTCCGCTCCGGTATGAAGCTCTCTGAAGCCATCGAAGAAATGGAACAGGACTTCCCGTCCACACCGGAGGTGGAGCATCTTCTCCGCTTCCTGCGCAACTGTGAACGCGGCCTCTGCCGTACCAGAGAAAGAGACAGATAAAAAAGCCATCAAAAAAGCACCCGCAGCGTACCCCTTCGCTGCGGGTGTTTTGATTTGTCGTGCTAAGACCATCTCATTTTCCTGAAAAACGTCGGGGAAAAGTGAGGAGTGAGAAGTGAGGAGTGAGGAGTGGAGGAAGGGGCGCGCAATTCATAAAGCGCCCCAATACCCCTTTATATGAAATTCCGCGGCGCTTCCTTATTGTTATGCGCCGCACCACCATTTCGCATTTCTCATTTCTAATTTCTCATTCGCGCAAGACTTTCAAACGCAATCAGGGGGGGCGGCACGCCCTAACCTTGAATCCGCTTTTATATTTTCCCGATCGCGACCGATACGACACCTTCGGAGTAGGGCGCGATGTCGTAGGGCTGATAAATGGCATAGACCACACGGTTCTTGCCGACGTAGAAATTGGTCGGAAGCTCCGTCACGGCATGATCGTCGAAGAGACGAATGTTCTTCTTCTTCGCAGTCACCTCGATGCACTGGTTCACATCATAGACCGTGAGATCAGGAAGGATATCCTTCAGGGAGAGGAGATCGCCGGCGCTGTTCCATGTGAGCCCCTTGGCGTGCGTTTCGCCATGCGCGGCACCGGCGCGGAGCATCTGAGAGATGAGGACGATGCTTGTGATGCCCTGCGTGTTATTGATGTAGTTGCCGATCATCCCTTCATGCCAGGTCATCCAGCCAAGCGTCTTGCCATATTCATTCTCCGTGCGGAGAGACGCCGTGAAGTCAGCCTTTTCGCGGCCGATGACGGCATTCACCTTGCCGGCGTACTCCGCATTGTTGGCCTGCGAGAGGAGATAGGGCGTCTTCATCACCGCATGGTCTGTGTCGAAGGCATCCGTGCGGAAAGCGCCCGAGCGTTCCTGGGCTGTCGTCCCCAGTCCCGGCCAGAGCGAAGCCTCCGCAGAAGGCATCGCTAAAAGAAGCGCACCGGTGAGCGCGAAGATGGAGAGATACTTTGTGAGTTTCATGGGAAAGCCCCCTTTCTTTTCTTCATTATAGCATAAAGGAAGGGAGAGGGGTTCAGGGTTAGCCCATGGGGCGGCTTCGCCCACTGATTATGAATGAAAGCTTTGCGAGAATTAGGAATGAGGAATGAAGGTGGCGGCTTCGCCGAGATCGATGACGAGGTCGCAGCTGTTCTGGCATTCGTTATCTCACATATGACGTTTCTTGCCGCTCAGGATGATGAAACGGGGCGATGCCCGAAAGTGGTATTCAAGTCACTTGAGATTTCTAATCCCTAATCCCTAATCCCTAGCTACTCATCGCGGCTTTCAAATGGAATCAAAGGGCAGCATGCCCCACGGGTGAACCCCGAACTCTTTTTTATGCTACAATAAAATAAACACACTATCATTTTTCCAAGGAGGCCTACTATGAATCCACGGGAACGGATCGAAGAGAGAGAATACGATGTCCTGTCGCCGCGCGCCTTTCATGTGAAGGAGGCGAAGCGGGCGCATGCGGAGGCGAAGGATCCGCTCCGGACGGACTTTGCGCGGGATCGTGACCGCATCCTCCACAGCAATTCCTTCCGGCGGATGAAGCACAAGACGCAGGTTTACATCGCGCCGCAGGGCGATCATTATCGGACGCGGATGACGCACACCCTCGAGGTCGCACAGATCGGGCGGACGATGGCGCGCGCACTGTCCCTGAATGAAGACCTCGTGGAGGCGATCGCGCTCGGTCATGACCTTGGGCACACGCCCTTTGGCCACGTCGGGGAGCAGGCGCTCAAGGAGATCTATGGCCATTTCGAGCATAATGAGCAGAGCGTCCGCATCGCAGAGAGGCTCGAACGGGACGGCGTCGGGCTGAATCTGACGCTCCCTGTGCTCGACGGTATGCTGAACCACTGCGGGCCGCTCAAGGCGCACACGCTCGAAGGCAGTCTGATCAAGTATGCCGATCGCATCGCCTACCTCTGCCACGACTATGAGGATGCGGAGTCCATGGGGCTCATCACCGCGACGGATGTGCCCGAGGAGATCCGCCGCCGCATTGGGACGACGCACTCCTCCATGATCACTGCGATGGTGACTGACGTCGTGGAGCATTCGATGCAGGATGAGACGGACGGCATCCATATGTGTGAGGAGGGCGACAGGATTCTTTTGGATTTCAGGCGATTCATGTTCCGCGCCGTCTATATGTCGGATAACCTCATTCCCGATCGCGATCGCGGAAGCCATGTGGTGAAGATGCTCTTTTCCTATTACACGGAGAGGGACAGGTCGGGGGCCTGCTACGACCGTCTTCCGGAGAAGCAGCTCCGCCTCGCCGGGGGCGACATCCCCCGTGCGGCTGTCGACTACATCTCGGGGCTGACTGATAATTTCGCCATCAATCTGTATGAAGACATCTTCGTGCCGAGGTATTGGACGTTCAAAAAGGGGTAGCCCTGGGGCGTGCTGCCCCTTGATTGTGGATGAAAGCTTTGCTCGAATGAGAAATTAGAAATGAGAAATTAGAAATGTTGGTGCGGCGCATAATAATGAGAAAGCGCCGCAAACATAAAAGTCGGTTTTTGTGCAATAAGACGTATGATATACTATGCACGTCACACTGCAACTCCCCATGCATAGTCTTGTGACTGAAGGGAGGGGTTTTTGCGAATGCTGGAATCATTTTTTCTCTCGGTCGCAGCAAGTGTAGTCGCGTACTACATTTGCAAATGGCTTGACCGGTAAAGGGGCAGTGAGTGATAAGCCGAAGCTTATTCTTGTGCTTTGAACAAGAAGAGCCCCCTTGAGATGGTCGAGATCTCAAGGGGGCTCATTCTTTTGTGCTTTTACGGATGCTGGAATCCATTTCGCATCCTCATTGTAGCACGATCACATGGGGTGGTCAAGAACTTCTGGGCGCGCATGACTATAGCTTTCGCAGGGTTCGCTTCCGATAACGACGGCGCGAAGCGTCATCAAAATCCGCGGCACCTCATTATTTTTTGCGCCGCACCACCCCCCCGTTGAACCCTCTGAACCTGTTGAACCCGCTCCCCCCTCTTTCGCACGCAATTAAAGGGCGGCACGCCCAAGGAACTAACCCCGAAGTTTGAAAGCAGGGATGAGTAGCTAGGGATTAGGGATTGGGGATTAGGAGTGACTGGGATTGTCCGGCATCGTCATCCTGAGCGCAGCCGAGGAATCTTTACTGCACTGCGGGAATCAGCGTGTATGCGCCGAGGGAAAACGATGTCCTGGTACTGCCTCACATGCGGCAATGAGCGTTCTGCAATAAAGATCGAGGGCTACGCTCGAAATGACGATGCGCGCGAAGCGCTATCAAAACTCCGCGGCGCTTCTGATTTTTATGCGCCGCACCAGCACTCCTAACTCCTAACTCCTAACTGGTGAGTAGAGCTTTCACATGCAATCAAAGGGCGGCAGGCCCATGGGCTAACCCTGAACCCCGAACCTTGAACCTCAAATCCAACCGTCCCTTGTTTGACAGTCCGCTTCATTTGCGATAAAATGTTTTCTATACATTTAAATCTATCGATGACAGGCGGCGGACAGAAACGGCGCACGTGGACTGGAAGAAGAGGGGTTTTGTTATGGATTTTCAGCCAAGTTATAAAGAGTTTGCATTGATTTTCAAAGCGCTTTCCGATGAGACGCGACTGCGGGTGATCGACATGCTGTCATGCCGGGAGATGTCTGCCTGCGACATTCTTTCGAATTTCACGCTGTCGCAGTCGACGCTGTCTTATCACATGAAGATCCTGATCGAGTCCGGCGTGGTGAATGCGCGTCGCGAGGGTCTGTGGACGAAGTACAGGATCAATGATGAGACCTTTACGAAGCTGATGGATTTCCTGCCCGAGCTGTACAAGCTGAAGGACAAGTGCATCTGCAAGCAGATCAAGTACTGCAAGGCGGAAGCACCGGAGGAAGGAAAGGACGTATTTGGCAACTAAGAAAAGCCGCCTTGATGATCTCAAGGCGGCTTTTTTACGTGCTGTGAGGTGGCTGGTGGTTAGTGACTGGTGACTAGTAGCTAGTAGCTAGGGATTAGGGATTAGAGGCCTCGCGCGACTGGGACTGGATTAGGGAAACACTGACTAAATCGTAAAATCTGATTCTGCGATTTAATCAGCGTTTCCCTTAGTCTTGTGCTTTGAACAAGAAGACCCCCCACGAGCCCTAGTCATCTCGTGGGGGGTCATTCTTTTGTGCACTATGAGGTATTGGAAACCTTTCTGCAAAATTATTGTAGCACGATGGTAAGGCATGGTCAAGGCGATGCCTTACCATCGTGTTACCTTCCACTATCTTTTTCCCTCGCGGCATTTATTTCATGCTATAATAGAGACACATCGTTCAATAGTGTTTTCCCAGGAGGTAGAAAAGAAGATGGACGACGGCCACATATGGCTTGAACTGATCATTATTATCCTGCTTGTTTTAGGCAATGCGGTATGTTCTCTGGCGGAGATCGCCATCGTCGGAGCGCGGAAGACGAAGCTGCAGGAGCTCATCGACGAGGGCAATAAGAGCGCGGTGTATGCGCTGCGCCTTGCCGAGGAGAAGGAAGAGCTTTTTGCGACCATTCAGGTGGGCATCACCACCATCAGCATCATCACGGGTATGTTTTCAGGAGCGTCGCTGGCGGGGCCTTTGGCGAGTGAGATGGAGAAGATCTCCCTGCTCGCTCCGTATGCGCGCGAGATCAGCATGGTGACGGTGATGGTGCTCGTCACGTATTTCTCGCTCATCATCGGCGAGCTGGTACCGAAGTGGATCGCCATCGCGGTGCCGGAGAAGGCGGCGTGCGTCATCGCGCGTCCGATGATCATCATGGCGACGGCATGCCGGCCGCTGGTGTGGTTTTCCACATGGTCGACGAAGATCGTGGTGGGCTTCCTCGGTGTGAAGATGGGCGGCGAGCAGCCGGTGTCGGAGGAGGAGATCAAGGTCCTTCTTCAGCAGGGCGCGCGCCTCGGCACCTTCGATAAGGAAGAGCCTGAGATCATTGATAATGTTTTTGAGCTGAATGACCGTACGGCGTCGGACTGCATGACGGCGCGTCCGCAGCTTGACTGGCTGGATCTGGAGGATGAAGAGAAGAAGATCTGGGCGGATATGATGGAGACATCCCATTTCCGTCTGCCGGTCGGCAAGGGCTCGCTGGATGATTTCAAGGGTCTTGCGGATGTGTCGGAGATCCTGATCGATCAGCACAAGCATCCGGGCAAGCCTTTGAAGGCATCGATCATGGATACGATCCATCAGCCGCTTTTCATCCCGGAGACGCTCATCCTGACGAAGCTCCTGCAGCTCTTCCGCACGCGCGGGGTGCATGAGGCGATCGTCATCGATGAGTACGGGACGCTGTCCGGCCTCGTGACGCTGCATGATGTGCTGGAGGAGATCGTAGGGGATATGCCCGGAGACAAGGAGGATATCCTGGAGGAGCAGAATAAATTCATCCGTCGCGGCGAGCATGCCTGGCTGGTGGAGGGGCTGTGCTCCATTGATGATTTCCGCGACCATTTCCATATCGAGGGAGAACTGCCCGGAGAGAAAGAGGCCTACTACAAGACGCTCGGCGGTTTCCTCACTTACCTTCTGGGCTACATCCCGAAGGAAACGGAGAAGGTCACATATGGGCGTTTTACCTTTGAGATCGTAGACTGCGACAACAGGCGCATCGACAAGGTATTGGTGACGGAAGGCACGGCTTCCGCAAAGGAGTAACAAATGGAGACAAAGAACTGGAAGGAAGCTCTCTTATCTATGAGTCGGCGGATCGATGAAGACCGCGCATTCCTGCAAAGCTACATGCTGGATCCCTGCCTGGATAACCGTCCGGCGGAGGAAGAGCGTCTGAAGGATATCATCGCTCTTGCCGATGAGATGGAGGAGATCCTGACCGACCTGATCGAAAAGGGCGGCGAAGCGGCTGTCTCTTTGGATACGGATGGGAGCGATATCAATATCGAGTACAAGACCCATACGCTGGGACGGCCCGATGGCGAAGATAATATCGACGGCGACTGGGAGCTCTCCGAAGAGGAGATGTATCCGGCCGGCGAGGAGCTGACGCTTCCGGAGGAGGAGAGGCTCATCTCCGCCAAGATCAAGAAGTGCAAGAAGCACAAAAAAGGCAAGAAGGATAAGAAAAAGAAGAAAAATAAAAAGTAAGGGCAAAGGGGACTTGGATGGGGACAAGTCCCCTTTTGTGGTTTAGGGGGAGGGTTAGCCCGTGGGCGGGGCGCCCTTTTGGGGATGAAGACTTTGGTTGAATGAGAAATTAGAAATGCGAAATGCGAAATGGTGGTGCGGCGCCAGATCCTTCGACTCAGTTCTCACTGTTCCGCCTTTACATGATCGAACATCCGACATTTCACTCCGCTCAGGATGACGAAATGCGCCGCGGAGTATAAAGGGGCGATGCCCGAAAGTCGTATTCAAGTCACCAGTCACTCGCGGTTCCTAATCCCTAATCCCTAGCTACTAATCCCCAGTCACTAGTCACCAGTCCCCAGTCACCCAAAAGGAGGTCGTCCACTATGAGAAACTATCACTATGCCAAGAAAGGCGAGGTCATGTATCACACGGGTCTTACGAAGGAACAGCTGGCGGGCGCGCGCTACGCTGTCGTGCCCGGAGATCCGGGGCGGGTGCCGGGGCTGGCGAAGGCGCTGGATCCGTCTGCCGTTTTTCTCACCTCGCATCGCGACTATACGAGCTGGCTTGCCCGCGTCTCCGGTGAGCCGGTGCTTGTCATGTCGACGGGGATGGGCGGGCCGTGCATGAGCTTTGCTGTGGAAGAGCTGGCGCGTCTCGGGGTCACGACCTTCCTCCGCGTGGGGACGACGGGCTCCATTCAGGAAGGACTTGAGCTCGGCGATCTGGTGATCGATCGGGCTTCGGTGCGCCGCGACGGCGCGTCGAAGGCCTATGCACCCGCGGAGTATCCGGCGGTGGCGGATATGACGGTGACACTGGCGCTCATGAAAGCGGCGGAAAGCCTTAAGGTGCCGTATCAGGTCGGCATCTCTGTCTCAACGGATTCCTTCTGGCCGGGGCAGGAGCGCTATGACAGCTTCTCTGGCTATGTCAGGACCTCGTATCAGGGGCTTCTCTCTGATTTTCAGGCGATGGGATGTACGAATTTTGAGATGGAAAATGCGACGCTCTTCACGCTGGCGAGCGTCATGGGCCTTCGTGCCGGCTCCGTCTGCGGTGTCGTGGCGAAACGGACGGAGAGTGAGTCCATCGCAGCGCAAGAGGTGTATGTGCTTGCAGAGGAGCGCTTCCAAAAGACAGTAAAACGGGCGCTTGAGATGCTGATCGGGCATTTCATGGTGACGCTGTAAAAAAGAGCATCCGCATAGCGGGTGCTCTTTTTGGGTGCATAAGTTTATGCTTCCGAAAGGTTGAATGCAGAAAATAAGATCTGCGCTTTATGTTTGTCCTCATAGGCTAAAAGGGGCTGAAGGTTCGAAAGGCTCACGGGTTTCTCACCTTTCGAGAATACCGCATATTTCAAAACTTTGTGGTACTTCTGGTTTTTATGCGCCGCACCCATATGCCTCACTTCTCACTCGAAAGCAGAGCTTTCATTGGCGATCAAAGCGCGATACGCCCAAGGGGCTGACCCCAAATTCCCTAGCCACTTCCTTCTGTGTTCGTTATAATAGGATAAAAGTGAGCAGTGACTGTCCTCCAGTCACTGCCATGATTTGTGGGATTACCATTCCGAAGGAGTACCAACCTATGTACGAAGAGACTACCATCGCGGCGATCGCGACCAGCCCGGGCGAGGGCGGGATCGGCATCATCCGCATTTCCGGCATGCAGGCGGCGGATGTCGCAGACCGCGTATTTCATACGAAGAAGATCAAGAGTTTTCATGAAGCGGAGCCGTACCGCATGTATTTCGGCCGTGTCATGGAAGGGGATCGGCAGGTGGACGAGGGGCTCGCCGTCTACATGAGATCGCCGCATTCCTACACGGGCGAGGATGTCGTGGAGATCCAGATCCACGGCTCGATGGAGGCGCTCCGCCAGACGCTCTCGCTCGTTCTGGAAAAGGGGGCCGTCCCCGCGCACCGCGGTGAATTCACGAAGCGGGCCTTCCTGAATGGCCGCCTCGACCTGTCGCAGGCGGAAGCCGTGATGGATATCATCGAGGCGAAGGGGGCGGCGGCGCTCTCGCAGGCAGAAAGCCATCTCTCGGGCGCGCTTTCCTCCTTCGTGCGTGCTTCGCGCGACCAACTGAAGGATCTGATCGCCAAGCTCGAAGTCACCATCGACTATCCGGAGGAAGACCTGGAGGATCTCACGAATGAGGAGATCGAAGAGGGGCTTTCTGCCATCGATGCATCACTTCGGACGCTGCTCTCTCGCTCCGAAGAGGGGCGCATCATCCGCGATGGTCTGCGCACGGCGATCGTGGGCCGTCCGAATGCAGGGAAATCGAGCCTTTTGAATGCTCTTTTGCAGGAGGAGCGGGCCATCGTGACGGACATTCCCGGGACGACGCGCGACACCATCGAGGAGTCCATCAAGATCGGCGGTGTGCCGCTCATCCTGATGGATACAGCCGGTATCCGTGAGACGGAGAACAAGATCGAGCGCATCGGCATCGAGCGCGCGAAGAAGTCCATGGAGAAGGCTGACCTCATCATGGCAGTTATCGACGGCTCTCGCCCGCTCTCGGAAGAGGACCGCGCGCTGCTCACTTCTCTTTATGGAAGAAAGGCGCTTGTCATCCTGAATAAGTATGACCTGCCGCAGGAGATCGAGACAAGAGATGTGAAAGCACTCGCCGGGGATATTCCGGTCGTGCCGATCTCCGCTCGCTACGGCAGCGGCATAGCCGAGCTGGAGGAGGAGCTCCATCATATCACTCGGCATCAGGATGTCTCTGCGGGCCGTGAGCTTTTCTTGACGAACCTGCGGCATGTGGATCTGGTGAAGAAAGCTCTCGCTGCCGTCCGCCGCGCCGAAGAGTCCATCCGCTCTGGCATGCCTGCGGACTGCATCGTCATTGATGTCACCGAGGCGTGGCATACGCTGGGGGAGATCACCGGAGACACGGTGGATCAGGAGCTTATCAATTCCATCTTCGAAAGATTCTGCGTGGGGAAATAAAGGTTGTCTGGTTCAGGGTTCGGGGTTCAGGTTGCGCGAAGGGGACACCGCACAACGTCATCCCGACCGAAGTGGAGGGATCTCTATGGCAGGCAGGAAATTGACGTATGTTTGGTGACGGGAAACGAGAGGTATTGAGGATGCTACCAGGGCACAATCTTCGATAACCGTTATGCAAGAAAGATTTCTCGACTACGCTCGAAATGACGATACGAGAGTGCCGCTAATCTCACAGTCAGCGGGCATCGCCCCGTTTCGTCATCCTGAGCGGCGAGAAACGTCGTATGTGAGA
>ERZ1106978.418-NODE-418-length-31789-cov-13.199124_pt1 | contig 31789 bp, 41 predicted proteins | sample MGYA00403689_ERZ1106978 | MGnify/ENA primary metagenome ERZ1106978 (study PRJEB35170, sample SAMEA104062434) | human gut metagenome | biome: human gut; feature: human-associated habitat; material: faeces | place: Denmark | collected 2012-08-02 ...
CCAGCTCGCCCTCGGCAAAGATGTTCTTGATATGCTTTGAGATGGTCGAGCGGTCCTTCTGGAAAAGAGCCGCGATTTCCGCGCGGGCGAGCCATACTGTACCGTCGTCGGCGTAGAGTTTGACGCTGGCTGCGCCGTCATCCGTGTTATAGATGATGATGTTGTCCATATGATATTCCTTTCCTGGCCGCCTGCGGGCGGCCTTTGTCATTTCATCGCTTTCTTGATGGATGGATGTACATAGGTCTCTGCAATCTTGTCGATGTCGAGCTTCGGATCATCCCAATTTATGGATGCAGCTTTATCTCCGTCGATGGCCGCCCAGAACGCTACGGCATTACTGGTCTGTCCATCTTTTCCCTTGAAATCAGCATAGACCTGGACGATTACTTTCTTGATGTTTTTCCCTTCTGCACTCTGGTAGATGGCTTTCTGCTCGGCCAGTGCCGTCCGCTTCCAGGTATTCAATGCGGAACGCTCACTGAAGTTGTCCTCAGTGGTATCAAGCATGACGATGACAGAGTCTTTCCCCTCATATGTGTCTACCTCTACATTGCGGAACTTCGTGCCGTTTGATGCATCCATAGCGGCCTGCCGGATGATTCCTTCTGGAGTCGATGGCGTTTCCTGTTCTGGCTGTGCCGGTGCGCTTTGTTCTGTCTGCTCAGTCTTCGTTGCTGGCGCAGGATTCTGCGTGCCATCAGACAAAGAGACGCCAATGATTAACGTAACGAGTGTTGCGGCCAAAGATGCGAAAAATCTCTTTTTCCATTTCCCCAACGCAGGGGATTTTTTCAGGTATACCACGATGAGGGCGACAGCAGATATGACAAGGAAAACAGAGGATAGCAGGAATAACATAATGAACAACGTTTGCATAATGAACACTCCCTTATATCAAAATTTTCTAATAGATTGAACGACACGACCGATGATTTGTACGGGCAAATTCTTCACTTCTTCCGCGCTATAGAAATGCGGTGTATATACTGCGGCGTTGTGCCCAATCAATGTCAGGCCCTCGGCACTCTCTTTGACTTCCTTCGCCGTCGCTTCCTCGCCGTCAATCAGCACAATGGCTATCTCGCCATTTTCGACGTAGCGTTGACGGCGAACGATAACGATGTCGCCGTCCATGATGGTAGGCTCCATCGACTTGCCGACGATGCGCAGGCCGAAGTATTCGTGGCCGTCCTTGGAATACTTGTTGTCGATGTACTCATAGCCGATGATTTCTTCATCTGCTACAATCGGCCTGCCAGCCGCAACGCGCCCGACGATAGGCACGCGAAAGGTGCGTGCGTCGATGGAGATCATGTTGGGCAGGCGAGTAGATAGATCAGTATCATCAATCCCCATGATAGCCAGCGGTGACATGCGCAGTATTTTCGATAGAGCTGCAATCCTATCGCGCCTCATGTTGTCTATGTGTCCAGACTCCCACCTTGATACCGTAGCTTCTGACACTCCTACAAAATCGGCTACTTCTTTCTGTGTAATCCCTAGTTCGGTTCTTCTGTCATATATGAGCTTGCCTACGCTCTTGGTGCTGTCTGCCATATAAAACACCTCCTACGACTACAATTTCCCTATAATAACAGATCGTGCATATAATGAGGTTTCTCCCGGCTGACTTATATATACAACACGAGCTGTTTTTCTTTTTATGCGATGCGCCCATTTATCGTGCACATATACTTCTACTTCATCTCCGACGTTTATGCCAATATGGTTTCCAAGAAAATAGTCATATGGCTTTCCACCCTTCTTGAACACTACTGAAACAAACAGGCCGTTGCGGATCTCTTGAGAAGGTGGAGGAGGGGCTGACTCTAGTGGTGGTTTCGGTGGTGCAGGTATGGTCGACACAGGCGCAGTAGGTGTATCTTCTTTTATGTCCAGATCATCTTTAGGGGAAATGCTATCACTATCTTCTTTATTGGTAATGTGTTGAACTAGCTCTTTTATAACATCAACCACAAATGAAGCAATCCCGTATAGAAACGGTAGGCATATCAGTATAATGATGATCGCGCTAATACTTCTGAGGATCATGTCGATGATTTCAGCAATCATATCGAGTATGGGAGAACTTGATGAATCATAATTTGATGTCCCATAATACGTTCCATCGGAAGAGTATTTATTATCTGCTCCAAAAGTAGTCTCGCCAACATGAGTATTATTGCTGCCGCCAACATAAGTGTTTCCTTCTGCCGTATTGTTTGAGCCAGCTACGTGAGTATTGCCAATGCTTACATTATTATCTCCCTGAATGTATGTGTTCCCTTGTGAGGCGTTGTTGTCGCCGCCTATGTATGTATTGCCCACACTCACATTTCCATGACCGGGGATGAAGGTATTATCTGATGAATGGTTATTTTCACCGGGAAGGGAAGTATTTTCTTCGGAGATATTGCCCTGGACTGTTTCAGTAGTATCAGCGTTTAGATTTGCATCGTCGGCCAAGGTGGTAGGTGTGGCCAACACAATGGTGCAGCAAAGCAGGATGCTTGTCACAATTTGTTTATACATATCACTCACACCTCGACCGCTAAACTATATTCTTACATTTTAGATTATTGCGACTTTAACTGCACATGCTCATCCGGTACACCGCGCATCCTTGCCAGCTCGTGCAAGCCAAACTCGGCGTGCTCGCGCAGGTACGCATCATTCAGTAGCAGTTCTACGGCAAATTGATTCGCGATCCTCTCGGCCTTCTTGTCGTTGCCGAGCGTGTAGCTTGCCAGCCATGCGGTATTTGCGTCTGGCGTGCACAGTGCGTGTCCTATTTCATGGGCGAGGACAAAGGGCATCATACGCGGCGGTGTTACGTCGCTGTCGATGCTGATGATCTGCGTGCGCTTGTACCGCAGGTAATTCGCGTACTTAACGCCACCGAGCGGCCCATACTGTATGTGCATGTGCAGGCGACGCGCTATCTCAAACGGGTTCGACGTGCCGCACTTCCTGATGACTGACTCAGCTTTCCTCTTTACATCCATAGCATCACGACCTCTATTGTTGATACTTGCGCGGCGTGTACTTCTTCTTTGCTATCCGCTTCGCTTGTATCATCGCGGCTCTCAGTGTTGCCTTGAACGCTTCTACATCTTCTTGTGCGTCCGTGTCTCCCTCATAGGCGGCTGTACTGACGGAGTGCATCATATCCTCTAGATCACGCTCAATCTGCCGCTCGTCTCTGGCATTGAGGTCTGGCAGGTTGTCGTTCTTCTGCGCGTCCGTGTTGCCAAGCAGTAGGTCGGTTGACACGTGGAAGAACTTTGCTATCCTCTCTATCCTGTCCATGCGCGGCATCTTGCGCCCTTTCTTCCAATCCGTGATAGTAGGCGGGGCCACATTCACATATGCTGCCAACTCGGCCTGCGTTCTGTCAGTAGATTGCAACAAGTTTGATAAATTTCTAGCGAATACTTCTTTTGCTTCCATTTTCATCGCCTCCTATATATGTAGTATATCGCTTTTTTATTAGCTAAACAATAATTTTTCCCAAAAAAGTTAGCCAAACTATTGACATTAGCCTATAGATAATGTATAGTATGTATTAGCTGATGGATAACAAAAGCGGCCGGCATGATGGCGTGCCGGACATAAAGAACTTGCTGCGGCAAGGGAAACAGATAGAAGAAGCGAACGGCAGGAAACTGCCCCAAGCTACGCATTAACTCCCATGTGGACGCGTACCTTTGCAATTATAGATAAGGAGAAAAAAGATGAAAATTAGTCTCAAAGCGGCTCGTGTGAATGCAGGACTGACGCAGACACAGGCTGCTGCTAAGGCTGGTAAAAATAAGATGACAATCTCGAACTGGGAGAATGGGAAGAATCCTATCGACTCGTTCAGCCTTGAAAAGCTCTGCGCTATCTACGGGGTAACGATTGACGATATTTTTTTACCATCAAAATTAGCTAATAGATAATATATCAGCACAAGAGATATCCATAGGATAATAAAAGGAGACAGACATGAAAGATAAAGATAAGGAGATTCAGATTTTCAACAACCCCGAGTTTGGCGAGGTTCGTACAGTGAGCATCGACGGTGAGCCTTGGTTTGTTGGCAGGGATATTGCGTTGGCTCTCGGGTACAGCAATACAAAAGATGCCCTTGCCAAGCACGTTGACGACGACGACAAAAAGATGGGGTCGCAAAACGCGACCCCATCCATCAAAGACTCTCTGGGGCGTGACCAGTATCCAGTTTTCATCAACGAATCTGGCCTCTACAGCCTCGTACTTTCGAGTAAGCTGCCGACGGCGAAGAAGTTCAAACGCTGGGTAACAAGTGAAGTGCTGCCGACGATTCGCAAGACAGGCAACTACAGCGTCAAGCAGGCCGAGCAGGACAAGACGAGAGAGATGCGAGCCGAAGCAATGCTCCGCAACTCAATCTCCAAGCAGGCGAAAATGATGATGGAGATTGCGAAGATGTCTCACATCAAAGCATATCAGGATGTCATGATGGCGAAGGCTGGCAATATCCTCGCCGGAGAGAATATCCTGCCCATGCCAAAGAGTGGCAGAGAGCGCCGCCCGCTCGGCTGGTTCTGCAAGCAGATTGGCAAGGCTGAGACATGGGGAACGCAGCTCGGCAAGCTGCTGAAACGCAACGGCATCACACAGCGCCCCGGCGAGAACGGCGAGTTCGTCGAGGATTGCGCACGCAACAACCCACACAAACATGTCCAGAACTTCGAGTGGTACGTCGATTATCTTTTGCCGATCGTGCAGAGAGATTTCATGAACTGAGGTGAGTGGCATGAAGACCGATATGCAGATGCTCCGGGCCTGCATGAAGTACCACAACCGGACGCAGGAAGACGTGAGCCGAGCTCTCGGCATGGTTCGCTCTACGTTTTATCTTCACATGAAGGACGGGGACTTCACCATCTCGCAGATCCACAAGATGATGGAGTACATCCCCTTGACGATGGACGACGTCAGCCGCATCTTTTTCGCAACAAAAAAATAGGATGCTGCGAACATCCTAATACTATATCTTGTTTTATAAATCAAACAAAGCACTATGTATTGAGGTGATCGAGATGACATATGAAAATACCGAGAAGGCTGTCCATGAGGCGGCTGACATTCTCGAGACGTTGGCAGGCAAGAAGTATCACGAGTATTTCGTTGCGGCGGCTCCAGTCGAGCACGGCGAGCGCTACGCGAAGCACTTCATCATTGACACGAACGCATCGCCGAGTGCGGTCATCGCCATGGTGGCAGAAGCCATCATCCGCGAGGCCGAGTTCATGGGCGACGAGCCGGAGGGCGTGCTCCGTCACGTCGCCAGCAGGATCAGGCACCGTGTGAAAGAGGAGCGTGGCAACGATGAAGAAGCGCACTGAGCCGACGTTTCTGTACGTCGTGGACATCATGAAGCTCTTCAACTGCTCGCGGTCGAAAGCGTACCAGATCATTGCAGAGCTCAACCGGGAGCTGGAGAAGAAGGGGTTCTTGTTCATCCGCGGCAGGATCAGCCGCAGGTATTTTGAGGAAAGGTATGGTGCATGATGATTCCGATTGCAAAGTATGATGAGGACGGCCGCTGCATCCAGGCGGGGCTGTCCATACGGCCCATCAAGCGGCAGGTCGCGCGCGCCAAGAAGGCCTTGACGCCAAGCGAGAAGACGCAGAGCCGCATCGAGTGGACGGTCGCCGGCATCGTCATGCTGCTCGGCACGATTGTGGCTGTCGAGGTGCTGGCTGCCATTGCGGCGGTGATGATGTGAGCCGCAATAAAAAGAGCCGGACGCTGAGACGTCCGGCCAACAGAAAAGATTGATGTTGTGGTTATTGTACCACAGATTGGAGTGATTTTCATGGCAAAGATGATTATGACGGTCGCCGAGATGGCGGACCGCGATGCATGGCTCAAGATGCGCACGCAGGGCATCGGCGGCAGTGATGCCGGCACGATCGTGGGGCTGAACCCTTGGAAGAGTAAGTACGAGCTCTGGTTGGAGAAGACGGGGCAGGTCGTACCGGAGGATATCTCGGACCGTGAGCCGGTCTACTGGGGCAACCGCCTCGAGGATATCGTGGCGCAGGAGTTCACGCGCCAGACGGGCAAGAAGGTCCGCCGCCACGGCATGGTGCAGGATGAGGCACATCCGTTCCTCTTCGCAAACGTTGACCGCATGGTGGCGGGCGAGAAGGCTGGCCTCGAGTGCAAGACGGCCAACGGCTTCAAGGCGTCCCTTTGGGAGGGCGACGAGGTGCCGGCAAGCTACTACTGCCAGTGCCAGCACTACATGCTTGTGACGGGGCTGCCGGTCTGGTATATCGCCTGCCTCGTGGGCGGCCAGCACTACGTCTACAAGCCAATCAAGCGCAACGAGGAGGACATCCAGACACTGCTCGAAATGGAGAAGGCGTTCTGGAAGTGTGTTGTTGACCGTGTACCGCCCGAAGTGGATGGCTCGTCATCCTGTACCGAGGCACTGGCTGAGCGCTTCCGTGGTGGCGTCGCTGAGAGCATTGAGCTGCCGTCATGGGCAGTGGCCGAGGTCGAGGCTATCCGCCAGCTCGAGATGCAGAAAAAGGAGCTCGATGCGAAGATCGCGGCGAGCAAGAACCGCTTGAAGGAGCTCATGGGCGACCACGAGACGGCCGTCTGGGGCACGGAGGATGAGGGCGGCCGCATCACATGGAAGACGCAGAAGGGCCGCACGTCCATCGACAGCAAGCGCCTGAAGGCCGACCATCCCGACATCTTCGACGCCTACAGCAAGACCGGCAAGCCAATCCGCGTCTTCCGCATCGCATGAAACAGAAAGGATTGATTACTATGGCATCCACCAAGGGCGGCATCATCGCCGCAAAGAAGAACGAGGTCCAGCAGGCAGGGAGCAAGAAGGGGTTGCAGTCCCTCGTCATGAGCATGGGGCCGCAGATCGGCAAGGCCCTGCCGACGGTGCTGACGCCGGAGCGCTTCACGCGCATCGTGCTGACGGCGCTCTCGTCGAATCGCCAGCTGCAGGAGTGCACGCCGCCGTCCTTCCTCGGCGCGATGATGCAGGCGGCTCAGCTCGGCCTCGAGCCGAATACCCCACTCGGGCAGGCCTACCTCATCCCGTACCGCAACCACGGCGTCCTCGAGTGCCAGTTCCAGATCGGCTATAAGGGCCTGCTGGCACTCTTCTACCGCTCGGGCGGCAAGGACCTGCAAGCGCATGAGGTGCACGAGAACGACACATTCGAGTACGAGCTCGGCCTCGAGCCGAAGCTCCGCCACGTGCCAGCGCTCACGGATCGCGGGCCGGTCATTCTCTACTATGCCGTCTACCACACGAAGGACGGTGGCTCAGGCTTTGCTGTGATGAGCATGGACGACATCAAGGCGCACATGCACCAGTTCAGCAAGGCGGCCGGCAAGGGCTTCTCGCCGTGGTCGACAAACTTCGACGAGATGGCCAAGAAGACCGTCATCAAGAAGGTGCTCAAGTACGCGCCGATGGCGACCGACTTTGTCCGCGCCGTGGCCGCCGATGAGTCCATCAAGCACTACACCGAAAAGACAGCCGACATCCTCGACACGCCGAACGAGACCGAGTATGAGACCATCGATGCCGACTACGACAAGGAGCAGCCGGACGCAGAGCCGAAGCACGTCGACCCCGAGACTGGCGAGATCCTGAACGAGGAAGGCAATCTGAATCTGTAAGCCCTGGAGGCGCCCTATGAATTATGTCAAGCAGTTGAACGCATTTGGTGTGAGGCGGGTGGGCGTTCTGAATGCAAGGGAGCAGGCGATGTATCTTAGCCTGTTCCTCATTGCAAATCAACTCAAATGGCCGGACTGGTTCGAGGTAGCCAATTCCCAGATCATGCGCGAGGCTGGCATCAAGAGCAAGGTGACAATCATCAGTACAAGACGGTCTCTGGAAGAAAAAGGCTTCATCCAATCTATCGACCCAGGCCACAAGAAAAAGATGAGGTATCATCTCCCAAAGCTCTATGGAGACGATGCCAAGGGTTTGAAAAACGAACCCATAGAGCCGTCCAAGGGTACAAAAAATAAACCCATAGAGGGCGCAAGGGTACAAAATTTGAACCCTAAGGGTACAAAAAATGAACCCATAGAGGGCTCCAAGGGTACAAATTTTGAACCCTACATAAACAGTATAAACAGTAAACATATCTCTTCTACTACAGCACCACCCCAAGACGAGAATTTCCGGCAGGTGGTCGAGGTCTACGAGAAGAGCATCCGGCCTGTACCGAGTCCGGCAGATCTGGAACGTCTCTCCGACTGCCTGGACCACTATGGCAAGGATGCCCTGCTTAAGGCCATCGACCGGGCGGACTACCGAGGCCGCCGCAGCATGGGGTACATCGAAGGCATCTTGAAGAGCTGGGAGCAGAATGGATATGACGATCCAGAGGAGGAACATGGACATGGAAAAGCAGATGGACCCAGACCTGCAAAAGCTGTTGGTCGACATCGCAAGAAAGCGCTCCGCTTTGACCCAGAGGCCGAGCGACGCAAGTGGGCCAACGAGAAGTCAGGCTGGGATTGATGCACGCGAGCAGGAGAAGCACATCAAGTCGCTCGAGTTCGCTGGCATTGGCAAGCGCTATCAGGGCATCACGTTCGAGAGCATCGAGCGCCGTGGCCTGCCGCCCGACTGGGATATCCGGCAGAACTACAAGGCCGTGAAGGCCTATGCCGATGACATCCAGCAGAACGTCAAGCGCGGCTATGGCCTCATCCTCGCGGGCAACTATGGCACGCTCAAGACGACGATGGCCGTGGCCGTGATGCGACACTGGATGCGCGTGCAGGACGGGGGCTGCCTCATGGTGCCGATGTGCTCGCTCATCGACAACCTCTTCACGATGCGGGCCCTCAACAAAGAGGAATGGGCACGGTATGAGCGCCGCATCCGCTCGACGCCTCTACTGGTCCTCGATGACCTCGGCAGTGAGAATATCGACCAAGGCTGGGTACTCAGCAAAGTCGACAGCATCATCACAGAGCGGTACAACAAGATGCTGCCGATTATCGTGACGACGAACCTCAGCAAGGAGGAACTGGCCGGAACCTACTCCGGTCGCATCATGGACCGGCTGCGCAACACCTCGCAGTGTTTGATATTTAGCGGAGCCAGCCAGAGGAAGGTGAGAGCATGACCAACAGCAGGGCCAAGGGCAAGGCCGGGGAGCTGGAGTTTGCCAGGCTTTGCCGGTCGATGGGCTATGATGTGCGTCGGACGGCGCAATATTGCGGAAAGACGGGCGATGCGGCGGACTGTGTCGGGCTGCCTGGCATCCACATCGAGGTCAAGCGCGTCGAGCACCTGAATATCGACGATGCTCTCGATCAGGCGCGGCGCGATGCCGGAATGAAAGCGGATGGCAGCCTGCCCATCGTGGCCCACCGGCGCAACAACACGCGCTGGAAGATCACGATGGATGCAGCCGATTGGTTTGAGCTTTTCCGCGAGTGGGAAGCAGGAAGGAGTAAGGAATCATGAATCATGTGACGTTGACAGGCACGGTCTTCCAGCCGGAGAGCCGTGTGGCGAAGAGCGGTATGGCAGTGCTGACGTTTCACTTGTCGTACTACCAGGGCAAAGGGAAGGATGGTAAAGCCGCGTATGGCAGCATCGATGTGACGGCTTTCGACCGTCTGGCGCAGGCATGGGACGGCCAGCTGCATGACAAGGACAAGGTCATCGTGACCGGCCATATCACGTTGGACAAGTGGGAGAAGGATGGTAAGAAATACTACAAGCATCGCCTGATCGCGGATGACATTGGCCAAGAGCTGAACCTGTTCGCCAATTCCAATCCGGGCGGGCAGTATATTCCAGACGAGGAAGTGCCGTTCTGAGCGCCTAGGACGCGCTAGAACGGTCATCCATAGCAAAACGCATACAAGGATATAGGTGGAGAGTAAAATGAGTACAGCAAGGAAAATGAGGCGCAAGTTGAACCGGGCACTGCCGGGAGCGGACGTCGAGACGGTACAGAAGACATTGCAGGCTATGCAGGTGGCAGCTGAGGAGCAGACTGCCGACAGAATCTACAAGAAACTGCGGGGGGACATCCAGAAGCCGGCGGAGGCATATGCAACCGGCGTTGCCGATGCATTCGCGTCCGTCATCGGCTTTCTGAGAGATGGCGGCCTCGGCGCGCCTTTTGGAGCCACGCGTCTCGAGCGGTTCGTGGAGGGCTTCGTCATCTACCAGGACGGCTTGCACGACGGAAAGGTCAAGTCGACCGACATCGATGATGCCATCAAAGAGGAGATCGGCTGGAGCATGACCGAATCCATCGAGAGGGCATTCAAAGTGCTGGAGGCGAAGAAGGGAGAGCAGAAAGATGGACACTGAGAAGTATATCGAGCTGACAAGGCGGTGCTGCCAGAAATACGGCGGCATCGATGCCAAGGGTGACTATCATGGATGCGAGAGCAAGACCTGCCCGCTTAAGAGGCTTGAGTGCGGCGACTTCATGAGCGGCGACTACAACCCGCTGGGCGAAGCGTCGGAGATCTGCCAGCGTACCGAGCTTGCTCTGCGCAAGGAGTTCCCCGATGCGTTCCAGGATGAGCTGGAACAGGCACGTGATCGTGAGCCGGTGCTGTACGACCTGCGGCTTCTGCATCCCGTCCGCCCGCACGTGACGAAGGCTGACACGCTCGACTACAATGCGCAGATCCTGCACATTATTGGAGAATGCGGCGAGGTGCAGGAGGCATATGACCGATGGCAGCGCAACCGCGACGCCAAGAGCCATGCGGCCTTCATCGAAGAGATGGTCGATACTGCCATCTGTGCGCTGACACTCCTTGTCAACGCGACGACGCCCGAGCAGTTCCGCTTGGCGGCCGAGATGGTCAACTGCAAGAACCGGCTGCGCCAGTACGGCGAGGCTGAGGAGGGAGGCGGCTTGGCGTGAATCACATCTATGCCCTCTACAAGGGTGAGCAGAATCTCGCAGACGGAACGCTTGCAGAGATTGCCAGGAAGACCGGCAAGACCTACAACACATTGAAATGGATGACCTACCCGAGCTACAAGAAACGCCTGCAGGAGCGGAGCCATAGAAGCGGCGTCTTGGAGCTGGTGGACATCGGAGAGGAGTGACGATGATGCTGAGAAATGAAGAAGGATACAACGACCCGACCGCCGATCACGTGCTGGCCAAAGAAGGAGCCGCCGAGCGTGAGAAAGTGCTGCGCCGCATCAAGGCAGGCATCCACATCGCCAGGACTACATTCGATGAGCTGGGCTTCGAGATTCAAGAGCGTATCGTCCTGCGCGACAAGCAGACGGGCAAGATTTGGAGGTGATTAAATGGACATCGTGAGCTTGCTGATTGTCTGGTTGGCGTTGTTTGTTTTCAGGGTCACAGGCTACAAGCGTCGGCGAAACTGCGAGTGGCTGCGGGAGTTGCAGCGCATCGAGGACGAGGAGCAGGCAAGGGCTTTGAGCCGAAGGAAATGATGATATGCCAGGGAGGCGGTGCGTCTCTCTGGCTTTTGTGTGGGGAGGAGATATCGTGAAAGAGCTCAAGGAATACAATGACTACGTTGAAACCGTGAAGCGCTACCTGAGTCAGTATAGCCGGATGCAGGGGACGGCGAAGAGTATGCGCATGCGAGCCAAGACCATCCGAGAGGAGCTTTCGGATGGCTCTGATATTGCGGCACCGATTTCAAAGTATGGGGACCAGGCTGGCGGTGGCTCGCCAGAGCTCAATGCCGTGGAGGCGGCCGCTGATCGGCGCACGAAGAAGGCCAAGATGGCAGCGTGGTGCGATGCACAGGCCGATGCCATCGAACACCGGCTGGAGCTCGTCGACCATGCGCTTTCCTGCCTAGATGAGCGGGAGCAATACTTGGTGAAGGGGTACTACTTTGAGCGGAAAACGTGGGTCGAGTTGGCGATAGACTTGTATCTTTCCGAAACGTGGGCGAGGAAGACCGGCGGGCGAGCGGTGAAAATGATGGCGGCTATCATCTTCGGCGAGGACGCCGTTCCCGAGCAGATGGCGTTTCATTTCGCAGTGCTTTGATAAGTCACAGAGGCCTGTGGATAAGTGCGAGGGCGAAAACACTTCCGCTTTTGTGCCAGATTTTGATTCAGATCTGTGCGATAATAGTAGTATCGGATGTCTGGATGGGACGACGATAACTCTCCAAAACAATACATCATGGGCGGGGCAGTGTTCATAATGGCGTTTGAATCCTTGCAATCTGCGCGATCCCGCCCGACACGGCAGCTAGGTTACGTGGCAAACCGCTGGGCTCGCAAATCCTAGCAAGCGGGGTTCAAGTCCTCGCGCTGCCTCCATCATGGCGCAAGCGAGGAGACGACACTCGCAAACGTCAGCATTTTGTCACGCCGGAGCCAACACCGGCAGAAGTTCCTCCTTTCATAAAGTTACACCTTAGAGACAGGCCTGAAATCTAGGGCCTGTACGAATATCCGAGCACTCACACGTGGGTGCTCTTTTTGATGCATAAATAAGACTAGGGAGCGTGGTGAGCATGTGAGATGAAGCTGACAGAGAAGCAGAGGCGCTTCGTCGATTATTATGTCGAGACGGGCAATGCCAGTGAAGCGGCAAGGCGGGCTGGATATAGCGAGAAGACGGCAGGCTGGATTGGGCAGGAGAACCTACAAAAACCCACAATCAAGGCCGCCGTCGATGCCAGGCTCAGAGAACTCGAAGGCAAGCGCATCGCCAAGGCTGACGAGGTCCTGCAGTTCCTCACATCGATACTGCGCGGCAAAGTCAAGGAAGAGCGCGTCGTCGTCGAAGGGACAGGCGAAGGAAGAAGCGATGCCCGCATCATCACGGTGCAAGTATCCGCCCGGGACCGCCTCGAGGCGGCGAAGAGCCTGCTTAAGCGTTACCCGATACAGCTCGACGCCAAGGAACAAAAACTCAAGCTCCAGAAGCTCGAGGCTGAGATTCGGGCGGCCGAGCAGGTGGACGACGATGCCGTGACGATTGTGGATGATTTAGGAGACGGTGACGATGAAAACAGTAAGGCTCAGTGATGTTGTAGCACCACATTTCTACGCACTGCATCGTGACATCGTGCGTCATGGCCATACTTACTACTGGCTGGAGGGCGGCCGAGGCTCAACAAAGTCTTCGGAGATAAGCCTCGAGATTCCGCAGCTCCTCATCAAGAATCCAGACTGCCACGCGGTCGTCCTGCGCAAGGTCGGCAACACCATCAAGAACAGCGTGTACCCGCAGATGCAATGGGGAATCGACGCGCTGGGGCTCACGAGCAAGTTCCGCTTCAAGACAAGCCCGCATGAAATCACGTACAAGAAGACAGGCCAGAAGATCCTGTTCTTCGGTGTCGATGATCCGCAGAAAATCAAGTCCATCAAGTTGCCGTTTGGCTACATCGGCATCGCCTGGTTCGAGGAGCTTGACCAGTTCACGGGCATGGAGGAAATCCGTAACCTGAATCAGTCGCTCTTACGTGGTGGCCCTCGATTCTGGGAGTTCTGCTCGTTCAACCCGCCCAAGAGCCAGAACAATTGGGTGAACGAGGAAAAGCTCACGGATGATTCTGACAGGCTCGTCCATCACTCGACATATCTCGGCGTGCCACGCGAATGGCTCGGCGAGCGATTCTTCGAGGATGCCGAGAAGCTCAAGCGGAAGAATGAGATGGCTTATCGCCATGAATACATGGGCGAAGTCACCGGTACCGGCGGCGCTGTATTCGACAACGTGGAAGACACGACAATGCCGGATGAGCAGGTGAGTTCGTTCGACCGGCTCTACTTCGGCTTGGACTTCGGTTTCGCAGTGGATCCGCTGGCATTTATCTGCATGCATTACGACAAGAAGTGCCGGGAGCTCTACATCTACAACGAGCTTTACGGGCAGAAGATGACCAACCGGACAGCTGCCCAGAAAATCAAGCCGTTCCTGCACGACCATTCCATTACAGCAGATTCGGCTGAGCCCAAGAGCATCGCCGAGATGCGTGACTTGGGCCTGCGGGTGGATGGTGCGAAAAAAGGCCCTGACTCCATTGACTATGGCATGCGATGGCTGCAGGGCCTCGAGAAGATTCACATCGACAAACGGCGAGCGCCGAACGCTTACCGTGAGTTCATCGGCTATGAATACGAGCGCAACCGGGAGGGCCAGTTCATCAGCGCCTACCCGGATAAGAACAACCATGCCATCGATGCGGTACGCTACGGCCTAGAGCCAGTCATGCGCGGCGACCGCATCGTGGCTAAGAGAATCAACTACTGAGGAGGCGAAACCGCTTGAACTATTCCTTACTGCATGATGCTTACTTCGGCTCTGGTGGCTTTGCTTCTGGAGCATACTTGACGAAGCACAAGCGGGAATCCGATGAGGACTATCGATTCCGCTGTGCCAATGCATACTACCTCAACTACTTCGCGCCGATTGTCAACGCGCTGACAGACCCAATCTTTAAGCGGGAGCCGCTGCGCGATTACCACGGGCAGTGCGAAGACCTCGTTCAGGATTTTTTGCAGGACGTGGACGGCAACAAGACGAGCATGAGCACGTTCATGAAGCGGGCGGCCATATCGGCAAAGGTGTACGGCGTGAGCTTCATCGTTGTGGACATGCCGCGCGAGAATACCGCTCGCAACGTGGCCGAGATGATGGAACGGCGCATGTACCCATACTTGACGTTGATGAGCCCGGAAGACCTGCAGGAATATGGTATGGACAAGAACGGGCGCCTGACCTATGTAGTCTTTCGTGAAATCAAGGAAGTCGAGAACGGTGCGCCGCTGTACCGTTACCTCCGCTATGATCGGAACGGCTGGACCATTTCCGGCGACGGGGCAGGCGATATGTCTGGCGCGTATGCGCTCGGCGGCGTTCCTGTCGTGCCGCTCTTCTCGCGGCTGTTAGAGCAGAAGACTATGAGGCCGGTGTCGGAGATGGGGCCAATCGCCTCGACGGCCAAGGCACTGTACAATCACTGCTCATGGCTTGGCGAGATTCTGCGGAATCAGACCTTCCCATTGCTGACGGTACCAACACTGGATGCAGCCGAGCTGACCATCGGCACGAATAACGCGCTGGGCTACAACCAAGAAAGCCTGCATAAGCCGGACTTTATCGCTCCCCCGTCTGATCCTGCCAGCGTGCTGCAGACACAGATTGCCTCGCTTATCCAGGAGATGTATCGGATGGCGAGTCTCTCTTTCCTGCAGTCGACGACGACAAACCAGACGAGCGGCGTAGCGCGTCAGTGGGAGTTTGAGCGCACAAACCAGCAGTTGGCCAATTTTGCCGCCAACTGTAAGCGGGCCGAGGAGAATGTGCTGCAGATTTTTGCAGCATGGCTCAACAGCTCCATCGAGTACACAGTCAGCTACCCGGATGACTTTGGCATCGTCGATGTCGAGGGCGAGCTCAAGCAGGCACAGGAAGTGCTTGACCTGAGCCTTACGCCAGACCTGCGGCAGGACGTGCTCAAGAAGGTTTTGGCGGCATACTGCCCGGACATCCCAGACGAGCGCTTCGACGAGCTCATGGAGAGCCTGGAAAAAGCCGACATAGACCAAAAAAACAGCGAGCCGCCCGCACCCAATGACGGTGGTCAGGAGTGATGACCTGTGAAAAGCCCAATCGCGAAAATCTTATCGAGGTTCAGTAAGGCATTCCGCAGCATGATGAGCGGTGGTGCAGTCACAATCCTGAACAATTTGGATGATGACAGCAGCGCCAAAGCGGCTACGGAACATGCTTGGGCGGCATATGAGGTAGCGAGCCGGGTCGGAGATGCGGTTCGCCAGTCGGTCAAAGAATCTTACGAGGTGGGCGCCGGCAGGACCATCAAACTCTTCCCGTCTCATCTTGATAAGGCATGGGATGATTCCGGCATGACACTCTCCGAGAAGCTGCACGGCAGTGACAAGGAGATGCGCGATGCCATCGTCGAGACGATCAGGGAGCAGCTCAAGGAGAACCGCCATGCCATGCAAGCCGCCCGCAAGCTGTACGATGGCTACAACAGCGGCCAAGCCGTGACGAGACAGCAGGGAATACCGAAATACCTGCAGCAGATTGTCGCCTTTGCCCGTCACTCCGACCTGACAGATGAGGATCGGAACGATTTGCTGCGTCAGGTGCGCCGAGCGAGGAGGCAGGCTGAGCGATTGGGACAAGGTGGAGCACCGAACCAAGCACTCAAGACGGCCTACAGTGAACTGCTGGATGCGGTGATGAATGGCTCAGAGAAGGCGCTCTCACGGTCGGTACATACTGCTGTAGAAGAAAAGAGCCGCTACGTGGCCGAGCGCATCGCAAGAACCGAGGCGGCCAGAGCATGGGCGGACGGCTTTGCCGAGAAGTACATGGACAATGACTCCGTCGTGGCCTTCCGGTGGAAGCTGGCGTCGCGTCATTCCAAGTTTGACATCTGCGACCTCTATGCCGATGCGAATCTGTACGGCCTCGGTAAAGGCATCTATCCGAAGAATGCCACGCCACGTCTGCCAGTGCATCCGCATTGCCTTTGCCACCTTGCGCCAGTGTACCGGAGCGAGCTGAAAGGCAAGAAGGCCGTCGATCAGCTAGAAGAAGGCGGCAGAGTATGGCTTGAGAGCCAGTCCTTGTATCATCGACAGCAGATTCTCGGCATCCAAGGGACAAAAGCGTTTGCGAACAGGGATTCTTGGACCAAGTGGGCAAGAAATTATTCGCAGCAGATGCTGAAAAAGTCGAATAAAAATGATATAATTAAGACAAAGCTAGAGACTGTTTTAGATAGTGCAGGGATTAAATATCAAAAGGTCAATTACCCACCTAAAGAAATCGACTTATCAAATATTGCCTTTGACGACATCCACATTAATCAATGGCGTAAACACGGTGTGGATTACGAAACGGCTAAGAGGTTGATTGCGGATGCAACGTTCTCCTTAACGAGGTGGAACGGAAGGAGCGAAAACTATTTTTCGAATGCTGGCGCTGTATATATCCTTGATGGCCTTATCCGAACGGCGTTTCTAGCAGAAGAATTTGACGAAGAAACGAAGAAGGTGATGGCGGAATGTATAAAGATGATAAGATAAAGTGTGAATTGGTAGACAGAGAGATTACTGACGGAGAATGTTTCGATGTTCACATGGTTATCGAAAATGGAGCACCGTTATGGACGGCTCCACAAGACATTGTTACCATCCCGGATTTCAAGGAAAAATGTAAACGGTGTAAATATTACAACAGAGATTAAAGCACTTGCGAAAACGTGAGTGCTTTTTTCATGCCTTTTTTCGGCCAGGAGCCGCCCGCAGGCTTAAAAGAACGGGAGTCGAACTAGCCTAGACGGTGAAGGGAGAATTACTATGGCTTACACACTGGAACAGATTTACGAGGCACTCGGGAAGATTGAGAACGGCGGCACGATGGTCGCGGATCTGCAGGACGCGATTCGCGGTGCCCGTGACGAGGCTGCCAAGAACCGCATCGAGAAAAACAAGATTCTCGACCAGCTCAACCTCCGCCAGAGCGGCGACACGGACGGGGCACTCAAAAACCTCGTCGCCACGCTGACGGCGCTCCAGAATGCTGGCGGCGATCCGTCAACGCTCGGCACGCAGATGAACGACCTGAAGAAGAGCTTCGACGAGCTCAAGGGCAAGTATGATGCGTCCGAGAAGAAGGCCAAGGAAGAGCACGACAAACGTGTCAAGGAGGCTATCAGCTCGAAGGTCCTGTCGGCACTCACGGATGGCAAGGCCATCAATCCGGCTGAGATGTCGAAAATCCTGATCGGGAATGTCTCGGTCGGCGATGGCGACAAAATCGTCTACAAAGACGGCGACAAGGATCTTTCCGTGACAGATGGCGTCGCTGGCTGGCTCAAGGCGAATCCCTGGGCAGTAAAGGCCGACGTCCAGACTGGCGCTGGCGGCGGCTCTGGATCACAGGGTTTCGGTGGTGCGAAGTATACAATGAATGACCTGAAGACGATGTCACGCGATGAAATCAACGCCCACTGGGATGAGATCAGCAAAGGCGTCGTCGCCGAAGCAGATAAAAAATAAGGAGAGATGAAACATGTCGATTGCAAATTTTATTCCGACTATCTGGGAGGCACGCCTCCTGGCTCACCTCGACAAGGAGCTTGTGTATGGCAATCTTGCCAACCGCGATTACGAGGGCGATATCAAGGCGGCCGGCAATGTCGTGAAGATCAACCAGATCGGTGACATCGCCGTGCGTGATTACAAACAGGGCACGGACATCACGTTCGATGATGTTGATGGCACGCAGACCACGCTGACCATTGACCAGCAGAAATACTTTGCCTTCAAGGTCGATGACGTCGACGCAGCACAGGCCAACGTCAACCTCATCGATGGCGCTATGCAGCGTGCTTCGTACAAGATGCGCGATACGGTCGACCAGTACATTGCTAGTTTCCACACTAAGGCCGGTGTAACCAAGGGCCTGGGTGATGACACGACGCCGCTTTCCATTACGTCGGCAACCAAGGCGTATGAGTCTCTGGTCGACCTCAAAGGCGCACTCGATGACGAAAACGTGCCGGCAGATGGCCGCTTTGTCGTCGTCCCGTCTGCATTCTACGGCTACATGCTCAAGGATTCGCGCTTCGTGGCGGCTGGCACGGCCAAGACGGACAGCGTCCTCACGAATGGCTACATCGGGCAGGCTGCCGGCTTCAACATCTACCAGTCCAACAACGTCCCTAACACGGATGGCACGCTCTTCAAGGTCCTTGCTGGCACTCGCGCCGCCATTTCCTTCGCCGCACAGCTCACAGAAACGCAGGCACTCCGTCCGGAGAAGTCCTTCTCGGATGCCATTAAGGGTCTGCTCGTATACGGCGCAGCAGTTGTGCAGCCGAAGGCTCTGGCCTGCATGACGGTCAACTTCAAGTAAGATGGCCTGGCATATTTCGGTGGACGGTGCGGACGTCGTTGCATCGCGGATGGACAACATCAACAGCAACCTCAAGAAGCGCATGGAGGAGGCTATGGCCATCTCTGTGCGTGACATCCAGGAGCGGGCGAGGTCGACTCACCGCTTCACGACAAGGACTGGCGAGGCTGAGCGTAGCATCGAGGCGGAAGTGACCGGCTCAGGCACCTCTCTGCAGGGCACAGTCGGCACGACGAGGCTCATCACCATCTACCTGCATCAGGGCACGAGACCCCACGACATCGAGCCCAGGAGCAAGAAGGTGCTCCGGTGGACATCAGGCGGCAAGTTTGTATTTGCTAAGAGGGCCCATAATCCTGGCATCAAGAAGGACCCGTTCATCTTCAATGCAGCAGATGCCGAAGCTGATAATATCCGCGCTCGTTTTGATGCTGCGATGAATGATCTGGACACATGACGGGAGGGATGATATGGATTTTGTTGCACTGGATGACGTACACGATAATATCTTGACGTGCCGGGAGAGCGATATCACTTATGCGAATGATTACTTGCTCCACAAGGCGGAATCTTTTGGCCTGGCTGAGGATGATCTGGCAGTGCCGTGCAGTCCGGTCATCCGTCAGCTGGGGGCCGCCGTAGCCTGTCGCGTCTGTGCGGCGGCGATGGTTGGCTCAGACTCGACCGTCATGATGGATGGCAGCCGGAAGGATGACATCTACTTGCAGAAGTACAACATCTACAAGGAACTGGTGGCCGGCCTTGAGAGTTCACTCTCGTATGCGGATTTTGCAAAGCCTGGCACGGACACAGCAGGGAAGGGAGGTGTCGGGGTGATTCGCTTATCCCGCTCGTGATGGCAGAAGAAGTTACTTTACGGCAGGTGTCGGACGCCATCGAGGCAATTCTCTCGGATTTGGTGCCTGATATCCCATGGAAGACCGGCATTATGGGACCGGCCTTCCCGAAGAGCGTGACAGGGTACATCTGTTGTAACGGTGTGCGCTATCAGCCATTCGTCAAAGAGGATTCGGAGAGCATCGCAGAGTTTTCTCTGACGATCATCAGCCCGAACCCGGCAGGGGACCCGGGCAACACGACGCAGGTCGAAGATTATGCAATGAAAGTCCGGGCGGTACTTGATCGGGAGTACACGCTCGACGGTTGGGCTGTTGACAGCTCGGTCGAATCAATCACGTTTGGAACACCGCAGGGCATCAGCAACATCGGTGCGGCTGTCCTGCAATTTCTGGTGAAGTTTTAAGGAGTGAAGATATATGACAAAAACGCGAGTAAAGCGCGATGCGACGCAGGACAAATTGCTTGGCAAAGAGGTATTGGTATACCTCAATTACGGCGAAGGCGCTACTGAAGCAAAGCCGGTATGGACTCAGGTCGGCGGCCAGACGACGGCTGACTACGATATGTCGGCAGACTCCATCGATGCGACGAACAAGACGTCCGGTGGCTGGGGCGAAACGTATGCTGGAAACAAGTCTACGGAGCTCAGCCTTGAAGGTATCGTTTGCAAATCGGATGAGGCTTATGAGCAACTCCAGGCCGCTTTCATGGCCAGCGAGGCCGTCGATATCTGCCGATTCCGTGGCGATGGCCGTGCCGAGCGCAACTGGTATTCCATCACGGAGCTCTCGGATGAGACGCCGCATGACGACACGTCGACTTTCAAGATGACGCTCAACGGCCTCGGCAAGCCGAAGTTCTACAAGGGCTGCAAGACTGTCGATGACGTTGGCCCGGCGACGGAAGTCAAGGAAGATGGCACGACGTCCGGAACGGCGTCCGTGGGAGATTAAGGGAGGAGTAGCACATGTTCTATGATCGTATCACGCGCCGCATCCATGAGGAGATTGGCGGCAAGGAATACCTGTTTTGCCTGACCATCGGTGGCCTCGCCGAGCTTGAAGACCGCATCGGCCAGCCGCTGATGCAGTTCATGTCGGCGGCTGATCAGGGCAAGCTTCCACCAATCCATGCACTTGTGGATGCATTCTGGATTGCCGCCCGCGATGGTGGCAACAAGAAGCGCATCTCGCGAGAAGAGGGTGAGAAAATCTTCTCGCAGTACATGGTGGAGTCGGAGAACGGCATTGGCGATGCCGTCAACCTCTTCATGGCGCTGGTGGCTGTGTCTGGCATCCTTGGCGCACGTGGCCGCAGCAACATCCTCAAGAATCTCGGCCTCGTTGATAAGGACGGCGCCCCGGCCGGTGAAGAAAAAAACGTGAAGCAGGCAAAGGTGACGACGGAGACGGAATAACGTCGTTCAACGACTATCTGGACGTGCTTTTGCCTGTCCTATATGGTGAGCTTGGGATGTCTGGTGCGGAAATTGCGCAGATGACGCCCTGGGAAGCAGAGATGAGACTCAAGGGCTATCAGAAGCGCATGAAGAACCGCAGGGCCTTCGTGGCATCATTCGTGACAGCCCCAATCATCAATTCCGGCTTCAAAGCGCCAAAACATCCAGTTATGCCGGAACGCTTGGTCCCGGATGCTTTCCGCAAGGGAGTGACTCCATCCAAGCGGAAAAGGCTCATGAAATTCGCAGAAGAGATGGAAAGGAGGCGAGCGCTGAACCGTGGCAACACATGATATCAACATCAAGCTCACAGCTGATGCATCTGGCGTCAACAAGGCCGTCTCATCGGCCAAGTCGCAGCTCAGCAGTCTGAAGGGGACAAAGGTTGGCGGTACGCCGCTCGCTGGCCTAAAAGAAGCTGCCCAAGCCGCAACTAGTAGTACGCAAAATGCTAGTATGGCAATGCGTAGCCTTCAAGCAGCTGTACAAGATTCAACTGGCAGCATCAAGGAAGCTAGTGCAGCAATGCGCGACCTTCAAGACGCAATGCAATCTTCGTCCAAAAGCACTAAAGGTACCGAGGAAACTGTAAGTGGTTTAGAATCTGCACTTGGAACCCTGAAGGGCGTCGCCGCCGGCGCTTTTGCCGTCGGCTCCATCACGGCTTTCGGCAAAGCAGCCCTCGAAGCCTCGGCGAACGCTGAAGTGCTGCGCAAGGGCCTGACGTTCCAGCTCGGTGCCGATCAGGCTGACCTCCTCATCTCGAAGATGAAGGAAATCGGTGAGACGTCGGCTTATGATGGTTCAGCGCTCATCCCAATGGCCCGCTTATGGGTCAATGTCGGAGACAACGCTGAGACGGCTATCTCGAAGATGAACAAGATTGTCGATGCTGGATCTGCCTATGGTCTAACGCAGGAACAGATACAGAACTGCACGCTCGCTCTCACGCAGATGGCCGGTGCCGGCAAGATTGATGCTGGCAATATGAATCAGCTCACGAACGACGGCATCCCTGCTTGGCAACTCCTGTCGGATGCAATGGGCATGCCGGTCGAACAGCTCCGAGACATGGCGTCGAAGGGCGACCTCACGGCCGACTCGCTGAATGCTCTGTGGTATGGACTTGTCGCGAAGACGCAGGGCGCATCTGCTGAGATGCAGGGTACCTTGATGTCACACTTCACGAACCTCGAGGAGTCGGCTCAGAACAGCCTGGCAGGTATCGGCGATATCATCAGCAAGGCTTTCGATGTGTCCGGCATCTTGGAGACGGCCGGCGAATACGTCGACCAGTTCAAGGAGCACATCGCGAGCATCAACGAGGCGATAGCGGCAGGCGGCGACCCTGCTACCGCCATCATCAATGAGATTTCTGCCGTGAGCCCGGCCATTGGTGCCGTTGTCAATACGGCCTTGGCCGGCTTCAACGCCATCAAGGCTGTGATATCCGAAAACATCATCTTGATCAAGAATATCGCCATTGGCGTCACAGCTGCTGTAGCGGCCTACATGGGCATCATGAAGGCCGTGACCGTATTCACAGCGGTTAAGAATGCCATCACTGTGGCGACGGTGGCGATGCGACTCTTCGGTGTGGCCATGACGGCGGTGAATGCCGTATCTGCACTAAACCCCGTCGTGCTGGCCATTGCAGCGATCATCGCACTCATTGCCTTGCTTGTGGCAAATTGGGACACGGTGAAGGCTGCGGCCGTCAGCGCGATGGCAGCCATCAGTAATGCCATTGGCGGCGTTGCCGAGTGGCTCAGCAGTGGATTTCAGAGCGCTGTGAGCGCAGTATCGAGTATTTTTTCGTCCATTGCTGAGACGGTCAGCGGCGTCATATCCTCCATCGGTGAGGGCATCAGCGCGGGCGCCGAGACAATCAGCGCGGTATTCGCGTCCATCTTGGAGACGATTACAGCCAGCGTGACGGCGGCCATCACGACCATTGAAGGCATCATCGGCGCCATCGTTGCATGGATCAGCACGAATGTCGTCACGCCAATCGTGGACAACTGGATCAGTGGAATCAATGTCATTGTCGGCTTGGCGTCGGTGCTGGTGGCTGGCATACAGGCCGCCTGGGGCGCAATCGTGTCCTGGGTAGCGTCCAACGTAGCTCAGCCACTTACTGAGGCATTCACGGCCGCATGGACCGCCGTCACAGCTGGAGCTGCGGCGGTATATAGCGGCATTGTAGGCGTTTTCTCGGCAATCGGCTCATGGTTCAGTACCAACATTGGCCAGCCAATCGCGGAAGCCTTCCAGCGTGCTTGGAACGCTGTGACCGAGTCGGCCACAAATGCCGTTGTTGCCATCAGCTATGCATGGGACAGCGTCACGGAGTTCTTTGCCGAGATCTGGCAGAGCGTCGTGTCTGCCGCCCAAGAGGCTTGGCAACAGGTGACAGAGGTGGCAGCGGCCGCTTGGGCAGCTGTGTCTCAGGCGTGGGATGCTGCAGTCGCATTTTTTGCGGCGCTCTGGGCGTCAATCTTGTCCGCCGCCCAGTCTGCCTGGGATACGGTGGTGAGCGTCGCAAGCAGCACTTGGGCCGCCGTGCAAGGCGCCTGGGAAGCAACATCAGCATGGTTCCAGTCGACAGTATGGGGGCCGCTATGCTCTGCTGTTAGCAGTGTCGAGTCAGCCATCACAGGAGCTTTTCAGGCAGCTTACAGTGCTGTCACTGGGCTTTTCAGTGGCCTGGCAAGCTGGTTCGAGAGTAACGTCATCGCGCCGATCAAAGAGAAATTCAATGCTCTTGCAAACATCGGCTCCAGCATCACAGGAATGAGAACGAGCAGCGGGGCTGCATCGGTCACGGCTGAGGCAAAGGGCGGTATCAATGGTGGCCCGATGCGCTTGGCTACTGGTGGCCTAGTGGGTGGTAGGATCCCTGCCCTTGCCAATGGCGGCCAGCTCAAGCACGGCACGCCTGCTGTAGTGGGCGAGGCTGGTCCGGAGGCTGTCATTCCTCTCAAGGATACTGTTCTCGCTAAGATTGGCGAAGGTATCATGAGTGCCTACGCAAAAGGTAAAGGGGAGAAGAATAAAGCCGAGGACATCCTGTTCAAGATACAGTCCGAGATTCGGACGAGCGATGTGTCCGCTTACACAAAGATCCTGACGGAAGCAGCAGATAAAGCGCGTGAGATTGGTGAGCAGCTGAGGTCTTTCTACGACTATCAGAAGAAAGCTAACGAAGAGGCGGCGAAGTATTCGACCGATGGTCAGGAAACGCTCAACCTGCAGGACAAGATTGCGCAGAGCCAGGCCAAGATTGCCGAGCTGCAGGAGAAAATCAATTCCGGCAAGGGCGACGCGTCCGACCAGGCTCGCCTGAAGCGCTATCAGGACGACCTGACAGAGGCACAGGCGAGCTACGACAAGAAGAAAGCCGCAGCCATCAAGGCCGCCCAAGAGGCCAATGATGCCCAGACGGCAATCGAACAGCAGGCCGCTGATGCCGCCGTGCAGATTCGCACGCAGGCACAGGAAAAGGTCTATGCTCGCGCAACCGCTCTGGAAGAGGCCCAGCGCCAACTCAAGAAGGCATCGATGGCGACAACGCTGTCGGACTATATGACTATGATGAGCGAGAAAGACGCCATCACAGGCCAGTCCTATGCGACGGAGCTTGCCAACGAAGAGGCACTCAATACGCAGCGCCAGGCATGGCATGAGCAGATGATGCTCAATGCGACAGACTGGAGCACGTACATGCAAACTATCCTCACGGATCTGGCAACCAACATGCAGACCGACCTGGCCGAAGGACTGGCAGACTGTATCGTAAAGGGCAAGGATCTGGCCGCAACGCTCGGCAACATGGCCAATAGCTTGCTCTCGACGCTCATCAAGGGCGTCATGGAGAAGTGGATCAGCCAGTGGGGTATCCTCAATGCACTGTCTTCTAGCAATGCAAAGGCGCAGATTGCCAATGCCAATGCTGCTGCGGCAGCAGAGCGCGTCAAGTCTGGCGTGCTGGCGGCCAACGCTACAGCGGCCTTCATCGCGGCAAACCCGTGGATGGCATGGGGCGCAAGTGGCATTGTTGCGGCTCAGATGACGGCAGCCAAAGGGGTAGCGATGGCTTTTGCCAGCGGCGGCCCTGTCCGTGGTGCCGGTACTGGCACGAGCGACAGCATCCCAACGATGCTCTCCAACGGCGAGTACGTCATCAACGCAGACGCGGCCGCACAGATTGGCCTGCCGACGCTCAACGCCATCAATAGTGGCAATCTGCCGAAGTATGCCGACGGGGGTGAAGTCGGCGGCACTGGCGTCAGCATTGGCGGGGGAGCATCTTCGCCATCCGTGACACTCAATGTCTCGGCGATGGATGCCTCTTCCTTCACGGATTTCTTGCGCAACGGTGGCCTCGATACCATCCGCCAGGCGCTTTTCGACAACAATCGTAATTTCGGAACAGAAGCAGGAGTGTGGTGATATGTCTCTCAAGAAATTCCCGGCAACGCTCAACAAGCTGGCGTGGTCGTCGACAAAATCCCTATCTTGGGACGTCACAGCGCAGACGGCCGGCAGTGGGCGCGTCCGAACCTTGACCAGCCAGCTCCTGCCGTGCTGGACGATCGAGACGAAGTTTGCCCGCTTGGACAACGATGAGGCACGTCAGTTCCTCGGCTTCGTGGCATCCGTCAAGGGCGGCTTCGAGCCTTTCCTTTGGAAGGACCCAGAGGACCATGAAGCCGTGGGGCAGGTATGCGCCATGTCAGAGCCGGGAAAGTATCAGGCCGTCATCCCAATGGGCGATTTTCTTGAGCCATGCGAGTATATTGAAGACGTGACGGTCTATGTAGATGGAGCAAAGCAGGACCAAGCGAGATATTCCGTCACAAACGGCATGATTGTCTTCCACGACGGCGTGGCTCCCGCGGCCGGTGCTGTGGTCAGGGCAGATTACACCTACTACTTCAAGGTGCGCTTCAAAGACTCGAGTGCTGGCATCACTGCTATATTCAACAACTTCAACCAGTCCAAGACATTCAAGCTGATGACAGCGAGGTGATGATGCGTGAAAGAAGTCAGCAAGGATTTGAATACATACCTCAATACGGCCAAGAATCTCACGTCCTGCGACCTGTATGAGCTCGACCTCACGGACGGCCGCAAATTCTATTATGCCGATACCGACATGGATATCGTCTACAATGGTCAGGTTTACCTGCACGACAGACTGCTCATCAAGCGTGCGCAGATTAAGCTCCAGAGCGAGGTGGTGGTGGATACGATGACCGTGACCGTCTACGCCAGTCGGCAAGATAAGCTCGACACGGAGCAGATCCTAAAAGCCGCTCACGACGGCGTGCTTGACCGCTCGACGCTCCATCTCAGACGATGCTTCTTCCGTGGCACCACGGTCATCGACGCAATTTCTCTTTTTGGCGGAAACGTTGAAGTCAAGAGCGCCGGCGGTATCAAGCTGGAACTCACCGTAAAGGCGAAGACGCAGGGCCTTAACATGGCTTTCCCTGTCCGCAAATATTATCCGCAGGGGACTTACAGTGTATCGACAGGAAACCAGGTCATTGCCAGCACGGATACCGACTCGACCTGCCTGATATGCCCATATGTGCCACGCAAGGAGGTGCTCTTATGATTACTGGCAAGGAGATAGCCAAGGCCGCCCTGCCGTGGCTGGGAACGCCTCACGTCAATCAGGCGAGAGTGCGGGGGCGCGGCGTAGACTGCGGCATGCTGTTGATCGCGGCGCTGGAAGACAGTGGGGCCATAAAGAGCGGGAGCATCCCCATCGCTCCTTACTCGAATGAGTGGCACTTGCACCACTCGAAGGAATGGTTCCTTTCATACGTCAAGAAATACTGTGAGCCGGTCAAGTACGAAGAGATGCAGGAAGGAGACTTCCTGCTTTTTCAATATGGGCGATGTATCTCGCACGGAGCCATCTACATCGGCAATCATACAATCATACATGCCGTCGTACAGCAGGGCGTCATCTTATCCGACTTGGATGATGTGATGCTCTACGACTCACACGGCAAATCAAGGCTTCGGGCCATTTATCGGTTCAAGGGGGTGCAGTAATGAGCTTATTCCGTGGCCACACGACAACGACGCGAGCCAACAAGATATCAGAGTTTACCGTTGCGACTGCTGAATACGGTGCTGCTGTGCCGGAAATCATCGGCACGACTCGAGTGTCTGGTAACGTCATCTACTATGACGATTTTACGGCACATGAGCACCGAGAGACACAGCGCACAGGTAAGGGCGGACACAGCAAGAGCGTCAGTATCACCTACACCTACACAGTCGCCGTCATCCTCGGCCTCTGTGAGGGTGAGATTGCCGGTCTTGGCAGGGTGTGGGTCGGCAAAGACCAGTACGCGTACCCGAATGACACCATCCAGATGACGCTCTTCAGAGGGCAGGCAAATCAGCAGCCCTGGCCGTATGTATCAGGCAAGCACCCAGACAAGGCACTCCCGTATGCAGGTCTGGCTTACATGGCCGGCGTCATCGACCTCGGAGACAGCGGTTCGATGCCAAACTACAACTTCGAGGTGAAGGGTAAGCTGCTGAGCTCCGGTGACGGCGTGGATGCAAACCCGGCTGATTATATCCGCTACGTCCTCGATAAAGTAGGACTGTCGAAAGTGGAGATCATCGGCCTTGATAACTACAGGTTGTACTGCAAGCATGCAGACCTCTTGATTTCTACACCGATGGACCAGACGAGCGCCAAGACGGCGCGCGACATCATCAACGAGATTGCTACGCTAACTAATGCCTACATGTTCTGGTCGAATGATAAGTTCAAGATTGTCTGCTGCGATGATAGAGCTTATCCGGCCAAGAATCCAGAGGACCCTGACGATAAGGGCTGGCAGCCGAACAGGACGATTACCTACGATCTGACGGCGGACGACTTCATTCCGCAGACTGGTGGGGCGCTTGTGACATACTCGCGCAAGGATTCGAGCGAGATTTACAACCAATTCCCAGTCGAGTTTGTCAACCGCGATAGCGGATATGAGAAGGAGACCGTCTCGTATGCATTGACGCAGGACATTGCAGACTATGGCCTGCGCCAAGCCAACACGACGAGCGCCAGCTATATCTACACCAAGGACAGAGCCGTGAAGGTGGCCGAGACACTGGCAAGGAAGGCCCAGTACGAGCGCAACAAGTACACGTTCAAGTTGGACTGGGCCTTTTGCCGGTTGGAAGTCGGCGACCTTGTCACACTGACAGATGAGAGCTGCGGGCTCAACAAGCAACCGGCCATGATTGACAGTGTCACGGAGGGGACGGATGGCCTGCTCACCATCACTGCCATCAGCCGCGCCAAGGGCGACTACTCTGCCGCATCATTTGACGTACATGCGGTAGACCGCCCGTATGTTGACTACAATGTCGCGCCGCCAGATACCGACGCGCCAATCATCCTGCAACCGCCTGCTGAGCTTACGACGTCCGGCCTTGAGGCCTGGATCGGAGCGAGGGGGAAGAGTGACGGTTGGGGTGGCTGTCGCGTTTACGTGTCCGACAACAAAGACTACTACCGTTATGCCGGACAGATCGCCACAGCGGCGCGCATCGGCACGCTGGCGAGTGCTGTCTCAGCTGACGCGACTTCCATCGAGATTGATGCCAACGGCGACTTCCTCTCAGGCACACAGCAGGATGCTGAGCGGGGCAATACGCTCTGCTGGCTCGGTGGGGAATGCCTGTCGTACCAGACGGCAACACTTTTGCAGAACGGCCATTATGAGCTGACGGGGTGCATCCGTGGGCAGTACCAGACGACGGCCACCAAGCACGATGCCGGTGCGGAGTTTGCCCGCCTCGATACGGCACTCCTGCGCATCCCCTTCCTGAAAGAAGATATCGGCAAGAAAGTCTACCTCAAGCTCGCATCCTACAACATCTTCGGCAACAACGAGCAGGATCTCTCGAATCTTGATGAGTATGAGTACACGATCCTACCATACTACATCCCGCCAGTACGCAATCTGAAAGCGCACAATCGCTATCGCCAGCTCGTTGACGGTGTGAGCCGCTACGATCTAGAAGTCGAGTGGGAGCCGCCGGAAGACATGACCTCATACCTGGAAGGCCAGGTATGGTACAAGACGGACCATGAGCAAGGCGACCGTCTCGTCATCAAAGAGGGCGTCCCCGCTGATGAGCTCGGCTATCAGCACGACTGGACCTTTGCTGGTAGCGGTCAGAATCGGGCGACCATCCCGCAGGCCATCGTCGGCGATACATACCGCATCGCTGTCACGACAAAAGACCGTTGGGGCGCTATGACATCACCGGATCAGGCCCCACGCATTGAGATCCTCGTGGCCGTGAAATCGGAAATCCCAAACACGCCGGAGAATTTTGGGATCACTTTTGGTAACAAGGCAGAACTGTACTGGGATGAAGTGACTAACTCTGATATCGCTTACTACGAAGTTCGAACCGACCAGAGTGCAGGTCTCGGCACAGCGTCGCTTGTCGTGCGCACATCGAGCTTGAAAGCGTCCGTGACGCTGGCAGAGCGCACGGGCACCTTGTACCTCTATGCATGCAACGCCCAGGGCAAATATTCATATCCTGCTGTACTGACTTACAAGAAAACGCGGCCAGATGCTCCCACCAATATCGCCATTACGACAGCACTGCGTGGAGCAAACTTCCGCGTCCCGCCGATTCCGAGCACAGCAACCAGTGTCCGATACTACATCAGTGGCACCAAGACAACCGACATGATCGAGTCAAAGAACCCGCTCGTCGTGTACCAGTGCGAGCCAGATGTCTACTCGATATATGCCTGTTACGTGGATATCTTCGGGGAAGGCTATCGCACGGTCGATTATGCTTTTACTGTCACCCCATATATTGATCCAGAATGGCTCAAAGATGAAGCAATATCACTCAAGAAAGTCGATAAAGAAATTCAAAACGCTGTAAAAGATGCACAGCAAGCATTACCGAACCTTAATGAAAAAGTTGCTGAGCTGACTAAAACAGACGATGAGATTAAAGCAACAGTACAGGATAAAACAACAGCACTGTCTTCGCAAATCAAGCAGAATGCAAATAGCATTACATCGGTTGTTACTAATCTCTCCGATTCGGACAAGGCAAAGAATAACTACAGTGCCATTGCTCAGTTGCAAGATGATATTGCATTGAGAGTTGCCAAAGATGATGTTGTTAATCAAATCAATATCTCTAAAGAGTCTATTCTCATTGACGGCAATAAAGTACACATCACAGGCGACACTAAAATTGATAAGAATGTTATTGTTGGTGGCATGATTGCGGCTAATAGTATTACGGCGGATAAACTGAGTGCTAGTACAATGGAATTAACCGCTAATCAGGGAATTAAAGGCGGTGGCGCTACACTTGATACCAACGGCCTTACAGTACGTGGCAATGATGGCTCATACGTTGTACACGGTTCTAACGGCATGGAATTTCATGACGGCAACGGCAATACATTCGCAATGGTCGGTGCAATTGTCATGGGAACAGTCAAGGATGGACAGTGGATTAAATTTACAAAACCGTGGAAAAATGTACCAAATGTCATTGTCACGCCGATTAGCTTACAGACAGCTCTCCCTGGGTACAATAGCACGAATTTGTATTTGGATTGCCGTCCACAAAACGTAACGGCCAATGGATTTCAGGCTGTATGTAGGACTGTATTAAGAGCTGGTTCTGGCGGTAGTGTCCCTGTAAATGCGTATATAGAAAACGTTGATGGCAATGTAGAGTTATGGGAACGCAATCTAACGGCAGGTTGGAGTTCTTCTCACGATAGCTATGACTATTACGGAACAAAGACATCGAGTAAAACAATAGAAGTACCAGAAGACGCAACAGAAACGTCTATAGTGATAAAAGTAGATGTCGTAGCTTATGGAAGCACATGGCGCGACGATGAGGCTTCTACTCTTAGAGACGGTAGCAACTTAACAGTGTCATTATCTATAGTCAAGGATAATAATGTTATTAAACAGCAAACACTAGCTGACCTTTCGGCTATGGGAGGGAACAAGTACGCCTCATACACGACAACGGTCAAGATTAACCAAAGTGGCACGATTAAACTACAGGTAGAGACACATCTTAACCCTAAAAACAGTTATAGTCACATTGTCAGCAATGCTTCTATCCGTTCGATAATAACGCTATCTTCTTATTCTTTTAATACTACAGCAGATGTACCGCTTGCTTCTGGTAATGCATTTTTCTTATGTACAGACCAGCACAATAGTCCATATACAATTAGTGATAGCCAATGATAAGGAGCGTGATATAAATGCTAAACGCGGGATTCCAATATTTAGAACAGCGTGATGCCAATGATACGATAACAAAAGATGGTGTAGTTGGTAAAAATAGCCCATTTGCTACATCGGATAACAGCGGTATCTATGATGTTATTGCAGAGGACTTACGGTGGCTTAAAGAGAATGTAGACGATGTAAAAGACACATCTGACCTAGAAGCCATTAAGCAGTCTGTAACTGACATGTATAACGAAATGAAAAACGA